>Ga0160423_10000124_pt1 | contig 55074 bp, 53 predicted proteins | sample CRUFie14St8metaG_FD_108191 | JGI IMG/M metagenome (GOLD analysis project Ga0160423, IMG submission 108191) | Marine microbial communities from the Costa Rica Dome - CRUD Field 142mm St8 metaG | ecosystem: Environmental > Aquatic > Marine > Oceanic > Photic zone | place: Costa Rica: the Eastern...
ACGGTACACCAATACCAGAATACCTCGCAAGTAGAGGAATCCACCCGGGAATAAAAGTAGATACAGGGGCTAAGGAATTGGCTCATCATTCTGGTGAAAAGGTCACAGAAGGATTGGACGGACTAAGGGAAAGGTGCATGGAATACTTCGCTTTGGGTGCTAGATTTGCAAAATGGCGAGCAGTAATCAGAATTGGAGATGGAATTCCTAGTGAAGCAAATATTTCCACAAACGCCCATGCTCTAGCAAGATATGCTGCGATTTGCCAAGAACAGGGTTTGGTCCCAATCATCGAGCCGGAAGTATTGATGGACGGAGATCACAATTCCCAAACCTGCTTCGATGTTACTGCGAGAATTCTCGACGCCACATTTGCAGAGTGTGAAATTCAGGGCGTTCATATTCCAGGTGCTTTACTAAAACCGAATATGGTCCTACCTGGAAAATCCTGCGAAGACCAAGGAACTCGAGAGAAAGCAGCACAGATGACTGTCGACTGCCTAACAGCCCACGTTCCACACGAACTTCCCGGAATTGTATTTCTTTCTGGAGGTCAGTCGGATGAGGATGCAACAGCACATCTCAATTTGATGAACAGCATGGCTGTCGAACACCCATGGGAATTATCCTATTCATACGGCAGAGCGCTACTCGCGCACGCCTTACAAACATGGGCAAGCGGCTCGAATGGAGATAGTCAGAGCGCATTTGCTCATCGAGCGGCTATGAATAGCCTAGCTCGAAGTGGCGACTGGTCTACGGAATTAGAAATATAATCCAATGGTTTGAACTTCAGTTCTCGCCTTCTAGGACTCCAGGCCTCAATGTCCAAACACAGATTTCGTAGCGGCCGGAGAGTGCACCGCCACGCTTTGTTGTTGACACCTTGAGTATGTCTTTGTCCTTCGATAGGACGTTACCGAGTTGCTGAGGGGTTGTGCCATGTCTCATTGTAGAGTTTACATGTTCGAGAATTTCTGTAGTATTAGCTTCTCCTCGATCGTTTAGAAATTTCTTGATTTTCTGTCTTAGTCTTGTTGTGCGCATTTTTATCTCTCCTATGTTTTAGAACCCTTGTCTTTTTATTGTCCAACTCAGTCATTGAATGTCAATTTCTTTGTAATCCTCCGAGTCAAACCGACCGCATCACGAGTCCGTTATCGACAGGATAGCAGGCGTTGATATAACAGTTCTGCACCTTACACGCTGACTTTGTTACAAATAGTTGCACAGAAGTAGTCTAATTTGGCAGCAAGAATTCGGTGCAGAAATGAAAGTGTTAATTTTTCCACGAGAAATGTGTAATAAAATGTAACAAAAAAGCATAATTTAAGTAGGTCATACGAACTAAATGAATTAGGAGAGGGCAATTGGTGTCGGATGAGATTGAAATCATCGAATCTTCTCGTAATTCGATAACTCTCAGGAGAATCCGTAGTTCACATCGTCGACGATTACTAGATCGATTAACTGATGGTGGAACAACTGTCAGTATTCTCGCTAGAGATACAGGATTGAGAATCCCGCACGCTTCCGCTGAACTGAGAAGGATGAGAAATGATGGACTGGTCGCCAGTGATCAAGCTGCCGGGTCACGTGGTGCGCGATTGCATCTAACTCAATCTGGTTGGGAAGAAATTCGTTCAGATGAGTTAGCTAGGGCTGTTGAGGTCCTACCATTACCCAGACCTTCTCACAAGTATTGCTTGCTTGCAAGAGATGGTGCAAATATTCTGTTGGGACTTCTTGCTCCAATAGCCTCTCCTCTGGTGCTTATCCCAGATCGTCCTTCTAGAGGCTCCGCCAAAGACGGACTCTCCACAGGAACTGAAGGGGTCTCTTGGACTTGGGCTGTCATGAGAGAAAGAGCCCCGAGGTGGTTCGATCTAAGAAATATGGAAATGCTGCCCAACCCCCCTCCAAGCAACAATCCAGAAACTATTTCCTCATATAGTGCAGAGAATTACACTCTCGGAATTGTTAGAGCACGATTGGTTGATTCAGATAGACCGGTAGCCATGGCTCCTGGAATATGGATCGAGCCCCCCTCACGCCGCCCAGATCCTCCTTTACCTGAGGCCAGCCACCATCGGGGGACATGGGTCTTAGGAAATTGCCATGATCAATCACCAGATATTAGGCCCAAAGACCCGCTATCTGCGATTATGGATGAAAGATTACCAAAAAGCATGCTACTACGTACAGCTAGGACCAATGCATTGGTTATCGCGGATTTAGGAGGGCTAGATTCCAAAGGCCATAATTTCCCAATTTCTTGTTTAGATTCATGGATAAATCGAGCCCATCCTAGATTGAGTCCTTCCGAGAGGCGGCGAAGATTGAATGGCTTGAGGGAGCGCCTGACTTCATCCCGGAGGGCGAGGGTTGAGGAATCAACCTGGAGACGCTTTAGAAAGGATTGGAAGGATGCTACTTTTTCCACAGAGGAAAGTGGTTTGAGATTATTCGATACTCGAGGTTTAGGGACTACAGCTATTATTTCATTAATCGAATGGTCAGTGTCTGAACCTGACCGGCCTCCTTTGGTTTTAGAAATCCCTGATAAAATTCCAGAAGATGTACTAAGCGCAGTTATATCTCACAAAAACCTGAGACTGACATTATCATCTCAACTTCTCCAACCATTGGAAATTTTTGATCAACTTATTGTAGACTCGCTAAGACCTCTCCCTTGGCTAAGGCTCCACACCCTTGGTGGTAGAGATATTCCTGTGCGATTAATAGATGCTGTTATCACAGCACCAGATGAAATTGAAGTTGATGAGGTTGAGACATCTCCTTGGGTAATATTAGGATTGGATAATCGAGGATATTCAAACAAATTGGCTAATTCATCAATGATAGAGTCGGCAATCGCGCAGTACCCAGAAGGAAATGAAGATTGGTCAAATATGATGGAGGCTAGTTATCCAATAGCTGCTTGGATAGCGTCTCCTCCAAAGACACGTTGGCATCGTTGGCAGAGGTTACGTGGTAGACTTGATTCTGAATGGATAGCATTACTAGATTTGGAATATTTGCCTCTAGAAAGGCTTGCAGAAGTTGCAGACGAAGCACCTGCAAGAGTTTTGGAAATTTTTGCTGAAAAACTTCGTTTTCTACTACATCAAGATTCTGAGATAGCCCTTCGTATGAGGCCAGCCACCGATCCAGCTAGTGCCTCCTCCGGTGCTTCCTGGGTTGCGGCTCAACTTCTGAGCAATGCGGCTTGGTTACCCGATGATATGCAAGAGGATCTTGTCCGGTGGGCCTTGGAGGCTTGGCTTGTGCATCCACCTAATAATTCTCTAGCGGCACTTCAATCGGTTGATTGGATTTACAAAAGCCAAAAGGAGGATTTGGTAAATTATGGTCCAATTTTACAAGGGATCCAAAGAAGGGCTAATGAGTTCCCTATCGACCATGACCTCAAGATTTGGTCATTATTAGTAGATAGAATACGTAATTCTAAACTACTGCAGATAGAGGAATTAGAAGCCATAATTACCAATTTACCACTAGACTGGTGGTCATTACTAGCTCCTGAGTTATTGACCAATCTTCTATCTGATGAATCATCTTTAGACTGGTTGTTCGACAATCCAATATCTTGGAGTGCAGCAATTTTGAGACCTAAGGGAGAGCCTAGTAATGCACCAGGTCTAGAAGATAAATTCCATCCTGGTTGTAGTCCAGAGATTCGAAACTCCCTTGCTAGAAGGCTAAGGTCAAGGAGAGAACGAGGAACTCTACCAGAAAGTGCCTCTCCACTTCTTGATCTAATGGAATCACTTGATACAGTTCTTGAGGGTGGTTCTCCAAGTACCGGTAGAACTCATCCTATGGTTGGCTGGTTGGCTCAACCTATAGATAAATGGCCACCAATTAGTAATGAGTTAGCATTACAAGGAGATTCGCATGTTGCAGAGAGGATTGTACTGAGGACTTCAGGCTACCATGAGGGGTTATCGGGCAATCAAAGTCAATTGTAAAAACCCTAAAATGAGTAAAATTTTGAATTTTTCAGTTCTAATTCCTATACGAGGGGTTCATCAAGGTACCCCTTGACCCATCGATGCCCGACCGGCAACACCATGCCGACGAAAGCCCCACGCCGGAGTTAGTAGGATGAATCATGGTACCACGGAACGGGATTTGCCGTATGTCGAAGACCGACGTGACCCACTGCTGGGGAATGATCGCCGGTGCAAAACATACGGTCGGATTGTGATGGGTCCCCGGACGACCGAGAACGGAAGAGACCGGAATGACTTACGGGACAACCCCACAGTCCAACAGACGTCCCGGGGTGGGTCAGGTGCCCGAGCATTGCGATGAAGGTCACCGTTACGCCCCGGGGCACACATTTTTTCCAAAGGCCTCAATACTACAAACTCAAGGTGGTTAACGATGCACTCACTAGGATTGCTTGGCGGTACCTTCGACCGCTTTCATGCAGGGCATCGAGCATTGATTGATTACGGCCTGTTAAACTGTCTAAGGCTTGAGGTATGGTTAACCAGCGATCAAATCGCCCAGGAAAAAGACTCTCGAATTGAATCTTGGCCAGAGCGTTCAGAAAAATTATTACAATCAATAATTGAAGATTCCTCTCGAATTTCTATTCATATTCTAGAAGACGAAGATGGGCCTGCACCTTGGCACGAGAATGCTTCCGCAATATTATGCACACCAGAAACATTAGTCGGTTGCAAGAGAATTAATCAGATGCGTCAGAGTAATGGTTTGGAAATTCTTGAAATTCTAAACGTCGAACATGTAATGTGCCACGATGGCAAACCGATTTCCAGTTCAAGAATACGCAAAGGTGAGATTGATAGAGATGGTCAACCCTACCTTCCGGAGGATATCGGAAAAGCCAATTTCAAACTGACAAAAGAGGTTGAATCTAGCCTAAAAGATCCATTTGGTCAATTATTTGAGGGGCCAGAGGATGATACGAGTGTCGCAATCCGAGCAGTTCTGGAAGAAATCTTTGGCAGTCACGGTCCCATAATTGCAGTTGGTGATGTCACTGTCAAAGCCCTGCAGGATATCGGAAGTCCGGCAGATATTGCATTAATCGATGGGAAGACCAAGAGGATGGAATGGGAAGAAGCATCTACGATTGATATTTCACTTTACGATGAGAATATCACTTGTAAGAATCCTCCCGGTCAATTAACCGCAGATTTGTTTCAAGCATGCAAAGGTGCGCTAGAAGTATGGAATAAAGACCACAGTAAGACATTAATTCATGTAGATGGTGAAGAAGATCTTGCACCTTTACTGCTTCATCCAATGGCTCCACTTGGTTCTGTAGTTCTGTATGGTCAGCCTAACCGTGGAGTTGTACTTAGATGGACTGGATTTGAATCCAAGTCACGCTGTAGAGACCTGTTAGCGGCAATGGATAGGGATTGACTGAAATTTCAAGATTCAGCCTTGTCCAAAATATTCAGACCAAATCCAAACATGAATGGTATAACAGTGACCGCGAAAACACCAGGGTCAACCCAAGTATTGTACTGAACCGACCATGCGAGATAGAAGAATATTGCAAACACAATCATCCAATCTGCAACAGTCTTTCTGAGCCCGTGGTCAGCGGAAAATAGTCCTGACATGCAGTTTGGCAGGCCCTTGATTGCAGAGACTGTACCCCCTTCAACGGCCTTATTCATCCCCACATGACCAACAGCTACCAAGGCTGCTCCAAGTATGCCGAATACAATATCGTCGACTACAACTGATATTCCATCGTGGTCTGTGTATACATCACCAAGAGAGCCATTACTGAGGAATCCAAGCCATAATGCCTTGAATCCAGGAGAATATGCTCCAATAGTAAGGTTGACAATTGTCAGTAAAAGCACCCATCCGCCTAGCAATAGCATAACTGTGGAAGCAGTTCTACTCGGGCGGGTGAGAGAAGAGTACCAGTCGTTATCCGAGAGCGACATCGAATGCGGCGACCTAAGAACTTGGTTTAACCGTTGAGGCCCTAAAGGGCCTCGAAGATTACAGCGTGACAGTCGGATTAAATCATCGGATAATCGAATTTATCACAAATGACTCTGCAATCTGTAGCGGCAGCGAGCGGCTTCTGCGATTAGTGGATCCGCATCGCTCATTGTGGTAATTGCATCAACAGTTTTTGGGATTGCAGAGTTGACCTGCTTACTTCGCCCCCCTCTTCCCTTGCTGACATTACGCGCCATAATCATACCAAGAGTATCCAGTTCGTTTAGCAAGGTGGAGATTCTCCTTGGGGTTAACGGCTCGACATTAACATTCAAACAGGCGTCGGAATAGGTTCTGTATACTTCACCAGTCGATATGTTACGAAGTCCATTGTCCTCATTTATTCTAATTGAGAAGAGCACCAACTTCTGGTGAAGTGGAAGAGTTTGCAATACCGGTGTAACCTGGTCGTGCTCCAGCTGAGATTGTGCAAGTCTAACATGTCGTGGTTCGACCTTAGTTTGAGAGCGTTGTTCTGCCTTTTGTACCGAGATACGTAATAGGTCCAGGGCTCGACGTGCGTCTCCGTGTTCTTGTGCGGCTAGAGCCGCGCAGAGTTGTACAACACCTTGTTCTAGAACTTCTTCTCTCAGACCAGTCTTTGCTCTCTCGGTAAGAATATCCGTGATTTCCGATGCTCCATAAGGGTGGAAAATCAAATCTTCTTGACCGAGTCTACCGGATACTCTCGGGTCAAGTAGCTGCGTAAAGTGCAAATCATTACTGATTCCTATTATACAACAACGGGAGCGCTTCAGAATTGTGTTGAGATTAGTCAAATTATACAGCAAATTATCACCTGCGCGTTCAACTAAATTGTCAATTTCATCTAGCACGATGATGTGAACGCCTCCAGCACGATCCATTCTTTCCACTAGTTGTTCTAGGACTCTGTCGGTGGGCCAGCCAGTAAATGGAATTGGTACATCTCCACGTTCAGACAATTTTGTCGCTAAAGTTTGAACGACTCTGTAGCGGGTATCTACCTGCCTACAATTGATTTCGTAGGTCCTAACAGGTTGCCCCATATCTCTTCCTTTTTCCCTGAGTTGACCTAGGACAAATCTCGTGACGACAGTCTTTCCAGATCCAGGGACTCCATAGAGTAGCATATTGGATGGTATGTGACCATTGAGAGCATCTACTAGATTCCTCACGAGCGCTTCGACTTCACGATCTCTGTGAGGCAATGTCGTAGGTTCGAAAGCGTGGTCGAAGGCTTTCCTATCGAGGAATAGGGAATCTTGCCCCAATATCTTCTCGAAAATATTTCCTTCCATTTTTTAACACACAACCGTTTATCATTCCAAGTCTACTAACTCGTCCTATGTCTGGAGTCATCGGAAGCAAACGCGGATTCTCGACGAAGGCATTGGTGGTAATGAAAGTTGCCGGGCCTATTGGGAAGAAATGCCTCATTATGATAGTAAGTAAAATGTTAATGACATATTCTTTTGCTCTCCATATTATCTGCAAAATTAACGATGATTTCTGTAACTTTTTGATTTCATTAACTCAATTAGTTTACTTTTTTCACCAAGACATAAGTTGTATTTTGTAATTGTATCGATAGTAATTGTATTTTCTTTCGAGAGTTTGGTTTACTGGACAATAATTTTGCTTAATTTTATTCTATTTTCATTCCGTTTAGAACGTGCACATATTTATACAAGTTATTTTTTCCAATTATTTTCTAACATGAAAAAATTCACTATTTTCTTCAATTACTAATTCGTCTCCGTCCTCAAGTTGGATGATTTCTGGCCTCAATTCAGGCCTCGGAAAACCACCCGCTTGTGCTACAGCATTGGAGTAGTTGTGAGTGACTAGAATTGTTGCATGTGGATGCCGTTCAGCCAGTGAGTTGACTTGACTAGGATTGTGATGATTAGGGCTGTTTACGAAATCTGGCACCCCCATTTCAATCAGGATTACATTCGCCCCCGTGGCCCGATCTTCAATCTCTTGACAAGGCCCAGAGTCACCGCAATGTAGTAGTTTAAATCCACTCGTGTGAGTCAGCAAGTAGCCATGGGGGTCGGTTTCGGGAGTGTGTGTAACTTGGAATCTCTCGTAACTCCATTCCGAATTTTGTAAATCTCCAGATTCTTCTTCCAACCAATTAATGTCATCTTTTAGAACTTCATCCAAGCTTCCAGGAAACCCAACATGACTGAGGTTCGAGAGAATCTCTTTGCCCTTAGGTCTAAGGTAAACATTCAGAGAATTTTTAGCGTTGGAAACTACCTTTCTTTCTAAGATGAAGAATGGGAATCCGAACATGTGATCTGCATGCCAATGTGTAAACAATAGATGTTCAATTTCGTCGCTTGAAACACCCGCACGTCGTAATTGTGGTAGTAATGTTGGAGGGGCATCGACCAAAATATTACCATCGATTAATACTAGCGCGTGCATTCTTCCATGAGGTGAAAATGCGTTCCCGGTGCCGAGGAACTGCACGCGCGGCATGACTCTCCATGTGACGTCTATGACTTGAGCCATTCGGGTCTCGACGCCCGCTACGCGGGCGAACTACATCCCCTTTGGTTCATAAATGGGCTTCGTCTCGACAGGTTAGTGATACAATGGCACAACCACGTTCAATCTTGATTCTCTATGGCTCTCAGTCAGGAAACTCCGAGGAACTCGCCGAGCAAGCAGGAAAGGCCTGCTCCGATCATGATTTGATAGCCGATGTTAAGTCAATGGAGGAAATTCAAATCACTGATTTACAATCTCAAAAAAGAGTCTTGGTATGTTGTAGCACGTGGGGAGATGGTGAACAACCAGACAATGCAGAAGAGTTGTGGGAAGCAGCAAACAGTGGCGTGATTAGTAGTTTAAGTGGATTAAACTTCTCAGTTCTTGCTCTTGGAGATACATCATATGATTTGTTTTGTGAATCTGGTAAAGAGTGGGATTCTTGGTTCGAAAAGATGGGGGCTTCCAGAATACATCAAAGAGTAGATTGTGACGTTGACTATGAACAACCCGCAGCAGAATGGATAGCTGCTGTAGTTCCTAAGATGGCTGAGATTGAGGATGATGTTTCTGATATAGAGGATAACTCTTCCGAGTCAGTAGTTCTTGATGTTGATATAGAACCGCTAAAAGTAGCCTCAAAGAAAGATAAGTCCCAATGGTCCGCTAAAAATCCATATTCCTCTCATCTAACAGAAAATTACATCCTCAATGGCGAAGGTTCGAGAAAAGAAACCCGTCACATAGTATTCGATTTGGGGGATTCCGGACTCGAATACAAGGCAGGAGATGCGCTTGGAGTAATTCCACGATGTCCACCTGAGTTGGTCGAGAGACTACTTTCAACAGCCAACTTCAGTGGGGATGAATTGGTTGAAACTCACCTTGGAGAGGCAACACTGAAGGAAGCGCTAACTGACCATTTAGAGATTCACAGAATCTCAAAGAAATGGATTCAGAATCTCGGTAGTAGAATGGGTGGTGACGAACCAGTTGAGATAACAATCACTCGCAGACATCGAGTTTCAACTGAGGACGGAACTCTGTTGGTAGATTGGTCTGGCTCAGGAGAAGGCGAAGATGTTCCGCAAGGATACGAAGAAATCGGCGCTGCCTGTGACCCCGCTGAGGCACTTTGGAGAGATCTAACTAGCAATGCAGAATCGATGGAAGACTACATCTGGTCTCGCGATTATATCGATGCGATGGGGGATTTTGGCCACATTGGATTTACCGCGCAACAATTTGTCGATGGAATGGATCGATTGAAGCCACGTCTATACTCTATCGCGAGTAGCCCAGACCACGAGCCAGGAACAGTTCACTTGACCGTAGGAATCGTGCGATATTCTCACCACGAACGTGACAGAACTGGTCTCTGCACAGGATTTTTGGCTGACAGGTGTGATGTCGAAGACACAGAAATTGGTGTATTCATGTCCCCCACACGTTCTTTCATTCTACCTGAAGATGGCAACACAGATTGCATAATGGTTGGACCAGGAACAGGAATTGCTCCTTTCCGAGCTTACCTTCAGCAGCGTGATCTAAATGGTGACAAAGGTCGCAATTGGCTATTCTTTGGTGACTGGACTGAAGAAGGAGAATACTACTACCAAGAGGAAATGGACGATTGGAAGGACCGAGGAGTTCTAGATCGCCATGACCTCGCATGGAGTAGAGATGGCGCCGAGAAAGTGTATGTCCAACATTTGATGGCAAAGCACGGTGAAGAAATCTGGAATTGGATTGATGGTGGAGCCTATTTCTATGTCTGTGGAGACAAGAATTACATGGCTAAGGATGTACACTCAACTCTTATTGAAATCTGTGCAGAACATGGTGGTATGTCCCCTGAAGAAGCCAAGGAATTCGTAGAGGTCGGGATGATGAAAACCGACAAGAGATACCTACGAGACGTTTACTGATTTGCAGAATTAACTTTGTCCGATCGCCAATGGCTGTCGCCGAACTCTACATAGGATTCGACCCTCAGCGAGGTTTGATGTTCCGCAGGGTGCTGATTGCCAATCGAGGCGAGATAGCCCTGCGAATTTTGCGGTCATTGAGGACATTAGGAATCGAGGCGGTAATGATTCACGGTCGTGAAGATCGATTGACAACTCCCGTTCGGCTCGCCGATGAGGCGATTCACATAGCCAGAGATGACCCCTTAGCATCTTATCTGGACATTGAGGCAATCGTCACCGCCGCTAAAGAAGTCGGAGCTGATGCGGTTCATCCAGGGTATGGGTTCCTTGCGGAGAATCCTATTTTCGCTGAAAGGTTAGCTGAAGAGGGAATTACTTTCATCGGCCCTAGTCCAGAAGTATTGAGAATCCTAGGTGACAAAATTACTGCTCGAGAAACTATGTCCAAGGCCGGGTTACCGATTGCCAAAGGTTCACCTGGGCCTGTTTCCGATCCGGCGGAAGCCGCAGCGATTGCCGATGATATCGGCTTCCCAGTAATCATCAAGGCAGCCGCAGGTGGTGGTGGAATAGGCATGCAAGTGGTAGAATCTGCCGAGGAGTTTGAATCGGCACTAAATCTATGTCAAGGCCGAGCCCTTTCTGCCTTCGGTGATGACAGAGTCTTCCTAGAGAAATTCATTGAAGGAGCTCAACATGTTGAATTCCAAGTCCTTGGAGATGGAGAAGATGCTATCCATTTCGGCGAGAGATTCTGTTCTATTCAACGCCGTCACCAAAAAATCTTGGAAGAAGGGCCTTGGCTTTCTGAAGAAGTTAGAGCAGATATAGGCGCACGCGTTGTAGCAGGAGCCAAGGCTGTCGGTTACGCGGGATTGGCAACGTTCGAATTCCTCAGGGATTCGCACGGGGAATTCTACTTCCTCGAAGTTAACCCTCGAGTTCAGGTTGAGCATACGGTTACTGAGATGATAACCGGACACGACCTAGTTTCTCTTGGAATCAGAGTCGCATCAGGAGAAAGTCTGCCGTTTTCTCAAGATGATATTGAGATTTCAGGACACGCAATTCAAGCTCGACTGAATGCAGAAGATTCGAGGACATTGGAGCCATCACCTGGTCGGCTTTGGGAATGCCATTGGCCCGCAGGTCCGGGAGTTAGGGTGGACACCCATGCTCACACAGGCTATGATATGCCTCCATCTTTCGACTCCCTACTGGCCAAACTGATCGTTTGGGGAAGCGATAGAGAAGAGGCGATTAGAAGACTTGATGCCGCTCTTGCTGAGACTCTAATTTTGGGTGTGGAAACCCTAATTCCATTACACAGAGCGATTCTTTCCGAAGATGACTTCAGAAATAGAGATGTAACAATAAGATATCTTGAAGAACACCCAGACCTGTTAAATTGAAGTGATATTGTGGATGTTGTAATCGTTGGCTCAATCGGTTATGATGACATACAAACTCCGGCAGGAAGTGGATCGGACCTTCTTGGTGGAGCAGCTGTCTATTCTGGACTTGCCTCTTCTTTTCATCTTCGAACACATGATGAACAGCCAACCAAGGTTGGGCTGGTAGGTGTTGTCGGCGATGACTTTTCAGTCTATGATCAAATGATTTTGGAGAAAGCAGGATTGAATTTGGCAGGAGTTGTCCGTGCGGAGGGAGATACGTTCCGATGGTCTGGTAAGTATGAGGGAGCAATGGAATCTGTCGAAACTTTAGCCACCGAAGTAAATGTTCTAGGAGATTTCAATCCAACTTTACCGGAAGTTTGGACGAACCCAGAAGTCCTATTTTGTGCTAGTACTCACCCTGCTACTCAGGTATCGGTTTTGGATCAATGCCCTGGCGCTCAATTGACAGTTTTGGATACTTTCATGCTATGGATTGATACTGAATTTGAGACATTAAGCGAAGCCATGCGTAAGGTCGACATCGTGGTAATCAACGAACAAGAAGTCTGTGCTATAGCAGATGATGAAATTCTACCTCGGGCAATGAAATCAATAATTTCAGGGGAAGCACTCCACGGTGGCTCTGCAGCTGGACCAGGACCTCGATGTTTAATCGCTAAGCGTGGAAGTGGAGGAGTCCTCGCCATGCTTCCTGCTGGTATTCTATCCTTGCCAGCATATCCGACTGACGATATTGTTGACCCCACGGGTTGCGGCGATTCATTTGCTGGCTCGCTGATTGCATATCTCGTTGGTAGACAAGGTGTTCTGACTGATATTGAGGCGATTAGAAATGCACTTGTTCATGCAACCGTTACTTCTTCCTTCACTTTGGCTGGAATAGGAATCTCTGGGATATCGTCGATTGACCGTGGCACCTACCACGCCCGTGTAGACAGATACAGAAGAATAGCCGGAATTAAGTGAGTACTCACTTAAGTTGACGAATACCTGGTAACCGTCGGTCTCCCTTTTGTGTTGTCGGACGAAGTTGAGAGAATCGTAATTGCTGGCTAGCAGACTTACTTGTTGTTTCTCGCTCCTCTCCAAAAGCCACTCGAGCCACGACATTATCTAGCGCGTCTTTGGCAGATGAAGGTGCGATTGTGGATGTCGTGTCCCTAGCCCTTGAGGCTACATCGGCTTGGTGATCTTGATCAGAGCGTAACCTGAGAAGTTGGCTAGACCTAAACCTCGTCTCTCCAGAATGATTTCTGCCATCCTCATCTCCGTAAACATCTGCATATTGCCTACTAGGCTGTGTAGGAGAAAGCAATGAAGAAATCCAACTTTGTTTTCTTGGTCGACCTACAGCACTTCGGACACGACCATTAGTCATACTATTGGCAAGCTTTGACACCGCTGGAAATTCCTCCTCGAAATTCTCTGTATTTTGTTTTGGAATAGGTAATGATTGAATTTGGCTCTCGCTTTCCCAAGCAGAACGTGCCTTCGCAGTCCTAACTAATCCCGGCTTACACTCTTCACGAACTGCATTTTCTGTTGGGCTGGGTAGACTCCATGTTGGGGAAGTATTTGTTTCAGACTGACCATGGCGTAACTGTGCTGAGCGAATCATCTGTGAACTTGATACCGGTCTATCTGGAGTAGGTGTTGCTGTTGGCGGAGAATATGAGGCCCGAGTTGTGACACCTGTTGAAGCAGGAGTTGGGTTTGCAGGATTATCGTCGAATAGAGAAAAATCCATGCTTGGTTCAGAGTTCTCGTAATTCGTAGGGTTAACGTTGCTTGCTGGAGAATCAACTCCGAACAGCCCACCTTCTCCAAACATTGACCCCATAGCGTCTGAGAAAGCCTCGCCAAGTCTATCCTCCGATGAAGTGTCCTTTTCGTGATACCATTCAGGAGAATCATCTCGATCCCAGGCCCTCTCGTAAGCTGAACGAGAGTCGGTAGGGGTTTCTGGATAACTTGTGACTGGAGTGGGTGTTGGCTCCAAGGCATCTAAGGAATCAAAAATACCACCTTCTTGTGAAATGGGCTGAGAAAGAGAATGCTGAGTCGACACAGGAGTGGTTGGGATTGAGGTAGTTATTTCTTGAGGCTTAGAAATCATAGGTGCCGGTTCTGTCTGAAAATTAATTGGGCTAGAATTGTCTATTTCTTCTGGCGCATTTAGAAGAGCCTTCGGTTGGTTTTGAGAGAGTAATCTTTCTCTTTCTTGTTCAAGTTCCTGAAGACCTGCTTTGGCATCTTCGATTGTAAATCCGTGCATCACACGATCGACCATCATGCACAATCGAAGTAATTCTGACTGGGTTCCAGTAACGAGATATTTATCTCCAGCATTGGTCTCAATTGAAAGAACGGGATTTTTCAATTTGAGATAACCAATTATCGAAACAGCACCTGTTGCAGCAACTGCCCAACCAATTGGAGGAGTGATTATTGTTGCACCCACCCAGACTCCAACCGCTCCAATGGTTAGGAAACTATTCGGTAATTTTGCTATGTTGATATTTCTCAGAGTCGATATGTTGGAGAGATTGATTCTAATTCCATATCCTGAATAGTCTTCAAAGGTCAGCTGTCGCTCTGTGAGGATTCCGCAAAATCTCCCACTTATGCCGACCAGATTTAGGTTATCGAATAGCTCCGACTCTCCTTCATCCAGTCGGGCATTATGCCCGGCTGAGTACATCCCATTTGGCCGAGCGCCTCTTCGAGGCTATAACTGCTCGGGAAGTCGAGCGAATTTTCGGGCGTCTTGTGCATGTGTGAGGTTAGCGCCGAATGCCAGGAAATAGGATGTTGGAGGATTGACGCTAGACCTGTTCAATTGATTCAACTCTTCCAATAATTCTCATCGGCATAGCGTCAAGTTGTGTAATCAATATCTCTGGCGAGCCTTCGGCTCTAATCCATAGTGGGCTTTCCCATTCGACAGAAATTATTTCTCCATCAACTTGCTTAATTCTGCCCACAACAAATTGTAAATCAACAGCCGCATGGATTACGTCTTCATTTGCTAATTGTCTCTTTTGAAATGGTGCATTCTTCATTCTGATCTTTGAATTATCATGACGAATAAGCGATTGAGATTCTGGATGAATTATCATGCATCCACGATGTAGTGCCTCCTCTCTCAGGTTCCTCAATGCAACCCCCACACGATCACCTGTTACAGCAGAGTCCACATCATCATCCATTACTTGCAGAGATCTGACTACACCAGTTTCGTTAGCTGGCAAAATTAAGACCTCGTCGTGTTTGCTAACTGTGCCTGATTGAACGTACCCAATTGCGACCAAACCAACCCCTTTGACATTGAAATGTTGGTCAACAGGCAATACCATTTTTGTGGAGTTAATTTTCGAACCAATGACATCCATGTGTTGATACAATTCTTCTCTGATTTCATGGGATTCGGGAACCGATTCATACAACTTCCAAGTTTCCAGTCCTGCCTGTGAAAGTATCATATTCACTTGTTCGGAGTCTACCCAATTCCCTTCAGAGGGATTAATTATTGCCATCCCTCTTTCTACGCCTGCTGCTCCAAAAGACACCAAAATTTCCCCCAATGCAGCATCAACATTGTTAATTTCTACAACACCAACCTCTGCTACATTTAGAACAGAAAGAAGAGGTCTCAGTCTCTCAGGATGTCTCAGTGGACGAAGTAATGACAGAACGCAGGTTTCGCCCTCTCTATCCTCCTTGTACACATAGGATTCAATATCCCTAACATCGTTAGATTTCGCTAACGTTCTGGCAAGTTCTTCACTACCGACAAAAGCGACATTCAGCACTGGCATGATTTGCGCGGGCAGAGGGCTGGTCATCAATTCGACGGATAGAAATGCTTTGCAATTAGTTCAAATGAGACTCAATGCTGGGATAATCATGGAAGATCAGCGTCCAGAACCTGTTATCCTAGGTCAAGGAGTTAATTCAAACAGAAATACAGCAAATGGAACTGCATCTCACCTTTGTGGTTCGTTACTGAATATCGTATTCCCTTTATTTTGTTGGGTAATTCCTCTGATATTGTATTCCACAAACTCAGATGAAGATCCTATCTTGAAGCATCATCTAGCACAATCTCTCAATGCATCCATCACCTTTTCATTGGCTCTGCTTGTTCACACTGTACTGATGCTCGTCTGTATTGGATTCATTACTGCAGTTGCTCATTGGGTAATGTATCTTATTTGGTCGGTCAATGCGAATAACGCATTGAAGGCTGGGCAAAAATTCGACTATCCATTTTCGATCAATTTTGTTAACCCGTGATTAGCGCATAGCATCTCTTGCTCGTTGCGCTAAATCCCAGAGTTCTTTCTCTTCGTCATTGGTTGTAGTGAATTGTGGGACTTCTACTGGTCGCATTGAATCATCGATTGCAACCATGAAAAAGAAACCAGAACAAATTTCCTCAGGGTCCCAGTTTGAACGAGTCATTCTACATGATCTAACCAAGACTCCAACAGTCCTCCGACTGGTCCATACAACCCTTGCAATTGTTCGAATTACATCACCTTGGTAAGCCGGCCGTTTGAATTTCAATGCATCAACCGAGACAGTCACAAATTCCTTGTGAGCGAATTGACTAGCCGCCATTCCAGCAGCGGTATCCATAATCGACATTAAGCGACCGCCAAACAGTGTGTCTAGCGCATTTGTATCTCCTGGAAATACTTCATTCAGTAGCACGACGGGTTCGGAGGAGCGCGGTTCAGCCATCTTCTCAGGTAATGCCGCACACTCACCCTCCTTCAATCCAACCACCAAAAGAGGCGTTCTGAAGGCGATTACTAGACCGTTCAAGTCAAGCCATACATGTTAGTCGGGGTATTATGAGCGGAGGTAAATTGGCATGGGAGCCGGTGATAATTGACGATCCGGATGGAGGTAGAATTCTGCTTTGGCCGCACTTACCTTGTGTTCGTATGCCAGCAGTGCTTCGAACGAGAGAACATTGGGATGGTATCGCTATTTTGGCCTCCGAGGATGAAATTAGTGGATGGCCTCAGGAAGAAAAAGAAGACCAAGATAGCCCAGGAATTCATGTAGCTGCGGCTATGGCTTCTGGTACAGTTTTAGGCCGTCTTTTGGATGATTTAACAATCTACGAAGTCGATGGCCCAACAATTCCAGATCCAGAACCTATGCGCTTACTACATCATGCAAATAACGCTCGTGGTGGTTTACCAGTCTACGCGCTAGAGCCATCAATGGAAGACGAAGAATGGGTAGATTGGATGACTCGTGCTGCCGATGAACAGGTATCTATGTCCTCGCTTATATCGAGCATAACTATTGGCAGACGTTGGAAAAAATTACGCAGCCAGAACGCAAGTATTGTCGATTCCGCGAAGGGAGTGGATGCTGAGTTAGGTGCTGCCGCAGCCTCTAGCGCTACATGGTGGCAAGAGGAAAACAGAGGCCTAACTGGTGAGTTAATCTCCCAACGTTCGTCCCGTATTGTATCGAGGATTAGGGGTGCTCTAGCAGACCTTAGAGAGGGCAGAGTTGATGACTCCGATACAACAGGGCCATCTCTGATGGTTCCGGTCCATCAACCTCGGCTTTCCTCATTAGTGAGGGCTTTCGAAGGTTATCCGGATTCCGAGACCATTCAACCGATACAAACTGAGGAGGCATAATTTTGGACGAAGATGCAAGGATAAGAGTCAACGTCGAGACTCAAACATTCCGTTTCATTCCAGGTAAACCAGTCAATCATGATGATGCAGTCAAACTTGCAAATGGCATCAAGTCTGGGCCATGGGTTGTGATTAGTCACAAGGAACCTAGGGCGACCTTCGTAGTAGAGGAATCAGGCAGCGTTTTAGTTCATGGAATCGCTAGATTGGAAGTTGCCCGATTGGTCATTCAGGAACTTCTTCTGAGTCTCGGAATGTCTGAAGAAGGATTGCATTCAGAATCAGGAGACATGTTGGTAAGTTTCTCATTTGGTCGCGCTGTATTACTAGACTTAGCCGCCGCTAGATTTGCCGATGTAGAGAAAGATCAGAGAGTCGGTTGTATTCGAATAGATGCAAGTAGACACAATTGCAATCTTCTGGTATTCAATAACGGCCACGGAGTTGTAACTGGTCAATCCTCTAAACGAGTCGCGGAGATGGCTGTTCGCCATTGGGCTGACCAGTTAGACGAGGAAGGCGCATTGGCATGAGTTCAATCGTCGACGGGCGCTGGACAGGCCCAGTCGTCGACCAACATATACACCTAGATCGCTCCAATCGATATCTTTCAGCGATTGAAGAATTTGTTCGAGTTGGTGGTACTGGAATAATGTTGGTTCACAAACCAGGATTTTCTGGTTCTTTACCCATTGACAGAGAAGGCTATCGTGAGGTATATTCTGAAACTATTTCGATGGCGGAAGAGATTAGAGAAAAGTTTGCAATTTCAGTCGGAGTAGTGCTTGGCCCTCACCCAGTTGCTTGGGAACGACAAATATCTGAACTGGGTATGGATAGAGCTAGTGAACTACATCTAGAATCAGTGGATCTTGCTCTTGAGTTAATCGAACAAGGAAAAGCACATTGTCTTGGTGAAGTAGGAAGGCCGCACTATCAGGTTAGTGAGGAAACATGGATTCAAGCAAATGAAAATCTATCACAGATTATGACTGAGGCTGCCATCTCAAAAGTACCTGTACAGCTACACGTCGAGGATGCAGGATCAGAAACTTATTCCGAAATTTCTCGAATGGCCATGCGAGCAGGTCTTCCTCTTGCACAGACTGTCAGGCATTACGCCTCTTCTGACGTATCTTCTAATTTCACCCATGGACTAGCATGTACAGTTAGCGTGGGCCGAGGTAGTGTTGAGGGATTGGTCTCAACGTATGCGAATGCTTCAGCGCCATGGGGTATGGAGACCGACTTCTTAGATGATCCTCGGCGGCCTGGTGCAGTTCTTGGACCCAAAACCATCCCCAAAAGAACAGATGAATTGTGTTCTGCACTCCTCGTTGAAAACCGAGTAAGTGATGTAGAAAACTTGCTATTGAAAATACATTCTGAATGGCCAAGTAAGTTATACGGATTAGATTTCTAGTCTCCTTTTTGGAATGGAGATTTTAGTTCGGGAGTAAATGTCAAAATCCCTCCAAAAATGAACAATGTTAGTGAACCAAAGAATAGTTGTAAATCACCCCAAGTTAGGCTGTTTCCGGACAATTCAAACACCATCTTCCATAATGGTATATTGATTGGTAAAAAGATGAACAACATCGCTATACCGAGTCTTTGCCGGAGGAGCATAACCTTCGGAATCGAAGCTCCTTTTTCAAATTCAGTAACCTCTGAGGCTAAGTTAGCAGACCGAATCGGTCAAAGACTAGTCCTCATTCGGTGGGTTGCGCGTTCGTGGTGTAGGGGTAGCACAAGAGGTTTCCAACCTCTTTGCCCGGGTTCAAATCCCGGCGAGCGCACCAAGTAATCTCAACACAACCATGCAGACCGTAGGTCTGCATGATAGTGAAGGATTCATAGGTCACAGTATGGGGGCTGCAAATAATGACACAGGCCATGGCCGATGGGATCGCCAGAGACTCGTCTGACAAGCAAGACGAATCTCAAGTCATTGGTCGTCAGATATGGAGAATTATCCCATACGTCACAAGATATTGGCAAAGAGCATTGGGAGGACTTCTATCCAATATGGGTGCTCGGGTCTTTGACCTAATTCCATTCATTGCAATTGGGATGGCTGCGGACTACTACAACCCTGATAATCCTCAATTCACGGATTCAAGGATTGAAAGTTTTGTCACTCTAGATATCTTTCCTGCAATAGGCCCGATCAGTTCAGTTGAGTTAGGATTTGGTGCATTAATTCTCTTGTCTTTTGTCGTCTTAGCAGTTTTTCAGGGACTTAGCAATCAGTTATGGCAATCCATTGCTTACATGGCCCAACATGACATTAGAATGGATGCCACTCGTTCATTACTAAGCATGGAGGCATCTTACTTTGAAACCAGACAAACTGGAAATTTAATGTCAGTATTGTCTGCTGATGTAGCCCAATTAGAAGATGTAATTTCGGATTCTAGCACCAGTATAATTAGAATTTTTACTACCTTAATAACCGCTTTTGCAATTCTGTTTTGGATGTCTCCAACACTTTGTGCGATACTATTCACTCCGTTTATTCTGATTGTTCCAATGGTTATTTGGTTCTCAACAAGGGTTCAGAGAAAATACCGTAAGCAGCGTGAGAGCACAGGAGGAATTGTAGCAATACTGGAGAATGTTCTCGCCGGAATAACTATTGTTCAAGCCTACAATTCTACGCAATTTGAGATGGAAAGAATAGATGGTCAAAGTGCGGATTACAGAGACCAAGCAATACAGGCAGCGTTCATCAGAAACCGGTTTATTCCAGGCTTCCATATCGTCGCAGGAATTTCTTTTGGTCTGTTGGTCTCAGCGGGAGGTTGGTTGATGAGTTCAGGCCAAATCAGTGTTGGTCAATTCGTCACTTTCCTGCTAATTTCGACACGGATGACAATGCCTCTTTGGATTCTAGGAATGTTGCTAAATCAACTACAGAGAGGTGAAGCAGCCTCACGTAGAGTATTCGCATTGATTGATTTGGAACCATCGATTTCTGATTCCGAAGAGGCTGTTGAGCTAACACAGCCAATATCTTCTATTTCTTTTGACTCGGTCACATTCGCATATCCTGGCACCTCAATCAACGTGTTGAACGATGTATCATTCAAGGTTGAATCTGGAGGATTTTTAGGAATAATGGGCCATACAGGAGCAGGTAAATCGACCATTCTGAAATTATCAGAAAAGTTCTACCAACCACAATCAGGCCAGGTTAGAATCAATGGCCAAGACATATCGGAATTCACAATACATTCTGTCCGATCACGAATCGGCTTTGTCAGTCAAGACCCATTCCTATTCTTCGGAACGATCAGAGATAATGTCGCATATGCTCGCGAGGCTAGCGATGAAGATGTAAAGATGGCACTAGAAACCGCTGGTGCTTGGGAATTTGTTTCAGAAATGGAGGATGAAATGAACACAATGGTAGGAGATAGGGGGGTCAGACTATCAGGAGGCCAGCGAGCAAGAATTAGTCTCGCTCGAGCCTTACTGATGAATCCTGATGTGTTAATTCTCGACGAGGCTAGCGCAGCTCTGGATGCTGAGACAGAGAAGAGGATCCAACAGTCATTATTCGGTGGAGGGAATGGTTCCAACGGTAAGAAGAGAATAACCATTGGTGTTGCTCACCGGCTGGCAACAATTCGAAACGCGGATGAGATAATTTCTATGGTTGATGGAGCGATAGTAGAACGTGGCACCCATGAAGAATTACTTGGAAATGATAGTGTTTACTCTTCCCAATGGGCAATTCAAACCGGTCAAATTGAAGCTGAGGATTGAGTATGTCCATCGAATGGGTCCCCGTAACTCCGGGGAGGGCAGAGATTGGAAGTGATAATCGCTCCATCTTATTCGGAGGAGTCGGTCCAAAACACATGGTTCAGGTAAATTACAGATATTCGATAACAAAGCACCCTGTATTAATCGAAGAGGCTGAAAAATTAATTCAATCAAAGGAAGCAGATTTGGCGAGTGAGTCAGAATGGCAATTAGCATTGGATCAGGGAGCAATCACTGGTGATGGAGAACTTGAGAAACTCTCCGATTGTTGTAAAGGAGATTACTGGGGTAAAGCACTTGATGGCAGGCCTCATTTTTCTGATGATTGGACATTCCATATTGCAAAAAAATGGTCTTCAGGAAAACCTAAAATGAGATTGCTGGCTAAAGATTCAACAGAAGCAAAATATACTCGGCTGGTCAAGAAAGAGGATAATTTTGACCTTGACCTCAGCCCCGAACGGCTACCTGCTAATCGTGACACTACAAGCCTACTTAAGGAAGAAATTCTAATCTCAATAATGGTTGGGATTATTCCTTCATTTGTTTGGGCTTACTTCAATGCAAGTGAAGGTTATATCCAAACTGGATGGCCAGGATTGGTGTTAGGAGGCATAATTCTTGGCTTATCCTCTATGCTATTCTGGCGCCCAAAAACCGTCTCCTTCCGGTTGGGTAGAAATTGTGGAAAGGTTAAGCAAAAATAACATGAATCACTGTGATATGACCAGATTATATCTACAGAATTCTCCTTCATCTTCAGATTCAACTCGACGTACTAAGACTCCACTTTCTGGAGTATATCTCTCACTCAAGGCTCCTTCGATAATCCCATCATCGAGGGCCCAGAGAGGGAGGCTTTCAGCATCAGACGAAGTGTTCGAAAGTTCTACTTTGATGTGGAAATCAGGATCAATATCGTAACTTAGCTTCCCCAGACCTGCATATTCCCACCAGTCCATCATTTCATTTAGGAATTCGATATTTCCATTGATGTCTCTTAGGCTGAAGGCTAACTCCTGACCTATCCGATTTCCAACTTGCCGAAGTAGTGAAGTGAGGTCAATTCCGAATGCGCCTAGGCTCTGAACTCCTCCTGTCTCCAGCGCCCTCCTTGCCTCACTAACTTCTAATCCGGAGGCCATGAATGCATCTGGATTGAATGGCGTATCTGTTTCCGGAAGATTGTCATTAATTTCGAGTACTTCTCGGATTCTCTCAAGGAATGACATACTATCGAGAGTTAATTTCAGAGGGTCGACAATTTTCTTTTCGGTGAATCTCTTTGATGCAGTCTCGAAAGGAATCGCCTCTTCCCATATTGCATCAATTAAATTCAATTGAGATTCAGCAAAGGTTTCTGATTCTACAAATAATGCAGCATCCTCTTTACCTCTTCCAACTGGATTTTCTTCCATAGTCAGATATTGAATTACCTCTGATGAATCAACTACTGCACCCTGAGCGTCAAGGTCATCTGAGTGTTTTACCTCAATTAGTTCATTCAAATCTCCGTAGAATCTGGTAGTTCGTCTATCTAATTGAGCTAGAACTCGAACTACAATGCCTCTTTCCGCTGCAGAATTTACCTCAGCAAGTGCTGGGTTTCTGCATAGTTGAAGAATACCAAATTTGCCGAGGACTAATGTGAGACTTTCCTCAGCATCTTCAGCCATTTTTTCCACTCTCTTTAGGATGTGGACTCGTTCTTTGAGTACTGCAAATTTAGGTTCATCCGATACTCTCTCCTGCTCAAAAGATGAGGTTTCTTTTCCTGAAATTAAATTTCCATAACTTTCTTCCATCCGACTAAGTTGTTCCTTATTGATTTCAATTAAGTGAGATACAACCTCATTGATTGAAGGGCTAGAAAATCTCATTGGGCGATCAGCGGTTGAGGTGACTATACCGATTCTTTGTAACCTCTCCAAGGAGTTGTATGCATCCAATCTAGTTGTACCAATTTTTTTGGCAATTTCACTAGCCTTCATGTTTGGCGTACTAGATAGAACCATCACAGTATTCACCTCTCTCTCTGAGAGGCCAGCATCCATCAGTAGCCGTTCCCAACTCATCTAATCAACTCGTTACACTGCTTAGGGAGCGAAGAATCTTGGCTACGTGTTGGCGAGGTCTAAACAGCCAATCGTAAACAAAGTGAATTTCATTATCTGGTCCAATCACGAAGGATGACTTTGAAGGAAATCTGCCTAGATGTACTGGTACTCCGTAGCTCTCAGCGATATTTCTTTCAGGGTCTGAAAGTAGTATGAATGGAAGCCCCAAATCCTCTTTGAATTCCTTATGTTCTTCAACGGTATTTTGACTTATTCCGATGATTTCTGCTGGTGGTTCTAGGGATTTGAAAATATTGTATTGCTCCTTGAAGGAAAGACAACCTCTCTTGCATGTAGGCGAACCATCTTCTGCGTAGAAGAATAGTACTTTCCAGCGACCATCTAAGTCGCTCAGATTGAATTCTTCACCTTCGCTAGTTAATGCAGTGAAGTCAGGTGCTGTTGTTCCCACTAGAGACTGCATGTTGTTTACGCTCCTAGAGTTTGATTTAATCTAATCTAAGTCCAAAAGGTGACCCATTCTGGCACCCTTGGTGGCAAGGTATTGGCTATTGAAGTTAGATATTCCTGCCACATGCTCAACCCGTTGTTCGACATCAATTCCATTGTCAATTAATCCTTTTATTTTCAAAGGATTATTTGTCATCAATCGAATTCTACCAACTTCTAGATCTTTCAACATCTCGGCTGCGATATCATAGGTTCGACCATCTGCAGGAAGACCCAGGAGTAGATTTGCATCGAGAGTATCATGCCCCTGATCTTGTAGGGCGTAAGCTTGTATTTTGGAATAAAGGCCAATGTTTCTTCCTTCTTGGCGAAGATATACGATTGCTCCACATCCTTCGTCCTGAATTCTGCGCATGGCGGACTGTAACTGAGGTCCACAATCACATTTCAGGGAGCCGAATGCGTCTCCTGTAAGACATTCTGAATGAATTCTAACTAATGGTGAATTTTCAGGGTTGGACACATCCCCCGTATACAGGGTTGTGTGTTCTTTTCCATCCGGCCCGACAAATACCCTGATTCTGAAGTTTCCATATTCAGTTGGGAGAAATGAATCAGACTCGATGGACAGAGGGCTAATATCGTCTATTTGTATCGTCATTCAATTGACACGTTACTGCATCACCTTATCAAAGAATGTTTTTTTCGAACGGATTCTGTAAACACTCAGTTATATAGCGCGTGTCAGTAAAATTATCTTGATGGACGAGCAGTTTTTCGAGCATTCCGGTGCTCTCCAAAATCGAGTTCATCGTTTGAATCAATTTCCAATCAATCAAGAAGGGGAATTTGTTCTCTATTGGATGACTGCTTCTAGAAGGTATCATCACAATTCTGCTCTCGAACACTCGATAACTCTTGCAACGAAATTAGGCAAGCCATTGTTAGTTGTCGAACCGGTGTCAATTAGGCACACCTGGTCCAGTGACAGAATTCTAACATTCTTCATCCAAGGAATCATCGATAACAACGCTATCTTTGCTGCCAACCGGTTATCCTACATTCCGTGGGTAGAAACCCACAAGCAAAGTGGGAATCGTTTACTTCGAAATTTATCCGAAAGGTCATGTGCGGTAGTAATCGACGATTTTCCAACTTACCTACCTAGGGATGTTATGCAGCAGGCTGCCAAATTTTGCAGGGTCAGACTAGACGCTGTAGATTCCAACGGTGTGTTACCGATTTCTTGGGCTGATCGTGCTTACCCCTCTGCATATTCTTTCCGAAAACACATGCAAAAGAATCTGATCGGTGCTTTGAGTACCCTTCCTGCATTTGATCCTATGAAAAATATCGAATCCGATCTACGACTAAGTGAGAAATTCATCGAGGATTTATTTTCGGACGCTGATAGTCCAATCACTCCGTACGAATGGCTCTGGAGAGTCGCTCAGGGAGGAGAAATTGGCAAAGAAGCCTGCGAACCCCTGGATATAGATCATGAAGTAACTCCCGTTAATTCAAAGCAAGGAGGTCGATTTGAAGCGATTGCCAGACTCGAGAGATTCCTCAAAAATGACTTAGACAGATACGATACTGGTAGAAATAATCCTGATAATTCCGCAAGTAGTGGTCTATCACCGTGGCTTCATTTTGGCCACATTTCATCCGTAGAGGTTGTGAAAGCCGTGCTAGAACGTTCCGCTTGGGACCCAAGTAAAATCACAATAGAAGATACTGGAAAAGGAACGAGAAGTGGTTGGTGGGGTGTCCCAGAAGCACACGAAGCCTTCCTAGACCAAATTATTACTTGGCGTGAACTTGGATTTAATTTCGCACACATCAGAGAAGACCACAACTCAATTGAATCAATTCCAGAGTGGGCAAAGACATCTCTAGATTTGCATTCTTCTGATCCTCGAGATGAATATACATTCGAACAAATTGAGAATGCGGAAACCGGAGATGAAATTTGGAACGCCGCGCAAAGACAATTGCTGCGTAGTGGTCATATCGATAATTATCTAAGAATGCTCTGGGGGAAGAGAATTCTAGAGTGGGCTCCAAATCCCGAAACAGCTGCTGAATGGATGATCAACATCAATGATAGATGGGCTCTAGATGGTAGAGATCCAAATTCCTACACCGGTATTTTCTGGGTGTTGGGAAGACATGATAGAGCATGGGGCCCAGAGAGACCAATTTTCGGTAAAGTACGATATATGTCTTCACAAAACACTAGGAAAAAGTTGCACCTAGAAAGATATCTTGCTCGCTGGGCAGAAGACGCTCCAATTCCAAAGTGAGGAGGGATTAGGTGTACAAATACGAGCACAATACAGTTGTCGAATCGAATATTGAGACTACATTCGATTGGTTCGAGCACGAAGGCTCTTTTCGTAGACTAATGCCTCCGTGGGAAGTAGCAGAAGAAGTCAGAGCAGATGAAACCCTAGAAGTAGGCTCGCAGAGAATTTTCCGTTTCCCAATGGGGCCAGTAAAGATGACCTGGGTTGCTGAACACACTGCGTATGATCCACCGCATCATTTTGCCGATAAAATGGTCAAAGGACCATTTTGGCGCTGGCATCATGACCACAATCTAAATGAGGCAAATGGTGTAACGACAGTAACTGATGAAGTAAGCTACCAAGTTCCATTTGGGCCACTCGGTAACCTAGTTGACAGAATACTAGGAGGGGCATTGGTTAGAAGTAGAGTTACTCGAATGTTCAAGGCGAGAGAACTTCGTCTTCAACGTGATTTACAGCAACATGGTAAATTCGCAAACCAAGCCAGAAAGAAAGTCCTGATTGCTGGATCTTCTGGATGTATAGGCACTCAACTTGTCGCATTCCTGGATACTGGAGGTCATGAAGTTTGGAGACTAGTACGCAGACCTGCTAAAGCCGCAGCTCAAGAATTAGAGTGGAATCCCGACAAGGGAGAACTCGATGCAAGTATTCTCGAGGGATTTGATGTAATCATCCATCTCGGTGGTGTTGGAATAGGCGACAAGCGATGGAATAAGCGCAGAAAACAGATGATTCGAGATAGTCGTGTAAATAGCACTAAATTACTTGCAGATGCAATTTCTACCTTAGAAAATAAACCAGAATGTATGATGCTCGCAAGCGCTGTTGGCTGGTATGGTGACAGAGGAGACGAGCAATTAACGGAAGACAGTACACCCGGAGAAGGTTTCCTTCCAGAAATCTGTAGAGAATGGGAAGAGGCTGCATCAACTGTTGAAGAATCAGGAGTAAGAACAGTATTTCTTCGAACTGGCATAGTCCTAACCGCAACAGCAGGAGCTCTAGGAAAGATGCTACTGCCGTTCAAGATGGGAGCGGGCGGTCCAATTGGAAATGGAAAACAATGGATGTCTTGGATATCTCTTGATGACGAGATATATGCGATTAATCACCTAATGATGAATTCTGATTCTAAAGGTGTATACAACTTAACTGCTCCAAATCCGATTGAACAGAAAAAATTTGCAAAGACTCTCGGTAGAGTATTGCGAAGACCTGCCTTTGCTCCTTTACCTAGATTCGTCGTTAAGATTCTTTTTGGTGAAATGGGGGAGAAACTCACTCTCGAGAGTCAAAGAGTATTGCCTACAAGAATAACATCAGAGGGCTATGAATTCATTCACGAAGATCTTGAAACGGGTCTCAGAGATACTCTCGGGCTTTGGAAATAAATTCAGATGGGAGTCCTAAACCCGAGGGCTCTGACTACGCACCAACCAGTGCGGCCTTCGAAAATAGCAAATGCTCCTCCAATGAATGCTCCAGCCGGTACAATCCAAGCTAAGTCTGGGGCGCTGATTAGCAAACAGGCAGCAGCTAGACCGAGTGAGGAAAGCACTCCCATTAAGCCTAATCGAAGCCTAACGGCTTTACCTCGAGCATCGATGTTACACTCTAGAGCCATGAAAATAAGACAATAATCTAGGATATTAAGCCCTGTTTTACAAATTTAATGCTATCAATCACGTGAACGGTCATCGATTTGTAGCCCTGGACGGCCGCGAAATATTCTCCATTTGCCGCGCAGTACACCGATTCCATAATTCCAATGAAGGGTATAGGTAACGATTGAGGAGAGAAAAATAGTCCAAACAGATTTACTCGGTGAATTTCCCTTAGCTGAACCATACCAAGCAAGCAAATTGTACAAAATCATCAGAGTTGGAAGAGTATGAACCGCGATTCTCTCAATTCCCATAGGAACTCTATCTAAACTGATGTCCCAGAAATCCGGCCACGCCAGACCACCGTTCATAGCGCCCCAGAAAAATAATGCAAATGCTGAAATAACTATCGGAGGAAATGCTGCAACCATTGAATGAGTAAATGCGTGTAGTTCTCGATATTGATTACTTGCTAGAGTTCTGACGAGTCCATAATTACCGATTTGTTTCTTAACGCGAGATAGGTTTCTGCGCCGATGCCACATTATCGCAGTTCTATCTGTCCACAATTTATGACCAGCCATTCTAATTCGGTGGTCGAGCATTACATCCTCTGCTCCGATTGCACCATGATCAAATCCTCCTACTTCTTCCAATACTGAGCGCCTATAGGCAGAATTAACCCCAGGTAATTGCGATACTTCTGATAAATCCGAGTCGCCCACCTTTCCGTAATTTGTACCCGCGGTAAAAATTGTCGAGCAGAACGCGACATCAATTACTCGCTGCCACAGAGTCGATTCATCAACAGGAGCAAAATTAGGTCCACCAACCCCTGCAACATCATCTCTCTCAAACCATCGAACTAATTTCGTAACCCAATCCTCTGGTACGATTACATCATCATCGGTAAAGAGAACCAAATCTGAAGACGAGGCTTCAATTGCAACATTACAAGCATCAGCCCTTGTTCTAGAACCGGAGTCATCGACGAATCGTATACCCTTACTCTCTGCAACTGACCTTGCAGGGTCGCTGCTTGGTCCAACTACAATGATTTCTAGGGGTCCAGAATAAGTTTGGGCAGACAATCCCTCTAATGCAGTTTCCAATTCCTCGGAATTACGGACACTCGGGATGATAACACATACCGAGGGCTCACTCATGAATTGGCCGAAACCGCTCTCGCTTTCAACCACACTCACAATATGTCAGTGCTGAATGTCATCATGGGTCATTGCTGACACGCGGCGCTAGGAAGTATGTCCAAGACGCGCCACCCTCATTTGAATTCCATGAAAGTCGCAAAGGATAGCGGTCTTGGAACTCAACGGTAACTTCCTCTGTTAGACCGCTAGCCAACTTGCGGCTGAGTGGGTCTAGGAATTGTAGAGAATAGGTTGAGGCGGTTGGCTTTGGAGCGACTAACTCCGACATTTCACCAGCATCGAAGCGAACATTTACTCCTTCTCCGGCCTCTACGGTAACTGATACAGTCATCTGATTCTTATCTAGGCTCAAGTCTACTAGCTCTCCGACAAACTTCGCTGCTCGAAGAGCCCTAGAAAGTCTGTCCGCACTCAAAGTCGCTTTGCATTCAAAATCCAAATCAGGCTGACGTGGCTCATTGATTGAGCCGGTATCAAGCCCACGGAGAATTCGGTGAACCTCACCTACACGCACGTTGATTGCTCCTGTTGCACCATCATAATCCAACTCAACCAAGTCGTTTGGACCAGCCAAAGTGAGAAGATCGCGAAGTTTTCCTAGTTCTAGACCGATTTCAACCGGTTCGACTTCATATGTCTCGAAGCAAGCATCTGCTACCGTAACCGATAGTAATGCAACATGGGAGCCGTCAACGACGGTCGTGCTCAAGCCATTTTCACCCCAACTTAGTTTGGCTTCTTCGGTAAGAACCGATAGCAGATCGACGATTTCTCGCATAAGTTGCTGTTTGGCAGTGACTCTAAGCATCCTAACACCTACCTAAGACTCCTCCAACGGGGGTTCTTCATGGTTCGCTAAAGATATTCCAGAGTATATTAACTGAATACGACCCACGTAGTGGATCGCTAGAGTAATCATTGATACTCACGGAATTTGTGGCCACAAGCCTCACAAGTGCATATTTTTGTTTCCGGCTCATCGCTAGAACGAGTTTGCATTAACACAACAAAAATTCGATCTCCATCACACTCTGGACAGCGATAATCTCCAACCCAAAGAGTTCCTCTTGCGACCTCTTCTTCGACAACTTCTGTAAGATGCTTGAGGTCCTTTGCAGAGGAAGAAGCAGTCGCTTTGGATAAATCGACGGTTTCCCCAGTCATTGGGTCGGTAAATTCCGCACCCTTTCCATCTGACCCACCAAGAGGTCCTTCGTAACCGCATTTGTAATCGGTACAACGGATATTACCGTCTGGTGACATGAATCCTAGAGTACCACATTCTGGACAGAACACTCCTAACCCTCCCTTTGCTGTGTCTATGTGACCTACCAGCGCTAGTTGGATATGTACTTCAACATTCGTAATTGATTATTCCTGTTTTTCATGCAATAATGGATGTCGAAAGGCGCCAACCAAGCCAAGCCATTGCAATACTGCCCAGTATGGTTGTTGTTATCATTATCAGAGTAGATGATGCATCAGTTTCTGCTAATCGAATTGAGTCAACAGCGAATGCTGACATGGTAGTAAAGGCCCCCAATACACCGGTTCCAAACAATAACACGATATCGTCTGCAATAGTTGCACCAGCTGCTACTGCACCCAATAATATGCCTAGGAGTAGAGATCCAACGAGGTTTGCTGTAATTGTCCCCCAAGGCAAGGTATCCGCAGGTAGCCATTGTTGCAAGACATAGCGAGCCATCGCTCCTATAGCGCCACCAATCCCTACTAGTACAGCAAGTCGTAAGTCCATACCTTTCCGGCGCTGTAATTCGGTTATTGACCGCTTCCCGTGAATTTTCTGAATAGCGCGGGATTCAAGCGGAATGGACTTCTCGCGGTAGTCATGAAATTACATTACGACTGGCGGCTGGCCCGTGTTGTCGATGACGACGGAGTCATCCATGACGAGGTGATTTGGTCAGGTAAGCGCTCGGCTGGAGCCGTTGCTGACCGCCTATGGGACTTGCAACGTGGACGTTTGAGTCCAGAAGCTCGCACACTTTCAGATAGATTTCCCGAAGCCGTAATCGATGCGCTTGGTGCAATGTCGGATAATGAGTGGCCAGAACTCGATGATGAAGAATCAATATTGTTTGAAAGAGCGGCTCCAATTCTTGCCAAGAGAGGAATTGCCGATGCCGCTGGCGATACCGATCGTCGATTGGATATGCTAGTATCCTCAGCGGCGGAACTTCGTGCGTCCTGGACCACCAATGAGGCACGATGTGTGGAATGGACCGGTCTCTTCCTCTCGGAATTAGATCTTGATGCTCAGCGCGATGATATCCCACCTGCCGTAGCCCAATCAAACTCAATCGAAGATGCCGCCACCACATTAGGAGTAGAATCACCTGCTCATTCACCCTCAGATATCGAATGGCAAGCATTACGAGATCATGCCAAAGGCGTGGTAGAGTTGTCCGAACGACTAGCAGCACACGAGAATGCTATCCGTGATTTAGCCGAGCAACATGTACCCAGTCTTGCAGCCCTAATAGGACCCTTAGGTGCTGCTAGAATGGTAACCTTGGCGGGGGGTAGAGAGAGGTTGGCTAGAATGCCATCAGGATCCTTACAGGTACTAGGTGCACACGCGGCGATGGCTGCACATAGACGTGGAGCCGCACCACCAAAACATGGAGCTATACTATTCAGCATGCCTCAGATTTCGCGGTCACCTCGATGGGTGCGTGGAAAGATTGCGAGATTCCTTGCTGGAAAAGCCTCAATCGCTGTTAGGTGCGATCACTTTGGTGGAGAACCTTGGGATGAGGATACCGTTGCTGAGATTCACAAAGAGACCGAGGCGATCAAGGCCAAGTTCCCGAAGCCACCCAAGCGGAAGTGATAGATGTGCGAAAACCCATCAAGCTCGCTTGGGGTATTCGTCGAGAAGGTAGAAGCCTTTGGACTCGCAACGCGGTAAAGGGAGTTTCAGTCAGAGGAGAAAGACGGAAAAGAGACGGCAGAAATGAATGGCGTCTTTGGAACCCCAACCGATCTAAGGTAGCCGCCAGTATTCTCAAGACCAAGCGGGATGCATCTGCGCTATTGCCCGATTCCGGCTCGACTTGCCTCTATCTTGGTGCTTCTTCTGGTGGCACTGTAAGTCATATTCACGACAATGTCTGTGGTGCAGGAAATCATCACGGTGGACAGGTGGTCGCGGTGGATATTTCTCCTAGGATGATGCGTAATTTGGTCAAATTGGCTAAACGCCGCCAAGGTCTAGTTCCAGTCTTAGCAGATGCCCGTAATCCACTTGCTGTCGCACCATACATCAGAGGCAAGGCTGATTGGTTGCATCAAGACCTCAGCATTGGAGATCAGGCAGAGACTTTCGTTAGGATGACTTCGGCATTTCTCAAACAAGGGGGGACCGCTCTCCTATCTCTGAAAGCAGCAAGTGAGCGTTGGATGGAAGGCGGAGATGATGCTAGATTTGAGCACACAAAGAGCATCATAGAAGGTTGTCAGCATCTAGAATTGCTAGAGGTAATCGACATCTCGGTATTCGAGGAACAGCACGCTGTCTTTCATTGTGTTAGAAAATAATCAACCTTCTGCGGCAACTAAAAGTCCAAGGAAAACAAAGTAAATTAGCATGAAAATTACCGATAAAATCAGTAATACAATTCCGATCCATCCGACTATCTGTGCTGCCTTTGCCAGTCCATGGTCTGGATGACCTGGATGCTGTTTCGTAATCTCTAATGCTGAATTTGCCAACAACAATCCTACAGGCGGAAAGAGACAGCAGACAGTAACCCCTAGAATTGAGCAAATTAGGGCAGCCATCGCTTGTGTGGCTGGAAATTGACCTACCGCTGCTGGATTACTTACCCCTTGGACATACAATACTTCTGCACCTTCAGGGTTGGGAGTGATTTCTGGCTGAGAATCACCAGTCATCTTGACTCCCTCTGCTTTATTCAAATCCTAGAATCCTTCTAGCACAGCCAAGCCGCCAAAGAATAATACTCCGACAATTATGCCAAGAATTGCGATTACTAAACTGATGATGTTTACCACATTTGAGGCATTAATCATACCCGCTTCAGGATGGTAAGCACTACCCTCTATCTTCTTCTTGTCTGAACTAACTAAGAACATAGCTGGAATGGTAAAAATCAGACCACAACAACCTGCAACTCCACAAGAACTCGCAGCGGCTGAAAGTACAGTGACTATTCCCAAAATGGCTAGTACTAACCCTGCGACAGCGTTTGTTTGAACAATCATAGCGCCCGAAACTTGTGGCCCTTGATTTGCGTTGATAACCGTTGGTTCTCCAGAAATTTGAGGTGCTCCCGATTCATCTTGCATGCTTTTGCGTCAATGAACCTTCGCTTGAATGCTTTGCCGGTATAATCAGTCCAATGGATAATATCATTTTCTTTCTCAGCCTGCCTAACATTATGCCTGAGATGCCTGAAGTGGAAACAGTTCGTCGCGGGCTCATTCCTCATTGGTTAGGTAGAAAGATTAGCTTTGTCGATTTACGCCGCCCAGACCTACGATTTCCATTCCCCTCGAATCTTGAAGAAACACTCACAGGTGCTAAGGTAATAGAGATTGGACGAGCCTCGAAATACCTATTGATTCGCCTAGATAATGGAAATACTTGGCTAAGTCACCTTGGGATGACTGGAGTCTGGACAATTGATTCACCAGGCGATGGAAAACACGATCATGTCTATGTCGAGTTTGATGATGGCGCGCTAACTTCCACTTACTCTGACCATCGTAGATTTGGCATAATGGATTTGATGCCAACATCATCTGAAATGGAACATAAATTGCTTTCCGGATTGGGTCCAGAACCACTCACTAATGATTTCACTTTTGAATCGTTAAAGTCGGGTTTACATGGTCGTCGTAGCCCGATTAAGACAGTTCTACTCGATCAGCGAGTTGTTGCAGGATTGGGCAATATCTACGTTAGTGAGATTCTCCACCGTTCTGGAATTTCACCAACTAAGACAGCGGCTGAAGTGGCTGGAAAAAGTCAACGAATTGTTGTCGCAGTTGAGAGAATTCACAAATTTACCAACGAGGTGATTTTCGAAGCCATCGAAGCCGGTGGCTCAACGATTTCAGATTTCCGAGGTGTCGATGGTTCGGGGGATTTAGGCTACTTTCCTCAACAGTTCATGGTATTCAATAGAGAGGGAGAAAACTGCAAGCAGGAAAACTGTGGTGGAACAATTCGACGCATCGTTCAATCCGGGCGCTCGACATTTTATTGTCCAAGATGTCAGAGATAATTACGACATGAGTCTCTTTACTACAGCTAGGTTTAGGCTGATTGGAACCAGTCTATTTGCATAAGGAATTGGCTTATTCAGAAAACCGGGAATCACTTCTCTTCTACCCTTACGCATGGCCTTTACTGCAGTCTTTGCTACCTTTGCCGCAGGTACTGCCCCAGATAATTCAAGGGCGCCCAATTCCATTCCAGCAACTTCTTGGAAACCGGTCTCAACGAAGCCAGGGCATAACGCGGTAACAGATACTCCTGTTTTCTTCAATTCCGCATGCAAGGCGCGTGTGTAAGATAGAACATAGGCCTTAGTTGCACAATAAACAGCCATATTTGGGCCTGGTTGGTACCCCGCAATTGAAGCAACATTCAGTATCCTGCCTGATCCTTTTTTCTTCATTTCAGCACCATAATGGCGTGCTAAGTGGGTAAGGGCCCTGATGTTCAGGTCAATCATATTCAGTTGCCCTTCTTGGTTGAGACTCAAATGCTCACCATTAAACCCGAAACCAGCATTATTGACAAGTATGTCAATCTCTCCAGTTTCTCTAATCAGATTCTCTACACCTACCTGTTCAGAGAGATCTGATACAACTACTTGTACATCTATTGAATGTCTTTCAGTCAACTCTTTTGCGAGAGATTCCAATTCTGCTTTTCTTCTAGCGGTAATAACTAGATCACAGCCCTGTGAACCCAAGACTTTCGCAATTTCTAGGCCTATTCCACTAGATGCACCAGTGACTAAGGCTCTCTCCTTCTGAGATGATGACATGACCTTCGCAGCCGTGGTTTAGTAATCAACTAATTCTTCAATCGTCTGACTGAATATTGCTCCGATTGAATCAGATTTCCATCCGCTTAATATAGTCTGGAGTTTACTGAGATAGATACCGCTGGAGAAAAGTTTCAAACTCGTCTATTCAGTAGTAATTTCCCTAGGGAGGTAGAAGTAAATATGGGCACAAATACAATCGGAAATCAGAACTGGAAATTGACGCTAATTAGAGACTACACAGTCTCCCAAAAGAACGCAATTGAAGTTGCTATGTTCGCCTACGGTAGAACAGCATCTGAATTGGAGGATGAAACAAGAGAATCAGCTCATCTCCCGACAGGTCTTATTCATCTCCTCGATAGATCTAAACTAACCAGTGAAGCACTTGAATCTGGTTTTATAACAGAGATTTCGACCTCAAACCAAGACGGAGAAGATTGGTATTGTTTCACTCGGACAGCGTTAGCCGTCAAGACACTCCCCGGAATCCCCTTTCAACCCACCAGAGCGTTTTACGTTATTGAGGATGGAGAACAATTTTTCGAAATGATTGATTTATCCTGTAAAAGGCAGGAAACTAGTCTGCCATTGAAAATTTGGATGAGAGTCATAGAGATAGAAATTGACGCTCTAGCATGGGCCATAGATTCGAAATTTTACTCCTGTGACGGAGGACATCAAACCACTCTTGACACATGGATTGACTTAAGCCCGCATGCGGATAATTGCAATAATTCTAACAAAATGCCCCCACTTCCTCTTCCTGGTCCTCCAGATGAACCGTACAAATTCCGCTGAGAATATTGATGGGCGTTCGATTTTCCCAAGAGGCTATGTCAGAACACACTCTTCAACAGAAACTGATTGCCGAATTCGTAGGGACATTCTTCCTTGCCCTGACAATATGTACTGCTGCAGTTCATGGTTCAGCAGGAGATTATGCCCCGTTTGCTATCGCTGCAACTTTGATGGTAATGATCTACGGAGTCGGTCACATATCTGGAGCCCACTTCAATCCGGCAGTGACCGTTGCAATATGGTTACGAGGTGCCTGCGAGAAGGACGACGTTGCTCCTTACATCGCAATCCAGATAATTGCCGGGGCATTGGCAGCGCTTGCAGCTGAGAACATATTGTTTGCTGAAACTAGTGTCGCGGCCCTAGAAATGGATACCACCCAAGCTCTCGGGGCTGAGTTCCTCTACACCTTCGCGCTAGTCTTTGTTATCCTCAATGTCGCCACTAGCGAGGCGACTGAAGGTAACGGATACTATGGGGCTGCAATCGCACTTGTTGTTCTAGCTGGCGCATTGACAGTTGGTGGAATCTCTGGTGGGTCCTTCAATCCGGCTGTAACCGGTGCTTTATTCGTATCCGGAGTCGTAGAGACTACCGATTTGTGGATACATTTAGTGCCGCAATTCATTGCGGGAATATTAGCAGTTCAGATATTCAAAGCGACTCAATAATTGTGCTAAATTAGGCCGTAAGTATCGTCCAGATAATATATCAAGATTCCAAGTGGAATCGCGTAAAACAGGAAATTCAACAATATTTGCAAAGGTCTAGGTAAATCCTTGAAATGTTTGAAAAATTCTTCTAGGAGTTCTGGAAGTATCTCAATTGCCATATTATCACATATTCCTACGGAATTTTCCACCAGTCTCAAACAAAGCCTGAGTCACTTGACCTACGGAACAATATTCGACAATATCCATCATCACTTCGAATAGATTACCGCCATCTCTTGCAACTTGCTTTAGTCTCGCAAGACCTTCCTCTGCCTTGTGCTTATTTTCTTCCTTAAAGGCTTCATTCCGCTCGATCACCATCTTCTTCTCGCCTTCATCAGAACGGGTAACGTCCATGTCGAATGAGTCTGCTTCGTCTGCTGAAAGGCTAGTCGCATCAGGATTGGTGAATGTGTTGACTCCAATTATTGGCAATTCGCCAGAATGCTTCCTATGCTCATAAACCATTGATTCATCTTGTATTCTGTTACGCTGATAGTTGACTTCCAAGGAACCTAAGACACCTCCACGGCGGTGCATTTCTTCGAATATTCTGAGAATTTCTTCCTCTACTTGTTCGGTTAACCAAGTCGAGAGATGAGAACCTTGCATTGGGTTCTCATTAGCTAGTAATCCATATTCCTTGGATAGAATCATTTGGATTGCGATTGAATCCCTAACGGTCTCTTCGGTTGGAGTTCCGAAGGCCTCGTCACGCGAGTTAGTATGGAGAGAGTTGGCATTATCCGCTAAAGCGTAGAGTGCCTGAAGTGTAGTCCTGTAGTCGTTGAAGGTAAACTCCTGTGCGTGCAAACTTCTACCACTGGATTGAATGTGATACTTCAGTTGCTGACCACGATGGCCTACTCCGTAGATGTCGCGCATGGCAATCGCCCATATTCTGCGAGCGACCCTTCCGATTACGGCATATTCTGGGTCCATGCCATTTGAGAAGAACCAACTAAAGTTTCTGAGGAATTTATCTGGGTCTAAACCTCTCGCTTTGAACAGTTCAACATAGGTTAGCCCGTTGCTTAGAGTAAGCGCTGCTTGGGTTATTGGGTTGGCTCCTGCTTCAGCAATATGGTAGCCGGAAATAGAGACAAAGTAGTGGTTACGAATGTTGTTTTGAACGTAATATTCAGCCACATCTCCCATCATTCTAAGAGCAGTATCTAGATTGAAAACAAGGGTATTCTGCCCCATTGATTCCTTCAGTTGATCCGCTTGAACAGTACCTCTGACATTGTTCAAGGCCCAGGCCTTTAGTTCCTGATACTCTTCTTCATTTGGCTCCCGTCCGTTTTCCTTCTCGAACTTACGAACTTGTTGTTTGATTGCTACACTGAAGAAGGCTGCTAGATGCCACCAATAGTTACCATTGATGGTTTTTGAAGTCGAAGTATTTGGGGCACAAAGGTCGAAGCCTTCGAACAGCATATCCATCTCATCGACTGTGCTTATGCTGACGCCTGATTCGCAGACCTTCCCGAAGATATCCAGTCTGGTCTGCGGATCTCTACCATACAGAGAAGGAGAATCGAAGGCGGTGCTAAGTCGATTGAATGGTTGGCCTTCGGAAAGGAAATGGAATCTCTTGTTTGTTCTCTCAGCGCTGCCTTCTCCTGCGAACATTCGCAGCGGAATTTCATCTTCGCGCTTGAACGGGAATACCCCCGCAGTGAATGGAAATGCCCCGGGGACATTTTCTGAACGAATCCATTCCATCTTTTCGCCCCAGTCCTCTGTATCAGGAAGGGCAACTCGAGGTAGGTCGAGACCACTGAGCGTTTCTTTTGTAGTCTCGACTGGAATTTCCTTCTCTCTGACTGTGTAGGATGCATTACCAGAACGATATGCGGCAGCGCGCTCGTCAAATTCCTTCAGCATCTGCCAAGCAGATTCGGGAACTCGCTTGCGGATTTCTTCGGCTTCCGCAGTCAGGTCAGCTGCAGAAGTCAATCGGTTTGATTTGCGCATCCGTTGAGCAGCAGCTTCCAATTGCTGAACCAGCCTCACATTTCTCGAAGTCTCTTCAGTTCTAGCATGGTAATCTCGGACAGAAGCTGCCACCTCTGCTAAGTATCCTTGTCTTTCTGGTGGGATAGGTGCAGATCGATGTGGTAGACCATCAGCGCCTAGTCGTGCCTCAGCCGCATCGAATGATTGTCCATGTTCATCGTTGAGTAAACCTGCTAATTTCTGCCAAAGTAGGTCGACACCTGCATCGGCAAACTGACTAGCAATGGTCGGTATAACTGGTAATTCCTCATTCTTTGCATCCCACATCTCTCGATTACGCTTGAATTGTTTTCGAATCTCGGTTAGCGCATCTTCAGCCCCAGGTCTATCGAATTTGTTTAGCACAACTAGATCGGCGAAATCAAGTGCTGCAAGTTTCTCCAACTGTGACGGGGCTCCGTACTCTCTAGTTGTGACGTACATCGATAAATCTGCAACCTCAGTGATGGCATCATTGCCTTGACCGATACCACTTGTTTCGACTAGAATAAGGTCGAAGCCAACCGCTTTACAGGCTTCGATTGCCCTATCTATACAATCTGCAATCTCTCTTCCACTAGCTCTGCTAGCAAAGGAACGCATGAACAGATTATCATCTGCTAGGCTGTTCATTCGAATTCTATCACCGAGTAATGCGCCACCGGTTCGCTTGCGAGTAGGGTCGGTGGCGAGAAGAGCGACTTTAGCACCCGGGTTATCGCGTTGAATACGCAACATCAATTCATCAGTGAGACTCGATTTACCTGCTCCTCCAGTTCCGGTTAATCCGACAACGGGGCATCCTGAATCAGCTTCAACTGAACGAACCCTTTGTAGAACCGCTTGAAATTCTGAATCATCGGCATTTTCTGCCAAAGTAAGTAACTTGGATACTGAACCATGGTCGTCTGCACTAATTGCCTTACTCAAAGAATTGAATCTTGAATTATCAAGTAAGTCGATTTTTCGCGCTTCTTCGATTGCGTTCTCCACCATACCGGTTAGACCCATATCTCTGCCATCATCTGGAGAGTAGATGCGAGCAATCTCTTCATCTCTAAGCTTCTTAATTTCCCAAGGAAGGATAGTTCCTCCCCCTCCTCCACAAAGGAAAATGTGACCGAATCCAGCCTCATCCAGTATCTCTTTGGTGTGGGTGAACATCTCAACAGCACCTCCTTGATAGGAAGTTATTGCAATCGCATGTGCATCCTCCTGGATTGCCGCTCTCGCAACTTCATCGGCTCCGCGATCGTGACCCAAATGGATGACTTCACAACCCATAGATTGGAAGATTCTACGGAAGATACCAATCGCTGCATCATGGCCATCAAAGATGGCCGCAGCCGTAACTACTCGCAGCGGACTGCCCTCTGCCATGATACGTCGAAGAATAATTCACTCATCAATCAACCGACATTCAATCAGCATAGGCCTGCAATTAATTTTTTACGGTTCTTTGCGGAATTATGCTGTTTTCTTCAGTGAAATCGTTGTATTCAATACCTATTGAAGAAGCCTTGCGTACTGTATCAGACAATCTTTGGTAGTAATTCGTGTTTTCATCAACAGCGTCAAAGAAGTAGGAGAAATCTACATCATCGCCAACCTTTGCCTTTGTAATCGCTTCAAAACTCTGAAGTTTCTTGTCAATTTTCCAAATGGTTCTATCATTAGAATCATCATCGTAGAAATTATACCGTTTAATTACCCTCTCAATCCGATTCAAAGACTCATCTTTCACAACCCATCTAGACCGAGATTTTGTAGTAAATCGAGAATCATCGTGGAACTGGACTTCTAATTCCCACTTCTCGTGTTCATTAGCTACGGCTGTAATGAATGCGAATTCCTCTCGGTTGAGAAGTAGATCCCAATCTCGATTTTTTAATTCTTGAATAAGTGCGTTGAAGCCTTCTATATCTCTGTCTGAGGCGGCTAAACTCATACGTACTCAATCAAATCCTCCAGAATTAAAGAATTTAAATTGTTAGTAAATTAGTTCAGACAAATAAAATCGAAGATTTATTCACCCTTGGCGACCAAGCTATTCGGTTTCGACTTCATATACTCTCGATGACACTATTCTGGTACTCAGGGAGGTAGAAGTCTATGGATGCATCAACAACCACGGTTATGATCGCAGACAAGACTGGCCACACCACCCTTCAGCTGACTCAGCAGGAGACCGTCGATAAGGTCGCTGGGTTGGAGGGTGCCTGGGTTTTCGCAGGAGACCGAATGGTTCAGCCAACAGAATTGGCTGAGACTAATTGGGACACTGTGGGGACCGTCAGGATTGTGCCAGGACTTGTTGGCGGCGAGTGACCTCCGAACAAATCGGCAATACAATTGCCTCTGAATTACGTAAGGCACCATGCGGCCAAATGGGGGATGGCTGCATGGTTGCCGAAACATACTGGAGAAGATAAAATGAAACTATATCAAGAAGAAACAACGAACGAACAAGAGCTAGTGATCACCATAGTTGGTGCTGGTGGAATAGGATCGAACTTACTACCTCACCTTGCTCGAGCATTAAGTGCAGGAGAGTTAATCGAAAATATCTGCCCTGTACGTATTCGTATTATTGATGGAGACATAGTTGAGCAAGGCAATTTACAACATCAGAATTTTACTACAAATGACGTTAACTCATTCAAAACGGACTCAATTGTAAATCCACTAAAACACCTCGAAAGTCCATTTCTCAGAATTGAATCGATAACCGAGAATGTTAGAGGTCCGATGAACATAGTGGATTCAGACTTGGTAATTGTCGCAGTCGACTCAATGTTAGTCAGAAGACTGGTTCATCGTTATGCCGACTTTTGGCTAGATCTTCGCTGTCAAGGAGATGGATACATCGCTCTAGATTACAGAATGGATTCTGTCGAAGTTACAAAACTGACCCCGCTGGATTCAGCATCCGCCTCATGTCAGCTTCCAGGTGCAATCGAATCAGGAAACATTCAGTTTGGCCACTTACTTGCTGGCGCACATGGCTCCCAATGGGCGATTCAATTTCTTCGAATAATTTCAGGAGAGGTTACTGCATCATTACCAGCCCCTCAAACTGCAAACATATCTTTTGGAACTCTAGGTAGATTCGAACTAAACTCTACAATTATAGATCCAAGAACAGAAATTCAACCTAGGTTACACGATGAAGAAACAATCGAATCACTTCTTCGTTCTGGAGATTTCGATTCGCTTCCTATCAGGGAAACCCTAGCTCATTACGCAACACAAAAAGATTGGCAGAATCTTTGGAATCTAGCTGATTTACTTCGCAGAGAAGTCAGTGTATTATTTGATTCGGAAGACAAAGTATGGGTCGATGTAGGAACTTCTGGACAGGTTCGCTTAGCACCTCCCGAAGGAGCAATAATTCCATTCAAACTTTGGATTCATACACACCCATGGGACGCTTACTGGTCCTCAACAGATTTGGATTCACTATTGCTGTTCAGTGGAATATTAAACGAAGCAATTGTCCTGGGTAATGATCACTTCAAGAGAACTATTCACAGTAAGGAAAAGGTTGCAACGCCACTCGAATTAGGTTCAGCATTGGAGAACTGGACCGATGAAGAATTGACTTACTACAATCAAAAGGAGATAGTTGCAAATGAATCCTGAGATTAATGCTGCAATGTCAAGAGTCGCAGTAGCGATGGAGAAACGAACTGAAAGCCAAGTCGGTTTAAGCATTCCAGTATTGGTCAGTGCAATTATTGATCAAGAAGCAGATGACGAACTTTTGGATTTGGTTAGGACAGCGATGTCTTCCAATAACCAATCGATAACAATGGTAGAGTTTGTTTCCTCTACACTGAGTCTGTTTAACTGGCGAAACTCGAACTCATGAAGTAATTCTTCAAGCCGGGGGCGAATCCAACCCGCCCAATTCCCACCCGGGCTGAATGAGTAAATTAGGATTGAAATTGATGCGCCAATGTCGAAATTGCACCAAAGCATTAAAGTCCGTTTCGGAGGAGAAAGGACTCCTCGAACCGGGGAATAATTACTGGGGGCGTTTTTTTTTACGGTTATTTTAATTTTGAAGAGAAAAATGGTGATATTATGAGCGATAATACATGTGATGAATGCGGCAGTGAACAATTGACTAATTACGACGATCGTGGCGAATTGATCTGTGAAGACTGTGGTCTTGTCAAAGAAACGAATCTAGAAGCCCCATGGTCTCCAGGTGAACGCGATCCTAACCATGCACAAAGGATTGGAATAAACATCGATGCGCTGCGAGAGACCCGCGATGCCAATCAAATCCCGTTGACACCGGAACAAAGAAGACAAGCCAGAAGGTTGCGATATATACAGCATCGCATGAATCCGCGTGCTAGTGAGCTACTTGCTGAAATCCGCCAATTACTTGAAACAGAATTTTCCGATTTGCCCCCTACAACTCGAAACCGAATCAATCAGATTCTCGTGCAGCTGTTCTGTAGGGATCCCTCGGTATCTGCAATACGCAAGTCATCTTCAAATCGAGAGGAAGACGATTCTTGGAAGCAAATCAGGGTCTCTTTCCTATTGGTAATCATGACATATTTGAATGAACTAGAAAATCTTCAACTACAAGTTCCAAATTTGAAGAGGCACCACCAAATTGATCCTGATTTATTCAACTGGATGAAGAAGCGCATCGGTTCAACAGTACAAGGAATAATTGGCTTAGAATCTCGACGCTTAGGTCCAGATGAATACCGCAGGAAACAACTACTCAACTTCGTTAACGTTTACTTAGTAGAAATAGGCAATGACCAGGAACTTTCACGCGAGTTAATACACCGGATTCGTGATATTACTCATGAGGTCCTTGTTGAATGGGATGAACCGTTACATGGCCCATCAGTAAGCGATACTCCTCCACACGGCTCAAAGAGTGCGGAACGAGTAGCCAAGCTTGCAATAGAAGAAGCCTCAAGGAGACTGAATAGCCTATCTACGAACCAAAGGAAAATCATCGAAGAAATACTTCGTGGACCTTCTAGAAGGGGTTCATCCACTGCACAAGGGCACTAATCTAACGGCCCATCTGTATTTGGTGGTAGTGGACCTACACCCGGGTCTCTTCTCTCAAAATTAGCCCAAACGGGGCCAGGTGCAATCCTCATTCTCTGACCGATTGTAATCATCGGTTCCAAAATTTCTCCAAATCGGTGTGCAACATTTGCTAGGTTTTGTCTTGGGTGCTCCTGTCTGGTGTACATACGGCACACTCCATGAGGGTGATTAGGATCATTGGGAAGATCTGCCATCCGAATCCATCCGGAAGAAATCAGCATCTCATTGACTAATTCTTCTTCGATTTCATTTCGCATGTTAATCGTAGTTGCATAACCTTGGATTTGAACTAGGCTACCTCCTTCGTCTTGTCTTGTAAATGTCAAAGTGGTACCGAGTGGCAATCTTAGGAGGACGCTCCATAGACGTGGAAATTGTACCGTTGCTCTAATGGCAAGTTCTTCAGCATCGGCTCTTCTTCTCTCCATTTCTCGGATTTCTTCGGCCTCGGCATTACGATTTCTTAACTCATATTCCCTTCCAGCGCGTCGACCAAGACGTTCCAAGAAATCTTGACCTTGCCTTTGTCCATTCAACGCAAACCTAACAGCCGGTTCGAGAGTTTCTATTTCCCTTGAAGTTGTAACATCATCGAGTAGACTGAGTATAATCGTTCCAATTGCATCTCCCAATACTAAATTACGCAATTCCGGAGTTTCTACAACACAAACTCCCTCTCTCAATCTTCCCGGCATATTTCCAGTGATTACGGATTTTGCACTTACCCTGAATCTACTACCATGTGGTCCATGGCCCGGGGATATACTCCAAGTAACTCCAGATACTCCTTCAACCAGGAAAATAGATTTCTTTCTATCTAGGTTCACCCTGTCGTTATTGAGAATACTCCGGAGGAACTCAATCCCTTTTGCGTCGGCTTGACTTAGTGATGTATCTTCACTAGTGAGTAATCCATATTGGAGACATCTGAGAAATTGGAAATCCTCATGACTTATTGGAGACAGAGCGCAATTCAGTAAGCGAGAGATTAATCCGATGTTTGCAGGTATTCTCCTAGTCTTCCATTTCATTTCCTGACGCATATGTAGGTAGATTCTTCCTCTTCTAATCTGTAATGTTCTACAAACCAACAGATCGTTCCTTTGAAAATCTCTAATTTCGAGAGAATTGGTCCATCTTCTAAACCACTGTAACGGTTCGATAAACCGCTTTGGTATAGCGAGATTAACATCGCGATTATGTCTGTTGAGGAATGCTAATTCCCTCCCGAATTCTTGATTGATAAATTCTGGTTTTATGTAATGGACAACAGGATGTAGTGAAACCTGTTTTCCATAACGCCGGCCCTCAGTCAGGAATTGGGCTCGTCTCGGATTAGGTGCAATCCTTGAGCATGCTATATTCAACGACAAGAGGAAACTTCTCCAATCAAACTCTTCAGCACCATCCCGTTGTACTAATTTCTCTAGTGTAAGGTACGGTACTGAAATTGGAATCCCATCTAATAGAAACTGTCCATTAGCCCAACTTAGGTAGCTCCCATCAGGCAGTATGCCACCTCGTTGTAATCTCCTTCTTGCTGAAAAATTACCATCAAAGTCTCTTCCGTTTTCTATTTCATCCTTCATTTCATCGTCCAGATACCACGGTCCAGGGGGGTCGATAATCCAATGTGAATCTGGTATTTCTCTCGGTGACTTTATCCACTCAATTGAGTCTCTAAGGCTAGTGTCAAGTTCTGACCAAAATATCCCTTTGTGCCCTCTCTTTAATCCAATTCTCGATACGGCGGAATTCATTTCATGGTCTTTAGGAACTAGGTGTAAGGAGGTTCCTCCTATAGCCGGTATCAAGACATCACAAAGGTCACAAAAATCCCTTTCTTCGGAAACACCACAGCCTTTGCAAGAACTCATTCTGATTCCTCCAAATCCGCTATCATTCCACCAAATCTAACAAATAGGTTTCCAACTGCTCGACGAAATTGATCCCTACGTTCGTCGTTTTCAATCGCATTCAATTGTTGGAGAATTATTTGTCTGACATTATGATGAAGATTATGTTCCATCTCTTCGTATACGTCCACTTCTTCGTAAACTTCCTCTTCTTCCCAGTATGCCTCTTCTTCTCCATGTAGATATTCTTCGTGATCTTCCTCAAGATATTCTTCATGGGCGTCCTCGGGGTTGTATCTTTTGACTAGCTCATCCCACCAATTCGGATTGCCATGAGTTCTTTCTTGCCAATTCGGATATAAATCTAGCAAAGCAAGAAGGTGTCCTATGGTGAAAATTTGATTTTGACTAACCGTATCATTTCGTAAAGACAACAAATAACTTACAACTACGTCACCTGCTGGAAGTGAATTCGATGCTTCGCTATCTATACAGATAGAAATTCCTCTTTCGTCAACCTCCGATATCATCGATTCATGAGGTATTGCTCTGACAGTGTATTTCATCGCACTAGCGGTTGGTGTAATCAAGTAGGTCATTCCGCTGAGCGCCTTAATTCTGAGCGCATTCTTCTCATTGGACTTTTCAGGAATAAGAGAAGAACAATCTCCTAGAGACTCTACAGTGTCCTTGAGGAATTGTATAGATCTACTTTGGTTAACATCAGGAGTCCAAATTTCATCGGGAGAATTCCAACTCCAAAATAAACCGTTCAATAGTTTTGCTTCAGTAGAATTTGGAGGTGAGAAAGTCCAGGACATCAAGAGTCTCCATACTCTCGGGTCAACAACTAATGGTATGGCTGATGGTTTACCCTGACTTAGTGCAAGTAAGCAAAAACGATTGTTTACAACAACTAACTTTGGCACCGTTGTTTGGTGGAGAACTTTGCTTCTACCATTAGCAGGTCCAGTAATTATCTCAGCCCATCTTTCCCCAGTAATTCCTCCCTGATTTAGGATTAGATCTAAATCTCCATCAACAATTTCTCGCCTTGGCCTTTCAGGAAATTGTTCACCTTCTATCATTCTAATCCACCTAAGATATGGGTGTCTTAGTGACTCAGGACTGAACCCGTCTTGTAGAATCATATGCGGCTCAACACCCTGCCAAGTGTTGTGCCGAAACCATTCAGACCAATTTTCGATAGATCCAGGAGTACACTCTCTCAAACAACATGACATAGCCCAGAGGAACAACTTCCAATCAGAGATTAGTCTAATTCTATCTGGAGATGATAGCCAGATAGCGATATCAAGTAAAGGAAGTGGACCTGGTAATCTTATGTGATCAATGTACATTACCCTCTCTTCTCCGATAATCAAAAGATTAGCTCCTCCAGGAAGTGGTAAATCCAAATCTCCAGCGTTACCATGAAAAGAAAGAGTGGAAACTAGGTCTCTCCAAATGTTAGAATTCTCCTCACTCCAAGATTGACTTCTTCCTCTCTGTGAGCGAAAGGCACGAGGCAAATTTGCATCAACGGTTTGTGATTCTGCCAACATCAAGAATCGTTGTTCAGGGGTTAGGCCTCTTCCCGAATTTAATATCAAATTCGTCGTTTCTAATTCAGCCTCATCGGGTATTTCCCAATTCGGCCAGCCAGTAATACCTCTAGCGACTATTGAACAAACTGCACAGTCATGAACGAAATTAGAATTTGAGAAACCACACCAACAAGAAAGGGACATACTAGCCAAAGAACTTCCAGAGTATTTGAAGAGAAGATTCGAAGGCGTATCATGTTACATTCAGACTGGTATAATTGGAACTATGACGGGTGAGTATTCAAGACATGATGCACAGTCGAAGAACGATGGCGAGTAATCAGGCAGGATATGTTTGCCCTCGTGATGGCTCCGATTTGGTGCCTCCTTCAGCATCTCAAAGATCCGCATATCATCGAAATGGGATACATCACTGTGAAACCTGCTCTGGAATGTTGCTAAACGCCGATGCAGCCGCTTCTTCATTCTGCTCAGAGAAACTGCAAGAGATGCATGAGGGATTCGTAGAGGAAGGAACACCGGACGATATCGATTGTCCTTTTTGCGATTCTCAAATGAAAGTTCGAAGTTTTGCATTTCAACGATTGGATGGTAGCCTTACTGATCCGATTGAAATCGACGGCTGCCCAAGTTGTAGCTCATTTTGGTTGGATGCTGATGAACTACATCGCCTTTCTCCACCTTCTAATGGGGGCAAGGACGCCAAAGTTGAGGCAAATGCACTGGCAGTAGTTTTGGAAATTCTACTGCAATTACCGGTTGTTTTCGTATAGTTTTCACAGGTAATCCACGTATAGTATGGCGGCAAATGCCCACATTAATATGCCCATTGAAAAATCGATTTTTCGAGCCTGAGAGCGAAGTTTCGATACTCCATCTCCCCTTGTTAAGACCGTAGCCACGGTGACATACCATGTCCCGTCAATTGCCATTCCAAGAAGACCCATACCAAACAGAGTTTCAGTACTGATGTTTGCCTCGATGAAAGGCGCGTAAAGCGCCAACATCCAAGCGAGAATTTTTGGATTTAGTAAGGCGATTGCAAAGCCTTGAACGAATCCAGTTCGATCGGATGGTCCATGATTTTCATCGGAAGAAGAGTGGGTTTCAGCCATTGATGCTTTGAGAAAATTATACCCTAGCCAAAGCAGTAGGGTAATTCCTCCCCATTTCAGAATCGTTTCAGTTGAATCGTGTACAGACAATGCGGTTGCTATACCGGCGGCAGCCAGAAATGCGTAGATTCCGAATCCAATACCATGACCAATTCCAGTCATTACGCCTTGTCTACGCCCCCCTACCATAGTATTGCGCAGGACTACTGCAAGGCTGGGACCCGGACTCATGGCTCCGAGTACAAACACGGTCGCCAGAGCGACCCATGCCTCGGGATTCATCGAATCACCGATTATGCGTCAGCGTACATCTCTTCGATTTCGGCGGCCCAGTTCTCACGAATCTGCTTTCGACGAATCTTCAGAGTTGGTGTCAGTTCACCGTGGTCAACCGACAAATCTCTTGGTAGAATTGTGAACTTCTTCAATTGCTCAGGATTGCTAAATTGACCGTTCAACTCATCCACCGCTGCCTGAATTTCTGCTCTTACCTCATCGCTGCTTGTGAATTCCTCAATAGACGATCCTAGTTCTTCCAACATCGCTACCTGCTCTGCTGGGTCCTTTGGAATATGGTTAGGATCCTTACCGAACTTATCTCGAATAATTGCTCCTGCATCAAGTGTAAATAGAGCGCTACAGTACTTACGCCCATCTCCAACTAGGAAGCACTGTGATACGATTGGAATCGATTTCATGGTTTCTTCAATTACTAACGGTGCGATATTCTTTCCAGCGCTTGAGACATAAATTTCCTTCATTCGTCCAGTAATGAACAAATATCCGGAATCGTCTATCTTCCCAACGTCCCCTGTGTGAAGCCAGCCATCGCTATCGATAGTCTCTGCTGTGGCTTCTGGATTGTTGTAGTAACCCTTCATCACATGGTCTCCACGTAGTAGAATTTCGCCACCTTCTCCAATCATCATCTCAGTTCCAGGGAAGGCTTTACCGACGGATCCAATCTTCATTGCCTTTGGCGAATTTAGAGTTGCTCCAGCTGTATCTTCAGTCATTCCATAGCCTTCGAAAATAGGTATGTCTAGAGAATGGAGTAATCGTAGAATGTCTTGGTTAATCGGTGCAGCACCAGTGATTGCGAAGCGGCAATTTGCTAGACCAATTTTTGTCTTCAGTTTACCCTTGATTTTCCCATTAATTACAGGAATCTTGAGCAAGATTCTGAGAATTGCCTTAGCATCTAAAGCGGCCTTAACATTGGAGTAAATCTTCTCGTATATTCTTGGGACTCCGATGAATAGGTGCGGTTGTACTTCCTTAGCGTAATCGACTGCGTGGATTGGTGAATCCACAATGTGCATATGCATTGCTTGCCGAACACAATAACCGCAGTCAACTAACTGTCCAAAGACGTGAGCAAGAGGCAGCCAAGATACGTACTTCTCACCTTGTTCATATGAGAAAATTTCAGCTACTGCATCCAATTCGAATTCGAAATTGCGATGGGTCAACATAACTCCTTTCGGATTGCCTGTTGTACCGCTTGTGTAAATCAAAGAAGCAACATCGTCTCCCTTGATTTCATCGGCTCTTTCGGTTACGACCGAATCTGCAAGCGAGTTTCCCTTCGAATAGAATTCAGACCAACTCATCATCTTGGGATGGTCTGGTATATCGACTCCGTCGAAGACGATTACATGCTCCACTGAATCGAGGTTTGCCATGGCTTCGTGGAGTCGGTGGACTGGCATTTTCGATTTATCTCCGCCATCCATTGGGTTATCTCCCACGAATACAATTCTAGATTGAGAATTTCCAACAACCCATTCGACTTCTTCGGGAGAACAGGTGTGGTATACACCAACAACTGCTCCACCTGCCATTTGCCCTCCTGCATAGCAGGTGTACCATTCAGCTCGATTGTAGGAGTAAATCGAGACATTCTCTTGTGGCTCATACCCTAGGGCAATCAATGATTTTGCGATATTCATTGCATCAGCATTGTATTCTCCCCAAGTCATGGTTTCCCAGGCACCCGCATCATTCTTCCAGGAAATTGCGGGTTCGTTCTCGTATTCTGCAGCATTTTTCATCAAGTGTTGTGGGATGAACATGGTGTATTCTATAACACTAAGAAAGTGAATCACTTAAGGAGATTCTTACTCGCTAATTTAGAGAGAATTACTGTCAAACATTCGGCAAAACAGCCCTAACATTGGCGCGCCAATCTGCTCCTCCATTTCTGTTTGCTAGCGGGGAAGCAGGACTTGGATGCCAGCATGTTGTAACCTCGACACCGGTGGATGAAAGGGCGTTGGACGCGCGCTTCTCAGAATATCTACCAACACCGACAACTCGCTCTATCTGCATTATTTCTACCACTTCTCGTAGGTGTTCATCACATCTTTCTAGCAAGGCCTTGGTGGTTGGCCCGGTAATTTTGTCAGGTGTGATATTAGTGGCCCTGTCTCCCGAGAATAACATCAAAGGACAATGATTCAGCAAGAAAACCGACTTGAATATAGACTCTGCATCACCATATTCGTCCGCTAGAAGCCCCCAGAGTCTGGTGCCGCTGACTTCTTCCTTAGGCCAATCAAGCCCTGAAACTGGCCGTTTTGGGTGAGCGTTCCTAGGCTGTCCGACTTCAAGGTCTGTAATTTTCAAGAGGTCTCGAACAACACTTGTTGCAGCAAAAGGGATTCCCATCTGACCCATTCCATGTGGTCCTGGATTCATTCCAAGAAGCAGTGTTTTTGCTCCTCCTCCTGCTGCCGATTCCAAGTAGGCACGATGTGGTTCCCAAGCATATGCTAGCGGATTGTAAACCGCATCGACCGAACCTTCCTTGACCAATGAGTCAGCAAAGGATTCTACATCATCACGAAGTGTAGAGGAAGCTTCGATCATCTGCTCGACAGTCATTCTATCGCCTACTGCTTTACATCTCCAACCATAGCCCCAGCGACTCGTTGTAACTCATCCGGAGTGATTGGAAAAACCGTTTGTGCCGAACCTGCAGCACCCCATACCAAATCATATTGGAAGAGGTCTTCATCCATCAGGACAGTGCAGGGTTTTATGTGACCAAATGGGGGCACCCCACCGGGTGCATATCCAGTTTTTTCAGAGATGTATTCGGGATCGGTCATGCCGGGCTTATACCCTAGTAAACGTTTCAATTTCTTTTTTCGGTCGACTCGATTTGCCCCGCTGGTGATTACTACAACCGCTCCATCTTCTCCAGCGAATACAATCGACTTAGCTATGTGTGCGACTTCGCAGCCTAATTGATCCGCGGCATCTTGGCTTGTTCGCGTACCTTCTTCGTAGCGACGCGCGGCAGGAGTATAACCGAGTTTTTCACACTCCGCTAACCACACATCGTGTCCATCCATAACAGCCCATGTTGGGCTTTCGACTTGATTATTTGCGCATAGCATTGAAGAGAACGGCTCCTAGTTGACCCGCACAATTCATCAGCATAAGTCAGTCGAGTGTTGCCATGGAGTGGCCACCGGGTCCCTATGAGTACGCCATGTTTGCGTTACTGTTGATGACAATCCCGGTTCAACGCTTGTTAACTCGTGATGAGGTGCACATGCGAGTTCCATTGCGTGGACTTCTCAATGAAATTCGACAAAAGGGATACTGGTGGCATATCGCACTCTATCTCTTGATGTTCTTGTACAAGGCAATAATTGATCATCACAATGAGCCGATGAAGGCGAGAGTTGGTGGTTACACACATTGGATTCACTCGATTGAAGGCGACTGGACTCTTTGGGTTCAGGAGACTTTCTACAGCGATTTATTGACTGACTTGTTGAGTGCTCATTATCTCTTCATGTATTTGTTTATGATTTGGTTTTCACCAATGTACTATATTTTATCCAGAGATGAAGTAATGGCCGATAAGGCTGCTTTGAACTATTTCGTGATATATCTCCTCGCTGTTCCAATGTATCTATTCTTCAACGTCGAGGTGACGAGTAGTTTCCTCCCCGGTATGGAAGCCCCTCTTTATCATGATGAATTCACATTAGCCTTCTTCACTACGCACGACCCAATGGACAATGCAATTCCAAGTTTACACATCGGTTTACCAATTTCCTTACTTATCCTAAATCGTCTGCATTGTCGTGAACTCGGAATAGAAATCAAAGATTGGAGACACCGTGAATTCGATGTTTTTGTTATGGCCAATGTTGCAATCTATTTCTTCTCAATTCAATACCTCGGAATTCATTGGGTAATTGACATACTTCCAGGAATAATGCTAGCGATAGTCTGCGCAATGTTCTGCCATACTATACAACCCATTCTTAGGAAAACCGCATTGAAAGATTGGAAAGAATTGCTACCTGACCGAAAACAATCAGTGTTTGCTGTCGTATCTGTTTTAATTTTCAGCGGAGTTCTAATTTTAGGGGCAATAGATGGTCCGGGTGCAGATGAAGATATACCCAATTATCGATTAGGAAATGGTGATGTCAAACTAGACACAATTGAGGTTCACAGCCTTTCACACCCAGTGGGTGTTGAGATTCGAAATGTTGGTGAGAATCCTGTTGATGTAATGATAGTAGATCGAGACCAAGTAGTACCTCATTCTGACAGAGGAATGATTGATTGGGACGCGATAATTTCAGATTCTACAATGGACCCTAACTTCATTCTATCATCACTTGCTGAAGGGGAATTACTGAATACAGAAGTAGAGATTGAATCATTATTCGATTCATATTTGGTCTTACTCAGAGTATCTGAATCATCAGACGGAATTGCAGAAGTCCGTATCACGATGGAATATGTTGATGATGAATTAATCTGGAGTGCATTACTGGCCAGTTGGCCATCTTTCATAATCTTCGGAATTGTGGTTGAGGGTTATGTTAATCGCTCAAAGCAAGTTGTAAGCGATGATATTGCCAATGTAGATTCCAGATAATATTCCGCTACCTATCCACAACCCAATTCTGAAAGGTGGAAAATGACTGTCCTGAACCTTCAGGGTTCGACCAATCCAATACAGGATAACAGGAATGAACCACACGAAGAATAATGCAATTGGAAAGTAAGAGATAGCCATACCAATCCAGACTCCTGCCAACATCTCAATTTTCCTATCTGTCTTAGAATCAGGTAAGGCTAGCAAACCGATTGCAAGAAGTGCGCTGAGCCCAACCGGACCCATTAGAGATGATTCATCGAATAATTCGTGGTTGACTAGATACGGCATTACACCTGATACAAGGCCCATAGCAAATGGAATCAACCACAGACTGGTAGGTCGTCTCCCGTCCCAATACACAATCCAACGCAACTGAAAGTCCCACATCAAGGTGCTGAATCTATGCGGAAGGTTTTCTTTAGATTTCAGGACCTCATCAGTTCATGGCGAAGGGCCAGATAGTCGCGGGATGCCTTGCTCCACACCCTCCACACCTAGTTTATGCGGACAATCCTCCGCAAAATGAGGCGTATTCAGAGGGGGGTTGGGAAACACTTCGGTGGGGTTACCAACGCCTCGCTAGAAAATTGAAGAATATCGATTATGACGCAATTGTAATCTTCACTCCACACTGGCAGACCTACATTGGAACTCATTTCCTAGGTCTGCCGGAATTCAAGTCCAAATCCGTTGATCCTGTATTCCCGAATCTATTCCGCTACAATTACGATTTACAAGTTGACGTCGAACTCTCAGAAGCCATGCGAGATGCTGCTTCGCAGGAAGGTATCATCACCAAGATGATGCGGAATCCAGATTTCAGAGTCGATTATGGCACAATTACCAGTTGTCATTTGCTAAATCCTGAATGGGATAAGCCGATTGTTACAATTTCGAGTAATCGAAATACTCACTATTACTCACCTGAGGTAATGATTGAGCAAGCTACTGCGCTTGGTCGTGCATGTGCAAAGGCAATCGAGGAAAGTGGCAAGCGGGTAGTGCTGGTAGCAAGCCACTCACTTTCTCACCGACACTTTGTCGAAGAAGCACCATTACCTGAAGACATGAGCAAGGAGCATATCTACAATCACAGCCAATATGTTTGGGATATGAAAATCGTCGAAATGATGCGTGAGGGCAAAAGCCGAGAAGTAATTGACATCATGCCAGAATTCACCGAACAAACGATCGCAGAAACAGAAGGTGGGGGCTTAATTTGGATGCTCGGAGCCATGGGATTCCCTGACTTCCCTGCTGAGATTTATGGTTACCAATCTGTAATCGGAACTGGAAATGTAATCGCTTGCTGGGATCCTAATGATGAGACTCGTGAGTACGTTCTTTGAGGTGAGAAAATGAGTGAAATGAATGAACCTGAGATTCTTTTCGGAATCTATTGCCCACCACATCCACAACCACTCCTATCTCCTGAAGCAAGCGAAGGATACAGTAATCTTCGAGCCGCATATGATGAATGTCGAAAGCGAATTGAGGAAAGTGAGGCAGATATTATTCTGGTTTATTCAACTACATGGCCAAGTATCATTGGACACCAGATACAGGCTCTTGAGAAAGCTGTTTGGACTCACGTAGACGATGATTTCCATTACCTTGGAAGTATGCCTTACGATTTCCATATGGATACCGAATTCGCTCATGCAATGAAGGATAATTGCGAGAAGAGAGGTCTTGAAGCTAGAACTGTCGAATACGAGGGCTTCCCGATCGACACAGGCTCAGTTGTTGCTTTGCAATTGCTTAACCCTGAAAATCGAATCCCTTCCTGTATTCTTTCCAGCAATATGTATGCTAATCGTTCTGAGACTATTGTTTTGGGCAAGGCAGTAAGAGATACATTAGCCCAACAAGGAAAGAAGGCAGTGGTAGTAGTAGTCTCTAGTCTATCCAATCGTATGTTCACAGAACACATAGACCCGAAAGAGGATAGAATCCATTCTCAGAAAGACGATGATTGGAATCGTAAGATTTTGGAATTCTTCGATGATGGTAGATTAGAGGATTTGAGTCAATTGAGCCGTGATATTCAC
>Ga0160423_10000125_pt1 | contig 54946 bp, 39 predicted proteins | sample CRUFie14St8metaG_FD_108191 | JGI IMG/M metagenome (GOLD analysis project Ga0160423, IMG submission 108191) | Marine microbial communities from the Costa Rica Dome - CRUD Field 142mm St8 metaG | ecosystem: Environmental > Aquatic > Marine > Oceanic > Photic zone | place: Costa Rica: the Eastern...
AGATACTTCCAAGCGGGACGTAAACAAAAAGACAAGTCCTCAGGGGCCATTAAGGCATTAGAAGACACCAAACTAGAACTAGAGCGTGCCAGAAAAAAACAGGCAAAAAGAGAAGCAAGTGGCCAGGTTGCAAAAGTTAAGCGGGCTAAACGGCTATGGTTTGAGAATCACAAGTGGACTATGCTTCCTTCCGGCCATTTGATGGTTGGAGGAAAGGACGCTAAAGGTAATGATTCAATTGTCAAGAAACATCTCAGTCTCGGCGACAGATACTTGCATGCTGACATGCATGGGGCACCATCCTGTTCACTCAGGAATAATCAGGGATTCGTTGCAGATCTTCATCCCCCTGCCCACATTGGAGATGATATGCCTGCTTTCAGACTAGTAGACAAGATCGATGTAGAAATTGATGATAATACAACCGAATTGGCCGCAACTATGGCATTAGCTTGGAGCAGGGCATGGAATGGCGGCGGAGCCCATGGAACGGTGTATTGGGTCAAGCCAGGACAGGTCTCAAAATCAGCAGAGACTGGTGAGTATGTCGGAAAAGGCGCGTTTGTTATTAGAGGTAAAAGGACATGGTACAAGGATATCGACTTACGGCTTGGTGTAGGTCTCGTGGCAATAAACGGTATACCACTACTACTTGCATCCACTGAAGACCACATATCATCAATATGCAATCGCTACATCATAATCGCACCTGGAAGAGAGAAAAAAGAGGGTATAGCAAATAAAATCTACAAATCAACAGGACTGGCTGTGGATGATATATTACCAATTTTACCTGGTAACTGCGAGATTATAGACGACATGGGTCTAATCAACTTCAAAAAATCAGACAGCGATGATTAGTAGGGCATTGTACACTTATGGCAAAAATATCGAGATAACGAAGAGTAATTTCAACCCAAATGACAAGATAATTATGATAGTTTAACACCTTATTTATTATCCAAACAAGGCTTTTTTTCTATTTACTTGTAAATTAAAAAAACCGCAAAATGTTCAATACCATCGGTCTATTTAGAACTAAATATGAGACTTAATTCTCTAATTCTGGTATTGATTCTCAGCATTTCATTCATCCCCTTACCTCCCGCGCAAGCACAAATAGGAGCGCCAGACGTAAACTTACAATGCTCGCCAAGTAACATCCCAATCGATGTTTACCCCGGTGCGGATTTGACCGGTTACACAATCTGTACGGTGAGTAATCCAAATTCCTATCAAGAGAAAATTAGTATTGAAGTGACTGCAGATGGTCTTGCAACCTCCGCCCCCAGTTCAATTACACTAGGACCTAATGCTGAAGAGGATTTTCAGGTTACGGTTCGAGGAGAACAAAACATGCGAATGCAATCTAGGAGTATGGTTGTAAAAGCTACTGTTACCGAAGTAATGGGTGCCCCACCCCCAAATATTGCTGAAAAAGAGCAACAATTGATTATCGACATCAGGCAATTTGCAGGAGTACAAGTTGATGCAACCGAAGCCATCACCACTGTAGATGGAGGCTCTGAAATAATCGCTGAGTTTTATGTATATAATTTAGGCAATGCGTATGACTTCTTCCTCTACAGGATTGATTCCCAATCTCTGGAAATTATGGAAAACGAAGGATTTTCTATATCACTGCCCCAAGTAAAAACTCAAGTCGAATGGGGGAACGTACCCGTAAAAGTAAGGGTTATCCTAAAGGCTCCAACCGACAATGAAGAATGGGAAATAAATTCTGATGGCATGAGAGAGGCCTCTTTTACCCTCAATTTTGAAGCGGTTAGCGAGTTTTCCTGTAACCAGGGGAATTGTATTTCAGATACAGCGAGCATGACAATTACTGTTTTACAAGAAGTCAGCACAACAGAAGAATTGATTTCTAGCGTCACAGATAATCAAATGTTAATTTACGGTGGAAGTGGTGCTGGATTACTACTTGTGATTTTACTTGTTTTAGCAGTAAAAAAGCGAAAGAATCGAGACTAAACCTAAGAGTTTATTAGCCCCAATACATGTTTAGCACCATGACATATGAAGTCGAGCCAACAAGTATTCTTTATTTCGGCTACGGTTCAAATTTGGATAACGAAGATTGGACAATTTGGTGCGAAAAAAGAGGAGATGATCCGAGTGGTCTCATCGAAATTGGCGCAGCATGGCTCGATGGGTATCAACTATGTTTTGACTATTACTCTAGGTCAAGGAAAGGCGGTGCTGCCAATCTAAAGAAAACAAATAGAAAGAATACCGCTACTCCAGGCGCATTGTTTGAAATCGACGATTACACCCTCGATTTATTGGACAGAAAAGAGGGTGTTAACATAGAAGATTGCTACCAAAGAGAGATTGTAACTGTTTACACACAAGATGGTAGTTCCCACCAAGCGATAACCTACACTCATCATAGTAGTGAAGACGTTTACTATGAGCCAACAAAGAATTATGAAGCCTTGATCAGGAATAACTTAGAACGCCTAGAACTACCTTCAGATTGGCTAGATTATGCGATCAATAAATCGCCTCAACCAGAATTTAACTTGATATTCGTCTACGGTACTTTGATGAAAGGTATGTCGAGGCATAGTGAGATTGAGAGCGATTGTGATTTTTTGGGCTATGGAACTGTAAAAGGCGAACTCTACCAGATTAGCGATTTCCCGGGACTTGTTCCAGGTAACCAAGACGTGTATGGGGAACTCTACCGTGCTAAAGAGGCTACTGGATTGATCAAAAGACTTGATTGGATAGAGGGATTCATTGGTGACTATCCCCTGTTTTCTAGAGTTATACAACGTGTCTACTCAAGCAAGGAGAAGCTTTGGGCCTACACATACCAATATTCGCGACCTATTGGGGATTCTAAATTAATCCAATCCAACTGCTGGCGAGAATTTGAATAATAAAAATGAAGCTCAACAACAGCCATCTTCTCTCATCGGAGCAGATACAAAGATTATCTTGTCAACAGACACTGTATCTTGCAGCATTTCCACAACTTTCCGAAAACTTGCTGCTTTACCAGTTGCTTGAATGATTTCTACGCATGTGTGACTTTGCTTCAGACAAGAGTGGTTTGTATTTGCTACGTCTATGTCTGTTGAGTGTCTGATATCTAGTAACTTATTCTCTATCCCATGTTGATAATAAACGATTAGGTGACCCTCGAGAATTTCATCATCCCTCATCTGAGAAAGTTCACCTCGTTGCTTGTAATCAGCAAAGTGAAATACAGCATCTCTCAAAAATCTGCTACGGTTTTTATATCCCGATTTATGAATTGTGTCATCGAGACTATCAGAGAATTCTTCATCTGAACTAAAGGAGATAATTCTGGTCATGACACCCGCTCACGGAGGATTCTAATAATAATTTTCAAATGGCTATTTATTAGTATTGATTAAATAGTTATTAGCAGGCGAGAGAATTATGCGTAGCACATGGTGTAGAGCTTTGCTTGTGAGTTTTGTATTGATTATGTCTAGCCTTGCTGGATGTCTAGGGAACGATGATGAAGACGATGGAGATTATGGAACTGTCATGGTATCAACATATCACATCAAGGAAATCGTTGAAGCCATTACAGGAGACAGCGTAAAGGTTGAGATGATGAGTACCCAAAACATACCAGTACACGACTATCAACCTTCTTTGGATGATATTGTCAGACTTAGTGAGGCTGACTTGTTCTTTTATCACGGATTAAATCTAGAGCCATGGGCAGTAGGGACACTGGAGGGACTGGGTAGCGATGCCCCTGAATTCGCACAGGTACACACCATGCCAACTGGTGAGATTTCACTCGACTACGAAGGAATGCTGGTGGACACACTCTGTGAATCACTGAACGCCCCAAGCGCATCTGTAATTCACATTCTTGCAGAACACCCAGAAGATGCTGACAAACTACACGGCGATGATGCTGCTCACAATCTAGGCTTCCCTGAAGATGACCACGATGAGCATGCTGAAGAGGAGCATGATAGTCATGACGAGGAAGGAGGCCATGGAGATCATGACGAACACGACCATGGCGAGCACGAAATGTTGATGCCGGAAGACATGCTTACTGCATCGTCTGATTGTCCTGCTGGCACAACCATCTCAGTATACCACTTCGAAGAAGGAGATTACATGCTGGAGTTTGAAGGTGAAGATGTCGAACCGTTCAAAATGGCAATCGCTCAGATGATGGGCGCACACCATCACCACCATGACCACGGTGACCACGGAGATGAAGACCACGACGACCATGATGAGGATGGCGAAGACCACGACGACCATGATGAGGATGGCGAAGACCACGACGAGCATGATGAGGATGGCGAAGATCACGACGACCATGATGAGGAAATGCATGCTGAAGATGTATTGGCAATGTTTGATTCCAACAGCGATGGTTACCTATCTCTAGAAGAATTCATGGAAGGCATGGAATCGATGGAAGATGACCACGGTGACCACGGCGACGATGACCATGGAGACCATGCTGACTCCGATGTCCATCACGGCCTAGCGGTTGTCTACCCTGACAACACATCAGTAATATTTGATGTGGACCATGACGAACTCCCTGAAAATGCAACAGGATGGAATCTTACCACAATGGCATTTAGCGAGAACAACATTTCTCTGACCTCTAGTTACTCTACCTGGGGTAATTACGTATCTGGCATTAACGGGTTTGAAGCACCAACAGACTCTTCTTGGTGGTGGGAATTACACACTTGGAACGACTCAAGTGACTCTTGGGAAGCATCCACTCTTGGAGTAGATAGTGTGATGATTCACATAGATGCAAATTACCTAGCTTGGGCACCTAATTCAACAGATGACGCAATGATTCCACATCCTGGTGCATCGCTGGTCGATGACCACGATGAGCATCATGATGAACATGATTACGAGCATGAATTCGAAGAAGCGTTCTTTGAGCACCACTTCAATGAAGCAGATGCAGACGCAGATGGTCTTCTAGACATGACCGAACTGGAGACACTTGCTGATACCATGAACAACATGGAAGACGATGTCGAAATTGACCTTATGACTGAAATTTACATGAGCATTTTCGACGAAGATGAAGATGGTGTTCTATCTGTTGAAGAATTCACAGAGATGATGGAAATGATGATGTCAATGGACGAAGATGGCCATGACGACCACGATGATCATGATCACGACGGAGATGACATGGTCTGCTACGACATAAGCACACACACTGTCGATTCTTCAATCACCACTGAAGCAGACTGTGACGCTGCAGGCCTAATGTGGACAGCTGCTAACAGCGGACCTGGTGGAGATGACGACCACGATGATGACATGAACATGACTGAAATGGCTGAAATGATGTTCGCTATGTTTGATACAAACGAGGATGGAACTCTAGATGAATCTGAAGTTCACACAATGATGGAAATGATGATGGAAGAAGAGCACGAAGAGGGTGTTGCTTTCATTGGGCTACACATTGAAAGAGAAGGTGAGTACGGAATTGCACTTCCAGAGGATGTTGAACTACATGTTCTAATGCGTGGCGGACACGAAGGTCACGATCACGGTGGTCACGACGATCACAGCGGTCATGAAGATCATGATGACCATGACGAGCACGGTGATGACGAGCACGATGACCATGATGACCATGGTGACGAAAGCCATGATGAAGAAGAACTTGCATACGACCCACACAGTTGGTTAGACCCAGTAGCGGTCGCAGCTCAAGTTGATGTTGTCCTAGACAAACTAATCGAAGTATTCCCAGATGGTGAAGATCTGTTCAAGGACAATGCAAACGACTTCAAGGTAGAACTGGTAAAACTAGACGAGAAGTTTGCAAGCCTAGCAGATATCTGTTCTGATAGAGTCGTGGCTGCTAACCACAACGCATACTCCTACATGGCCTACAGGTACGATCTCGATTTCGTCACAGTACACGGATTAGACCCAGAAGGAGAGCCATCTCCTGCAGACATTCAAAATGTAGTTGACCACATTAATGAAAATAACTTGGAAGTCCTGTTTATTGAAGAATACACGTCTCAAAGTTCAGTTCAAGCCATTGTCGAAGAAACTGGCGTATCCATTCAAACTCTGTATACAATGGAGATGGCGCCAATAGACGATTCGGACGATTATCTATCATTGATGGAGAAGAACTTCGAAAACCTGAAGTCTGGAATGGCCTGTTCTGCCTGAGAGATGTAAATAGAAATGTGAGGTGCGTCAATTGCCCGAATACCGAGCAATTGACCTCCTCTCTCTCAATACATGACCTCCTACAATGCTAAAGCCTTTGAAACAATAGATGTGATTTAAGGTGGCATCAAACATCGAAATCTCCCCACCTCAAGACAAACATGGCGAACAAAATTTAGACAAAAAAACCAGCCCGATAGCGCTGGAAGTCTCTAACCTCAGTGTTGTTCGCTCTGGTAAGGTGATAATCCATGACATCAATCTGAAGATGAAGTCTGGGGAATTTGTTGGTATTGTAGGCCCAAATGGTAGTGGAAAGTCAACGCTAGTGCTCTCTATTCTGGGATTTCTCAAACCACAAACCGGCGAAATCGAAATCTATGGGAATGCTCCATTATCAAAAACACTCAATGGAAGGATTGGATGGGTTTCCCAAGCAGCCTCAAACCTACCCAAAGAAGTCACTATCACTGTTGAAGAGCTTGTAATGCTCGGTACTGTCAATTCTAGTAATATGTTATTCTGGCCCAATTCTGATAGGAAAAAAAGAGTGAAAGAAGCAATAGAGAAAGTAGGTCTCAAGGAACATTCAACCACTGACGTCTCCAAATTATCTGGTGGCCAACGCCAAAGAGCTGCGATCGCAAAGGCCCTAGCTTCTAACGCTGAATTTATATTTCTTGACGAACCACTTGTTGGAGTCGACAGAAAAACGAGAAATAGTCTTCTGAAATTGTTGGATGACTTATGCCACAATGAAAATAAAACGATTTTGATGATTTCTCATGACTTAACCGCTATGCGACAGACCGCACATCGCATTATCTATTTGGAAGAGGAGATAAAATACGATGGACCTTCGAGCGAGTTCCCTAATTTTGCAGAGTTGGCTGCAATTAGGGGAATACAGCAAGTTCATGATGCAAATATCGTCATAAAAGAATCTGATGGGGTGATATAGTGGGAATTGGTGTAATCCTTCTTGAATTAATCTCCCCATTGTTAGAATTGTTGGCTCCCCTGATGCCAGGAGATACATTTCCAATATTCTTCAAATTGAAAATGGCCCAAAGGTCCCTATTAGCAGCAATAATTGCTACCATCGTCGCTGGGTTTCTTGGGACATTTTTGATAATGAAAAATCAGGCTTTAATGGGTGACGGGCTCGCTCACGTCTCTTTTGGAGGAGTCGCTGTTGGTATTATTCTTGGAGCCACAAGCCCTCTCTGGTATGCCTTATTATTCGCAATTATTGCGTCGATTTGTATAAATGAACTTCAGACGAGAGAGATTTTGACTGGTGATGCGTCGATTGCGATTTTCTTGACTGGAACATTAGCACTGGGGCTAGTTCTACTGAAGGTTGCAGAAGGAGACTCTAGCCAGTTCCAACCCCTTGCGCAAATTCATAGTTACCTGTTTGGTGATTTACTTGTCATGCCCGAGGATGGCTTAGACCTCATTGTATTGGTATCCATCATATCGCTGTTAATCCTTGCAATCATGAGAAATGCTATCCTTGCTACAACAATAGACCCGCTCGCTGCTAGGATTCAGGGAATTCCTGTAAGGAGAGTAGAACTTCTGTTCGGTATTGTAACGGCTGCAGTTGTTGTTAGCATGGTCAAAGTGGTAGGCGCATTGCTTGTAACTGCCTTACTTGTGACTCCCGCAGCCACTGCAAGACAAATATCTTCAAGTTTCAGATCATCCCTAATACTAACTCAAATTATAGGATTCATTTCGGTAATAGGGGGTTTATACATCGCATCAGAAATTAATTCAGCGGCAGGTTCCACAATCGCTCTAGTTACCGCAGTTATATTTGGAATTGTTGTGATGACAAAATCCATCTATAATGTGGCAGTTAAGAAAACTGAAAATTGAGCTTACATTGAGACACGCATTGCTACTGCGTTCCCGCCCCCTAAACAAAGCGAGACTATACCACTACTGGCTCCAAGTCTTCGCATTATTCCTAACATAGTAATCAAGCATCTAGTTCCACTACTTCCCAGAGGGTGACCTAATGCCACCGCACCTCCGTGTAGATTGAACCTTTCTTCAGGAATACCGACCTCTTTGGCAACAGCGCATGAAGCGCTGGCAAAGGCTTCGTTATGCTCGTAGACATCGATATCCAAGACATCCATATCGGCCCTATCCAAAAGATTCCTTATTGCAGGAATAGGTGCATACATAACACGGCTGGGTTCAACACCTGCGGTGCAATAATCCTCGACAATAGCAATTATTTCCCAACCGTTATTCCTAGCAAAATCCTCATCTGCAACCAAAACTGCTGATGCCCCATCATTCAGTGTTGATGCATTTCCTGCAGTGATGTTTCCATCTGCTTGAAACACAGGATTGAGTTGAGATAGTGTCTCTAGTGTCGTTCCCTTTCTTACACCCTCATCGACTGATAATTCGGGCATGTCGAACCTTTCCCAGTCGTACCACCCGTTTTCTTCAGCCAGCGATGCGTTGGTTTGGGAGCGAACGGCAAACGAGTCCATTGCCTCCCTTGTGATATTACATTCACTAGCAATAATTTCTCCTGTAGTTCCCATATGCATATTGTTGTAAACATCCCACAACCCGTCGTGTACCATCGATGAAACGAGTTCTTTTTGCTCACCATTTCGCTTCTCAAACTTCGGAGCGTTTGTCATGCTTTCCATACCACCAGCAATTATTGCTTTGTACTCACCTGCTCTGATACTATTAGCAGCTAACATTACTGCCTTCAATGATGAACCACATACTTTGTTGATAGTCGTGGCCGCTGTAGAATTTGGCAATCCGGCACCTAATGCAACTTGTCGAGCAGGAGCTTGTCCTGCTCCAGATTGCAGCACCTGTCCAAATAATACTTCACCAATTACACCAGATTCTGGGGCAATATTACAGCGCTTTAGCAGTTCACTAACGGCCCTTATACCTAAATCAACTGCGCTAAGGTTCGAAAGGCTACCTCTGAACTTACCAATAGGAGTCCTTGCTACGCCGCAAATTGCAACCCTTGCCATAATATCCCGATACGTACTATATTCTTCAACTTGCCCTACAACAGAAGTGTTCTTGAGTAGTTGATAGTGGGAGAACTATGGCCAAGTTCAAAACCAACCTAGAGACCAACCGACCTAAGGACGAGATGAGGAATATTGAAGTGGAAATTGATTTCACACCAAACGCTCTCTCCAGTATACTATATCGTCAAGGAAACACACATATTCTTTGTTGTGTAACCAAGGAAGCAAGATTACCGGGTTGGTTTCCACGAGACGCCACTAAAGGTTGGGTCCATGCAGAGTATTCCCTTTTACCTGGTTCGACAGATTCTCGATTCAGAAGAGAAAGAAGAGGCGCCAAAGGTAGAACACAAGAAATTGAAAGGCTAGTCGCTAGGTCATTACGTGGTGCCATAGATTTGGAAGCACTTGGACCTATTGCACTTACTGTTGACTGTGACGTACTGAACGCAGATGGAGGGACAAGGTGTGCGTCTATCACTGCTGCAAACATTGCCCTTCGATTAGCGATAAGGAGACTAATAGCAAGTGGTGATTGCCTTCCAATTGATTTACGTCCCACCCGAGAAGATAGGGATAATGGATGGACACCACCTAAGTTGACCGATGTTGAGGCAAAAAATCACGAAAATAAGGTTATTCCTCACGACTTATCAGCCATATCTGTAGGTCTTGTCGACCAAGATGTTTACCTTGATTTAGATTACATCCTCGACTCTAATGCTGATGTCGATATGAATGTTGTCGGTACTGCTGACGGTAAATTCGTTGAGGTCCAAGGAACTGGTGAAGAATCGACTTTCTCTTATGATGAATTTCAAAGTCTCCTGAACATGGCTAGAAGGGGACTTGAACAACTCGCCGAAGTCCAAGCAGCGGTTTTGGATGGTATACTTTGAACAGCCGTAAGGCTTGAAATACAGGTGCGTTTGGCTGAACCATCCCGGGTTAGTAGCTTAGTTGGGAGAGCGCGGCACTGAAGATGCCGAGGTCGCTGGTTCAAGTCCGGCCTAACCCACCTTAAATCCGAGATTATACTCTGAATTCACTATCCTAATAATTCAATGAAAATCAATTATTAGTTCCATTTATGATATGCAGCGTAGGGGTCGGAAACAGTGAAAGTGAAATGACCGAAGGCGAGGTTGAAAATAGGAAAATACCGGTGACAGTTCTTACAGGATTTTTAGGGTCCGGGAAAACAACTCTGCTCAATCATATTTTATCCAGCATGGAACACAAAATGAAATTCGCAGTTATAGAAAACGAGTTTGGGGACGTTGGTATCGACGAGAATATCCTCGTTGAGACGTCCGAGGAGACAATAATAGAGGTGATGAATGGATGCATCTGCTGCACAGTTCGTGGTGACCTTACTGAAACCCTAGACAGAATGTACGACAGGATCAAAGATTTCGATGGCGTTCTCATCGAGACAACTGGATTGGCCGACCCAGCGCCTGTTGCTCAGACATTTTTCGTGGATGAAATCATAACGCAGAGATATTACTTGGATGGCATTGTAACCGTTGTCGACGCAAAGCACATCGTACAACACCTGGATGATGAGAAGCCAGAGGATGTAGAAAACGAATCGGTTGAACAACTTGCTTTCGCTGATGTAATCATGCTCAATAAGACCGATTTAGTAACCGAAGAGGAATTGAAAACTGTCGAGGCCAGGATAAAAGGAATCAATTCAAATTCACCTATCTATCACACTCAGCACAGTTTAATCGACCCCGGAGAACTAATCAATATCAAGGCTTTTGATCTCAACCGTACCCTAGAGATGGACCCGGAATTTTTGGATACTAGTGCTGAGCATCAACACGATGAAAGAGTCACATCCTCGAGCGCCAGATTTGAAGGTGAACTGAACGTAAACAAACTTGACCAATGGGTCGGGACCCTCATGGAAGAGAAGGGCCAAGATCTTTTCAGATACAAAGGCGTTCTGGCAGTCAAAGGAATGGATGCAAAATTCGTGTTCCAAGGCGTTCATATGTTATTTGGTGGGAAATTTGCAGAAGAAATTGGGCTATGGAAAGAAGATGAAACAAGAGACTGTCGATTCGTGTTCATAGGACGAGATTTAGATCATAGAGAACTGCAAAATGGTCTAATGAACTGCATTGCTGAAGATCTTAGATTTAAGGTTGGAGACAATATATATGCCAATATTGGTCAATTTGTTGAGGGAAAAATACTGAAGTGTTGGGATGAAGGAAACCCATACCGAGTTGAGATCCAGGATGAGGAGAAAACCAACGTTTGGGTTCCAATAGACAATGATGAATTCATAAAATTGAAACCGTGATTCTAACAATTGAGGAGTGATATTTGTGTCCACAAATATAGAACTAATTGATAATACGATACATGAACCTGGGGTGGTTGTAAATGCATCAGCAATATTCAGTCAACAGCTGTGGTGTTGGGGCAGAGACATTGTAAGGGCGGAGGGAAATTGGCTGATACAATCTGGGTTCGATGGAATCTCAGCCCCCCCAGAAAAAGCCGGTTGCAAAAACATATACACACTTTCTCTTTCTGATTCAGAACAAGTCTTGTTACGTGGTTTTGGAGTAGTATATTCTGATAACAGGGGCACCATTTTTTTGCCTAGGTCAAAATTTGAACCCCTATTCACAAATTCCACGGAACTAAAAATGCAGCCGTGGGAGATAAGTGACTTGTCAGACTTCAATGCTCCAAACGGGCAGGATGTGGAAACAAGTTATTCATTGCTCAGGAACCTTGTCGATTGGATAATCAAATACGAGAAGGGGGTTCAAGAAGCACTCGGTGTCGAATACAGAACCAGAACACTCAAGAGATGGGACAATGGAAAAAGAAAATTCTATTCGGCAAACGAAATTATACCCGAGTGGGAAAGAGTTAGAGAAGACCTAGAGAATACAGACAAGAAATCAATGCTAGATTTGGTCGACCCGTCAAAGGGTAAAAACTGGAAAGGTAAAATTGAGCGAACAAATACCAGACTAGGATTTGGCAGACCAACCGCAATATTTCCATATAACAATTCATTCTATATTGATGTGAGAACTCGTTAATAGCCCATTTTCTTACCGAAAGAAGAGAAAGTCGGCACAGTATTCATTTGCTCATGCCCCGTAGGGGCATACATGGGGTCAGAAGATATTCTCACAGATGTCGACTCTCCCCCTGAAGAGTCTGGTGACTCGAAGCCTATTGACAAGGTCTCGAAAGAATTAGCGGCAATAAGGAAGAGAAGAAATACTGACTCGAAGAGTAGATTTCCCTCGGCAATTGAAGACTGGACACTCCTAGCCGGCCTTGGATACGGTGCTCTTTACGCGTTACTCTTATTCGGTATGTCAGGCGGAGTTTTCGGTGAATCTACTGCCTTAGACCACTGGGCTAGCGATACAATACTTGACAGTGGAGAGCAGTGCGAAGAAGTATCTGACACCCCCTGGATACATGCATATCCTGATAATGATGTTGAATCAATCAAAATATCAGGTCGTAATCTAGCCGAGGGGCTATACGTACTCAACTGGTCTGTTTACGCAGTAGAAGACGGTGAAACGCCCGACCCGTATCAAGGGGAGGTAAACAAAAAATCCTCAAAAATTGATTATGGTAAATGGAAAAGTGGGACCTATGAGTTGTTAATCATTATCGACATCTACGAAGTAGGAACAGTTTTAGAAAATAAAACTGATGAAGACAGAATCAACGGTACAAATCAAATTTCAAAGACTCTAGAATTTGAAATTAGTACCTCAGAAAATGCATTATCATTCCTTCCATTTGTCGATTCCGAAGTCAAACGAGAAGCAACTATCCTAGAAGACGGCCCTCGTTCATGCTGGTCGGTCAGAGACCTAGGAAACTGGGGATTCGTTTTGATGGGTGCTGAATTAGGAGGAGGTCGAGAAACGGCTATGCTAACTGGCGGAGCTGCGGGCATCCCTGCCTGGTGGATGGCATTCATTTCGTTGTCCCTATCCGTCATTTCACTGTTCCTTGCTTACCCAGTAATGTACAAGTTATACCATCAAGATACAGACGATATGCTATCTAGAACGCACATAAGAAAAGTGGTTGTTGATGTACTTAGAAATGCAGAGGCGAGGTTACAAATCAATATTGATTGGGATCTATACAAAATCGAAGTAAGGGATCTCTCAATAGATATAATGGTCCCTTACTCAAACACGGAGGGAACTTTCTCTGATAGCGCCGACGTGCGGTCTGAAATTCTCAAGGAAGTGCTAGAGGAGTTCGCCCTTTTCCGCGTGTTCAAACCGGTTCAGTTGACAGTTAGATCGATTGGCGATAATCAGGCAATAGACTTCGAAACAGGAGTTGGAGTCGGTAGCGGAATGATTGAGGATGAAAATACAGAAGATCAGGATTACACCGCATTCTTTAGAGATCTTCACATGCTCTCTAAGGTGGAGGACGATGTAAGAGAATCTGTCAAAGGTTTCTTCAGGTCAACGAATGATTTAATCCTACAAATGGCAACAGTAACAAGTGAAGACTCCATAATATTCGTGAGAGTGGCTTACAAACCAAATCAAAGATTTGCTTTCTTCCGATTTAAGGATTCAAATACCGATATTGAGAAAGACTTGAGAAAATACATTTCTCGAGAAAACCCAGAACTTGTAGGAACTCAAGAATTAATTGTCAAAGGTAGAAATTTAGTTTCAACGCTTGCAGATAGATCAGGAGCCGGGAGAGTAGAAACGCTGTCGATTAAGAATAGCAAGGACGCAAGAGTAGCCGCTGTAGCAAAGCAAGACGGGTTAGGAGGTAGAGTTTTACAAACTAAGCTGTTTGGAGACATCCTATCAACGGTAGAGTACACAGCGAATGAGAAGCGTGAAATGATTAACAAATGGGGGTTCTGGGGGCTAATCGTATTCGTTTGGATTCCATTTATGGCATCAGGAGTTCTTGTAGGCGCAATGCTTGGACTTCTCTCTAGGATGAAGTTCATGCGTGTGCTGTGGGCGACGTTTGTAGGAGGAGCCGCCGCATCGCTCACTTGGGCTTACACAGCAGAAGGAATCATCACTGTGATGCACAAGTACAAACTTGAAGCCGCAATTCCAATAGCGATTATTGCATTTATTGGAATGGCCTTCTTGCACATGAGATCTACAAAAATCAGAAGACAAGCAGAACTATTCGAAGATACTCTATTAGATTCATTCCACGCAGATATTCGCGATAAATATGGTAGTGAGTGAGGTAATTGCATGGTTGGTGACCCAGCAAAATTTGGTATATTGACCGTATCTGACCGCGCTCATAATGGGGAATATGAAGACGAGGGCGGACCCGCAATCATTGAATTCTTCAAACAGGCTGTCGCATCAAAGTGGAGTTATAGCTACAAAATTGTCCCCGATGAAACAGATTTGATTTCCTCAGCCCTAATCGAAATGTGTGACGAATTAGGATGCGATGTAATCGTTACAACAGGCGGAACTGGTCCGGCTGAAAGAGACGTTACTCCTGAAGCAACTGTATCGGTATGCGATAGAGTCCTTCCGGGGTTTGGGGAACAAATGAGAGCGATTTCGCTCGAATTCGTACCGACCGCAATTCTCTCTCGCCAAGTTGGAGGGACGAGGGGTAAAACCTTGATTTTCAATTTACCCGGGCAGCCTAAGGCAATAAGAGAAACTATAGACGAAATTTGGAAAGCAGTACCATACTGCGTGGACCTAATAGGCGGCCCCTACATTGATATGAGAGACGATGTATGTAATGCATTTAGACCCAAGAGTGCTAGAAGAAGGTGAAAATATGAGTGGAAACATACTGATTACAGGAGCGAGCATGGTACTTCCTGATGGGATTTTTATTGGTGACTTGAGAATAACAAACGGGGTGATTGCTGAAATCTCGAAAGGTGCGAGTCTCCAACCGAGGGAAGATGAATTTGTCCATGACGCTAACGGACTTCACCTAATGCCCGGGATTATCGACCCGCAAGTGCACTTCAGAGACCCTGGGCAGCCTGAAAAGGAAGACCTGTACACCGGCTCAAGGGCTGCAGCAAGTGGAGGTGTGACTGCTTTCCTAGACATGCCAAATAATGTTCCAAGCCAAACGACACTCCAATCTATGTACGAGAAATTGGAAACCGCGTCAAACAAGTGCGTAACTAACTATGGTTTTTTCATAGGCGCTACCGAATCTAATGTTGAAGAATTACAGAAGGCTGTTGGAGTTCCTGGTGCACCGATAGCAATCCCTGGAATTTGTGGAATCAAAATTTTCATGGGGTCATCAACTGGAGACCTGCTAGTTAACGAATCTGATGCACTAAAGACAATTTTCGACAACACTGCAGGGCTTATCGCAGTTCATGCAGAGGATGAAACAAGAATGGACGAGAGAAAGCCATTGATAGAGGGTCGCACAGACGTAGCTGCTCACGCAGAGTGGAGAGATGATGAAACCGCCCTCATTGCCACAAAAAGGGCCGTAGGATTTGCAAAAGATAGCGGGCACCGCCTCCACATACTCCACCTCACGTCAGGAATTGAAGCAGACTATCTAGCGGATTTTACATCCTTGAGAGGAATTGACGGTGAAGCGCACATAACAACTGAAGTTCTTCCTCAACACCTAACATTCAACGAGAAAGATGTCGAAGAGCGCGGTACGAGACTGCAGATGAACCCACCGATAAGGTATGAACAAGACAAGGTCACGTTGTGGAAGAGGCTACTTGATGGAACCATCGCTTGTATCGCTACAGACCATGCACCTCACACAATGGAAAACAAGAACCTAGGCTTCCCCAAAGCGCATAGTGGAATGCCGGGAGTCGAAACCTCTCTTGCGGTAATGCTTACACATGTTTCTGAAGGGAATTGCACCCTTGAACAGGTTGTAAAGTGGATGTCAACCGATGTTGCAGAATGCTACCAAATGGTTGGGAAAGGCAAACTCGAAGAAGGATACGACGGGGATATCGTGTTAGTCGACTTGGAAAAGGAAATCGTTGTAGAGGATGAAAACACGTGGACGACTGTAAAGTGGAGTCCATTCGTTGGAAGAAATCTAGTCGGCTGGCCAGTTCTTACCGTGGTAGAAGGAGTACCTGTGTTTGAAAGAAATGATGAAACTGGACCAAAAGGACGATGTTTAGTAGAACCCGGGCAAGTAGGCAGGCCTTTGGTTATGCTTCCTTGGGACTAATTTGTATGCCACCACTATGATTCATACTGCAATTTTATTTACTAAACTAGATAATCGTCGCTCAGTGAAATCAATGAGTGGACTAGAACGGAAACTCGGACCGGGATATCAACAGATCGTAATTGGAATGCTGATTTTTGCCACAGGGGCTCTTTGGGGTGTGATGTTAGCAAGTGGAGATGAAATAAATCTGAAGGACTTATTCATTTCAGCAGTAGTGATGCTATCTGGAGCGATGATAACAATGCTCGGTATATCATTTGGAACCGATTATGAAGATGATAGAACTAATGATTTACAAGATGCGATTGCCGAAATGACTAGCATGTTGAATGCCCTGCAGGCAAAAATATCTGGTAGCGAGAAAGCTTCTGAAGAAGAGTAATCATAGGTTATACAACTTCGAATATTTTGCCTCAACATAAGCCAAAAATGGTTCTGGGCTCGGTGGTGAGCCAGTTGCAGATTCAATCAATTCTGCCGGAGTCATTACTGAGCCCTTTAGGTGAATCTTATCCCTCAGCCATGCAAGCATGCTGGACCAATCTCCTGATTTTATGATTTCATCAATATCTCCCAGTTCATTGGACATTGTCTGTAACAGTTGTGCTGCATACAGATTACCAAGGGTGTAGGTTGGGAAATATCCAAACGCTCCCATCGACCAGTGAATATCCTGCAAACAACCTAGAGAATCGCTTGGTACTTCGATTCCAAACCAGTCTTTCATCATCTTATTCCAAGTTGCAGGTATATCCTTTACCTCGAGGCCCCCGTTGAAAATTAATTTCTCAATCTCATATCGAATCATAATGTGCAGATTATATGTGACCTCATCTGCCTCTACTCTAATGAAATCTGGCTTGACCTCATTTGCTACCAGATCTAAAGTCTCATTGCTCCAATCGGGACAATCGGGGAACTGTTCTCTGAACCATGGCATTGCGATATGCCAAAATGCTGCTGTTCTGCCAATTTGATTTTCCCAGAACCTAGACTGGGATTCATGCACTCCCAAAGATACTGCAGCACCCACTGGAGAGAAACTATGTTCTCTTGGCAAACCTTGCTCGTATACGCCATGTCCAGATTCATGCATTACTGCGTAAAGACATGAAAATGGGTCTTTTTCGTCAAATCTAGTAGTGAATCTCGTATCATCTGGCCACAAACCTGCACAAAAGGGGTGAGTAGATTGGTCCATTCTACCTGCATCAAAATCAAAGCCCATGGCGTTACTTACCTTACTACAAAATTCCGCTTGAGCATCAGCAGGGAATGTCATACTTTCTGGTAATCTTGGTATTTCGACATCAGAATCCATAATTTTAGCCAACAGAGGTACTAGCCTTGACTTCAAGCCTGAGAACAATGGGTCGTAATCATCCACTGTCATCCCAACTTCATACTCGTCCAGTAGTACATCGTAAGGAGTATTTTCACAACCAAGGTAGTTAATCTTTTCATGTGTCAAGTCAATCAACTTCTGAAGGTGTGGTGAAAAGTGAGAGAAGTCATTATCGCTTCTTGCCTTTTGCCATGCAATTAAAGCTTCACTTCTCGCTTTGGTGAATTCGGATACAAACTGCGTAGGAAGTTTAACCGCTTCGTCATACTTTCTTCTCATCTCTTTGAGGTTTGCTCCAAAATAGTCATCGTGTTCTCCACCCTCAAGTTCTGATATTAACGAGCCCATGCCCTCGTCGATGAGTTTGTTGTGCCTTTGTCCAGCGAGCCATGCTAACATTTCTCCTCTAGCTTTTGCACCCTTAGAGGGCATAATTGTTTCTTGGTCCCAGCCGAGATGGCCTTGTAGTGCTTCGAAACGATACAAGTCGTTTACTCTGGTCATGAACTCTTCTTTTGCTCCCATGTTCAATGCTAAGAAGCATTCAAACTTGAATATTTCACGTGGCGCCGGGCACACCTTGAAGTCGTGAACTCACCACCGCTATACATGGCCTCTCCGTTCCGGCGTAAATCAAAGGAAAGGAAGCCTGCGAAAGAGGAAGAAGATACGGATTTGGAAGAGGTCGTGGATGCGGAGGAGCCAATCGAAGAGAATGTTGCTGAAATCCTAGATAGTTTAGACTTAGAACAAGCGCTATTTGAATCTGCTAAACGCGTTACTCACATGTGCATGGATATTCGAAGAGGAGAGAACGTACTAATCGTTTGTGATCCAACCACGGGACAAATTGGCCAAGCGCTTCACCAAGCAGCAACCGATAGATCGGACAGAGTACTTCTTATCGTAATGCCAAAAGGTAGACATCACGGCGAGGAACCACCAACACCGGTAGCGAATTTGATGAAGCAGCAGCAAATTGTAATTGCTCCCACAAAATACTCACTTACACATACGCGTGCAATCCGGTCTGCGGTCAAAGAAGGTGCGAGAGTTGCTACAATGCCAGGTATGACTGATGATATGTTCATCAGTGGAGGTATGACTGCTGATTTCAATCAAATCAAGAAGAGTTTATCAGAACTCTCGAGCAGTCTGCGTAGACGAAAATTGATACACGTTAAGGACAAAAAAGGAACTGATGTTGAGTTCGAGGTATCTTGGAAAGACTGGAATTTAGATGACAATGGTATTTGTAACCGACCTAGGATGATTACAAATCTACCCGCTGGGAAAGCATTCGTGCTTCCAAAGGAAGGGACAATGAATGGTACGATTGTTATCGACGGAACTTGGGAATCCACACTACTGGATGAGCCCCTAGAATTAGTCGTTGAAAACGGTATAGTCGTCGATATTAAAGGAGATGTAACAGCGGCACAAATTCGTCAACAATTCGGAGAAGCCGCTTCAAAACTCAGGTCCAAAGATAGATCTCTAGTCTGGACAGTTGCTGAGTTTGGCTTTGGCATGAATCCAAATGCACAGATCACCGGTCACGTACTCGAAGACGAGAAACAGCTAGGAACTTGTTATTTCTCGATAGGGGACAATACAAGTCTTGGAGGAAACGCCTCTGTGGGAATACATATCCCAGGAGTTATTACAAAACCATCAGTATGGCTAGATGATTCTAAAATTTTAGATGAGGGCAAACTTATTGTCTAACTATCGGTTTTGGGTACCACATACTGGGCAGAAACGCCAACTTGGGTCTACACCAATTCTACAACTCCTACAGTGGATTCCTGAGCGTATGGTAGGCTGCATTGGTTGCGTGGGTTGATTATTCCATGCTTGCTGTTGTTGCCGTTGCTGTGCCAACCATGCTTGCTGTTGCTGTTGTTGCTGCTGTGCCAACCATGCTTGTTGTTGCTGTTGCTGCTGCTGCGCCAACCACGCTTGTTGCTGCTGTTGCTGCTGTTGCTGTTGTTGCTGTTGTTGCTGTTGTTGCATGGCTGGCGCGAGCTTCTGTTGTGGATTTTTTATCCCTGCTCTGATTGGTTTGACCGGCTTAGGCAAAGCCAGTTTCTCTACAATCTCGGGTTGAGATTTCAATTCTTCAAGTGTGACCTCTCCATCTCCATCTAAATCAGCTTCAGAATGTATTTCTTCAGCTTCTTCTGTCTCCATTCCCGTTGCATCAATTATTTCCTTAACAGACAAACCACCACTATCATCGGCATCAGCTGCTTCAAATGCATCTTCGAGTGTTGGCTCTGGTTCAGAAGGAGACTCTAATTCCAATACGGGTTCAATATCCGCAACTGTTTGTGGAGGTGATGCTGCCTCTTGTTGTGTGGGAGACACCAAATCGGGCAGTTCGACTGAATCGGGTTCGATTGTTGGAGACATTACTGCAAAGGCGTCGGAAAAAGCATCGTCTGTTTTTTCTGACTCTTTCCTGTCATCAACAACCACAACAGGCTCCTCTATAGCAGGAAGGGGAACAGGGTCTGTACTTGGTAGAGGAACCGCCTTTTCCTGAGTTTTCTGAGGTTTATCCTCCTCTATCGGTGGTAGAGGTATTTCCTTAGTTGGTTCGGGAATAGATTCTTTTTGCACAATTTGTGCTTCTTCTACAACATCTACAGGTGGTTCGTAACTTGTTTCAACAGCGGCTGCAACCGCGCCCGAACTAGCAAGACTAGCAATAGGCGTAACGTGTCCCGCCACATCAAAAGATGCTCGGATTTCTGAAGCTAGAGAAAGTAGAGCGTCTTTGTTTGCCGCTGGATTAGACATCAATGCTTCTACGCCTTTGAGATATTTCGTAGCCTCCCCCTCGCCGCCAGTTTGTTGCGCAATCGCAAATAATTTCAGCAAACGCATAGGATCGGATACTTCCTGCAATTGAGATGATTCTGCTTCTGAGAATTGTCCCTCATTTATTGCAAGAGAGAGTTGCTCAGGAAGAGACATTACACCAAGGTGTCCTGCTACAAGAAAATAGATTTCTCCGCCCTCACAATTCAGCCTTTGGCTAGCCTCTTCAAAGTCGAAATCACCAGGTTTGAGGACGAGATCTGATAATAGAAAGAAGAACTTTTCAAACGCCTGTTCCCTCTCCATATCCATCATTTGATGTAATGCATCAGATGATTCAAAGACACCAAAATATGCAGCTGCTGCATCAACTTCAATACCCTCAGGCATCGATACATCCGCTACATCGTCACTCAATTTTTCACCTCCGTATTTTGTCCGAATTGACTGCCCTTCTTGATTATAATGTATCGATCCTCACTGTTTTGCGAGGTCAATTATGGCTCTTGATTGTGGAGCAGACCAACCTGTTGTCTGTAATTGCATCAAAATCGACCTTTCAGATTGGCCTTGCTTCAGTGCTGTGATAGTCCAATCAACCGCAGCAGACCTATCGGAAATCTCGTCTTCGTCAAATAAGTCAGGGTCGATTACAACCTTGGCTTTTCGTGTTTTGCCGTCCCCGCTCACCGGCTTTCTTTTTGCTACCTTTCGACCAACAGATGGGCCACTTCGATTCGCGTTGCCCCTTTGTGGGCCTCTGGGATCTGGGCCACGTGCGGGACCCGCTCTAGAAGGACCTTTACTTGGTCCTCCCGGGGGACCTCTTGGGGGATTTTGATTTCGCGGCGGGCCGCTTGGACCGCTAGGAGGAGCACCTCCAGGTGGCCCTCTACTTCTCGGACCTCCCCCTACAGGACCTTGATTAGGTCCTCTGGAAGTCGTTCGGCCTCCAAGAATATTGGATAGGAAGTCTTCTTCCTCATCCTCTTCATACCAATCATCATCATCATCGTCGTCGAAATCGATATCTCCTCCACGCATTCTGGAGACAATTACGAATACTAATCCAAGGAAAAGAAGCCCTCCACCGCCTGCTGCAGCGTAGAAAATCATCGGTTCTAGACCCATGATTTGTTCTTCTTTTTCAGCTGGTTCTGATTCGACTTCAATCTTACAACCACTTGGGTATACGTCAGAGCCGGCTGGTGTATTAGGACACGCATCTTCGTCATCCATTATGCCATCGTTGTCTGAGTCTGACTGATAGAGTGCACAACCGAAGTTTTCTCTTGCTTCTTGAAGATATAATTCGTTGATTGTGGTATTCAAACATAGGTCTGCATCTTCTCCGTCTTGGTTGTCACCCCATCCGTCTTTATCTTGGTCTTCCCATTGAGTTGGGTTTTCAGGGAAGGCATCATCCCCGAGTAGGTCACTATATCCGTCCCCATCTGAATCAAGGCATCCGTACCTGAATTTCTCAGTAGAATTTCCCCAGACGTCTGGGCAAGCATCAGAATAGTTCGCCCCAGGTGCTTGTGAATCACCAAACCCGTCTCCATCTTTATCGTGCCATTGAGTTGCGTCAAATGGGAATGCATCACCGGTGTGAGTATCACTCTCAGCATCATAAGAATAGTTTCCTTTGAAGCCATCATTGTCTACATCAACATCTGTCTTAGATTCATCAATACATCCATTGATGAGAACGATGATCGGCGGTGGTGTGTCAGGACATTGGTCAAGTAAATCATTTACTCCATCATTGTCAGAATCTTTCTGCGCTAGATTACATCCGTCTTCATCTATTGTTAATTCAGGGTTTGAGTCAGGGCATAAGTCGTTTGGATCGTTTACTCCATCTCCGTCTGTATCGACTTCTTTCTGCGCACTGGAACATCCGTCCGTGTCTACTGCTGTATCAAATGGAGTGTTGGAGCATTTGTCCTCCGCATTTGGGACGCCATCTAAGTCGTCGTCGATTTGATATTCGGAACATCCAGCTTCATTGACATCCTGCCCCGGCTGGGTATTATCACAATCATCAAGACTGTCAGGGACACCATCTTGGTCTTGGTCCTCCTCTTGAGTTTCTATTGGACATCCTACACCGGGATCGCCGTTTGGTTTAGTACCATTGATCACTCCGAAATCAAAAGGACAAGCATCAGGATCGTTTCCTTGTTGATTATCGCCCCATCCGTCACCATCTGTGTCTGCAAGCTGTGTATGATCTAGCGGGAAAGCGTCTGTTGAATCTTCTCTCCCATCACCATCTGTGTCTGCACATCCATAGTAGGGAACTACCGTTCCACCAACGTAGGAGCTGGTTGAATTACCTGCTACATCGGGGCAGTTGTCTAGATTCAAACCTCCTCGATTTAACCCATCGTCCATCGTTGTCCAATTATTCGGATATCCATCTCCATCTGTGTCGTTGGCAGCTGCGGGAATCGTTGGAAACTTGTCTGGTAAAGTTGCACCAACAGAGGAATTGTCCCCAAATCCATCTCCGTCGGAGTCCGCCCACTGAGTGCCATCGTTAGGCCACCAATCTGCACCGTCTTCCTCTGTCCAAGTGTATTGTGTGCCGTAGGGATTATCCGAATACCATGGGTCTGAAGAGCCATCTGAGTCAGAGTCAGGACAGCCTTGTCTGTCTCTCCACGAATATCCTTCAACGAACCAGCACCAGTCTCCATCAATTGGATCGTCGGGATTGTCTCCGTAGCCGTCACCATCCATGTCAGCATATTGTATCGGGTTATATGGGAAATAATCTCCCGGTCTCTCTATCGATTCTAAATCTACATCACAACAATCTGGACCATGGTTATCACCGAAGGTGTCCCTATCTGTGTCTAGTGCCTGTTTCCAGTTTTCGGGGAACCTGTCTCCTAGAATTGCGTCGTCTACCCATCCGTCTTGGTCGTCATCTGAGCATCCAACCTGACCCCACCAAGATGTACCATCATCGCTAGAACAATCATCATTCGCGTCAGACCATCCATCCCCATCGTAATCTTCACACCCGTACCTGTCGTAAATCGAAGTACCGCTGGTAGATGAGCATGCGTCTGCCTGAGGACCCGAAGGATTGTCACCATAACCATCTGAATCTGAATCTTCCCATTGATTTCCTATGTTAGGCAGATCGTCGTGCGAATCTGGGATAAAATCTCTATCCGCATCTGCCACCACGCGAATCACTCCAAAGGCTTTGGTAGAAGAATGGGAGTATGCGATAACCAAATCTGAATCTACAAATTCCATAGCGGCTATATCCTCTGTTACTATCGACATAAATTTAGTCGACGTGACAATTGTTGAATCTGAAAAGGTGCCTGTAACCCATACAAGGTTAGGTGAACCTGCACTACTTTCTGTCGCTGTGATGTACCACCTGTCATCAAGCACCGAGAAGTCATGAGGTGTATCTGAGTCTGGCACATCTATGCTATGCACGTTCCATATTCCATCCTCGTCACGATGTAAAATTCCTTGATCAGAATTATTTGAATCATATAATACGTGCTCAGCATTCATCACCAGAGTATTATTTGTATTGTCACTAGTCTGAAGCATCCACCTCTGATAGACTTGGGTCCAATTACCGCCAGAATAATCCCGCTCATAAACTCGTAAATACTGGCCATCTAAAACAGAAATTGCGATTTTACCCGGTACATAGTCTAGTTCGAAAGATGCAGATAAATTTGCAGGGGCTATGTCAGTAACTGAATAATTGGTTCCGTTATATTCGACCAACTGTAGATATGGAGAGCCATTCGAAACCGCTACTTGAGAGAAAATAAGGTTGTCAGGATAGGCCCACAAGGAATCGAAATCGTCACCTAGAGTGGTATTGAGAATAGAGACTTCTCCCCATGTACCGTTAAGCGTTGCTAGGCGCACCATATTGTCATCATCATCAACATAGACCATTCTTGTTTTCTGATTGGAATCAACGTGCATTTCAATAGGGTAAATCAAATCAATGCCGGAGGAAACCAATGATGTAGTGTACCCATAGTCCCCTTCAATTGTGTAGAATATAGATGAGTAATCCGAGGAAAAGTGCCCGATTCTTTCCATCCCATCATTGTCAACGACGCTACCCATCTTCTGTCCAACACCAGTGCTGGAATCCAATGTGTAATCTAATGCAACATTCCCGTTTACTGTCATTGTGACCATAGTCGAAACGCCTGCAATAACTCTCTTTGCAAGTATTAGTGGTTTACCAGCATGGCTAATTCCCATAACAGCAGATTCCACATCGGTAAGAGAACGGTAATCCCAACGCCCAGCAGAAGAAATACCATCAGGAGTGTTTTCTAGCAACTTCAAACTAGAGTCTGACAGATGTATCATTAGTGTTGGGCTCCCTCTTAGAGGTGTAAGTAGATCGATGCCACTCACAGGGTGGTCAAACTCAAAGTCGATGTTTTCCCAGTCTCTCTCGGACAAAATCGTGAGTACGGGAGCAAAATCATCTCCTTGTTCCAAGTCCCTTGAGGAGTAGAGCAATTCTCCCATTCCGTCCCCATCAAAGTCCATTCCAGCAAGTAGATTCAGGCCAACATTCTCACCGGTTGCACCCTGCGCGAATAATTGGACGTCATTGCGTGGGCCATTTGGGGAACCCAAGTAGAGATTTACTATTCCTGACTTAGTACTCTTTGGCAACATCATCATAAAATCATCAAAGCCATCTTCGTTAATGTCACCTGCTGGAGAAATCGTGTAACCGAGTAATGCATTAGCATAGGGTCCTGTCTGTGACCAATTTTCCACAGGACCGCTGGAGGATCCTGCCCACATGTGAACTTTACCAGATTGGAAAAGAGCGGTACTTGCGAATAGTTCGGTAATGATGAGGTCATCATATCCATCGTTGTGTATATCGCCTACAAACTCCATCTCAAAACCGTACAATTTCCCTTGGGTTGAAACCGTCTTTACCTTGAATGGGGTGCCGACGATTCCTGATTCACTACCATAGAAGAATTCGACAGAAGAATATCCAATAGGGTTTTGGGCATCTCCAGTATTTGAAATCACCATGTCCAAAAAGCCATCTCCATTGATGTCACCGCCAGAGGCTATCTGTCGACCAAACATTGTACCAAAGTCTGTTTGTGTGATGTTTAGATGTTGAACCATAGTGGTCTCATTTCCTCGCAAAACCATCACTAGACCATTCTTAGATAGAGTGGGCTGTGTTTCGTTTTCTTCTATCATCTTGTCGGCAACGATTGCAAGGTCGTCACAGCCGTCTGATTCAACATCACCTAAGGAGGTCATTGACCATCCAAGATTGTCTTCAGCTGTACCATTAAACTCCCACCAAATCTGCTCAGAGAGTCCTAGACTGTTTCCGATTCGCACGGAAACATGTCCTGAATTATTCTCAGCGAGTCCTGGCTCACTCGAGGCTAAATCATCAAAACCGTCGCAATTGAAATCGCCGATTGCGATTCCAGTACCTAACCTGGAGTCGCTAAATGAACCAACTAGCATTCTATCAGGATTCTCAGACAGCCCACTAGGTGAACCATAATGTATCGAGATAGTACCGTTACCCTCAGGATCAGTGTAGACTAAGTCATCCAAACCATCGCCATTGAGGTCACCACTGAGAACATCTCCCTCCGGTGAATCATCATCGTAGGTGATGATTGTTGTTGGCACAGGATTTATTCTCCCTGTATCTTTACCGGCTAGGCTTCTAAGCAGAGCAACTTCATTTAATTCGGCGGCAGATCTGGAGTATGCTATCTGCTCGATATTATTTGAATCTAAATCCATGCCGACAGCTTCGGTGATGTTCTGCCCTCTTGCCAATACTTGCCTCATTTCTGAAGTTTGATTGAATCTTAACAAGCGAACTTCATTCTCGGTGTTGTTGGTTTGTGGGTGGTATGTATAGACCAAATGGAACATATCATGTGGGTCTATCTTGATTTCAATATCACTGCCTATTGGGCCTTCGTCTAAAGTGGTCTGGTTCCAAAATGCTTTGTTAAACGAAAGATGACGAAGACCGTGAGTAATGCTGTCTCTGAAGAATAGGTGAGTTTGGGAGTGAGAATCGAATTCTATGTTTAGTCCGTCGCTGTCTCCTGCATACACATTTTCAGCAATCGTTCTGATGTGCCAGGTCCTTTCGAGGTATACAGCATTAGGCTCAGCCAAGCGAGCTAGCCTGATATCGCTGCCGTTATTTTCATCATCACTTTTTGAAATATCGTAAGCGATTTGAATCCTGTTCTCCTTTGTAACACCGATAGCACAAGCGCTGGTTGTGTCGCTTCCTAAATTTTGGACGACAAGGGTTTCAAAATCTCCGTTTAATTGTATTGTGTGAAAATAAACTTCTGATTGGTTTGTTGAACAGGCATAGCCAAGTCCAATTTCTGTGGTGACCATATCGATTGAATCTACGTTAGTCTGGTTCTGAATTTCGTGCTTCCAATAGTCCAGAATTGATTCGCCACGCACTGTCCAGTTTTTCCCATCAACATTGATTATATCTCCCTCAAGGTCGTGACCAGAGCCTGAGGAAAAACCGACCTCCGAGGATTGAGATGATTGATTTGGGGTCAATTCTATTATTGGAAATTGGAACATTGGTGACGTTATTTGTATAATGAAAATAGCGAAAATTGCAAGAGGCAGACCTTTGCTTCGCCACGACATATCATTGGTCACGATTATCACCCTACATTACTATTCCCAAAGTTTGAGCGCACGGCCCCCATAGGGGGCCGGGTTGCTGCCACGGTGCGAACGGCTTGAATCTATGTATCCCTTCGCCGTAACATGAGCGAACTAGTTCTTGTTGTCGCAAACGGTGAATGGCCGCGTCAAGAAGTAGTTGAAACGCTAATTGAGAGCGCAGATTTTGTAATTGCTTTAGATGGCGCTGCAGATCGCTTTAGCGACTGGGATGTCGTGGTCGGGGATATGGATTCTATCAAGGATTCCATGCGGTTTGAAAAAGACCTGAATCAAGATAATTCAGATCTGGCTAAAGCTTTAGAAAATTACGAAGTTGATGCTGTTGTTGGCATTGATGGCGGCAGATTAGACCACAGATTAGCCGCATTCACTGCATTGTTTGAAACAGATTCTGATGCAATTCTGTATTTCGATGGTTGGAGGGCATGTAGAGTCGGAACAATTGGTCTAAATGTAGAACTAAAAAAGGGTACAATTTGCTCGCTGATGGCTTTTGGTCAAGTAAAAAATGTGAGTTTACAAGGTGTTGAGTATGAATTAAATTCCACCGATTTATCTACTGGGACAAAAGGAGTCGGTAACAAAGCCACAAAGGACGAGGTTTCAATTTCGCATGAGGGCGGAGATTTACTGTTTATCTGGGAGGCAAGTGAGCTCTGATAAATCTGGAATATTCTTCCTTACCGTCCCAGTTCCTTGCTCTATTGTCGATTCTTGACGCCTCGACGGTTGATTCAAATCCACCCCAATCTTCGATAAGTTTCAGTTTCCATGCCGCCTTTGCTGAATGACCCGGAAGCAAAGTCTGCCACATTCGAGGTATTCTTCCGGGTGTGATTAGATTGACTTGGTCAACAATCGCAGTGGTGCAAGTTTTCCCAAGACTGTGATACCACTCTGGCGTCTCAGACAAGGAATTCAATCTATCACAAAGAGCGTTGAAAAGAGCCTTGTCTTTACCCGGAGGAGTTTGAACTCTGAAAAGGTGTACCTTGTGTCCCCTTACGTTCGTTCTGAGGTGTAGAGCATCGCTCTCCGTGGCAACTAGCAAATAAAGTTCGTACGCCCTCCACAATCCATTCCAAGGATGATATCTCTCTCCAACCTCTCTTCTGGTTTCAAAAGAGAATGTAATGAATTGTCCATCGCTAAATTCGAAAGTTAACATCGTATGTGCTAACCCTTTGATTTTGTGGAAGTGATCTATGACAAACCAAACATCTACTATCTCATTGAGGTCCACCTTCGTGTTTATCCATTTCGAATCATGTTCCCGTTTGTTTTCCCAAGAAAAGTCTCTTACATTTTTTAGGGTAACTTTGTTGCCCCGATAGGATGCTGTTCCGTGCTTTTCACAATCCGCAACCCAGTTTAGGTCTAACCTTGGCTCCAATGCTTTGAGACGAACATACCTCTTCCAAAGCGAGTTTACGGCCATAATCAGTAACCCTGAACCACTAAGAATCATTACCCAGAAGGCTATGGTTTGTAGCAGATTACCACCTCTTCCACATCATTGAAGACCTATCCCACCAATCGACCTCACCGTTTTCGTGTTTACGCCATAGTACTCCGTTTTCATCCACATGAGTTGGTAGGCCTTCGGAATCAGGCTCACCCATATCATCCAACATTCCACCAAATAACTCATCATCCTCTGGACTTTTCATCATCAAAACAAATACCGCAATTCCAAGTACGAGTGAGAGTATTGCGATACCCCAAATTCCGATACTGGAGGTTTCAGTGTCCTCTCCTTTTGATTGTGCAGGAGCATTTTCCTCAGAAGTGTCTGAATCCATTGAAGGCATACGAATTAGCATTACTCCGTTGGTTGTGCTGATTTCTTCATCGTTGGTAACAGATAACAAAATTTTGTAAACACCAGAACCCCAACTTGAGCAATCAAGTGTGGAAGTATTTGCAACCAGACCTATCGAAGGAGTAATTCTCCATTCTTTGGAAAAATCAATGTGATTTTCACCTGTTGAGGCTACGTGAGAAATTGTACAAGGGGTTCCAACAGTAGCATTATTCCCATTAACATCGATAGTAAATAGAGGGGGAGGTTTGTTGACAATGACTAGTTCTAGCGTATCGCTTGTTGTTTGTCCCAAACCATTTTGGTAGGTTTCAGTCACATAGTAATTGCCTGCTGGCCAATTACTGCAATCTAAGACTTGGTCTGTATCTAGTACAGTGAAAGGCGTTCCTATGATTGAGCGAGTTCCTGCAAAATTCCATCTTGGTCCTGTCTCGTCAATGAAGTTTCTAGTGATTTCACAACTATCTCCAGTTTGCATTATTTCCGAACCTGATAGTTGTAAGTCGATTGAAGGTGTAGCTAAAGCAGGACTTAAATCAAATACACCGAGATTAACAGATTTTAGAAGCCGTCCATCCGCATCACTGATCTCCAATTGCAGGTGGTGTTCGCCCGCAGCCCAAGAATCGTAAGTTACAGACGCATTTTCTTGATTATCAAAAGCCATCAAAACCTCTTCGTATACGGTAAATCCTGAATGTTCACCTATCAAAGTTAGCGTCAAATCAACCCATTGGTTAGTTGAATTTATCACTACCACAACTCGAATGGCATCCATCATCCCGTCTTGATTACTGTCGAGACTATCGTTACGCAAGGCGACTAAATTTAGACCTGCATCAGTAAAGGGGTCTGTTTCTTCTTCAGCCGAAACTTGGGTTGCAAAGGACAATGAGAGCATTAGAGCGATTAGAAAATACTCACGCATTGGAATCACCACCTTTCTTTTCTTTAGAAATGCCCCGTTCAAGCGATGATGCCGACCTAGAGTATCTAACCACCAGTGCGAGGCCTGATGAAATTAGCATAACTGTACCCAAAATCATGTACGTAAGCCAACTGGACGCTGGTTCTTCCCCCATCACTGAAAATGCAGCATTCCAGTTACCGTACTCATCAGACCAACCATCACCATCCGAATCTAAACATCCTTGCACATCTCTAGTTGAAGTTCCTGGCGTATCAGGGCAGTCATCCCTCTTTGCCCCCATAGGAACGTCACCGAATCCATCCTCGTCTGAGTCCTGCCACTGCAATCTATCTGTTGGGAATGCGTCTGCCTGACCCCAAGGTGAAGCTAGCCAATTCTGGGAGGGGTCTGACCAACCATCGCCATCTGAGTCACGGCAACCGAGGCGATCGAAGAACGACTGTCCCCGCTCATTTGGGCACGCGTCTCCTTCATGCCCTTCTGAATTATCACCAAATCCATCACCATCCAAATCTTTCCATTGTGTTGGTTCGTGAGGGAATTTATCTCCTTGGTCAGACCAGCCATCACCGTCAGTATCGTGACAACCCCAACGGTCACCACCGGCAGTAGGTCCTTGAGAAGTTCCTGGCACATCCGGACAAACATCTGCTGTTGTTCCTCTTGGATTATCCCCTCTTCCATCTCCGTCTCTGTCGTGCCACTGAGTAACATCTGCTGGCCAAGCATCAGCTATCCCTCCAGGGCTAGCTAACCAGTGAGTTGTTGGGTCTGACCATCCGTCGCCATCTGAATCAGGACAACCCCATCTATCCATCGCAGAATTACCTTCTGTGGCAACACAGCCATCACCCCTCCAAGCAGGTCTCCATGTTTCGCCATCGAAATACTCCAAATTGTCACCATAGCCGTCATCGTCGGTATCATGCCACTGGCTCTCATCATCGGGAAAAGCGTCAGCAAAACCATCAGGATGAGAGATCCACCAATCATCTGGGTTGGAATAACCATCCATATCCGAATCCAGGCAACCAAATCTGTCCGACCAGCTAATCCAGCCGCTCTCGACTTCCTCGACTGTGCTTAGAGGACATACATCTCCCTCGAATCCAGAGATATCATCTCCGTAACCATCCCCGTCTGTATCTCTATATTGGCTTGGTATTAACGGAAAATCGTCTACTTGGGTTGCACCATATGAGTTGTTATCTCCCCATCCGTCACCATCTGTGTCAAGCCACTGTGTCGGGTTATCTGGGAAGTCATCGATTTGCAGCGCACCAACGCTTTGATTATCACCCCAACCGTCTCCGTCTCTGTCAGACCATTGTGTTGGATTTTCAGGGAATGCATCGGCTCCATCACCAGATGTCCAATTCAAATCCGGGTCTGAATAGCCATCATCATCACCATCGGGGCAACCAAATCTATCTTCAAAAGAATAACCAGTTACGAATGGACACGAGTCTGGCTGACTCGCATTTGCATACCATGTTCCAATCGACCAATTCATGCGTGTTTCGTTCCATGAACCATCGGCCCAGTTGTCACCGAAGCCATCCTCATCTGTATCATTCCATTGACTGGGTGTGAATGGGAAAGCATCAGCTGCCCCATTTGGGTGAGAATACCATGGTTCAACCCCATCAAGACCACCAGGGTCTGCATCAGACCAGCCATCTCCATCTGAGTCGAGACAACCATACCTATCCAATTCAGAATAGCCCCTACGATACGGACAATGGTCGGGTTCAAATCCGTTAATATTATCACCAAACCCATCGTTATCTGAATCTATCCACTGTGAGGATTGTGTAGGAAATGCATCTGCTCCATTGTTTGTCGTCCACCCTTCATCAGGATCTGACCAACCGTCTGAGTCTGTGTCTACACAGCCTAATCTATCATTGGTAGAGCTTCCGGGGGTTAAATCACAATCATCTTCGTTGTCGATGAATCCATCCTCGTCAGTATCTCTGTTATCCTGGTTTAGTGAGGGCGTTAGTGTGTAATCCACGCCATCGTTACACCAGCTATCTTTGCCCTTGATTTTCACGTAAACCCAGCCGGCATTCGGCATTGTAGTTGAGAGTGTAGTCGAACTCCCAGCATCGCTCATTGATTGGCTGGCGATTTGGGTACCTGATGAATCATGAAGAGAATAATCTGCTTCCCATCCATCGCCGGGGCACCACCATGCGCCGTTGTTCATTGAACCAGAAAAGCCGACCTGAACAATATCTCCCATGTAGGCGTATATCTTCCACCAATCGACCTCATCGTTAGGTGAGCAACCATCATCATAACAAACGTATCCGTTTGTTGAAACCCCATTTGTCAGTACATTTGCTGTCGAAGTATCATCATCTGCTTCTACGGTCGGCAAGAACGTTAACAAGGAGACTGCGAGGAAGCATACCAGCCACTGCTCCGCGCGCATGTGTGTGCATGCAAGGTGTTGGATTTCAAGACAGCGCCGATTCTGGTATCGCTGAATAAGTCGAATTTTCACTACTTTGTTACTTTATTTTTGCAATTGCTCTCAAAAATACGGCTTCATAATCTGTGGCATTGTGTTCGTAAGTAAACTTAGACAGTACCCTATCTCTACCTAATTGTGCTTGTGCTGAAGTCTCAGGATCTGCTAACATTTCATTGACGCAACGAGCTAAATCCTCGGGAACTCCCCGCTCAAATAATCCACCAACTGACTCATCCACCATTTCTGTTAGCGGCTCTTGATTAACAGTCGCTACAGGCGTTCCGCTTGCAAGGGATTCCAACGGTATCAACCCTTGGCCTTCATAGTATGAGGGATAAATCACTAAATCTGCTGAGCGGAAATGCTGGGCCAGCACATCAAATGATAAACTGCTTCTTATGAAAATTGAGCCAGATATTCCAAGTTTTTGTGCCGCTTTTTCAAGGCTTGAACTCATGTGACCTCTCCCTACTATCACAAGTTTGGCATTAGGGTTTTCTTGCAGGATTGCGGGCATGGCTCTCAGCAATGTCATGTACCCTTTTCTTGCGACTAAGCGACCTACTGCTAACAACATTGGAGTTTTAGTTTGTGATGAATAATTCAACGCTGCCTCGTCGCCACAATCATAGAGTTTTCTTATCCTTTCATGCTCGAGTTGTTCTGCTTCGTTGTCATTGTTTGGTGGACGGAATACCTTGTGATCGCAGCCCCATAGTATAACCTCGCAATCAAAATTTGAACCAGGGTTGTACCAGCGCTTGAATTCATTGAGGGTAGATTGGGAATTTGCAACACAAATACTTGATTCTAAAACTCCTGCTCTTTCATACTTCGAATACCAACCGGCTGTAGTTAAGATGGCTAGATCGTTAGGGTTCTTCCAAGTCGCTGATTCTTTCGCTCTGGCTGCTCTGCGGACACCTTCCTTTTCACCCAACCACGAACCATGTAGACATGATACAATAGGTGCGATATCCCTCTGCAACTTTTGAAATTCTTTCCTCTTCCAAGATACCAATGGAAGATGAGCGTTGATTACATCTATCGGTTTTCTAGCGTGCAGTTTTTTTAGCGCCTTGATTGAACTTTTACCGTATGATCTAGTGAACGCCATGGGTAATTTTGTCCATCTGACTGGTATTACCTGCACGCCTTCTTGCGAGGGAGGTTTTCCACCATGGGTTCTGGTGATTATTGATACTTCGTGCCCCAATTGAACTAAATGGCCTGCTAAGTGAAAAACCACGGAACCTATCCCTCCCCACCGAGGGGGATATTCGCCAGATACTATCGCAATATGCATCTCGAACAGTTGCCCGACTTGGTACTGTGGTAAATAATCCAATGGATAGGTGCCTTCAAATGAAAACTGCCTCTCGATATACTATGGCCGACAAGTTACCCGTCTCTGTTACCATAATTCTTCCCACCAGAAATGAGGAAGAAGCACTGGGACCAACTGTCGATGCAATACCGAGAGATTGGTGTGACGATTTGGAGATAATGATAATCGATGGAAATTCCACCGATAAAACCAGAGAAATAGCCTTGGAAAAGGGTGTCAGAGTTCACCTTGAGCCTCGAAAAGGGTATGGTAGAGCATACCGAACAGGTTTTGTCGTTGCTAAAGGCGACATCATAGTAACTATGGATGCGGATTGTACATATCCCGCAGAAGTTGTTCCTGACCTGGTAAAAAGGTTGATTGAAGACGATCTAGACTTCATAACCTGTGATAGACTAACCCTCGCTGAGGAAGGATCAATGTCCGGATTGCACGGATTTGGTAACTGGATGCTTTCGTTTAATGCCCGTCTTGCTTTTGGCTACGGTATAAAAGACTCTCAATCCGGTATGTGGGTATTTAGAAAATCCATATTTGAGAATGAGAAAATGCGCCCAACAAATGATGGAATGCCACTCTCTGAAGAAATAAAGATTCTAGCAAGAAGAATCCTTGGTAAGAAAAAAGCAATCGAGATTTCCGTCCCTTACCGGCCACGTGTAGGTGAGGCAGAGATACATACATGGGGAGACGGTTGGAAAAATCTGAAATTCATTTGGGCCAAAAGATTTGGACTAAACAAAACGAGAACAGAATGGGGACCACTGGATGATAATCCTGATTCCTTAAACGGAGATATACCCTGAAAAATAAGAGAGACTCGAGCTTAAATCTCTTGCTCATCGTACTCTTTGCCCTCTTCGCCAAAGACTCCCCATGAATCTATGAGTTCGATGTCAGCAAGGCGTTTTCTCCTTCTGATAATAATCCAAGGTACAACCGAAACTAGCAGTAACATCGCCCCGATTCCGCCTAGGATGGCATAGGTAGAGAAAGTATCAGTTTCTTCCTCTACAAAGTCAATATCGATGGACACGAAGTCTATTTTTTCTCCGTCTACTGCAGTCACCTTCAATTGTGCCTTACCAGATTCTTTTGAAATTACATCGATTTCTCCAACCCAAACCCCGTCATTGTTCCCATCAGATAAATTGAATGACCAGGTTTGCGTATTTTTTGTAATAACTGCAGTGATATTGTCTGTTGTGCCATCTGGATCATCTAGTATTACACTAACAATAATCTTGGTTAATTCATCCACTGGTATGAAATTGGGTGAGACAGTTAGATTAGATAAGTCTGGGTTACTTGATGCTACTGTTATGTTTAGATGAACCTCGTCTATACCACCTCTCCTATCCTCAACGTATAGCGAGATATGATGTACTCCGGGTTCTAAATTGGTAGTCATGAATGCGGAATTAGACAGTACAGTTGGGTAAATCTCTCCTTTTTCATGCAACCTCCACTCTCTACGAGTAATGTCATTATCTGAGTCTGAAGTGCCATTTGAATCTAAAATTATAAGTTCGCCTGGTGCGTAGAATTGGTTGTTTTGTGGCTCGTAAATTACGGCTTCAGGGTCAGATTCTACAACGATAATAATAACCTCAGAAATCCTCTCTAAACCTGTGTCATCGATTAGTGTGAACATCAATGTGTGCTCACCTGCTTCGAGATTGATTTGGTGTGTTTGTGAAGGATTTGCTTCACTTAGTAAGACTCCTGAAATATCACTTGTAAGATTGAACGTGAAACTGTCTCCATCATAATCGGTGCTTTGCGTTATATCTACTTCAATCAAATCGCTGGAGTGGTATCCTCGGCTTAAATCAGGCTTAGTAATTTCCAAAACAGGTGCGGACTGAGCTACATCAACAACAACGCTCGTTGTGACTGGTATGTTTATCCCGTCATCCATTGTAAGTGTAATTGTGTGAACGCCGCTTGTAAGATAACCTTCAAAGATTAACCAGTCAGTATCATCCTCCTGTAAGATTCCATCAATATCAGACTCCCATGTGTAAATTAGATACTCAGAACCTGATGCGGGCTCAAAATCTGAACAATGCCAATCAACCCCAGGGGGGAAGGTTGTGCATGCACTGTCATAATCTCCTGACCCTGATGCATTGAATTCAAATAAGTGGCTAGAATCGTAAACAACATCGCTTTTTGGAGACTCTATTACTGCTGTTGGAGGACTATTTTCAACCACTAATATTCTTGTTTCGACATTTGTCATGTTTATGTGTTCCATACGTCCATCATTTACACTCAAACTAATGACATGGGAGCCCCTCGAGAGATAGCCTTGCCAACTACTTTCATTCGAAAGAATTCCGTCCTTGGAACTCTCCCACAAATAGGTTATGTCATCACCCTCGGGATCTATTGTAGTACTGATTAGAGTCACTTGATCCTGCGAATAATTTCCAGACCTAACAATTTCGAAAGATGCGGTGGGTACTTCATTGTACAACTCCACAGGTACGACCCATTCTCTTGGAGAATTTACTCCATCTGAAACAGTGAGTGTTAGATCGAAAGAATTGATAAATTCATTAGTAAAATAAATGCTTTCTGTTCCATTTGTACAATTTTGGATGGGTTGAGTATTTCCTAGCCAACTCCAATAGCAACTTAACTGATCATTCTCAGGATCGTAGGTACCATTCATCGAAAACTCTACAGGTTTTGTTATTGGTGTGATTAACTCTCCCCATGGTGTCAGTCCAGGAATGGTTGTAACCACGATTACAGGTGGCTGATTTGATAATTCTATAGTTCTAGTTTCAGTGATGCAATTACCTTTGTCATCACAAATTTCGAGGGTTAAATCATGAATCCCATCGCTTAAGCTGATGCTCTGTTCGTCAATTTTGTTTACAGTAAAGGAAGAGTCCAATCCACTGAGAAGTATCCCATCTATCGAGGAACTCCACGTAAATGTCATCAAATCATCATCTAAATCCCATGACCTAGATGCATTGAATACAACCTCACTTTGAGATGGGAATACCTCCAAATCCACTGGAGTATCCCACATTATGAAAGGGGCTTGATTTCCAAGAGGTAGATGACACCACACTATTCTATCCTGTGATAGGATAACTGTTGTAGAATTAGAGACACCATCATAAGAACAGTCTACCGTAATTGTAGTGAAAGGGGTCTGCCCTGCGCTATTGTACCTCTTACCACGCAAATCCGGGAATAACACTGTTCCGATTTCATTTGTCGACTCCCCGATTGAAGACTCGAGTTGGTCAAAGTTTAGCTGTACTGATGCAGAGGGGATTCCATTGGAGTTGTTATTTACAACCCAAACTTCAATGTCCCACGATTCTTCTATCCATCCATTACCTGCTATGCTTGCATTTTGATAGTCAATATTGTTTGGTTTATGCAAATGAAGGTGAGAATTTGTATCAACATTGAATAGATGATTTCCATGATCTGTTAATCCAGTCCAATTCAGTTCTACATTGACGAAGGATAGATTACCCAAACAATCCGCAGTAATCGAATTGCTATGTCCAGATAGTTGGTCATGGTTCGACAAACTTAAGCAACCTGTACCAGACAAATTCGCGTTAGATAGAATACTAATTCTCTCTACATTGTGATCCGCATCCCAAGATAAACCACCATGATTTCCAAACATATCTAATCCATTTATTTCACCCTCAGCGCCTGAAACTTCTATTGCTGGGCCCGTTCGATTAATCCATGTCTCTACGTTTTCCATGTGGAACATACCACCTTGGACTCCAATGTTTAGACCACTATTGTTTATCATAATGGCTGGTCCGTTAGACGGGTTCTCAATTCGCAAATTTTCCAAGTGAAGGTCTACTGAATCTATTGCAACCAGTCCACGACTGTTGTTGATAGAAGTACAGTTGTAGCAACTCACATCTCCTGAAGCAGATTCAATATCATTTGCTCGATTGAATTCAAGCCCTGCATCACCATTTTCAACACTGCTTAAGTTCGACAAGAAAACATACCTTGCATCATCGATATGTACTCCAGAATCTGCATTATTAGAGAGTTGCAAACCGTCTACTATAGTTGCTGCACTTTCTAAATAAAATCCTTCTTGACCATTATTATTTAGATTCCAATCACTTCCTTGTATTGCGCCTCCGTTGATTGCAAATACACCTGCTGATGTAGAATTTGATACAATCAGGCCATCGAATGTGGGTGCAAAGTAAGATGATCTGACCGAAATTCCGGCTCCGTTTGCACCTTCTCCTTCTCCGCCTGTATTATTGATTGATAGATTTGTGAAGACCGTTGAGGAATCAACGAAATATAATTGCACACCTACGGCAGAATTGTCTTCTAACTGAGCGTTTTCAATCCAAGCCCCTGTGGCATTTACCTCGAGGGTAGCGGTTGCTAAACCAGGTGTCTTCGAATCGGGCCCACCAGTGCCGCTAATTTCTAGGCCCTCTATGACTGCGCTCTGATAATTTGTGTAGTTCGTCTTATCCTCCTTGTCCAAGATTAGAGCCTTGTACATTGAATTTTTAATTTCTAAATCACGCATGACTGCGCGAGTAATTTTGCCATCGTCAATATGGCGAATTATTGCGCCATGGTCAGCTCTGTTTACCAATGCATTCTCGATAAGTGGTACACTATCTTGTACCCAAATACCTGTGGATTGAGCAAGCGTCGCCCCACTGATATTTGTGAAGGATAGGTTACGAAGTAATCCTCCTGAGTTGCCCCAAATGTTGAGTCCCCGTGTAACGGCATCACTAACAACCAAGCCATCAATATTGGGTGCTGAACCAGCACCAATCGATACTCCAATTCCATATCGCCAGTACGCTGGGAATATCCAATCTTTTCCAGCCTCATCAATAATCAAGTTTCTAATCGTTGGAGTTGCTGAATTAAAAAGGTCGACTCCTACGTCATCTGGGTCAAATATTGTCACGTTTGCAATGTAAGGATCCGAGGAGTATACTGTAATTCCATAAGTAGAATGAACTATACTAGCATTGTCTATTTTGCTTCCCCTACCATATGATGATGAGTTAAACTGTATACCCATGTGGTCGCCGGTACCTGAATAATCAAAATACACCGGACATGTGGTTGTTCCCTCTACTGTAATTCTACCTTCGACATATATTCGAACGTCATTTGACATTGTAACATTGGTGCATGCCGCGATTACTAATTCATCAGTTACAGAAATCGTGTAGTGGTCATTGAGATTTACATTGCCACTCCAAGTTGTCTGAGAGCGTCCATTGGTTGCAGCATTGTTAACATCATCCAACAAAACTGGTGACTGAACAGATAGAATAAACAGCGACACGAGAAGTAAAGACGACAGTGTTTTACTCCTCATCATACACATCCACAGTTTGCCACCATCATTAGATTGTTCCCCTTCTCGATTCATAAAAAAATCATATCAATACACTGAATAAGGCGGTTTAAATGGGCCGGCACGATGCCTGAAGCGTTTGTACTGATCAAAACTCAACCAACGTGCGAGCGCGAGGTCTATGCCACGCTTTCAAGTAAAAAATGTGTGAAAGAGGTCCACGTTTTGTACGGCGAATTTGATCTTTTGGCAAGGATTGCTTCTGATAACTCTAAAGGACTCTCAGAAGTACTCATTAAGGAATTAAGACAGTTAAACGGAGTTCGAGAAACTCAGACGATGATCACTGTTGAATATTGAGGTGATTATGTGGAAACTGGATTCGTACTAATAATCACTGAGCCGGGCAGTGAACATTATGTCAAAAATAGGTTAGAAAGTGTTTTTCAAGTTACAAACTTGTGGTTGCTATTCGGTGAGTACGATTTGATTGTTAAAATTGAAGCAGACACACAGCACTTGCTCACTAGGACAATAGTGGAAGAAATCCGACCAATAACTGGGATAACAGACACGAAGACTTTACTTTCTGCGAATATATGATTAGAGCAGCCCGTGCATTATTTCTGTTGCGTCTTTGGCAGCGTTCGGACAAAGCGAACGCTTCCATAGGGAGATCGCTTCGGAGATTGCTGATAATTGATTATGAGTATTGAGAACACCTCTGTGGTACCATATCATCGCTGCAACTCGTCTTGCAGCAGAGATACTAGATTGAGATTCCGTACTAGGCAATTCGATTTTACCTAGCAGACTTTTTGCTCTAGTTGGATCACATTTCTCGATTATCGATAATTGAAGCATGGACGCACGAAGTCCTTTTTTCGAAAAAGCACTATCAACCAATTTCTCAAAATGTGGCGTATTTGCAGGAGTCTGGGCGATTTCTGCCCTTAGTTCCATGGCGACTATTTGTGGGTCGTTTTGATGGGTGAGATCTTGTAAATTAATTCTGATTTTAGATGCTTCATCCCATTTCTTTTCGGAGATGAACCAAGCATGTCTTACGTGTGCCATAGCTACCAGAATCACGCTCCTCATTTCTTCCTTTACGGCAGAAAAGTCAATTCTATCTAGAAGTTCAATCACCTCTTGCGTGACATTTGTTCCGGGCAGTCTGTCATCCATTCTTCTAGATGCTTCTGAAAGAAGCAAACGCGGATCTGCATCAATGGGGATTTCTTGTTGATTTTCCCCGTTTAAAAATCGGGCAGAATATTCTAAATCAGGTGCATCGCATTGTGAAAGATGGTGTAATGCTAAGTCGCCCTCACCCCTTTCGATCGCGACCATCGCTGCTATTCTATGAAGTCCTGTTGTCGGATGCCTGAATATTGCATCTCCGATTAATGAAGCCAATCCAGAACTGGACCGAATCATAAGAGATTCTGCGTTTTTCATCAGCAACGATTCTACGTCTCCATCACAATTGAGAATGTGATGCATTTCAACTAATCTAGCAAGGTCTCCATCCAATTGTGCCCAGTAGTTTGCTGCTTTCGAATAATCCTGTTTTGTTAACATAGTCGAGCGAACATTTCTTACCAAGTGGTGTAATTCAACCCCACTTTTGTGCCAACGCATCAACGCAAAATCGTCCAAATCAAATAGATAATTCTCGTGTTGCAGGAATTTGACTGGAACTGGAACTGGTAATAGAGATAATTCGTCGAGTAATTTTAGTTCTTCACCAAGTTTTGAAATAACAACCTCTTGAACCCACTTTTGTAAATCTGAACCCGATTCAGGTAGTATGGATTTTTCATCAAACATCTGTAAGGCCAATGGATGACCTCCAAGCCTCTCTGCAACAACCTCTTTGTCTTCTAAATGCGGCGGTAGAAGTTTCGCAGCATAGTGTGGCTCAAGCGGTGGCACTTCGATAATCTCAAACCCATCTTTGATAGGTAATGGCGCTCTACTAGCGATAATCATTCTTCGGGATTTATTCGCAAACATTTCAACACGCGCTAGATGTCTTTGACTGATTTCTTGTAATTCGTCAATGATGAGCACATCATTTTTTGCTGATTGTAAAACTGCGTTTTCGCTGGTATATTCGAATTCCCAGTCTGCAAAAATTTGCGTGATATCCTTGAAGGATTCCATTGTTGCAAACCTGACTTTCTTCCCATCCTTGACTAGTTCATCAGCAATCGCTCGCAATAATGAGGTTTTTCCAATACCTGGTAATCCTGTGAGTATCATTTTATCCTTGGATTTAATTTTTGAAATTAGTTCTTCTCTACCCTGAAGTACTGTTTCACTAGGTGGGTTACCCAACAATTCGCCCAGTTTTCTTTCGACAGGTAGTACAATATTTTCACATTCAGATCTTCCTAATTCTGTTATATGGTATACCTTTCTTCTACGGCTTCCAGCACCAATTACGTGGGCTTTTCTTTCAATCACAAGACCCTTCGACACTAAATCATTTAGTGGAGGATGCAATGCAGACCTTACAACTCCGAGATACTCTGAAAGCCCAGGTAAACAGATTTCTCTTGGAACGTCCCATGCAGATTCTAAACTCGGTGGAAAAGACGCTAGTCGTGCCAAGATTCTCGCCTTTGGCCCTGCCACCATATAGCAATGGTATGACTCATCAATCAAGTTTCTTGCCCTCCCATGATTGCGATGTATTCTTGATGCAATGGCGTTACAATCTATTCATGCCGGTAACACTTGACAAGGTCGACCTGCCGGCAAAACCCGGAGTTTATCTGTTCAAGAACGCAAATGAGCGCGTCTTGTATGTAGGGAAAGCAACCGTCTTATCTCAAAGAATCAGGTCGTATTTTGCCTCAAACCCTGACCGAGCAATGATACCAGACTTAGTCAGAAATTCCGATGATATAGAATGCATCGTAACCAATTCTCCGCAAGAAGCACTCATACTAGAAAGACACTTGATCAGACAGCATAGACCAAGATACAATTCAATGCTAAAGGATGACAAATCATACCCATTCCTTGCTTTAACAAAAGAAGAATTCCCTAGGATAATGTACACACGACACCCACCAAAAGACGCTTGGAAGTGGGGGCCATTCCCTAATGCCGCAGCCGCTAAACAGGTTGTGCAACTGTTGAGAAGACATTTTGGTGTTAGGGATAAGGACTGTCACGGCAAAGAGGGATGTCTAGCGAGCCATATTGGCCTATGTAGGGGGCCGTGTGTCGACCCTGAGGGATATCCTCAACTTGTAAGGAATGTTAGAAGGGTGCTAAATGGCGATGCGAGCGATTTGATTGAAGAGCTTGCTAAAGACATGGATAAAAAATCAAAAAATCAAGAATATGAAGATGCTGCTTCGATTAGGGATATGATAAAAGCAGTCAGAACCGTAACAAGTCAACAGGTAATTTTGTCCAAGGTTTACAGACAATGTGATGCAATTGGAATCGGCGTGAAAGGAGATTTGGCAGCGATTGTTGTAATCCATGCAGATGATGGGGTTATCAAAGGACAGGAGTCTTGGCCGTTGTTACACAGGGGTGACGAAGGTGACTCTATTGCAAGATTCGTTATCGAGCATTATTCAGATCGTAGGCCACCGAAAATTCTACTTACACCGGTCCCGCTTTCAAAAACCCTCCAAGACTGGCTAAATGAAAGAAGGGGTAGTAATGTCGATGTACGCGTCCCTGTGCGGGGGGACTTTGTAACGTTGAGAAATTTAGCGATGCAAAATGCAAACATGCAAGTTGAAAGAATTGCAAACAAAGCATCAGGTTCTCTAGAACAACGGGCCGCTGACGATGCTGCTTCGCTATTGTCGATGACTTCACTAAATCACATTGTTTGTTTTGATATGGCTCAATTGCTAGGAGACTCGAGGGTAGGTGCGAGCGTGTGTTTACGCAACGGAAGGCCTTCGAAAAAAGAGTACCGAACCTATACTGTAAAAGGTGACGCACTCGATGACCTACGAATGATGAGGGAAGTTGTAGAAAGATGGATTAAGCGAGTCGAAGATTGGCCGGATTTGCTGTTGATTGATGGAGGAGAAACTCATCTTGCAATAATTGCCAAACTGTTGGATCAGCATGGAGTCAAAGACAAAATGGAATTAGCTAGTCTAGCGAAAAGGGAAGAGACAATTCACAGAGAAGGACGTGAAGATATCGTTCTCGACCGAAGGGGCCGTGTGTTGGTTCACGCTAGAGATGAAGCACATCGGTTTGTGAACAAATTCCACAGGAAAAAACGATCAAGAACTCGTCTCTCTGACCCGCTCGAGAGTGTGAGTGGCCTAGGTGCCAAAAAATTGCAATCATTGATTCGGCATTTCGGAGGAAGGCAAGGCATCAAGCATGCCTCGGTGGTCGACCTGAAGACAGTACCAGGAATTGGTCCATCACTAGCACAGAGAATTTTCGACTCCCTACATTAATTCCAGGGCTCATCATCGTACATTCCGTAATCCTTGCTATCGCTGTACAAGTCAAAATCCCCACTACTTGGAGCAGTTGGATCATACCCTGCCGTGGGGTCATAACCGGCACTAAGAGCTGCGAAATCTGAATCTGAAAGACCACCTTTCCCAGAACTTGCAGAAGCAGTCCTTGCTTCAGCAGCCGCTGCCATTTGCTTTTTCTTCCGTTTCTTCCTTATTCTTGCTCGTACTCTCCATACAATTAGAGAGAGTAAGATAGTAGGATAAATCCAAATTTGTGACAAAACATACCACCAGGTTACCTTTACAGAGAATGAGACCTCATCTCCATATTTCAGAGAATCAAGGGATAAGGTGATTCGTTGTCTTCCGTCAACCTCATCAACCTTCTCCCACCCATTTGCGGTTTGGAAATTCTCTAAGGTAATACCCTCTGGCATAGTGAAAGTAAATTCACCCCTAAATTCTGAATCCGTTTTCTCGTTAAGTTCCATATCTGTGGACTCTAGTTCTAGTTCTATGGGGTCTCCATTGTCATCCAGTGTAATTCCCGAACCTCCCATTTGTATAAATTGAACACCGAATTCTGTAATTATGTTTTGGAATGCTTCTGCAATGTTAGCTATTGGGGAATAAAGAGCCTGACCTGTTTTAACCCCATATGTATAATCCTGATCCAAGATTCCGTTCCACCCGTATGTGGCACCAGAATCAATTTCAAATTTCGGAATCTCTATGGAGAACCTGATAGGTGTTTCATCACCAATACTTGTACCAATTCCTCCGAGGTTTTCCAAATTTGTGATAATCTCAATTCCGGAGAAATCTATTTCCACACCATCATTATCATCAGAGTAATCTTCTGCCTCCCTGTGTAATTTTTCTGTCTGTTGCTTCCCAATCTCCCTTACCGCTTCCTCAAGACCATCGATAGTGAACTCGATAGAAGTTTTATCACCACTTCCCAAATCATATTCCTTAGTAGGCGGTTCAAGCATTCGCTCAGTTATATCAAGACCAAGTCTAATCAAGTCAGACGGTATTACCTCAAGACTTACAGAGGTGTTGTCAGATTTCAGTTCATCTAGAACTTCATCCGGAACCTTGATTCTGTAAACTTCCAGAGCCGCAGAAAAAGATGCTGTGAGGTCAATACTTGGGCCCCACTCATTGAAATTTAATTCACTTATATCTAACTCTACATCTAAATCTACACAAGACCAATCTGCTTCATCAGCGGAACATATCATCTCGCCATTAGAATCCATAATTGCATGACGTGGATCGTAAGATGATGGATCTGAAATTGATATTGAATAATCATCAGGTCCGTTAGTTCTCTCTACGAGGACTATTGAATTGTCCCCTGTAGACGTCGACATCCAGTACGGCAAGATAACTTCGAGAGTTAGTTCTGCTGGTGGAAGGTCGGCTGGAATCATATCCTGCAGCAAATCTTGACCGAATTCTGTATCGATAGTTAGTCCTGAATCTAGTAATCTCTGGAAATCACTCTCTTCAATTACATCCAAAACACCAGTTGAATCATCCACTTCTTGCTTCAGCAAATCTAGGAAGCGCAGTTGGAATGTATTGGAGGTTGATCTCAGATAAATCGGGTGAGTGCCGTCCATGGCATTACTGCCTTCGATGCAGTAGTACACCTGTGTTCCTGGAGGCAGTGTTTCTGGACAAGCAGGATGAGTATAATTTAGCCCACCGTTGGCACCAGAAGTTCCGGCTTCAGCAGAATTTGAAACCAAAGACGCATCGCTTAGAGCTATATTTTCAACACCTGGAACGGAGTCTTGAATTGCATCTGATACTAAATCCATCGGGAAATTGTCGGTGAAACTGTTCAAGTCTACTAAATCGCTATGGTATGCTAATCTGATCCCATCAGAAGTCACCCAGGGTATTTTGGCATTTTCTGTTACGTCGACTAAGGAAATGCCCCAGTCCGACATCGTAGACGCATCTATGTGATTTATGCCTGCGATTATCTCAACAAAAGCAGCATCTTGATCTGACATGTCTAAGGTAACTCTCAGAGTCACGCCAGTATCTTCTGGCGATATATCGACACTTCTAGTCTGAGTAGAGTTTCGGTGACCGATTTCAACAGCAACCTCTCTTGTTATTCTGTCTCCACCAGATGGCGCATCTAAATTATTCACTGGCCATTGAGCTGCCATGTACGAAGGCGGACCTGACTTGATTATTCTAAAACCTGTAGAGTCTGTAGATTTGACAGTGGCAAAGTCTGGAGGATTAATGATGAATGTTGAATTGTGGCCTGGCTCACTGAATAGGTCGAATGTCGATGTTATGTCCGAACCCATAACAAGCATCCCTCGGTAGACTCTCTCAAGGGTCAGAGGATCGACGCTACCAAGATTGAAGGTTGAGGTTGCTAGTGAGACGCTGGCTGTAACTGAAAAGCAGATAGGGGGCTCAAACACGTTGTTTGCTAGTCCTGCTTCTGCCGCAGTATCCGTATCGGGGTCGTCCGAGCAAGATGTTGTCACTCCCGAGTTAGAAATTGAATTAACATAACCAGAATTTATCGAGTTTACAGAACCAAAACCACTACTCAACAATTCTTCTATGGTATCATTAACTTCGAGAATCAACTTATCTCTGACAGTCTGTGTACCAGCACCGGTTGGAGTGTCAAAATAGTTCCTTATCAAATCGGCAGGTGCGCCATCATCAGCACTCAACCCCTCGGCCGCTAGGGCCGCATCCACCCCTGGAATAATACCCAAAACCGAGCGATTATATTCTCTGAGGGCCCATGTCATTTCCATATTTATTGTGGAAGTATCTACTAGGTTAAACTCGTAGACTCCTTCAACCCAGTCCTGTTGATTTTGCGTACCATCATCAGATTTATCCCAAGAGTCACAAACTCCTCCGTTAAGCTGGCAGCTTTGCATGCCTGATGCACTTGCCAAGGGCGCAAGAATTGATATTGCAAAAATACAAATCAGTGACATTGGAAGTAGCCGATTCATGCTATCATATACTCTGTAGACTGGGACATTTAACATGGTTTGCCTCATACACCTCAATATGCCAACCTCTTATGCATATCTTTGCGACCGAGATTTGGCCGCCTCTGAATTTGAAAAACTCAAAAACAAAGGCTTGTTAAATGATAAATTAAAACCAAGACCTCATGGTGATTTAATCGCAATTCCGGTATTGAGTGGGGATATTTTGTTAGAGTTTGAAAAAGTCCAGAAGCAAAACCCACATACATCACTAAAAGAGATTATTGTCAACCCACCAAAGGGTTGGGAAAAATTAGGAGATATCGTAATTTTCAAACATGGAACCGATACATCCGACTGGCCAATGAAGGAGGTAGCAGAAGCCTTAGGTGCTACAAGAATTGGGATTCAAAGCGAGATCAGCCCAGATCAAACTAGAGATTCTCAATTAGAATTAATCTATGGAGATAGTGGATGGGTCGTTCACAAAGAAAACTTCGTTGAGTACGAATTTGATGTTACAAAGGTGATGTACTCGTCTGGAAACGTAACTGAGCGAAAGCGAATGGGAGGTCTTCCCGTTGGAGGAGAAATCATCGTAGATGCGTTTTGCGGTATTGGATATTATACCCTGCAATTATTGGTTCATTCAGAAGTTGGACATGTCCACGCATGCGAGATTAACCCACACAGTATTGAAGGCCTAAAAAAAGGTCTATCACGAAACAATGTAAGTGAAAGATGTACAATCCATGAGGGTGATAACAAAATCACGATGAGAGATTTGAAGGGCGTTGCGGACAGGGTTATTTTGGGCCTGATTCCTTCATCAATGAATGCTTGGGGTAACGCAATTCGATGCTTAAAACCCAATGGAGGCGTTATTCATATCCACATGAACGTACATGAGGATGAAATCGAAGAATGGTCTCGAAAGACCACTGAGTGGTTTTCAACTGCATCGGGAAAAAATGCTACAGCACTGCATCTTGAAATCGTAAAGCAATATTGTCCTAGAATCATGCATGTTGTGCTTGATCTAAAATTGTCCTAAGACTCATCGTCTAACAGAATCGCATCGGGTTCGTCCACTCTAATGCCTGCGTAAAACACATACCCAAGTGCGACAACAACAATCACTCCTGCGGATATTGTGACCTTTCCTGCGGTCGTCGAAAGGAATGATTGAGTCTCATCTTTGACTGGCTTTTCCTCTAGAGGTATAACCCCAATCATTTCAACTTTGGAAATGTGGACTTCCCAAATCGGCCGTCCCGCTGAAGACGCAGGGTTTACAATTATTTCTTCACCTGAGGGGTCGTCTGTTGTCGGAACCATTGCTATGGCTCTTACGTGACTCATTCCATTGCGAACAATACCGAAAGTCACGTAGCCTTCGTCATCGCGATTTTCAGGATCTAGGCCGTGTGCCTCCGTTTCTGCTATGTACCACTGGGAATCGGCACTGTCTGGGTCTTGACTACGTGCCATCCCTATTGCTCCATCAACGTGTGATAGATTTTCATTATGCTCCATGTCGATGGTTTCTCCTGTTCCACCACTTCCGCATTCAAGACTTGTCGCAGGGTAAATACCAATTGTCTTACAGGTCGGGTCTCCTGCCTGAGTGACGAAATCGTCGATTACTCTGTGGAAGAAAATCCCATTGTAGATTTGGTTTTCAACATTCTTTATCATATTCTTAGTCGTATTCGGAGCCCACTCTTCAAACAGCTCAATTACAATCTCACCTTGAACCTCTGATGCGAGATGACTCGGCTTGTACGAAACCTGAATCTTCAATACTGCATCTCCCGGACGTGGATTATCCATTGGTGAGCCTTCTAACTCAGGCCCATCGTCCCAGCTAGACATATCGACTTCAATCTCTCTCCATGACTCATTTCCGGTCTCGTAATCGGCACCAACAACCGGCGCCATGAGCAACAGGCAGAAAAGAACTGCAATGGCTCGCATGTCTGGCCCTAAGAAGTCAAAACTATGAAATCATTCTTCTCTAGACATCCTTGCATGTCTGAAAGATTGAACGCAGATGTAGGTATAGATTGACCCTGTGACCAATAACATCAACTTGGATGCACCAGCTGCAGGTAGAGCAAACGCACCCTCATCACTAAATACGCCTCGCATGAAATCTAAACCTCCTAATGCGCAAAGCAGTCCAAATGTGGCAGCGATGTGCATCCATAATTTTCTCTTTTCTGGAATCTTAGTTGCTAAAATCCCCGAAATCAGAAGCGGAATTCCCATGAATGAGGGGATGTAAGAAGTGAATGACGCTGCATCAGAAAGTTGTGAAATTACAACTCCCCATAGAATCAAAAATCCACCATAAGCCGTAGTAATCGTCGGCATTGTCTGGCCCGCGACAGTAAATTGCTCGCCCATGCTTGGTGGTTGAGCATTCACTCTTTGAGGATTTGTATTATCGATACTAAAGAAGCGAAGGCTGATGAGGAAGTGACTAGTCGTCGTTGATTATGGAGGATGAAATCTACGAGGCCGAAATCGTGCCAGGCTCGGCAGATAACACCCTCAACATTACCCTAGCAGCAACATTTGCTGTATCTGTAATTTTTCTCCTGCTAGGAACTAATGTAGGACATGTATTGGACGATGTTTCTATCCCGAAAGAAACTCCAAATTGGTATGAAGTTCCAATTCACGAACGTCATAAAATGACCAATCTCAATCTCACCGGTGAGAGATCAGCCATACCGATTGAGGGGCCGTATGAGGTTCAGACTTATACTGAGCATTACATAGAAGTTGAATTGCCGATATCTGAAGAAGATGCGGGATTCCCAGAGGATGATGTAATGCATGTCGCTTTGTGGGTCCCCAAGTTAGCAGATGGGGAAACTATCCCTACAATTATGACAATACACCCCTACTATGACTTTGGTGGGGAGGGTATGCCCGGTGTAGGTGATGATTCAAACCCAAATACAGTTCCTGACCGTGGTGTTGGTCAGTGGGTCTTTGAAAATTTCATTCAGCACGGGTACGCACTTGCGCAAGCCTCAACTTTTGGAACTGGAAAATCAACTCACTGCCAAGATGTAAAAGGCCTAGGTGAACAAATCGGTATACAAGCAGTCGTAGACTGGCTAGGAAAGCAAAATTGGTCCAACGGGAATGTTGGATTAATGGGTAAATCTTACGCTGGAACGACAAATTGGGAGGCAGCACAAAATCCATCTGAACACCTGAAGACAATTGTGCCTATTTCAGGCTCTATCGGCGTTCAGGAAATGTTCTATCGCAATGGCTCCAGCGAGTTCAGAGCACTGGGATATGATGCTGCATATTGGGCAGCAACAAGTGACCTTACTACCGACGAATTGAGGGTTTGTCAGGATGATTTACAAGGCCCACTTAATCCATTTACAACCCATCTATGGGCACATTATGGTGGTGCTGAATGGAATGATTACTGGGATGAGAGAAGACATCTCCCAGATGTATTAGCAAATTACAAGGGTAGCGTATACCTAGTGTGGGGAATGCAGGATTGGAATGTAGACCCATATCACGCATTCCCAACATACCAAATGATGCGGGATGCTGGGATTCCAGCTCGCGGGATTATGGGCCAATGGGCTCACAATTATCCTGACCAACCTATCACTCACGAATCTGCAGTATCCCCTGGGTTTGGTGCAGAAGCTTATCCTGAAATGACAAGAATGGATTGGGCTGTAGACCTATTTTGGTGGTTTGAATATTGGTTGAAAGGAAACGGCCAGATGCCTGAACTACATGTGCAGATGCAAAGACAGGACGGTAGATGGCACGTTGAGGATACTTGGCCCCCAGAGGATATGACTTGGGAAGAAATCACGCTAGACGAGGCTACAGGAAGTGGAAGTACAGTTAGCGCATCATCAAGCGTTACAGTAACAATCCCTGCCTCAGACGATGACAGATTCATCTCTGGTTTACCCACACTCCACCTATCTGCAACGACAGGTTTCTGTGATGGTGGACAGATATTTGCAACAATGTATGACTCTACAGAAAATTTGAGAATCGGACACGCAACCATGGATGTCAGATACCGTGATGGTGGATATGATGCAAAAACAGTCACACCATTTACAACGTACAATATGCAAATGGAATTCAATCCAATAGATGCCATAATTCCAGCAGGGCATGAAATTAGAATAGAATTAACAGAATCTGGAATGGACTACTTGCCTAGTCCTTGCGCAGCGATTGGTATGCAGGTTAACATAGACTCCTCATCAACACTCAGCCTTCCCTTGATTGACAGAGACGAAGAGACCGCACCTGAATGGTTTGATGTTCCAAACTGGTGGGATGCTGTTGAATGAGGGTCCTAGCATTCGAGGATTCTGTTGACATTGAAGCATTACTTGTCAGCGGTGGTGTTGACATGTCTAAATTTGAATTCAAGCAATACTGGAATACTGATAATTATCTAGAAAAAATCGCTGATTTTTCTCCTGAGATTCTGATGCTTGACCACTACATGCCACCCACTAAAGGCCTTAATGTGCTCAAAGGTTTACTTTCTTCAGATCTTACAAGGCCAAAAATAATCATAGCGATGAGCTCTGCGACCATGGCGAATAATGCCATGATAAAAGCAGGGGCAAACATAGGTATTGAGAAATTTAGTATCCCGACTTTAGAAATTTGGGATTAATCGTGAGGTTGCCAATCGTCTTGGCCTGGCTCTCTGTACCACCAATAACCATCATCATCCTTCCACCACTCAACACCGTCATCGTCCGTGTAATAGTTCTCGTCCTCTTCCTCGGCAGTGGGATCTTCAAAGCCGCTTTCCTTAGCCATTTGTTGCTTTAGCTGATTGATACCATCATCAACATCAGCAAAAACTCTGTTTTGTGTTCTTATCTCTTGGTTGTGGTCGCCAGCAGCGATAGCATCGTCAGAGTCAGCGTAGAAGTCTGCCGCCATGGTTTTCCTATATTCTTCGAACTCATCGCGGCCAAATGAACCAGTGAACTCATTTCCTTGAGATTTCATTAATTCATCTAAATTTTTGCGTTTTCCTAAATTTAATTCAGGAGAATCAGGCATTTCACCCTCATCATAAAACGCATCACTATCATCGGTTAATTTAGGGAACGTGCGCCCTTCAGGATCTACTTCCTCTATTGCTTCAACGACGAGGTCATGCTCTTCTTCATCGATATTACCTTCCTCATATTGGTTAGTAACTGTTTTGACTAATTTTCTCAAGGTCTTTGCTAACGCTCTATCGTTTCCTGATTCTGATACAACCTTGTCAACTTGTTTGAGTAAGCGCTCGTATGGACTCCCGGTTATGGCACCGAAGATTCGTCCAAAGCCACCTCTCTTCTTCGCCATGGTGTAATTCTACCCGGCGTGGTTTTTCAAGGGTTTCCCACAAGAGTCCGATTTTTGCGACTTATTCATCACTGAGTTCCTCATCGCCGTAACATGGTGAGCGACTGGTTGGCAGATGCAGTCGCAATATACAACGATGAGTCACACAATCGAAGAGATGAATACGTTGCTCAGGTCCATTTTCCTGCCAGTATTCTTGAAGAAATACTGGGTTGGGCTCTGAAATCCTTGCCAGATGAAATATTAGTAGGCCTTGATGTCTCGAAAAATAGAAACCTACCAGAAGTCGAATTAGAATTTCAAGGAGACAACATGAAAACAAATTTGTTTGCGGGACAAGGCTACAGAATTCATGAGGCAAAGATGGTTAACAGAGGGGATTCATTCTCAGTTCATCATCTCCCAGAAGAATGGACTGATGAGGTATTTGGCAGCGATAGAGGACCAAGAGCTGGTAGATTTACTCACTGGTTACACACTCATCCAAACTGTCCGGCAATACCCTCACATGCAGATGCGGATGCTGCACAATCAACTGATGGTGTAGATTTGATCCTTGGAATTGAATTCTCGCCCGAGGGACCTTTACCTTGGTTTGACGACATCGAGGGTGAGCGTAGGATAATTGGTGAGAAAAAATCCTTTTTCTCGAGAAAGGATAAGCGACAAGTGCTGGGTATTGCGCCTACGGGCCATAGAATTCACTCGCTCGAATTAATAGCATTTCATAAAGCGGGGCTAGGGGTAAATGTGGTATTTGTCGACGATGAGGGTGTCGCTTATTGACACGTGGTTTCGAATTCATATGATTCCAAGAAATCTTCAAGGTCGTCAAGCCTATCTGAATTTACTCCGAAATCCGAACCCCCAATTCTAGACTCACTATGAACCTCAATCCAACCACAATTGTTCTCATAGGTCACATCATCTGGAAATTGCGCAAACATCGTTCTGTCTACAATATGGCCTTCACTAAATGATGCGGTAAAAATTCGGGTATCCACCCAATCCTCCATCGCCTTGTGCAACTCATCGTCGCTTACGTTAATCATAATCTGGCGATGATCACAATTCCGTGAATTGTCGGGGCACTCTTCGGGCATATTATCCGGCGCAAGAGGCATGGACATTATGTTCATACCGATAAGGCAGGCGATGTAGATCAGAGGAGCCAGAAACAATGGACGATTTGCCAATTCATCACCGTCGTTGCCAGCCACCGTCAATCCGATTGTAAACGATCGGTTTTCCAGTAGGTATTTCCAATTTTAAGACTTCATCTTTGGATAGACCTTCGATGCTCATCACCATTGAGCGAAGACTATTTCCGTGAGCAGCAACAAACACATTTTTCCCTTCTTCTAGGGATTTCATGATGCTCGATTGCAAATAAGGTATTGTTCGCGCCGCGGTTAATTCCAGCGACTCCCCATTTGGTGGTGGGACATCGTATGAACGTCTCCAAATGTGGACTTGGTCATCGCCGAATTTATCTCTTGTCTCCTGCTTGTCAAGGCCTTGCAGGTCGCCATACATACGCTCATTTAGTTGCCATGAAACGTATACTGGAATTGTGTTTTCTCCAGTATCATTAGATTGCGCCCATTCTACCATCCGCGACTCATTTTCACTCATTGAATCATCATTTTTTGAGTATTGAAATATCGGAGTTTTACCAGATTCATGCTGGGCTAATGCAAGCATTGCTGTCATTTGGGCTCTCACGAGAGTAGAAACGTGAACCTCGTCTATTGGTAAAGAAGAAATCTCTTTTCCTCCCTCAATTGCTTCTTCAATTCCTTTGTTTGTTAACGGAACATCTACCCAGCCTGTAAACAAATTTGCCGCATTCCACATGGATTGTCCGTGACGCATAAGAATGAGAGTTGCCATGTGTCTCATGCTTAGGGCGGCGACTATAATTCTTCAATCTTCTCAAGGTAATAGCGCAGGAATTAGCCACAATGCCACTAATGGTAGCATTCCTAACAAGAAATCTCTGACAAACATTTGCAATACAGTGTTGCTAGTTGCAACAGAGAATTTGTTAAATTCCTCTTGCATCTTGTCGTCTATTTTATCTGAAACAACACCAGCACCCCGCCTTGTTAGTTCAATGGCCGCACCTGTCGCCACGGCACCAACCAAACCTGCTGGTGTAAATTTTCGTGCCTTCAAAGCAAGCAAACCCCATGTTTTGAGAGAATTTTTAGCAACTGCTTTGGTAACTGTTTCTTCCTCGACTGGTTCCTCTACATCCCTTCTAGAGAATTTTCGAAGCCATCCTCGTAACTTAAATCCTGTATCAGCAATTTTCTTTAATCTTGCAATATTTTGCTTTTCAATCGTTCTAAGCATACGGCGTACTCTTAAGATTCTGTAAATGTCAACAACCAGCCAAAGTACACCAAGAATAATCAGTAATAGAAAACCGATAATATTAGTCTCACTCCATGAAGACCACCCTAACGGATCTATCCAAAATCTGAACAATAATACCACGACAATAGGTAATGAAAACGATAGAAGCTCGTTCAATGCAAGCAGAGTGTAACCCTTTACCGGCAAATCCTTCAATCTCTTTAGCACCCAACCACCGTGTGGTGCGAGTTGCCTTGTGACTGACAGAAATGGCTTAGCAAGCAATATCACACGAAGGAAACCAGGAATTAGGAGGAATAGGATGTATAACTCCCATACATTACTTGGCGGAATTTCCACCAACCCGAACGGTTCGACCACACCTGCTGCTAGTGTCTCTCCTTTTTGAATTGAGGGCCGTAGG
>Ga0160423_10000126_pt1 | contig 54875 bp, 35 predicted proteins | sample CRUFie14St8metaG_FD_108191 | JGI IMG/M metagenome (GOLD analysis project Ga0160423, IMG submission 108191) | Marine microbial communities from the Costa Rica Dome - CRUD Field 142mm St8 metaG | ecosystem: Environmental > Aquatic > Marine > Oceanic > Photic zone | place: Costa Rica: the Eastern...
CACTAAACAAGTAGATTTAGCTACTTATACTAAGGGAGTATACTTCTTAGAAATTACTACAGATAATGGAGTAATCAATAAGAAACTAATCCTTCAGTAAGAAGTTTAAGTTAATCTTAATATGAAAAGAGTCCCGGAAAATGTTCTGGGACTCTTTTTTTTATACCTTTAATAACTTTATATTTAAGTCGTTAATAATTTAAATTTAATAAAGTTATATAAATAATTAGGTTTTTTATTTTTTTATTTATATTCGCACTAGTTGTTAAATTATATCAACAAAAAAATACTACTATAAATTAAATAATCTATAACTAAAATTGAAAAATATAAATTTATCTATAGATTGTGTTATTCTTGGATTTGATTCAGACGAAAAAATTAAGGTTCTTTTAATTAAAAAAATTATTAATGATGATAATGATTTTCAGTATGCTCTTCCTGGAGATTTATTAAAAAATGATGAGGATTTATTAGTGGGCGCTAAAAGAATTTTGAAAAGTTTAACTAATTTAAAAAATATTTATTTAAAACAATTTCAAGCATTTGGAAATCCCGTAAGAACAAAACAATATAAAGATCAGTCTTGGTTAAAAATGTATAGGAAGAAACCTAACGAAAGAGTTATAACAATCGCTTATATTGCTCTAGTAAATATGGAAGAATATTTTCCACAACCATCATCTTTCGCAACCGAAGCAGAATGGATTGAATTAAATGATGTTTCAAGTAATTTAGCATTTGATCACAATGAAATTTTAGATTGCGGAATTAAGTATTTAAGAGAACAAATTGATCACAAATTAATGTCTAATTTATTACCATCTAAATTCACACTGTCTCAACTACAGAGGCTATATGAAATTTTACTAGATCAAAAACTTGACAAGAGAAACTTCAGAAAAAATATATCAAAAATAAACTCAATCAAAAAAACAAATGAAAAGCAAGAGGGAGTTCCTCATAAACCTGCTTATTTATATACATTTGATAAAATTTTCAAAGACGATGAAAGTGTAATTTGATTTTGGATTAATATTTCAAAAAAAATGAATAATAATTTTTTTAATATCATCATGAAAATTTTTAAACAACTAAATATTTATCTGACTTAGAATGACTGCATTATTCTTCTATCTGTTTTTAGCTTTATTTATATCATTTATATGCTCTTTGGTTGAAGCGATACTATTAACGATGCCAAAATCTTATTTAGCGTCAATTCAAGAAAATAATGTTTGGGTAAAATCATTTATTTCATTAAAAGAAAATATTGATAAACCATTGTCTGCGATATTAACACTTAATACCATAGCTCATACAATTGGAGCCGCTGGTGTTGGTGCTGAGATTACTAGAATTTATGGTGATAATTATTTAGCATTAGCTTCGGCACTTTTAACTATTTTAATTTTGTTTTTCTCAGAAATAATACCTAAAACTATTGGTGCAACATATTGGAAATTTTTAGCAAAATTTGCTTATTTTACTCTTAAGATAATGTTATTTATTACCTATCCACTTGTTGTAGTATCAATGAAAATTACTCGAGTATTCGCCCCTCAAAAAAACAACAAGATTACTAGGGAACAACTGTCAGCTATGGCTAATCTAGGGTACGATGAAGGTGTTTTTTCGATGCAGGAAAACAGGATAATACAGAATTTAATTGATCTAAAAATGGTTAAAGCTTCTGACATTTTAACTCCTAGAGTTGTTGTTTTTTCAGCTGATGAAAATCTAACTATTGAAGAATTCTGTAATGATAAAAATTATTTGCAATTCTCTAGAATTCCAATATATTCTAATCAAATAGAAAATATTACTGGTTATATATTTTTACAAGACGTTATTGAAAAAAAATCCAACTCAAAGAATTTAAACATTAAGTTGAAAACCTTAAAAAGAGATATTTTAACTGTTCCTAAAACAATTAACGTTCTTTTATTGTTTAATCAGCTTCTTGAGAGAAAAGAACATATGTCAATTGTTGTTGACGAATATGGAGGGTTGTCCGGAATAATAACTACAGAGGATATAATTGAAACTTTAATTGGATTAGAAATTATTGATGAAACTGACAAAGTTGTTGATATGCAGAAGTTTGCTAAACAGAAGTGGAAAATAAAAAAGGATAGTTCTTAAAAAAATATTTTTATCAATTTAATTATTTAGGTTCCACAATAAGTTCTATAACATTCCTCAAATTCAGAAGAAGGAGGTTTCATATAATTTTCTAACCCTTCTTTGAAAACGTATGGTTTTTTAATATTTTTCAAAAGTGTTTTTATATGCTGCATATTACCGTCAACTGCACTACTTATAGCCTCTTCAACAATATTGTTTCTTGGGATAAATACAGGATTGTTTTTTTTCATTAACTTTTGACAGACTTTAATATTATGCCGGTAATTTATTTGTTTAATCCATTTATCATACCATTCTTTAAATTCAATATTTTTAATAATTTTATTTTTGGAAATGTCTTCGTTTGATAATAACCAGAATGTGTTTGTATAGTCTAGTTTTAATTTCTTCATTAAAATTAATAATTTATCAACTAAAGTAAATAGTTGTTTATCATTGTTAATTATGCCAATTTTATTTAGTAGCATTTCATAAAATTTAATTTCCCAAATTTCATCAAATTTATTTAACACAGATTCAGCAAGTTCTATTGATACATTTTTATTTTTGTGAATTATTGGTAAAAGTGTTTCAGCAAATCGAAATATGTTCCACTTAATGATTTTAGATTGGTTTCCAAAAGCGTATCTTCCATTAAAATCAATAGAACTATAGACTTTTTCAGGATCATAATTATTTATAAATGCACATGGACCATAATCAAAAGATTCTCCAGAAATAGATGTATTGTCAGTATTCATTACTCCATGCACAAATCCTATTCTCATCCAGTTTACAACTAAGTTAATTTGTTGATTCATTACAAATTCTAGTAAATATAATGGAGGGTTATTACTCAAGTTGGCTTGAGGACATATTCTATTAATTGTGTATGCAGTTAGTAAATTCAAATCTTCATTATTTCCATAAAATAATGCATATTCAAATGTTCCTACTCTAATGTGACTCTTCATTATTCTTACAAGAGCACCTCCAAGCTCTTTTGATTCTCGATAGATTTTTTCTTTAGTGTTAATTACACCAAGGCTTCTAGAAGTTGGTATATTTAAATAGTGTAATGATTCACTATATATATATTCTCTCAACATAGATTTTAATGTTGACTTTCCATCTCCATTTCTTGAGTATTTTGTTTTACCTGCTCCTTTTATTTGAAAGTCAAATCTTTTGTTGTTTTTAGATAAATATTCTCCAATCATTATGGCTCTTCCATCTCCTAGATTTGTAAAATGACCAAATTGATGTCCAGAGTATGCTTGTGAATATGATTTTTTAAAATTATTTTTTGAGAACAAAAATTTTTTTAGTTGTGAATCATTGTAAACTCTAATGTCTAGTTCTTTTAGAAGTAAATTATTTTTTAGAACAAAATCCAAATTATCATTTAAAATTGGCTTATTAAAACTGTAAAATTTTCTTGGTAAATCAGTGTATGAATAATCAAATTTATTCATTTTTTATTACAATTAATATTGGTTTTGACATATTGATTTTAAGATAAACTAATTATTAAATTATTTATTTTTTCTTATTGAAAATTCCATATAATACACTTCCACTTCCAGTCATAGATGCATAAACAGCTCCATTTTTATATAATTCTTCTTTTTTTTTCTTAATAACAGGGTATTTTTTTATTATAGATTCTTCAAAATCATTTTGAAGATAATTTTTCCACTCTCTTATTGGTAATTGTATAATTTTATTAATTGAAAATTCAGGATTTCTAGGTTTAATAGTATTATAGGCTTCTTTTGTAGAGATGTGTATTTCAGGATTTATTAATTTAATTTTATAATTAGATAAATCTAAATCAAACTTAGTCATTTTCTCACCAATTCCTTTGACTTTTTTTGGTTCATTGTCAATAAAAAAAGGACAATCAGCTCCTAATTTTAAAGCATATCTTTTAAGTTCTTTGTTTGTTAGTTTTAGTTTAAATAATTTGTCTAGTACTTTTAATGTAAATGATGCATTTGAGGATCCTCCACCAAGTCCTCCTCCAATAGGAATTTGTTTGTGTAGATGAATTTTTACATTTCCAATTCCAAAATCATTTTGTAATAAAGTCCAAGCCTTTTCGCATAGATTTTTTCCTTTGGGAATTTCTATCCCAGTTGAACAAAAACTAAAATTTTCAGACTTTTTAATTTCTAAAATATCAACAGTTTCAAATAAAGGATAAAATACAGATGATATTTCATGATAGCCGTCTTCTCTTTTTTTAAGAACATTAAGACCTAAATTTATTTTAGCGTTTGGATAAACTATCATTTATGATTTTTTTTCAACAACAAATATAAACACATCAATTTTTTTATGCTTATGGATTTGATTTTATTTAACTTTGTTCTCCAAATAATTTAATTAAAAATGGAATATTTAGATTTTGAAGAACCAATTAAAGATTTAATTGAAAAATTAAATCAAACTATTAAATTAGGTGAGGAGGGTGATGTTGATGTCAACCCTACAGTAAAAGAGTTAGAAAAAAAGATTAATAACAAAAGAAAGGAAATTTATAATAATCTAAGCCCATGGCAAAAGGTTCAATTATCACGACACCCGCAACGTCCATATACTCTGGACTATATTAATGAAATAACTAATGGGGATTTTATTGAGCTACATGGAGACAGAGGTGTTAAAGATGATAAGGCAATGGTTGGCGGATGGGGAACAATTGATGGGGAAACTGTTATGTTTATTGGACAACAAAAAGGAAGAAATACAAAAGAAAGACAGTACAGAAATTTTGGAATGGCAAACCCTGAAGGATACAGAAAAGCTTTAAGATTAATGAAAATGGCTGAAAAATTTCGAAAGCCAGTTGTAGTTTTTATTGATACCCCAGGAGCATTTCCTGGCTTAGAAGCAGAAGAAAGAGGACAAGGTGAGGCGATTGCTCGAAACCTTATAGAAATGATAAAGTTAGAAGTTCCAATTATATGTATAATTATTGGTGAAGGGGCCTCTGGTGGAGCTTTAGGAATAGGTGTTGGAGATAAAGTTTTAATGATGGAAAACTCATGGTACTCTGTTATTTCACCTGAAAATTGTTCTACTATTCTGTGGAGAAGTTGGGATTTTAAGGAAAAAGCAGCTTCAGCTTTGAAACTTACATCAGAGGATATGATGAAAAATAAATTAATTGATGGAATAATTAAAGAGCCTATTGGTGGAGCACATACTTTTCCAAATCAAGTTTATAAAACTGTAAAGAAATCTATAAAAGAATGTATTAAAGAATGTAAATCTTTAAATTCTCATAAATTAGTTCAAAAAAGAATGGATAAATTTTCTAAAATGGGAGTATATAACGAGTAGAAATGGCGAAAAAAAATCAAAATATTGAAGGTAAGATACAACCTCAAGCAATCGATTTAGAACTGTCTGTGTTGGGCTCTATTCTCATAGATAATGAAGCACTGTCCGATAGTATTGATATTCTTAAAAAAGAATATTTTTACAAAACAGAACATCAATATATTTATGAAGCAATTTCTAATCTTTTTCAGGACTCTAAACCAATTGATATTCTTACTGTAACTGAAGAGTTAAAGAGATTAGGTACTCTTAAAAATGCTGGTAACATATCTTACATTTCTAACTTAACAACTAGAATTTCTTCATCAGCAAACACGGAATATCATTCTCGTATAATAGCTGAAAAATTTATTCAAAGAATGCTAATTAATATTTCAAGTAACATTATTGAAGAAAGTTTAGATGATACTATTGATGTTTTTGAAACTTTAAATAGAGCGGAACAAGAACTGTTTAATGTTACCGAGGGAACACTAAGAAAAAGTTACGACTCAATGAGCGATTTAATTCAACTTTCCTTAAAAAATATTGAGGATCTTAAGAACAAAGAAGACGGATTGAGTGGTGTACCATCAGGATTTTCTAAATTAGATAAAGTTACATCTGGATGGCAAAAATCTGATTTAATTATTTGTGCTGCTCGTCCAGGAATGGGTAAAACTGCTTTTGCATTAACAATGGCAAGAAATATGGCTGTCGAACATAATATTGGAGTTGCTGTATTTTCCCTAGAGATGTCCTCCGAACAATTAGTTAATCGTTTGATTTCCTCAGAATCTCAAATAGAATCTAGTAAGCTCAGAAAAGGAACTTTAGTAGATCATGAATGGATACAACTTCATTCTAAAATTAAAGGGTTGTCAAAAGCCCCAATTTTTATTGATGATACACCCGCAATTTCTGTATTTGAGTTAAGAGCTAAAGCTAGAAGATTAGTCAAAAAACATAATATTAAAATGATAATTATTGATTATCTTCAACTGATGACCGCTGGTGGAAAGGGAGGGAATAGAGAACAAGAAATTTCTACAATTTCTAGATCTCTTAAGGGAATTGCCAAAGAGTTAGGAATTCCAGTAATGGCTCTTTCTCAAGTAAATAGAGCCCTTGAACAAAGATCAGGTGTAGGAAGTAAAAGGCCAATGTTATCTGATTTAAGAGAGTCTGGGGCTATTGAGCAAGACGCTGATATTGTCACATTTATATACAGACCTCAATATTACAAAATACAGGAATGGGAAGATGGTGAAAGTTGTTTGGGGCAAGCTGAAATAATAGTTGCTAAACATAGAAATGGAGGATTAGCAGATATTAGACTAAAGTTTAAAGCCCAATTTGCAAAATTTTCTGATTTAGATGAATTTGAACATGAGGCTGATTTTATTACAAATGAATCAATGGTTTCAAAAGTCTCATCTAGTATGAATGATGACTTAGAATTTGAAGAGGAAGAATTTTAATGAAAAGATTTATATTTTCAATATTAGTTTTTTTTAATTTTAAGTGTTTATCATCTTTTATTTTAATTCCAATGGATGATTCTCAAACAAACCATTTAAAATCATATGGAATAGCTTACCTTTCTTTAGAAAATGAAGTAAATGTTGATTGGTTACTTAATTATAAAGGGGGTAGTTTTTTAATTAAATACTATTCTGAAATAGAAAAAGAGTGTTTAGTTAGAAATGTATCCTTTAAAATTATCGCTAACTCTCAAGCATCTGAGATTTTAAAAAATATATCTTCACCTTCACAAAATCAAGAAGTGATTCGTCTGGAAAAAAGTCCTAAAATAGCTATTTATTCTCCAAAACATACACAACCGTGGGATGATGCTGTGACTATGGTTCTTAGTTACGCTGAAATTCCATATGATGTAATATATGATGAAGAAGTATTATCTGATATATTGCCTCTGTATGATTGGTTACATCTTCATCATGAAGATTTTACTGGCCAATATGGTAAATTTTATGCGAGTTTCAAAAACGCATCATGGTACAAGGAACAAAAAAAGATATTTGAGACACAAGCACAAAATTTAGGGTTTAGAAAGGTTTCTAAACAAAAACTCGCTGTAGCTAAAAAAATTAAAGAGTATATTTATGGAGGTGGTTTTTTATTTGCAATGTGTTCTGCTACTGATTCCTATGATATTGCTCTCGCTGCCCAAAACACTGATATATGTGCTCACATGTTTGATGGAGATCCAATTGAGTCAGGTGCGCAATCTAAATTAGATTATTCTCAAACACTTGCGTTTAAAAATTTTAATATAGTTACTAATCCAAATCAATATGAGTTTTCAAATATTGATGCTACTTCAAATAGAAAAATTAAGCCAGAATTAGATTTTTTTACTTTGTTTGATTTTTCTGCAAAATGGGATCCCGTTCCAACAATGTTATGCCAAAATCATACTAAGGTAATTAAAGGTTTTATGGGACAAACGACTTCATTTAATAATCAATTTATAAAATCTGATGTATTGATTATGGGAGAAACAAAATCATCTAATGAGTCAAGATATATTCACGGAAAATTAGGAAACGGTACATGGACTTTTTACGGAGGACATGATCCTGAAGATTATCAACATAGAGTTGGTGATCCAAAAACAGATTTGTCTTTACACCCAAATTCTCCTGGATACAGATTAATACTCAATAACATATTATTCCCTGCAGCAAAGAAAAAGAAACAAAAAACTTAAAAAATCAATTTTTTAATTATAATGTACTTACAAATCAAGATAAAATACTCTATCCATTCATCGTTAATAAGAACTCATTGTTATCTTTAGTCTTACTTATTCTATCTTTCATAAATTCCATCGCTTCAACAGGATTCATATCCGCAAGGTAATTTCTTAGTGCCCATATTCTGGGTTCCATTTCTTCTGAAATTAGAAGGTCTTCTCTTCTTGTTGAGGAAGAGACTAAATCAATAGCAGGATATATTCTTCTATTAGATATTCTTCTATCTAATTGAAGTTCCATGTTACCAGTACCTTTAAATTCTTCAAATATAACTTCATCCATTTTGCTTCCTGTTTCGGTAAGTGCTGTTGCTAATATTGTAAGTGAACCACCGTCTTCTATTTTTCTTGCAGCACCAAAAAACCTTTTTGGTTTATGTAATGCATTGGCATCAACACCTCCTGAAAGTACTTTTCCTGATGCTGGTTGTACGGTATTGTACGCTCTGGCTAATCTTGTGATAGAGTCTAGTAATATTACGACATCATGACCACATTCTACCATTCTTTTTGCTTTTTCTAATACTAAGTCTGCAACTTTGACATGACGAGATGCCGGCTCATCAAAGGTAGATGCAATTACTTCAGCATTTACAGAACGTTCCATGTCAGTAACTTCCTCTGGCCTCTCATCAATAAGTAAAATAATCATATAAATCTCTGGATGATTGTCCGCAATCGCATTTGCGATATTTTTTAGAAGAACTGTTTTACCAGTTTTAGGCTGTGCAACAATTAGTCCTCTTTGTCCTTTTCCTATTGGAGTAAATAAATCTAACATTCTAGTGGAGGTTTTATTGTGCCCATTTCCTAAAACATTAAATTTTTGAAACGGAAATAAAGGAGTTAGATGTTCAAATGGAACTCTATCTCTAACTATATTTGGGTGTTTTCCATTTATTTTTTCTACTTTTATTAATGGAAAATATTTTTCTCCTGATTTTGGAGGTCGAACATTTCCTTCAACAGTATCTCCTGTTTTTAAACCTAATAATTTTATTTGGGATTGTGAGACATAAATATCATCAGGAGATGTTAAATAATGATAGTCAGAGGAACGAATAAAACCATATCCATCAGGTAAAATTTCAATTACACCTTCAATAGATATTATACCGTCAAAGTCGTAATCATAGTCTAATCCTTTTTTTGGTTGGTTATTATCAGTTGGAACTTGTTCATTATTTTTCTTTTTCGGATAACCATTATTTATATTATTTTTATGTTTTTCGATATTTTGTGATTTAGTACTTTCTTTATTATTATTTTTATTCTTAGAAAATCTTTCTGTTTCAATATTTTCTTTTGATTCTGAGTTAGTTTTCTTATATCGATTTCTTTTAACTCTTATAGAAGTGGTAGCTTCATCCTCGATAGATGAGGAAGATGCTTGTTCATCTAAAATCTTATATATAAGATCTGTTTTGTTCAGTTTTTCAAATTTTTTTAGATTTAATTTAGTTGCTATTTCTTTTAAATCAGCAACTTTCTTCTTTAGAAGACCGTCTAATTTATACATGTTTAAAGTTTAGTTGTTAAGATTTCTTTGACAGTTTGTCAATTTTATAGAGTGATAAATGATGTGATTTTTTTCTAACCTGAATACATTGCAATTATACAAATATTTTTTTTAATAAGTTAGTTTTAAAGAAATAAACTATCTTTGTTGTAAATATAAATGAATGATACAAAGAGTCCAGTCTTTATTTTTATTTTTTTCTTCAATATTAAGTTTAATAATTTTATTTTATGCACCAGTATTATTAAATCAAGAAGGTCAGATATTAATATTTAAGAATTTAAGATTTCCATCAATTTTTTTATTAATTTCTTTATTAATTTCTTTTTTTTCTATATTTCAGTATAAGAATAGAATTAAACAGTTAAAATTAGTATCGTTTTCTAGACTTTCGATAACAATTTCTTTTTTCTTACTTTTTTTTACAAAAGATGATTCATATCAAATTTATTACGGAGGTTTACTTCTAATTATACCATATGTAATATTAATTTTATCTGCTTATTTTATTAAAAAGGATGAGAAATTAGTTAAGTCTGCAGACAGAATCCGTTAATTTAGTTTCTTGAAAATTCAATAACTTTTAATTTTTTTATTTTTTTCTTTTCTACCGTAAAAGATAGAATAGTTTTGACTTTATGCCAACCGTAATTACCTATTGCCCCAGGATTCATGTGAAGTGTATTTAACTCTTTATCATGCATTATTTTTAAAATATGAGAGTGTCCACTAATAAATAAATCTGGTTTTTTATTCTTTATAATCTGTTTTATTCCTTTTTCGTATTTGCCTGGGTACCCTCCAATATGTGTCATCATAACTTTTATTTCTTCACATTTAAAATAAGTAGTTTTTAAGAATTCTTTACGAATAATATGGTTATCAATATTTCCCCATACAGCTCTTACCGGTGCATATTTTTTTAAAACATCTATAATCTCTATTTTTCCAATATCACCCGCATGCCAAATTTCGTCACAACTATTTAGGTGAGGAAAAACTCTTTCATCAATTGAATTATGTGAGTCAGAGAGTAAAATGATTTTTTTCATTTTATCTTATGAGTGAGAAGCTTCCAACTCTTTTGTGCGGTTTTTGAAGATAATCGTAAGCAATAATTGTATAGCTATATGTTCCATTAGGACAGTATTGTTCATTTATTTTTCCATCCCACATGACGTTTTCTTCTTCAAAAATTTTCTCTCCCCATTTATCAAAAATATGTATTTCAAATCTGCTCCACCCTCCACCTCTTAAATAAGGACCAAAATAGTCATTTAGTTGATCTTCGTCTGGTGTAAAAGCATTAGGGATGTAAATAGAAAATACTGGATTAATATATACTATTTTTTGAGTTGAGTCTACACACCCATATTCATTTTCAATCGATAATTGGACAACATATTTTCCAGTATCATTGTATCTATGAGTAAACTCATTTTGATTTTCTATAATAGTACCATCACCAAGACTCCAAATTGAATGATTGTGATACTCCGAAAAATTCTTGAATTCCGCAAAAGGTTCATCTATATCTATGGGAATAGGTCCATATTCAAATTCTGCTAACGGACTTGGATTGATTTGAACAGATGAATGAATAGTATTAAAACATGTAGTAACAGTGTCTTTGTATTGATATTCTATTTGGTATGTTTCTACCTCAAGATTTTCTATGTCAAAGAAATTTGTTGATACTCCATTAATAAAATAATACCCTCCCTTCGGCGAACCATAATTAAGAGTTCTAGAGGAGTCTTGAGTGCAAAAGTGTGGGATATCTAATGTTAAAATTGGTAATTGATTTACAACAATACTCTCTACTTGGTTTACAACACTATTACATCCGTTGTCGTCTGTTATTGATAATATTGTATATGAGGTTGTAATTTCAGGACTAAATTTTATAGGATTTTCAGTGCTAAAGTCATTTCCCAAAGAATCAACTAGTAGAAATGAAGTTGTTATTCCATCTGTTATCTCAATTGTATACTTTATAGATTGAGGGTTGATTATATTAATAGAAATTTCAGAAGAATCATGAATGCAAATTGGACTTTCCGCACTAAAATTCATAATTACTTGATTAGACTGATTAATAAGAACGCTATCAGAATATGAGCAAGAGTTATTGTCAGTAATTGTATAATTATAAATACCAGCCGAAAGAGCGAAAGGATTTTCTGTGCCCCAGTCTTGAGTATACGGAGGAGTTCCACCTTCAATATTTAATATTGTTTGCCCGTCATTGCTATTAAAGCAATTAGCGTCTGTTGTTATTTCTTCCACAGAAATTATATTTGGCTGGTTTATGCTAATGTAATCTGAAAATGTACAATTATTTGCATCTGTAATCGTGTAGTTATAATTACCAATTGAAAGTTCAGTTAAATTTACCCCATTCCAATCTTCATTATATGGAGGTGTGCCTCCAAGAACTTGAAGGTCAGCGGTCCCATTATTTTGTCCAAAACATAAAATATCAGAGGTGATTTCTATAGTGGAAATTGGGTTTGGTTCATATATAGTTGCCATTCCCGGCTGGATACAATTATTTGCGTCTGTAACTTCAAAATTATAAACTCCTGCGTTCAGTGCTAATGGATTTTCTCCAAACCAATTCTCTGAGAATGGAGGAAAACCGCCAGAAATTGTAAGTATAGCCTTTCCATCAGAATATCCAAAACAAGAAGTTTGGAATGAGTCTATAATAATTTCAATTTGTGTCGGTGATGATATAGAGAAGTTAAGAGTATTTATACATCCGTTGTTGTCTGTAACTAGAGCACTATAATTTCCAGAGCTAAGTGCGTTATTATTTTGTCCAAACCAATTTGTAGAATATGGTGGTGTGCCTCCATTTGTATTAATAATTGCAGTACCATTAGAGTATCCAAAACAAAGCGCGTCTTCAGTTGTTACATTAGATATCAATGAATCTGGTTCTGTAATTTGAACTTGATTATCAAACAAACATCCGTTAGCGTCTGTAACTATGTAACTATAAGTTCCTTCAAATAACGCATTGGGATTGAAATTTCCCCAGTTTTCATTGTAAGGAAAAGTTCCTCCAGAGATATTCAAAATAACACTTCCTGAATTTTCATCTTTACACATTACATTTGTAATATTTTCTGAAACTATAAGTTCATTCGGTTCAGTTATTATTATTGTATTAGAAAAACTACAGTTTTGGTTATCAGTAACTGTATAATTATATGATCCTGCACTTAGATTTAAGGAGTTATAACCATTCCAATTTTCAATGTAAGGAGCTTGACCACCTAAAACATTTAAAATTACAGATCCATTATTTTCTCCGTAACAATTTACATGAGTTATATTTTCTGTTGAGATAATTCCACTAGGTTCATTTATTGTAAAGTTAAAATTAAAAGAACAATTATTTGCATCAGTGATAGTTAACGAATGCGATCCGGAGTTTAAATTGTTCACATCTTCATTTACAGTACCATTAGACCACGAGAAAGTGTAGTTTCCTGTTCCTCCACTCGGAGATATATCAATACTACCATCATTTCCATTACAATTTGTAACATTTGTTTGTGTTGATATAACATTAACAGCGGTAGGTTCTGTGATTGTAATATTTTCAATAATATTACAATTGTTAGCATCTGTGACAATTACGTTATATATACCTGCTGTTAGATTTGATATGTCTTCAGATGTTGAAGAATTTGACCATTGGTACTGAAATGGAGGAACACCTCCAAAAACAGTTAAGTCAATACTCCCATTACTCCCAGAGTTACAACTTACATTAGTTTGATTAAAATTAACACCAGGTGATACAGGTTCTGTTATAGTTATTGTATCACTTTTAGTACAAAGATTAGCATCTGTAATAGTTATTACATAGGTGCCTGCTGATAAACTGTTGATATCTTGAGTTGATTGTCCATTACTCCAACTATAGTTGTATGGAGATGTTCCTCCTGTAATAGTGATATCAATACTTCCGTCATTAGATCCACATGAACTGACATTGTTTTGGTTCGATGTAATAAAAATCTCAGAAGGCTCATTTATAGTTATAGAATTATAATAAGTGCAACCGTTGTTATCAGTAATTGAGTAATTGTAACTCCCTGAAGATAAGTTTTGAGGGTTGTTATTACCCCAATCTTCATTGTAATTTGGAATTCCTCCAGATATAGTTAAAGAAACATTTCCATCAGAGTTTCCAAAACAACTAACATCATTTATATTTTCAATTGCAGAAATAGGGGAGGGCTCAGTAAGAGTTACAGTGTTACTATAGGAGCAATTATTGGAGTCTACTACTGTATAGTTGTATGTTCCCGCAAAAAGAATATTTGAAGTTGTAAATGTATTGAGCCCAGCTGCTAATACTTGAGATGTTCCAGCGGTATTGACAGTGTAGTCAGTGACTCCTCCAGAGATATTTAGATTTATACTACCGTCATTATATCCATTACAACTTATATTTGTAATTGTTTCAAATACTGAAATCGCTGATGGTTCTGTTATTGAAAAGAACCCAGAATTTACACATCCATTATCATCAAAAACATCAACAGAATACAGACCTGCAGACAGATTATAAATACTGTCAGTAGTTTGTCCGTTAGACCATAAATATGTTGTGTTAATAGCCGCTGCCGTTATTACAATTGAATAATCTTCAGTAGATCCAAACCATGGCTCTGTCCAAAGTGGACTCCATATTCCAACATCACATGAGGAAATTAAAGAAATATCTTGAGAACTAATATATTGTGAAACAACTCTCATTCTTGTTGGTCCAGAAATTCCAGAATAAGGAACTGTTATGGGAATAGACACTGAGGAATTTACTCCATATGGAATACTGCCTACCTCTTCACCTAGGTCATTAAAGTCACCATCTATATTCCAATCTATAAATACTTTCCCCCCAGAAGAATAGTTCAAGTTACTGCAATCTCCTAATGTGACATTAATAATATATGATTGACCCTCAGTAAGATCAGCATGCATAGTTGTAGTATAGTCTTCATACTGATCACAGATTCCAGAGGTGTTGTTATTAATATTATAATTGTCTCCTAAAAGTATTACTTCATCAATATTTGAATAAGAAGAAGAACCAGGCTCTGAATTACAATAAGTTAAGTTAGAAATAGTTCCAGTTTGTATAATATTTCCTTGAACATCCACAACTGCTGTACCATCATTTAAGCCGTTGCAACTAACATTATTGGTAGACACATTAATAGTGAATGTATTGGGTTCATAAATAGCTACACTGTCTGTAAAAATACAACCATTTAAGTCAGTAACGGAATATAAATAATTTCCAGCAGAAAGAGCTAATGGATTATAAATTCCCCAGTCTTCTAAATATGGTGGTGTTCCTGAACTTACTATGAGATTAACCGAACCGTCAGAAAAACCATTACATGTAACATTTGTAGTAATAGCAGTTGCGGATGGAGATGGATTGACAATTATACTTTGTGTTGATGAGCTAGAACAACCAAATAAATCTGTATAGTTATAAGTAATTGTATTTGTTCCAATATTTTGGGGAGACGGAATGAAATTATTAGAGCTAATCCCGTTAACTAAATAACTTCCGCCTACAGGTGATGCAGTATTTAATGTAATAGGATTTTCATTATCACACACACTGGAGAAGGCTGGTAGATTTATCACTGGAGAAGGATTTACATTTACTGATAGATAAGAGGTGTCATTTGGGCAGGCTGTTGAGGTACTCGTAACGATATACGCAAAAGTCCCAGAGATATTTACAGATGGATCAAAGTTATTGCTAACATTTGTCCAATTTGCATCATACCAAACCCCACCATTATCAGGATTTCCTAATAATTGATTTTGCATATTAAATGACGCATCAGATTGACAAACACTAATTGTGTTATCAACTCCAGCATTACCTCCTAAAATACAACAGTTAGTAGTAGCGTTTCCACCAGTTTGTGAGAAGTTAATATTACAATTTTGATTTGAGTAATTTGTTATTAACAAAATATAATAATCTCCAGATTGTGCTCCATTTATTTGACATGTTTCAAAACCAGATGCTGAGTAACTGCAGTCTTCAACATTTGCTGCAGTGAGATTGTTACACATTGTGTTTGGATTTGTGAAGGGCCCCCAACAAATAAAGTCAATATCGCTATATGGAGTTGAGGAAATTGAAATTGTCATATTCCCAGGTTGGTCAATCTCACAATAATAAAATGCAGGATTAGGTTGCGTCCACAAACAATCAAAGTATGCTCCATTTGGAGCGGGAGTGTTAGTAGATGCTGGAAAAGTATATGTACTGCCTGTACAGAACGGAAGTGCATTGTTGCATGTTGAAGACTGACTAAAGCTGGGACTTAAACAATAAAATAAAAGAAATATTCCAATATATTTTTTCATATTATCTAATTAGAAGGAAATTTCCTTGGAATTTTCTTTCTTTGCCATGTAAATCAATTAAGTAAATTGCATAAGCATACTTTCCGGATGTTGCGTATTCATTGCTATTGGAAACAAGACCATCCCAACCTTTGTCTAATTTATTTGTATAAAATATTTCTTGACCATGTCTACTGTACACATAAAAGTTGTACTCCTTTACACCACTCACATGAGGCATAAATACATCATTAATTTGATCTCTGTTTGGAGTGAAGGCATTTGGAATATAAAACATAAAGGCTTTATCAATTACAATCCTCTGGACTTCTGTATTGAAGCAACCTTTGTTAGATTCCACGTATAGTTCTACAAAATATGTTCCACTATCAATATCTGAGAATCTATGTGAGATTTTCCCAAAGTTAGTTGGAGTAGTTGTATTATCATCAAAATCCCATAAACCTGAGGTGTGATTTGAAGAGTTATCAATAAAGTTAATTACTGGATTTGTAATATCAGCGGGTTGGGGATATGCAGAAAAACTCGCGATTGGTAATGGATTAACAATAACATCTACAGTTCCTGAAATGTCTTTAGCTTCACATCCTTTGATGTCAGTAACATTTGTAATAGAATAAGTTCCAGCTTCATTAGTTTTAATAACATGTTGATATCCAACATTAGATATTATATTTTCATTTATTCCTAATGAATATTCAATGTTGAATGTAGGTGTTCCATTGGATGTATTAAATACTACGTCTACTGTTGATCCATCATCACAGATTTCTCCACCTCCAGAAATCACTACTGTTGGTAATTGATTTACAGTAATAGTTACAGCGTCAGTTAAAGAAGTAGAGCAATTATTTACATCTGTGATATTTGTAAAATTATATACAGATGTTATTGAGGGACTGACAGAAATTGAGTCTAAATTATTATTCAACGGGAATGGTGTTGATGTTGTACCATTAATATCATAAGATAAAGTCCATGGGGCTTGACCGGCAGTAAAATCGAAAAAAATCTGAGTTACATCCTCATTGCAAATTTCAGTAGTTCCAGTAATATCCACTACTGGAAGTTCATTAACAATCAATATTTTATTATCACTAAGTACTTGTGTACATCCATTTGCGTCAGTAACATTAGTTAAAGAATATGTTGTGGTATTTGAAGGAGAAACTATGTATGGGCTTCCTCCAATTAACCCAGTTGCGTCTATATTTAGTGTAGTATTTATACTTCCCTCTAGAATGTTTAAATTGAAAGGAGCTGAACCTGACAAAACAGGAAAAGATAGTTCAGAGTTATCACCATAACATATTGGATTATTTCCACTAATTGTTAAATCTAAATCAGGTAATTCTAACACTAGTATATCTATGTTATTCATAATGTTTCCAACACAACCTTCAGCGTCAATAATATTTAAAATCCCTACAGTATTGTTTCCTACTAAAGGATCTGGATCTAGAGTATGATTTTGAGTTCCTAGAGAATTGAAAGTTAGTGATGGTACTTGTACAGCTCCATTAATTGTATAGTTAACTGTAAATGGAGCGGAGCCAGCGAGAAAATCAAATTCTAATTTAGCAGGATCCTTATAGCAAACTGTAGGAGTAGTAGTAGTGAAAGTGACTAATGGATTTGGATTATAAATAATTTGAATATCATTAGGAATATTTGGGGCTGCCTCATTATTAACATCAATTATACTCACAATACTGACAGTATTAATACCAAAATTTAGATTAGAGTTAGGAACAGTTATAGATGTAACCCCAGTTGAATTTAATATTTCTGTATATGGGTTTCCATTTATTGTATACGAAACAGTTACAGGAACAACACCCTGCGTCATATTGAATTCAATACTTGCGACATCATTTTCGCAAATTTCAGGAGTTGAAGTGGAAAAAGGATTAATAATAGGATATGGAATTACTCCTACAGGAACTGTTCCAGTGAATGTCGTAGTACAACCATTTCCATCTGTAATTTGACTAATTGAATAGTTAGTAGTTGGAATAACATTAGGGTACATGGTTGTTGAGCCAGATGTTCCATTTGATATAAAAATACTTCCATTGTTTGCTGGAGAGTCATCATCTAAAATATCAACAGTGAAGGGGGCTGTTCCAACTGCCATATTAATGTTAATTCCAATACTGTAACCTTGAGTAGCGGTTGGTGCTGAAGAAGTAAATGAAGCTACAACTGGCTCAGGGTTAATAGTTAGGTTAACATCAATTGTTTCATTGTTACAAGGAGGTATTCCATTTACCTGAAAAGTGAAGGTGGTTGTGCCAATACCATATGTATTTGGATTGATATTATTAGGGACGGGAACTCCACCTTCGTACCAAGTCCCCGGATCTGGGTTTCCAACTAATAAATTACTTAAATCATATAAGTTTCCTGCCCCATAATTGTTAATACATATACTTTGAGGATTTGGTGTTCCAACATTTGGTGAGTTTATAACATTAACTGGAACGATTGTTTGTGCGTTAGGACATGCAGCGGATGGAACAATATAAGTGTAGTTTCCAGATATCATTGATGAATTGAAATTGAAGGATGACCCTGGTGGTTGTTGAAATCCTGCGGGATCTAACCAATATCCATTCAAGTCTTGTCCTACCAATTGATTAGACAAATCATAGATTGACATATCGTCTGAGCACACAGATAATGGAGATAACAATCCACCAGAATTTGGAGGGGTCAATACATTGACCACTGAATTTTGACCAGAAACAGTTGATGAACAAAAGTTGTCTGAAATATTTGTTATTGTATAAGTTAATATTCCGGTATTTGATGGAGTTACGTTCACAGGTAGACCAGTAAAATTATCATTTCCATTCGCATCTACAATGACATTGAATGCTGGATTTATATTGTCAGTTAGTGTAATATTAAATGGCGCTGTACCAGAAAGCGTAAAATTTAAATCAATGCTTTCACCTAAACATATTTGACTAATAGTACTGAAAGTTACAGAGGGAATATCATTCACAACTATTGTAATGTCTTCATAGTCAGACGGACAGTTTGCGGTAGCTATAATTGTATTCCTTAGTGTGTATGTACCAGAGTTAACTGGAGAAAAATTATTAGAAATACTTGTGCCTGGAACCCCATTAGTGATATTTGTCCATGTCGGTGTATTTGGAATAGGATTTGAAATGAATTGAGTATTTAGATCAAGATTTTGACCTAAACACATGTTAATGTTAAATGGTGGTAATTGTCCAGCATTTGGAGGGTTTTCTGTGTTTATAGTAATTGTTGCAACATCATTTGCACACGGACTGTTACTAGTGGTATAAGTATAATCTCCGGATGGACTTGTACTGGGGTCAAACATGAAATTTAGTCCAACAAATGGTATATTTACTGGGCTATTTCCAGTACCTGAATATGTCCAGGTTCCTCCATTATCAGGAAAATTAGATAAGTAATTTGATATATCAGTGACGGGATCTGTTGTACAGAAGGTAATTGGTAGCAACGGAGCAATACCGGAGTTCGGCTGAGTAGAAAAAGTTACATTTTGACTTGCATTAGTAATTGGAATTTCACAATTATTGGGATCAGCAGCGTCCACTAATGAGGTAATGTTGAATGTAACAGATGGAACTGCAGCAGTTATTGTAGGACATAGTGTTATAGGGCTACCAGTGGTAACATTGTTTCCATTATTGTCAATTGTGAAAATGCTTGAGGATGTTCCATTTGCATCTATCATTTCAATAGTTACATTATAGTTTCCAGCTCCAGATGTAGTAGTAAAGTTTAAATCAATACAGTCACCCTGACATGCCGGATTTGGTTGAATATTAGAGAAGTCCCAACTTCCTCCAGATCCTGTAACATTTACTATGCCTGTGGCAATACATCCCGGGTTGTTTACATCAGTTGCTGTAACAAGATAGTCTTGTGTAGAGGCTGTAGTTACTGTTGTATTTTGACTATTAGGACTTCCTATTCCTGCTATCGAACCGTTTGAAGCAATTTCCCATGAGTATGTATAGGGATTTGTTGTGGGACAACTAACTGTGATAGGTCCAAAGTTAGTTGGTACTACAGAAAATCCATTTGAGGGGAAAATGCCTGATGGAACTGGCCAAAATGGAGTTGAAGGTGAGGTGGTTAGTCCCAGTGCGGATATTATATTTCCAGCTCCATTTGTAATTAAATTTCCTTGGTTGTCAGTAACAAAATAAGCACATTCATTTGGGCTTGGTCCTCCTGTCATAAAGTTGACTTCTAATTGATCACCGCTATTCACAGGAATATTATAAATATCAGGACCATAACCATTATTTAGAGTGTATACTCCATATGATGTACCATTAATCATAATATCAACTCTGTTATCAATAGAAGTCGGTGTTTGAGGAACGGTAATCCACCCATCACCACCGTTGTCGTAAAGATAAATACTGTAATTACATGAGTTAAAGTTAACCTCTGCTGTTAAATCTGTAGCTGAAGGGCATGGATTTAAAGGGTTAGGTACAATTGAAGGAATAACCACTGGTGGAGCTACATCAACAACAACAGAGGTACTACAAGTAGAAACTCCATCAGTATAAGTTAATGTATAGTTTGTTTGAGTTGTTGGACTGACAGTAATATTTTGATTTGTTTGACCCCCAGGTGACCATGAGAATGATGACCCTGCAGCTGCAGCTGGAACGATATTAACATTTTCAAGACCCCAAAAATCCCATGATGCGGAAGTGGGACTAGGTTGGAACCATCTAAATTGAGTATTAGCACTCCAAGCTACAGCAGGTATTGGAATAGAGTATTGCGCCCAAGTCATATATTGCGGCGCCAGTGGATTTCCATTTCCTGGAGGAATAAAATAAGCTTCATTTGTATAAGGCATAGGGTTACTGCTAAATGGTGCTTGGTTTGCTGGTAAATCCTGCCATCCCGCTCCAACATTGTACTGTAGAAAAATGCCCTCATTAACCTGATCAGGACCATCACACCCTGGTGCTGATTGAGCTTCCATTTTAAATTCAAAAAATATTGTTCCTCCAGCAGGTACAGCCATTTGAATAGTTCTAGCTACTCTTGGAACTGTAGATCCCTGTGGGAACCAAAGAAAATCACCACCTGAAGCTGCTCCCGCGCAAGAACTGGTATTTGTAGGAGAACTAGTACAATTCGAGTTTGTTGTTCCTCCATTACTTACGTTCGCCCATAAAGATGATGGAGATGTGGGGTTGTTCCAGTTATTAAAATCATCTGAATATGTTGAGGTTATGTAACCTTCTCCAAGCAATGTAGCTGATTCTCCGCAGGTGATGAGCGGGGGAGCGTCTATACACACGACACATTGAGATTGTAAATTATTGAGTATTGAAGATGTAACTATAAATATTAGAAGAGTTAGATATTGGATTTTATTCATAATTTAATATTTATATTCGTTAATTCAAATTTTATTAAAGTTTCATATTTGACCTTTGTTTCATTGTGAATAAAGGATGAAAAAATAGTGTAATCTTTATTTATAATATCACAATTTGACTCTTTTATTTCGTTAGGATCTAACTCAATATATTTACGAGTTTCTACATGATTATGTTCTGTATTTACCATGTTTTCTTTGTTCCATAATTTTGTTGAGTATGAAAGCTTAATACTATTGTCAGTTAAGTTAGTAAACCTAAAAACAACAAGTTCTTGACTTGCAGTTGAGCTAAATTCACAAGTCATTAGTGAATATTCAATTTTAATCTTATCATTTATAAAATGAGTTTCCCAGATATTAGATTGAGAATGTACGTTATTTGATGATAAAAATATAAAACAATAGCAAAATATTTTAAATAATAGATTCTTCATATAATAATTTCAATTTGACGTAGCATACAAATATAGTGAAAAAAATATAATTACTACTAGATGTAAATTGTTGAAAAATAAGTACTTGTAAATAAAACGTTAAATCATTAACAATAAATGATTAATTCTAATAAAATATTGTATCAGTTAAGGAAACTTGACTTTCAAATATTTTTTTATTGTCATTTATCTTGTAGTTTGTAAAATAAAACACAATTAAATTCAACAATAAAAATGTTATTAAGACAGTATTTACTTTTTTGTTGAATAAATATTTGAGTGTTATAATTATTGCTAAAAATAAAATAAGAGCAAATGAAATCAGTATCCATGTAAATGTATCAAAAATATTTACAATATAATCTCTCCACTCTACATAAAACATTTGTGGCAGATTTTTTTCATTTATTTTTTTGTTTATTTGTATAATCCAATGTTCAGATAATTTGTTTTTAGGATTTAAGATTAAGGATTTTTGAAAATTTTTTTTACTATTTCTGTATTCTTTTATTTTGAAATAGCAAATACCTAAATTATAGTAGATTTCTGGGCTTTCCAAGTTATTTCCCAAAATTTTATTGTAATAATTAATTGCTAGTTCATATTCATTTTTTTGGAATAGTGAGTCGGCAGTTTCAAATATTTTGTCTGAGGAGTGAGTAGTTAAATGAAAGATTATCAATGATATTAGTGTAATTTTTTTCAATTTTTCTTAAGGTTAGATTCAACTTCAATAATGATTTCTTTTGATTGATTTAGTATTTCTTGCATCTTTTTATTGTGATTACTTTTTGGAGCGTATCTAGCGAATTCACAATCTTGTAACAAAACAATAAATTGATTTTTAAGTCTGTCATTAATTAAATTTTTTGAAAAATAAAAATCTATATTTTCTTTTGAGAGATTAGATGATTCGACATTAAATTTATCAGCGAAATACCCCCAAATTGATTTTTCAATTTCTTCAAAAAACATGTCAAAATCATTGTTTTTTATGCATTTTTGAGCTTTTTTAAGTCTTTTTATTGCAATTTTATTTGATTTTACTTTTCTTTCCTTTGCCGTATCTATTACTCTTTTACTCAAAATGAAGACAATAGATTGGATTAGAAAAAATAATGAAATAAATATCCAGAAAATTAAAGAGTAGTATTTATATATTTTTTTTCTAAAACTAATATTATTAAATTTTGAATTCGGAATTAATTCTAGTTTTTGTAATAAATATTGCGTTGTGTCTGTATCAACATACTGTTTTCCTTTCAATACATTTATTTCAATGGGTTTAGTTTCAATGTCTATATATTTTTCCAATTTTGGATTAAAATAGCTAAATGAAATACCAGGAATTGTGTATTTGCCTTTTCGTCTAGGAATTATTACATATTCAAAAATTTTACTTCCATTAGTTGATGTATTGCCGACATACGTTTTATCCGTAATGATTGGGTCAAATACTTCAAAATCATCAGGAAAATCTATTTTAAATGGTTGTAACATATTGATATTTCCTTTTCCTCTAAATTTAATTTTTAAACTTATTGCTTCTGATGTCTTTGTTTCACCTCTGTCTATTTCAGTTTCTATGCTGAATTTTTCACTTACTGTTCCATAAAAGTTTTTTGGTTTAGGATCAGGCAGTTTTTTAACTTTAATTTCCTTTTTTGAGGTTGACAGTGTTTCTTCAACTAGCGTGTTTTCATATTGAGGACGACCAAAAAAATCTGTGTATAGTAATCTTCCTTTTTGAATTAATTCAACTTTCATACTTGAATTTGGAATAACTAAATTTCCAATCTTCTGTGACGTAAGAATTGAATGTTTATATTTGATTACAGTATAGTTTTTATTATTAATTATTTTTCTATTTCTTTTTTTTGTGTCAATTTTTACTTCGTCTTCCCAAAACCCTTCATAGCTAATTGGTTCAATATTTGTATTGTTAATATTAACTCCATCTTTGATGTAAATTTCTGAAATAGATGAAATTTGTTCTCCTATGTAAATTTCATTTTTATTTATCTTTAATTTAATGAAAACGTCTGAATCATTTTTATTTTTTATATTATGGTTTTTTAGGTTTCTCTCTTCTTTTTCCAGAATTTTAATTAAATCATTACATTCATTTTTTTTGATACAATTATCTAAAGTTTCACAATTAATATCTATATAATTATTTATGACACATTTTTTACTTTTTTTTCCATTTTCATTAATTTGAGTTGTTGTAATTGAAACTTTTTTACCATTAATAATTTTGAAAATTGTAGAGGATGACTCGCTATAGGAGTTAAATTGTGCATTTAGGTTTGCACAAATAAATAAAAATATGAATAAATATTTTGTCAATTTACCAATCTTTTAAGGGTTTATTTTTTCCGTTAATTTTTTTCTTTTCTAAATCTTTTTGAACTTCCTGTTCTTGTCTTTTTAAAGCATTTAGAATTTGATTAATTTCTTCTTTACTTAAATTTTCTTTTTTTGTGTTATTAGAATTTTCATCATTTGTATTTGGATTATTATCCTTTTTTTCCTCTTTTTGATTATCTTGTTGTTGTTGATTTTGTTGTTGTTGTTGTTGTTGATTTTGTAATGATTGAGCTAGTGCTAGATTATGTTTAACCTCTAAATTATTTGGTTCATTTCTAAGTGAATTTTTATATGATTCTATACTTTTATCAATTTGATTTGATAATAGTTGACTATTTCCTAAATTATAATAACCTATTGCTTTTTCTTTTTTATTTTTAGCTAATTCAATAGAATTTGAATAAAATGCTTCTGATTCTTTTAATTTGTCAATACCTATTGTGTCATTACCATTTTCAATTAGAGATTGAGCTTGTTTAAATAATGAATGTCCAATATTTATATTCGCTTTATAATATTTGTTGTCTTTTTCAAGAGCTTTTTTATAATAATACTCAGATTTTTCAAACTCATTATTTTGATAAAATTCATTTCCTTTATTCAGAAGTTTGACTTTATCTTGAGTTAATGAATACTTGAAGCAAAAAATCATTAAAATTAAAAGTATTTTATTCATTAAATTTTTTATTACTGTGTTCATTTATACATAAATTAGTCATAAATAATATGAGTGATATTGCTAAGAAAAATGGAAAACGATCTTTATAGTCTGTAAAAATCATATCACTAATTTCTTTTTTTTCAATTTTGTTTATTTCTTCAAATAACTTTTTTAGTCCAATTTCACTATTATTTGCATTTATATTAATTCCATTAGCTGAATTTGCTAATTCTGATAGAAAATCAAAATTTGGTTTACTTACTATAATATTTCCATCTTTATCTTTTTTAAACCCTTTTTTATTTAATAGAGGGATAGGTCCTCCACCTTTTTCACCAACTGCTAACGTATGAATATAGACTCCTTTATCTAAAGCTTCTTTTGATTTTTTAAACGCATCCTCTTCGTGATCTTCACCATCAGTAATGATGATAATTGATTTATTAAAATCATTTGTATAATCAAATGAATTTAAGCTTCTATCAATTGCATCTCCTATATTAGTGCCTTGATTTTTTATTGTTTGAGTATTAACATTTTCAAGAAACATTTTAGCGGCTGAATAATCAGAAGTTATAGGTAATTGTGTGTAGGCTTCTCCAGCAAAAATTACTAATCCAATTTTATCTCCTTCTAATTGGTCAATTAAATTAGATATCGCTTGTTTTGATCTTGTCAATCGATTTGGTTTAATGTCCTCGCATAGCATTGAATTGGATAAGTCTAGAGCGATAATTATTTCAATTCCCTCGCGTTTAATTTCTTCAATATTTGTACCTATTTTTGGATTGCTTATTCCGATTATCAATGAAGTCATAGCAATTAGTTGAAGGATATTTTTTATTTTTTTTCTTTGTACAGAATTGTTCTTAATTAATTTATTTATTAAGTTTTGACTAGAAAATTTCAACCTATTTTTTTTAATCCAATTATTATTTAAGTAATATAAAATTATTATGATGGGAATTAAAAATAAATAATATAAATGTTCTATGTGTTCAAATTGAATCATCTAACTTATTTTTTTAAAATAACTAATTTTTAATACGAATGACAAGATGTATAGAAATAAAGCAATCAATGAAAATTTCCAAAATTCTTCATTTTTAGTATTAAATATAATACTGTCTAATTTGGTTGTTTCTAAATCATTTATTTCAGAGTAAATTTCCTTTAAACTATTATTGTCAGTAGCTCTAAAATATTGTCCTCCTGTCATTTCCGCTATATCCTTAAGTGTTTTTTCATCAATTTTAACTTCTACGTAATCGTAGATAAATTTGTTTGTAGACGGATCGATTGCAACTGGAGATTTTGCCATTCCTTTACTTCCTACTCCAATAGTATAAACTTTGACTTGAACCGAGTCTGAAGCGGCTATTTCAGCAGCAGTCAACGGAGATATTTTTCCCTTATTATTTTCTCCATCTGTCAGTAATATAACAACTTTGCTTTTTGCCTCTGAGCTAATTAATCTATTTATGGAATTTCCTAAGCCTTCTCCAATCGCAGTGCCGTCATCAACTAATCCATATTGAATATCATTAAATAGGTTTATCAATGAAGTTTTATCAGAGGTTATTGGGCATTGAGTGAAACTTTCACCACTAAAAACTACAATCCCAATTCTATCATTAATTCTATCTTTTATAAAATCTATAGCGATTTTTTTTGAAGCTTCAAGTCTACTTGGATTTAAATCTTGAGCTAACATACTGCCAGAAACATCTAAAGCAATAATTATATCAATCCCCTCAGTTTTATTTTCTATCCAACTATTTTTAGTTTGTGGTCTACATAATGAAATAATAATAAAACACATGCTAATTAATTTAAGTATGTATGGTAGATTTACTATTTTTTCTTTAAAATTTTTTTTGTTATGGAATAGTTTGACGTTAGAAAAATAAACTAAATTATCGGTATTTTTTTTTCCAATAAAAAACCATAACGCATGTAGTATTGGAAAAATTAGTAAAAAAAACAACTCTGGATTTTTAAATTCTATTTCAGATATTATCTCCATTTTTTTCAACTTTGGTTTTTAGAATAAAATCTATTGATTTATTCATTGTTAATTTGTTTTCTTCTGAATGAGATAATCCTTTTGCATATTTGATATTATCAGCTTTTCTTAAGATGTTTTCTAAAATTTGAATATTTTCCCTTGATTCATTTTTTAATTTTGTAATGATTTCAGATGTAGGAAGCTCTAGTGCATTAAATTGATATCTGTTCTCTATATACTCTCTGATGATTAATGATATTTTGGAATAAAACTCTTTAACTTCTCCTTTTTCTGAGAGTTTTGATTTTTTTAGTTTTTTTAATTTTTTTAGTGCAAGAACGTGTGCAGGTATGAAAATCTTCTTTTTTTCAAATATAGGTTCTTTTTTGATTTTTTTGATTAATATATATACAAGAAATGCTAGCAAAATAATGCCTAAAATAAATCCAATAATTATTAATCTTTTCTTTCTTCTTTCGAGAATCTCTTTTTCTGTATAATCATCGGATGTTCCAATAAGTGTTTTTGTTATATCGTATGCAAAATTGTTACTATCTGTTATTTTGATTGTTTCAACTTCTAATTTAAGACTATCAGTTTTTTTCGTTTCATTAAATACAAATGATGGAATGTAATATACTCCACTGTCGAAACATGTTAATATGATTTTTTGGGAAATATTATTAATGGAATCTGATTTTATTTCGGAAATTTTACTTGTTTGTAGTATTTCCAATTTTTTGAATATGGAATCTGTAAATAATGGCCAAGTGTATTTTTCATTTGTTTTAAAGTTTGATGATACTGTAAGCTCAACATGATCTCCTATTAACATGTAGTTTGTGTCTAAATTTGCTTTTTGACAAAAACAAATACTTGGAATTAATATTAATGTAATTAAATATTTTTTCATTATTTGTTCCCTCTTCTTTTAAAGAAATTCATTAGAGGTTTTATATAATCTTGACCTGTATTAATATTTATGAAGTCAACACCAGAACTGCTAAAAATATTTTTTAAATCTTCTGCTTGTTTTTTATGATTATAATTAAAAATATTTCTATTTCTTGTGTCAGATGTATCAATCCATCGAATTATTCCTGTTTCAGAATCTATTACTTTAATCATACCGACATTAACTAAATTTTTTTCTCTTTCATCATTTATATTAAGTCCAATAATATCATGTTTGTTTTTAGCAATTTTTAAAGATTTTTCAAAATTATCGTCCATAAAATCTGAGATAATAAAACAAATCGCTCTCTTTTTTATGACACTGTTAAAATACTTTAGAGCTACTTCGATATTAGTTTTTTTACTTGATGGCTGAAATGTAATTAGTTCTCTAATTATTCTTAAAATATGAGATTTGCCTTTTTTAGGAGGAATAAACTTTTCAATTTTATTAGAAAAGAAAATCACTCCAATTTTATCATTATTATTAATCGCTGAAAATGATAGAACAGCAGAAATTTCTGTAGCAATTTCTCTTTTTAATTGAGTTTGTGTGCCGAAATCTGAACTTCCGCTAAGATCAATTAAAAGAATAACTGTAGTTTCTCTTTCCTCTTGAAAAACTTTTATGTAAGGATTGTTGTACCTAGCGGTTACATTCCAATCAATTGTTCTTACGTCATCTCCAGGTTGGTATTCTCTCACTTCAGAAAAAGCCATACCTTTTCCTTTAAATGCAGTTTGGTACTCACCAGAAAAAATATTCTTAGATAAACCCTTAGTTTTTATCTCAATTTTTCGTACTTTTTTGAGGAGCTCGCTCGTATTCATTATGGTATTTCTACAGTATTTAAAATTTCTGTAATAATATCAGTTGTGGATATATTTTCTGCTTCAGCTTCATATGTTAATCCAATTCTGTGTCTTAATACATCGTAACACATAGCTCTAACATCTTCTGGAATCACATATCCTCTTCTTTTAATAAATGCAAATGCTTTACTAGCTTTAGCAAGATTGATGCTGGCTCTTGGAGAACCTCCAAAAGAAATATAATCTTTAATTTTTGTTAAACCATATTTATCCGGGTATCTTGTAGAGAAAATTATATCTAAGATATATTGTTCTATTTTTTCATCCATATATACTTCTTTGACAACTTCTCTAGCCGATATTATACTATCAGTTTTTAGTACAGTTTTAGCCTTTGGAAATTCTTTTGATAAGTTATTTCTCATTATTAATTTCTCTTCTTCTTTTTTAGGGTAATCTATTACTACTTTTATCATAAATCTATCAATTTGAGCTTCAGGAAGAGGATATGTTCCTTCTTGTTCAACTGGATTTTGTGTTGCCATTACTAAGAATGGTTCCTCTAGTTTGAAACTTTTTTCACCAATTGTAATTTGTCTCTCTTGCATTGCTTCTAACAATGCTGATTGAACTTTCGCTGGAGCTCTATTGATTTCATCTGCTAAAATAAAATTAGAGAAAATAGGTCCTTTTTTAATCGAAAAACTCTCTTTTTTTGGGGAATATATTTGTGTTCCTAGAATATCTGCTGGTAAAAGATCTGGGGTAAATTGTAATCGGCTAAAATTAGCATCAATTGATTTAGCTAATGTGCTAATTGCAAGTGTTTTCGCTAAACCTGGGACTCCCTCAAGAAGAATATGTCCATTAGACAAAAGTGCGACTAATAATCTGTCAACCATTTTTTTTTGACCTACTATAACTTTGCTTATTTCCATACTTAGTAAATCAATTATAGCGCTCTCTTTATTTATTTTTTCATTAATTTTTTTAATATCAATGTGTTTGTCTTCAGTCATAATTTTTTTTTTGGAAAACAAAAATAGAATTGTTTGTATAAATTTCAAAATCTAACGATTGATTTTTAAATGTATTATAATTGTTTTGCTTTATTATTTTTGCACTGATGAGATACTTTATTAAATTTTCTTATAATGGGAGTAATTATCATGGATGGCAGATTCAGCCCAATGCTAATACAGTTCAATATGAACTCCAAAAATGTTTGTCTATTCTTTTACAAAAAAATATTGAATTAGTGGGTGCTGGAAGAACCGATGCGGGAGTTCATGCAAAGCAAATGTTCGCTCATTTTAATTACAGTAAAAATATTGAGAACAATAAAATAGTCCATAAACTAAATTCTTTTCTTCCAAATGATATTCTTGTTATTCAAATTTTTAAAGTTAAAGATCAGTCACACGCTCGTTTTTCTGCAGTATCAAGGACGTATAAATACTATATCTCTCATAAAACAGATATATTTAATCCTAATGTTCACGTAGTACGTAAAGATTTGAATGTTGAAAAGATGAATAAAGCGAGTAAACATATTGTTGGTGAGAAAGACTTTACCTCTTTTTCAAAATTACATTCTGAAACTTTCACAAGTATATGTAATGTGTTAATGGCTTCGTGGGAAATTCAAGATGATAAATTAGTTTTTACAATTACCTCAAATAGATTTTTAAGAAATATGGTCCGATCTATAGTTGGAACTTTAATTGATGTAGGTTTAAGTAAAATTCAAGAAAAAGATTTAATTGATATAATAAATCAAAAGGATAGATCTGCAGCAGGAGTCTCTGTTCCAGCAAAAGCTTTATTTATCACTAATATTAGTTATCCTAAGAATATATAAATGGCAAATACGAATACTGGTAAAGCAATTGATTATAAACTTTTGAAAAGAGTATTAACCTTTACTGTTCCATATAAGAAAATATTATATTTTTCAATTTTTCTTTCAATTCTGTTATCTTTTTTGAGTCCTATTCGTCCATATTTAATCAACTATGCGGTAGATAATTATATTTTGATTCAAAACATTGATAAGTTAAGATTTATCTGTATTGTAATATTGTTAATTTTATTTATTGAGTCAATAATTCAATTTTCTTATATATACTTAGCGACATTGTTGGGGCAGAATGTAATTCAAGACCTTAGAGCCTCTGTGTATAAACATATCTTAAAACTAAAAATGAAGTATTATGATAATACTCCTATTGGTTCATTAGTTACACGTACAATTTCTGATATAGAAACAATTTCTGATATTTTTTCGCAGGGTTTATTTGTAATCATTGGAGAACTTTTAAAATTAATTGTTGTTTTATGTATGATGTTTTATACCGATTGGAGATTATCTTTGGTTAGTTTGCTATCCATTCCTATTTTATTAATTGCAACTTCTTGGTTTAAGCGTAATATTAAATCAGCATTTACTGAAGTTAGAAAAGAAGTCTCAAATATTAATACTTTTGTCCAAGAACACATAGTCGGAATGAATCTCGTGCAAATATTTAATAGGGAAGATTCAGAGTTTGAAAAGTTTAAAAAAATTAATTCAAAACATTTAAATGCACATTTGAGATCTGTATTTTATTATTCTGTTTTTTTTCCAATAGTAGAAATTTTATCTGCACTGTCTATTGGTTTGATAATATGGTATGGGGGTGAAGCGATAATATCAGGAAATGATATAACTCTCGGTGAGTTGATAGCTTTTATACTATATATCTATATGATGTTTCGCCCTATACGACAATTGGCTGACAGATTTAATGTTTTGCAAATGGGTATAGTAGGATCCGAAAGAGTATTTAAGGTATTGGATACAAAAGATTTTATTTCTGATAACGGACTCTTAAAAAAGAAAAAAATTAAAGGTGTTATTGAATATAAAAATGTAAAGTTTGCGTACAATGACAATAATTGGGTGTTAAATGATATTTCATTTACCATTAAAGAAGGTGAAAAACTTGCGTTAGTTGGTAACACAGGCTCAGGTAAAACTTCAATTATAAATATACTTAACAGATTTTATGAGATACAATCTGGATTTATCAATATTGATGGAATAAATATTAAGGAATATAAACTAGAAAATTTACGAAAACATATCGCAGTTGTCCAACAAGAAGTTCATTTGTTTTCATCATCAATTTTGGAAAATATTATTTTATTTGACAAAGATATTTCCAAAGAAAATGTTTTCCAGGCTGCTAAAGAAATTGGAATTCATGATTTCATTTTAAGTTTGCCTGGGGGTTATGGTTATGTAGTAGGTGAGCGAGGAGTTACACTTTCTACAGGTCAAAGACAACTTATCTCTTTTTTGAGAGTTTATTTAAGAAATCCTAAAATATTAATTTTGGATGAAGCAACATCATCTATTGACTCTCACACCGAACATATTCTACAATCTTCATTAAATAAAATATCTGAAGGAAGAACAACTATTATAATTGCTCATAGACTATCAACAATTGTAAATTCTGACAAAATATTACTATTAAAAAATGGAGAAGTCTTAGAAGAGGGTAATCATAATGATTTATTAAAATTAAAAGGAGAATATCACAAAATGTATAATAATCAACTTTCAAAAAGAAATTCATAAATACAATACTCTTTAATGTGAATTTATTAAATTTCATTCTAATTTGTATATTTGCATATTATGAAAAAATCCTTCATTTTACTGAGTTTTTTTTATAGTCTATTTGCCTACTCTCAAATTACAGTTAATAGAATATCCCCATATGATAACCCAGCTTATTTAGTTGATAATTTATTGCTAGGTGGTGGAATTACGGCCACAAATCACACATTTGAGGGAGATAGTTCTCAAATAGGATTCTTTAATGCAATAAATACAAATTTAGGAATTGACAGTGGTATTGTGATGGCAACCGGAGGAATCGAAAATTTAGTGCCTGGAAATTTAAATTTCGCTGTAATTCCTAATGTAGTTACTGACCCAGATTTATTAAATGTTGCTAACTCTGTTCCCGGTCTAATTGGTCAATCTTTTTCTGTAACAAGCGTAAATGATATTGCTAAACTAGAGTTTGATTTTGTACCAACATCGGACACTATTACTTTTAGATATGTTTTTGGTTCACAAGAGTATTTTGCTTATGAGAATACTCAATATAATGATGTATTTGGTTTCTTTTTATCAGGTCCAGGAATTAATGGACCATACGCTAATGGAGCTATAAATTTAGCAATAGTACCAAACTCTAATCCTCCACTTCCTATTACTATTTCATCTGTAAATTCTGTAACACCTATTAACCAACAATTTTTTGTTGATAATAGTGGAGGTCTTGATACGATTGCAGACGCTGATGGTATGACCACTGTTTTTACTGCAACCGCGGTGGTTCAATGTGGTGAAACTTATCACATAAGACTAGCGATTGCTGATGGCACTGACTCGGGACTAAGTTCTTATGTTTGGTTAGAAGCCGGGTCTTTTAAAAGTCCAATATTAGATGTTACAAATGATTTAGGTTTTGATTCAACTTATATTGAAATACCATGTAATTCATCTCTAGTACTTACCGCTGATGTGGGATCTTCAGCTTCATATGAGTGGTATAATGAAATTGGTAATTTAATAGGCATAGATTCTTCAATCATTGTTGGTCCAGGAAGATATGTAGTATCTGCGACTTCATCTGGATGTCAAATTATATCTGATACAATTACAATTATTGGAGATGTTCCCCCATCTTTTGACTTAGGTCCCGATATTATAATTCCATGTAATACTCAACATATTTTAAATCCAACAGTTACTGGTGGTTCTGGTACATATCAATATTTTTGGAGCAATGGTAGTACTGACTCTCTTATAACTGTTGCTGATGGGTTTTATAAATTAGTCATAGATGATGGAACAGGTTGTCTTTCTCAAGATTCCATTTTAATTGTTGCTGAAAATCCACCAACAACTGTAGTCAGTGGAGGGGGAGATATGTGTGATGATGGTTCACTTCTTCCAGTAAACTTCTCTTTTGATGGTACATGTTTCCCGTGGTCTCTAACTTACTCTAATGGATTAACTGAATTTACTAAAATGGAGATATATACTTCCGTTTACACTATTAGTACCTCAGAACAAGGATTATATTTTCCAGTAATGGTTACAGATTCAAATAATTGTATCTCAGTGCTAAAAGATTCTGTAATAATAAATACTTACAATTTACCCGAGGCAATAATTACTCCAAATGAAATAACAATTTATGAAGGAGATGTAATTAATCTTAGTTGTGGAGACTATCAATTATATGAATGGTATAACTCTGAGGATTCATTACTTTCCTCTCTTTCAAAGCTTAGTGTATCTGAGCCAGGCTCATATTACGTATATGTCATTGACTCGAACAATTGTTATGATACATCTGAAAATGCAGTTGTATATACCGTTCCACTAACCCAGTTGCATGTTCCTAACTCTTTCACACCAAATGGAGATGAACATAATGAGTTATTTGAAATTTATGGTAAAAATATTAGAATATTTAATATGATTATCACTAACCGTTGGGGAGAAGTAATTTATAAAACTGATAAAATTGATAAATTTTGGGATGGAAAGTATGAGGGCAAACCTGTTCAACAAGGAGATTATCTATATTTTATAGAGGTTTTAGGACTCGACAATGAAAGATTTATAAAACAAGGAACAATAAATTTAATTTACTAAGTTAACTATGAAAAAACTATTTTTCAATTTAATACTTATTTCTAATTTGTGTTTTTCTCAAACAACAGACTGGGTCAAATCATTCGGAGGCCCAGACTCGGATAAGGGGATATCAATTGGTTGTGACTCAATGGGATTTGTTTATTGTAGTGGTTTTTTTAATAATCAAGCAGTTTTTGGAAATGATACTTTAAAAAATAGCAACTTGGGTTGGGGGGGTAATAACAAAGAAAACTTTGTATTTAAAATTGATTCGAATGGAAATGTTTTGTGGGCAATTGCAGGTGGGAATCTCTCAGGTGGTTGTTGTGACGATAGAGCTTTAGGTATGCATGTGACCCCAGGCGGAGACGTTTTTATTACAGGTACTTTTTGGTCTTCATACAATTTAGGACCATTGAGTGTACCGGGAAATCAACAAAATGCACATGATAATTCACTTTTAGCAAAAATTGATAAAGATGGTAATCCACAATGGGTAATTGGTTTTGGTGGTGATAACACCTCAGGTGGATGTCCATGGCCAATTTATGATGCTGATGACCATTCTTATGACGTTAAAGTTGATGATGATGGATTTATATACGTTACTGGCTTCTTTTCTGGTTATGATGCAGATTTTGATAATTTTACAATTACAAATCCAAACTGGGGCAATGATTGTGAACCAATGGGTTATATTGGAAAATTAGATCCAAATGGAAATTGGTTGTGGGTTGATAAGTTTGATGGAATAAAAGATCAGAGAGGATCTAGAGATAATAGATTAGCTATTGATCAGTTTTCAAATATTTATGTTGTGGGAGGTTTTAGAAACAGAGGAAATGATCAAAATGCAAAGTATGGACCCTTTACTTTAACTTCAAATGGTGAATGGGATGCGTTTATATTTAAAATGGATAAGGACGGTAACTGGTTATGGGCAGAGGGAATTGGAAGTAATAAGACCGACAGAGCGAATTCAGTTGCTGTTGACATTTGTAATGATGTATATGTTACTGGCGAATATAGAAATCCTATGATATTTTCTGGTGCCAATGCCTCCAATGGATCTGATACTTTAAGTCATAAGCAAAAAAGAGACGTTTTTGTTGCAAAGATGAATAATCAGGGAGAATGGAAGTGGGCTAAAAGAGCAAGATCATCTGGTACAGACAAACCTTATCAAATGTCTGTTGACATAAATAAACAGGTCTTTCTTGGAGGAACTGCAAAAGGTGAACTTACTTTTAATAATGATTTAGTTGTAGGTCCACAAATCTTGGGAGATACATCAGCTTCGGCATGGGTTGCTCAACTTGACGGATCATCTAGTACTGGAGATTGGGTATGGGCAAAAATGGCGGGATGTGACACTGATGATGATGACAGAACTGGAGATATTTGTCCTGATGGTTTTGGAAATGTTTATGCCATTGGATTTTTTGAGGATCTAGCAAATTTTGATGGAACTATATTGGACGCTACCGGAAGGGCAAAGGATATTTTTGTATGGAAAATGAGTATGGTTCCAGGAAGTTTTACTTATAATAATACTACACAAACTGTATATTTAGACAGTATGGTTTTTAATCCCTCAGATACTGGAGTTTTTACAACTACTAATTTTACTGTTGATGGGTGTGATACTACATTTGTTGATTCGGTGGTTCATCAAAAATTAGGTGTTCAGATAATTTATGATATAAATAACCCAGGTACAGCTAATTTATTAGTTGATGGAGTAACTCAAGTTTTGCCTTATTCAAAAAACTACTGGTATGGTGAAAATATTACTATTGAAGCTCAAATGCAACCTCAATGGTTATTTAACCAATGGAAGTCAAATACAAATCCTATATCACCAAATGTAAATTCCCTTTTAGCGTCTTTTAATGCAGTCAGTTCTGATTCAATAGTATTACTGACATACCCAAAACCACCACTTTCCGCATTTATATCTGGAAATGATACTGTTTGTGATAATTCAACTATACCAGCTGAGGTGAAAATTTCTTTCTCTGGAGGAAATGATCCTTATACTTTTTCATATTCACATGATGGAATTGTACAAAATTCTATTACAACCTCTTTGAATCCTTATATTATTTCGACAAAAAATGAAGGAGTTTATGAATTAGTTTCTTTCTCAGATGTAAATGAGTTAGGTTCTGTTTCTGGTTCTGCAATTATTACAATTATTGAGTCACCAGAAGCTTTATTTACATTAGTAAGTGATACGTTATCTGTGATTAACTCTACAGCATCTTTTTCAGATAATTCAAATTCAGGCAGTTCTACAATTAACTCTTGGTTATGGAATTTTGGTGATAATTCTTTTGGTGAGATAGTACAAAACCCTTATCATTCATATGAAAGCGATCCAGGCATATATAGAGTTTCATTAATTGTTTCGGATGAACTTGGCTGCACAGATACAACATTTAAAAATATTTGGATAACTGAAGAATACTGGATGTATGTTCCAAATTCTTTTTCACCTGATAATGACTTGATTAATGACAAGTTTTGTATTTCTTATAACGGTATTCGAACTGAGACCTTTTCTTTTATTGTCTATAATAGAGTTTCTGAAGTTGTATATTCTACAAATAGTATACAAGATTTAGAATGTTTCCTTGATGATAATGGATGGGATGGGAATCATATGGAAACAGGAAAAAAACTTCCGTTAGGTATGTATGTTTATGAAATATATTATCAAGATTTTGAAGGATGGAAACATCAGGATTTTGGAGAGATATATATCATTAGGTAATTTTTTTAAATTTTTGTTGTTTTTTGGTGCAAATATTTTTTTAAATTTATGGGATTAAATTGATTGATGCGAAAATCCAAAAATTTTAAGGTTAATAGATCCTCAGCAGGCTCTGGAAAGACTTATATTTTATCACTAAATTTTATTGCATTAGCACTTGTTGGATCTGTAAAATACTACACAGAATATTATAGAAAAATTTTAGCTATAACTTTTACCAATAAGGCCGCAGCTGAAATGAAAGAAAGAGTTTTAGACTATTTAGAAGTACTTTCTCAGGGAAAAAATAAAGATGGTGTTCTGGACTGGTTATTGTCAGAGATAGAATTATCTAAACATCAAATAATTCATCATTCTAAAAAAGTTAAAAGTAGTATTTTACATAATTATGCAGATTTAAGAATATCTACTATTGATAAATTTACATACACTATTGTAAGAACGTTTTCAAAAGATTTAGGTTTATCTCATAACTTTGAACTTGAACTAGATAACTCTAAAATTATTGAGCCAATAGTAGCTAATCTAATTTCGAAAATATCAAAAAATGGAGGTGACTTGTCTGATGCTTTAGTAAACTTTGCTTTGCATAAACTTGATGATGGAAAAAGCTCAAATATAGAACATGATTTAGAAAGTTTCTCTGAAAATCTTTTTAAAGAACAAGCGATTCCATTTTTATATTCTAATTCTTTAAATGTTTCAGACTGCTTAAAACTAAAGGATGAATTTGTCAGTAAAAAATCAAAGATATCTTTGCAAATGAAGCAGTTGTCAGCTGAGGTAATATTCTTTTTAAATAAATATCAATTTACCAGAGATCATTTTATCAGAGGAACATATTATGATCATTTTACAAAAAATCTTCAATCTGAAAAGTCTAAAAAATGGACGCCGTCCATTGGATTGCAAAAAAATATAAATGAAGATATTTGGTATTCAAAATCAAAATCATCTGATATAAAAAAGTTGGTTAATACTCATAAAAATCAGCTGACACAATTTTATATAGACCTACAAAATTTAATTTCTGAATTTAATACAAATAATTTATTACTATCAAACATATACTCAATTGCCGTCTTAAATGAGCTACTTAATGAGTTAAATGATTTTAAAAAAGAACAAAATATAGAGCAGATTTCTATTTTTAATAAAAAGATAAATGAAATAATTGTTAATCAACCCTCTAATTATATTTATGAAAGAGTTGGAGAAAAATACAATCATTTTCTTATTGATGAATTCCAAGACACTTCTATTTTACAATGGCAAAACTTATTGCCACTAATTACTGATGCAGTTGATTATGGTACTTGTTTCATAGTGGGAGATGGTAAGCAGTCAATTTATAGATGGCGTGGAGGAGAAGTTGAGCAGTTTTTAAATATTCCTAAAATTTACAAAGGTGAAAACTTATCATTATCGAAAGAGTGGGAAAATAAGTTAGAATATCATTTTTTCAATAATATAGGTGATAATCAAAACTACAGGAGCAGAAAAAAAATTATTGATTTTAATAATCAATTTTATAATACCTTAAAAAGTAGATTATCTAAAAATTTGTCACCAATCTATAACAATTGTACTCAGAAAATGGATTTTGCAGATGATGGAGGGTATGTTCATGTTGAGTTAGTTAATGATGAAGATTGCGGATTTAAACAGAATATTTTAAATAAAATATTTAATGAAATTAAAAAAATTACTACAAAGAATAATTATCAATATAATGATATTTCAATTTTATGTAACAGCAGAAAAAGAGTTAATTTAGTATCAGAGTTCTTGTCAGAAAAAGGAATTTCTGTAGTTTCTAATGATGGATTATTAATTAATTCTTCCCAAAAGGTGAGATTGGTTATAGATGTTATAAGATATTTGGTCAATATAAATGATAATGTGTCAAAATTATCTATTATTAATTATTTACAAAAAAATAATCCTAGGTTTGAAAATCTACACTCAATTTTTTCAAGAATAAATAGTGACTTTGAGAAAATTATATTAGAATACAACATAATTATCAACAGACACGAAATAATTGTTTTACAATTATATGAATTAGTTGAAAATATATATAAAATTTTTAGAGTCAAATCAGATATATATACTGATTTTTTTCTAGACTCAGTTTTGAGTTATTCTGAAAAGAATGGAAGTAATTTATTTGAATTTTTAAAATGGTGGGACAAGAATAATCATAAGGAGTCAATTGTAATTCCTGATGGGGTAAATGCAATAAATGTAATGACTATTCATAAATCAAAGGGTTTAGCATTTAATGTTGTAATGATACCGTTTAATTGGGAAGGAGGAAGAAGTTATTCGGAAATATGGGTTAATAGCTCTAAACAAACAAATAATATATTAAATAATACTCTAATTAACACCAGTAAAATTCTTGAAAATTCTGCATATAAAAATGAATATATACATGAGAAAGAATTGAAATTTCTTGATAATCTAAATAAGTTATATGTTGCTACTACGCGTGCAAAGGAACGTCTATATATATATTCGAAAGAATACCCTAAAATTAATGAATCATTTTTAAGTTCAGGAAAGCTCAATTCTTTTTTATATCATTTTGATATTAATAATTCGTTAATTTTAGGAGATTCTGAGGAAAATCACTCCAAAAAACAAAATCAGTCTTTTAAATTATTTCCATATAAGTCTAGGAAAAAAATAAATTGGAAAAATATAGTTTCTCTTAAGAGTTCTTCTTACAACTCATGGGATATTGATTCTCAAAGTTCAGAAAAGGATTTTGGAAGATTATTTCATTTAGTACTCTCAAAAACTCAAAATTTGGAGGATATTAATGAGATTTGCTCAGATTTGTATTTAAAAGGTATTTGTTCTGAATCGAATAAAGATAAATTAATTTATTCATGTAATAGATTATTATCTGATTCAAAAATGAAGATTTTTTTTGATAATTCTTGGGAAGTAAAAAATGAAAAAGAGATTCTAACGCCTAATGGAGACACTTATATTCCTGATAGGCTTCTAGTTGGTAATGAAAAGACAATAATTTTAGATTATAAAACTGGAGCGCCAGATGAAGAACACAAAAATCAGATTACTCGATATTCAAATATTTTAAGACAAATGGGTTATAAAAATATTGAAAAGTTTTTAATTTACACTAGTACAGAAAAATTAGTATATCAGCTATGAAACCATTTTTAGAAAAAATAGCAGAAAGACTAGTTAAGAAGTATCCAAAAAATATGGAGGATATAGCTATCGTTTTACCTAGCAAAAGATCTGTTGTTTTTTTAAAGTCATATTTATCTAAATTAATTAATAAGCCTATATTTCTTCCCCAGTTTTTCTCGGTCGAAGAGTTTGTTGAAGAAGTATCAGGACTAAAGATACTAGATAATTTGTCATTACAGTTTCATCTTTATCAAAGTTATTTGTCGAAGCCAACAAAAGATGTTGATTCATTTGAAAAGTTTTTAACCTGGAGTAATGTTTTAATGCACGATTTTAATGAAGTCGACAGGAATCTTGTTAATGCGAAAGATATATTTTCAAATCTTAAAAATTTAAAAGAATTAGAAGATTGGAATATTGAAAATTGGAGTTTTTCCAATCAGAAATTAACTAACTCTCAAAGTAATTTTAATGAATTTTATATTAGATTTTATGATTGGTATGTTCAGTTAAATAAAATATTGTTAGAAAAAAATCTCTCTTACCCTGGAATGGCATACAGAAAAGCATCTAACGAGATAGAAAAAAAAGATTTAAATTGTAAAAAAGTATGGTTTGTTGGTTTAAACGCACTAACAAAATCAGAACAAAAAATTCTTGACGTATTGAAGAAAAGAGATATATGTAGAGTTTTTTGGGACGCTGATAATTATTACTATAATAATCCTGATCATGAAGCTGGTGAATTTTTAAGAAAACAAAGTGAAAATTGGAAAGAAATTGATTTTATTGGTGTTGGTAATTATTTTGCTGAAAGAAAGAGGCAGTTTAATGTGATATCTTGTCCAAAAAATATATCTCAAGCTTTGGTTACTTCTGAGATATTAAATGGTTTGCCTTCATCTGATTTGTCAGAAAGTAAAACAGCAGTGATTTTGGCTGATGAATCTTTATTGTATCCAGTTTTATATCACCTACCAGAAAATATAAAGGATATAAATATAACAATGGGAAGTCCTTTAAAAAGTACAACGTTTTATTCATTTATTGATGTTGTTTTCCAATTACAACTAAATAACTTTAAAAAGAATTCCTCTAAAATTTATCATAAAGATTTATTAAAGACTATAAATCATCCGTTATTTACAAAATTTATTGACCCTGACAAGATTTTAGAATTTAGAAAAGTGATTATTGAACAAAATAAAATTCATATTACTGTTAATGAGATAAAAAGTTTTTTTGGAGTTAGTTTTGAAAATGTTAGTGTTTTTTTCAATGAATGGACTGAAAAAGAGGACACTTTGCATATGTTAGAATATTTAATTAATTATTTTAGGAATAATTTAATTATTACAAAAGATAGTATAGAGTCTGAAATACTTTATGCTTTTAATACTCAATTTCAACAATTAAAACGTCTAATTAAAGAAAGTTCTTTTAAAATTGAGATTAAAACAATTCATTTAATTATACAGCAAATTGTCTCATCTGAAGTTATCCCATTTAAAGGAGAACCACTGAAAGGTATTCAACTTATGGGTATTTTAGAAAGCAGAACTCTTGATTTTAAAAATGTTATTTTATTAAGTGTTAATGAGGGATTGTTTCCAAAAGGTAAGAGTAATAATTCTTTTATTCCTTATGATTTAAAAGTTTATTTTGGAATGACAACCTACAGAGAAAGTGATGCTGTTTTCGCATATCACTTTTATCGATTATTACAAAGAGCTAAAAATATAAATATTCTCTATAACTCAGAGACAGACAATTTTGGTTCTGGAGAAAAAAGTAGATTTATCACTCAATTATTATCTGAGTATCCATATAAGATAAATGAATATATTTATAATGCGAATTTAGTCAGCTCAGAAAATAATAACAATATAATTGTAAGAAACATTGATATTGATAATGAAATTAATAAATGGTCAAGGAACATTTCTCCAACTTCGCTTAGTACATATATCAATTGTAGTTTATCTTTTTATTTCAAATATATTTCAAAAATTAAAAAATCTGCTGAGATTGAAGAGTTTGCTGAGTCCAATATAATTGGTTCTGCGGTTCATGAGGCTTTTGATAAGATTTATCCAAAAGGAGTAATTAGTTCACGTGATATTAAATCAATAAAGAATTCTTTACTAATGAAGATTGAAGAAGAATTTTCTAGTTTAATGAATGGAGAAGAAATATCTACAGGAAAAAATTATTTATCTTTAGAGATAGCTAAGAAACTATCTTTAAATTTCATTCAATTTGAGTCTGAAATTCTTCGGAATTGTACAAATAATGAAAGTAAATTAGAAATTCTTGAATCAGAGAGAGAATTTAAAAATTCAATAAAATTAAAAAATAAAGAGTTTATTATTAGAGGAAGAGTTGATAGAATTGATAAATTTGATGGTATATTAAGAATTATAGATTATAAAACAGGAGTAGTAAATAAATCAGATCTTACTATTGATAAATTCGATGAGTTATTAGATAACCCTAAAAAATCAAAGGCATTTCAGTTGCTAGTATATTCTTACTTATATTTTAAAAATCAACCAGAAAAATTTGATAAAAAAGTTATTGCTGGTAATTTTTCATTTAAAAATTTGAAAGAAAATCTTTTGATTTTGTCTAAAAATATTGGCAGTAGGAAGAATGAACATATTTACATTGATGAAAAAATTGTAAGTCAAGTTGAATCCATTATTACTGATTTGTTGGATAGAATTACATCTGAGGATTTTGTGCAAACTAAAGAAACTCATAGATGTGAATATTGTGATTATAAATCTGTGTGTAATAGGTAGTGATAATATTTTTATAAATGATTTTATTGATTAAGAAAACATCGGATAAATTTTATTCATAGAATTTTTCAGAAAAATTTATAAGATATAATTTATCTGTAGATCTAGTAAATGAGGTGTAAAACCATCTTAAATATTCCTTATTTAACATTTCATCAACAAAGTAAGATTGTTCTACAAATACGGATTTCCACTGACCTCCTTGAGATTTATGACATGTAATTGCGTATGCATATTTTATTTGTAGAGAATTTAAATATTTATCTTCTTTTATCGCTTTATTTCTTTTGTAAGTATTTTTAATTGAATTATAATCTTGTGAAACTTGATTGTATAATTTTTTATACTTTTCAAACTCTAATGAGGCTTGTTCACTCTCAAGGGTGTCAAGCATAATAATTACATCTAACTCTGATTCTTGGGGATAATCTACTAGTTTAATTGTTACATGAGCAAAATTGAATCCATATAGTTCTTCATATTTTTTAATATGTTTAATAATTATAATATCTCCATTAGCAATAAATCCAGCTTTACTGTCATTATTAAGCCAAGTGTAATTGTTTCTTACAACCATTAAATAATCTCCATTAGATATTCTTTCTTCTTTCCATAAAATTTTATGTCTAATTTGTTGATTGTATAAATACGCTCTCTTATTAGATTTACATATTATAATAGTGTCCTCTATTCCATAGTTATTGTATGAAGATTCTATTATTTCTTGTAATTCATCACCCATGTTTAATCTTATAACTTCTTTATTACACCTAATTTGTGGGTATTCATTAATTCCATCTGAGATCATTTTTCTTATTTTGGTTGCGTTTTCTAATATTAAAGAGCTTGACTTTTGACGAACAACCTTTGTTAGATTTCTAACTATTATCTGTTTGTTGAATTCATGTTCTAATATATATTCATCTAAAGCGGGACTAATATCTAGATGTACGGGAGGAAGTTGTGCGGTATCACCAATTAAAATTAGTTTGCAATCTGTTCCTGAGTAAACATATTTGATTAGATCAGAAAGTAAATTTCTATTTCCAAAACTTTTATCTGTGTGAGAAGGTATCATCGATGCTTCGTCAACAATAAATATACAGTTAGAATTTAAATTTTCTTGTAGCGTTACAAATGTATTACCTTTATTATTTGTTTTAATCCAATAAATTTTTTTGTGTATAGTATGTGCTGTTTTTTTTGAATATGATGATAAGATTTTCGCTGCTCTTCCTGTTGGAGCTAACAAAGAACTTTTTTTGTGAATAAATGATAAACTTTTAACTAAAGCTGATATCAGACTTGTTTTTCCTGTCCCAGCATATCCCTTCAGTAAGAAAATACTATTGTTTCCCAAAGTACAAACGAAGTCAGATACATCACTGATTACCTCGTTTTGTTGTGGAGTAGCTTTAAAATCGAAATTTTCTTTTATCTTTCCTCTTAATTTTTCAGATTTATTCATCCAATAATATTTACTTCAGGATAAATATTTATATCAAATTTTTTCTTTACCGAATTTTGTATTTCTTTAGCTAAATTAATTATTTCTTTTCCTGTTGCCTCACCATAATTAACTAAAACAAGAGCTTGATTTTTATGTACTCCAGCGTCTTTGTCTCTGTATCCTTTCCATCCACATTGATCAATTAACCATCCAGCGGCCAATTTAACTTGTGTATTTGAAATTTTATATCCAATTATATTTGGATAGAGTTTTTGGAGATGTTCAAAATTCACTTTTTCAATTACAGGATTTTTGAAGAAAGAACCACAATTGCCAATTTCTTTAGGATCAGGAAGTTTTCTTTTTCTAATATTTATTACTGCACTACAAATATTTTCAGTAGACTTTTCTAAAGATAGATTTAATAGTTCGGTATTAATATCCTCATATTTTGTATTTAATATTGGTGATTTACTTAACTTAAATGATACATGTAATATCATATATTGGTCTTTCAATTCATTTTTAAATATTGAATCTCGATATTTAAATTTGCATTCTGAATTTGTAAAAATCTTTTCTTTTCCATTTTTTAAATTTATGGCCCAAATTTTGTCAATAAAGTCTTTTACTTCCACACCATATGCTCCAATATTTTGGATTGGTGAAGCTCCTACATTGCCTGGAATTAACGCTAAATTTTCAACTCCAGAAAGTTCATTTTTTATAGTCCATAGTACGAATTGATGCCAATTTTCTCCAGCTCCAACTTTTACCTTTTTTGTTTTTTCGTCTTCTTCAATTATATCAATTCCTTTTATTTCATTTTTAATTATAAGACCATCAAAATCTTTAGTAAAAAGTATGTTGCTGCCTCCGCCTAATATTAAATAGTTGTTTTGTTTAAACTGATTTGATTTAATAAGCTCTTTGAGATTTTTTTTATGATTTATCTCGTAAAATAATTTACATTTTACATCTATTCCAAAAGTGTTTAGTTTTTTTAAAGATATGTTATTAGAAAAAATCATATTAGGGAATATCCACTTCCATTATTTTTTTTTCTGAGAATTTATATGTAGTACTAGGGTTTGATGTTATTATCGAGTAATCATGTGTTGCAATTATAATAGTTGTTCCATTTTGATTAATTTCTTTCATTGTTTTAATAATGCTTTTAGATTTTTCAGGATCTAAATTGCCGGTTGGTTCATCTGCTAAAATAATTTTTGGATTATTTAATAAAGCTCTGGCGATAACAACTCTCTGTTGCTCTCCTCCAGAAAGCTCGTAAGGCATTTTTTTTTCTATTTTGTTTAGATGAACAGTTTTTAAAACTTCACTTATTCTTTTTTTAATTTTAAATTTATTCTCCCATCCCGTAGATCTTAAAACAAACTCCAAGTTTTTATATATATTTCTGTCAGATAGCAGCTGAAAATCTTGAAATATAATTCCAAGTTCTCTTCTTAAGTATGGAATTTTTTTATTTTTTATTTTTGAAATATTATAATTTGAAATTTTAATATTTCCTTTTTGAATATCTACACCTTTATATAGTGATTTTAACAATGAACTTTTTCCGCTTCCTGTATCTCCTACAAAATATATAAAATCACCTTCATTGATTTCTAAGTTTATGTTTTTTAATACTTCCTTATCTTTATATGAAATATTTAAATCAGATATTGAAATGATGGGGTTATTCATCTGATGAGTATTTGTATATTTTACCAAATGGAATATTTGTAATCAATTCTTTTAATGTTCCGCGGGGATCATCTATTTCGTTTTTTTTAAATCCTCTGTCAATTTGATCCGCTCTGAAATAAGCTTTTAAAGATAGATGCTCGTCTCTAATTTGAACAAAGTCAGGGATTTTATCCGTACCTTTTATTTTTAAAATATGTATCATAATAATTTTGTAAAATTAATGTTTTTATTCTGTAGATATATATGTCTTGCTTATTAAATTGTTAAAAAAAGATGTTGAAAACTTAGTATTTGTAGAGAAAATAGATTATACTTTATATTTAATTTTATATTTATTTAAAATATGAAAAAGCATTTTTTTGTTAGTTTTTTATTCATTATATTTTTTCTGGAGATTTCTTGTCAAATTAACATTCTAAAAGAAGCGGAGAATTTATATTTAAATGGAGAATATGGTTCTGCTCAAAATATTTTTATATCTCAACTAAATAAATCTGAAAAAAATGATTATGTCTTGTTCAGAATTGCTGACTGTTCAGGTAAATTAGGAAAAAGTGATGCTGAATATTGGTATCTTGAATTATTAGGTAATTATAAAAATTCAAATTACTATGAAAAATCAAAATTTAATCTAGCGAAGATATACTTTTCAAATAAAAATTATACTAATTCTGCTAAACTTTTCTCAGATATTTCACAAAATAAATTTAAATCAAATGAGTTTTATTTTAAATATGGATACTCTTTATTTTGCCTAGATGATTATGATCAGGCAAAATATAATTTTTTAAAAGTTACAGAAGGTAAATATAAATCACTATCTAATTACTTTTATGGTTACATTCTTTATTCCCAAGAAATGTATAATAAATCTTTATTAGTATTTCAAACATTATCTGATGATGAAACTTTTTCAAAAATTGTCCCCTACTACATTACTCAAATATATTTTTCTCTTGAGAAATATTCAGATATTGTGGAGTACGCAGTCCCTTTGCTTGAAAATGTAATTGATTCTAGGGAAGCGGAAATGTATAGGATTGTTTCAGATTCATACTATCACCTCAATGATTTTAAAAACGCAAAAAAATATTTTAATAAATTTTTAGAAATTAATACAGATATAAGTGTAATAGATTATTTTCAAATTGGTCAGATTAATATTTATCTAGAAGATTATCATAGCGCGATTAAGTTTCTAGAAAAAGTTAATAATGTTGACGATAGTATATCTCAGTATACCTCTTACTATTTAGGAAAATCATATTTGAAAGTAGGACAGAAAAATTTTGCTATTAATGCATTTCATAATGCATCTAAAATAGACTTTGATTTAGATTTAAAAGAAGAGTCTTTATTTAATTATTTTAAACTCTCTTATGAATTAGATCTACCTTACTCTAATTTAACTTATGTAATGGATCAAATTGAATCCTTTAGATTAGTAAAATATAAACAAGAAGTAAAAAGATTATTAGTAAATATGTTTCAAATTACTAATCAATATCAACAAGCTTTTGATTTTTTAAAGCATAATCATCTACCGAAATTAGAGCAAAGGGAAACACTTCAAAGATTAGCGTTTTACATTGGTGTCCAACATTACAACAACGCAAATTATAGCAATGCATTAAAAAAGTTTGAATATTCAAAAAAATATCCTGAAAATAAGGAAATTGAAGCTATGTGTACATATTGGTTGGCAGATTGTTATTATCATCTTAAGGATTATGATAAATCAATTACTTATTATAAAGAATATTTAGAAACTTCATCTAAATCTCTAGTAGAGAAGATTGGAATAGCAAAATATAATTTAGCTTATTCTTATTTTCAAAAGAAACAATACAATAAGTCAATTGATTTCTTTAGGAAATCTATCAATTCTAACTTAGACGAGGACAGAGCCCTTGACGCTAAAATTAGATTAGCAGACAGCTATTTTATGATTTCAAATTTTAATAAAGCAGTTAAATATTATTCATTGACATCTCTTGACATTGAAAAAACCAAAAAATACCATTTTGATTTAGACTATTGTTTATATCAGCAAGCTAAATGTTATGGATTAATTTCTGACTACAAAAATCAAGAAAAATGTTTAATAAATTTTGTTGATAAATCTACAGAATCACCTTATTATGGAAGAGCTATTATTGACTTGGCTAAACTTTATAAGAATCAGAATAGAAACGATTTGGCTCTTGATAATTTTGAAAAAGTTTTAAATTTTTCAGAGGACAAAGAAGTTCTTTCAATGTCACTCTTAAATAAAGGTTTAATTTATTTTAATGAAAATAAACTTGAAAACTCTATAAAATGCTTGAAAGAGGTAATAGAAATCTATCCTAATACTAGCTCCTTTACTAGCGCTAAAATTGGTCTTAAAGAAGTTTTTTTGAAGAAGGGAAGTGTTGACGAATACCTAGAATATATTAGTAGAGTTCCACAATTAGATATTTCTGTCGCATCTAAAGATTCATTAAGTTATGAGGTTGCACTCAATAACTTTAAAAAGGGAATATACACAACTTCTAAGACTCAATTTAAAAATTATTTAACAGTATATTCAGAATCATCAATATTTTACAAAGAAGCTAATTTTTATTATGCAGAATCATGTTGGCTTACGAATGATACTTTAACTGCAATCGAATCGTATGAAAAAGTAATAAGTCAAGGAATTTCTATGTTTTACGAACCTTCTTTAACAAAAATTTCTAGATATCATTTTGAGAGAAATGATTATAATTTATCAAATAAATATTATCAAGTTTTAGACTCAACTGCTAATTCTCATAGTTTAATAAGAGAATCTATTGTCAGATTAATGTTTGGTTTTGAACATTCAAATAATGAACTCGCAAATTTATATGCAAATCGAGTTATTAAGACTGAAAAGTTAAATGACAGATTACTTGTCAAAGCGAAACTAATTATTGCAAGAGATGATTTTGACAAAGGCAATTTTGCTAGAGCATCCAACATATGTGATGAAATAATAAATATTTCTAAAAATAATGATGCTTCTGAGGCGATGTACATGAGGGCTTATTTTTCATTTCTAGATGAAGAATACTCAGAAACTGAAGAATTAATATTTCAGTTATCTGAAGAATACTCTTCAAACCATTGGATTGCAAAAGGATTTATTTTATTGTCTGATGTTTATGTCAAACAGGGAAATAATTATCAGGCAAAAGCTACTCTTAATAGCATAATTGAAAATCATGACGAAGAAGATCTAATTAATGAAGCTAAACTTAAATTAGAAATTATAATGGAACAAGAATTATTAGAAATCTCTGAGGATGAAAGAGAAATTGTTATTCAAATTGGAGACTCTTTAGATTATGAAATTATATATTCAGATTTGCAAATAGAAGAAGAATTTTAAAAAATAAATTGATGAAAAAACTACATTTAATACTGATGACTGTTATTACTGTGTCTTTATCGTCCCAAGATATCAAAACAGCTGAAGTTAAAGTTTTTGAAGGTTTTATCCCCAAAATTCCTGAGTCAGAAAAAATTAAGGAAACCACATTTTTCATAGACACAACTAAAATTGATAAAACTCAGGAGTATAAATTTATCAATAAAAAAATGAATATTTCCTTTAATTCTAGACCACTCAAACCAGCAAAAATCAGTGGGGAAAAATTATCTAATACTAAAAAATCTTCAATAATCTTTGGTTTTGGTAGTAATTCTATAACTTCAAACGTATCCTATAGTGATTTATCAAAGCATAGTTTCTCATACGGGATTCGATTTAATCAAAAAAATAATAAATACCGTGTTAATTATGAAGATTTAACCAAAGATTACGATATCTTTAAGAATTCTTATGTGTATTTGAATTTATTTGGTCAAATGATTGGTAAAGACAATATATTTATGGGAAATGTAGAGTATGATCGACGAACATCAAATTACATGGATGATTTTTCAAGAAATAGTGAATGTAATGATTGTAATTTAAATGTATTTTCATACTCAAAGTTTGGTTTTGGTATTATTTCAAAAGAGTTGTCTGATACTAAGTTGAAACACAAAACAAATTTCTTTGTTTCAAATCTAAATGAGTTTTTGGAGAATCAATTACATTTAAGTACCATTTTAAAAAAACATGTTAGTGGGTATCCAATCAAAGTGAGATTAGAATTTAATGACTACATAAATTACAATAATAATATTTTTGTATCAAACATTCCAAAAACAGAATTGATAGAGTTTAGTATTTCACCGTCAGCAATGTTTAAAAAATATGGATTAGACTTTAATCTGGGTACCGATATGTATTACCAGACTAATGATTTGAAAAATAATAGTTTTAATTTTCTTCCACAACTTGAGATTAGTAAACACCTTGTCAGAGACATTGTATTTGTAAAAGGTGGTCTTAGATCTAAAAGAATAAGAAATACAATAAAATCACTTTCAGATGAGAATCCATTTATTTCAGGATTGGGCATCAATAAATATGATATTCAAAATAACTATAACTCTTTTGATTTACAAACTACAGATGTCAAAAATGAATTATATCTTGGAATGATTAATGTTCTAGGAAATGATGAATTATTTGATGGCAACATTTCCTTCGGTAAAATTTCTAAAATGCCTTTATTCTATTGGGTAGACTTAGGGTCTAACGGAAGATTTGTCTCATCATATATAGATGTATGGAGAACACAAATCAATTTGAATTATAGTTGGCAAATTAACGAAATAGTAGCGGTTAACTTGAATACAAATTATTTTATTTATGATACATTACCGTCAAACAAAGAGAATTTTAATTTAAACAGCGGTTTTTCTCTAAATTTAGAGGATAAAATAATAGTAAATACTTCACTTTCATATTTAGGAGAAAGAAAATCTTTTCAATTTTACGATGAAAATGATATTTTTCAAGAAAATTTGGGTGAATATTATATATTAAACCCTCAGCTTCATTTAAACATAAAATTTGATTATAATTACTCAAATTACTTTTCTGGATATTTAAAGATTAATAATATTTTTAATTCGAAACAAGAGATGTGGCAAGGGTATCGAGAAATAGGTACTAATGCTTGGGTTGGAATATCATATTTTTTCTAGAAAAAGTTATTAACTTTTGTTGAAAAACTTTTATCAACTTTATTTCAAAATTGTCCTGTTTTTACAACTTCCATTTCATATATTTGTCAGACTTTTAATAGTGAACAATTAAACTAAATATGAGCGAAGAGAACAAAAAACAAGACTATGGTGCCAGTAACATTACTGTACTTGAAGGCTTAGAAGCGGTAAGAAAAAGACCAGCAATGTATATTGGGGATATAGGTCAAAAAGGATTACATCATTTGGTGTATGAGGTAGTTGATAATTCTATTGATGAAGCACTTGCAGGTTATTGTTCTCATATTGATGTTTACATTAATGATGATAACTCTATAACAGTATCGGATAACGGAAGAGGAATTCCTACTGATATTCACGAAAAAGAAGGTAAGTCTGCTTTAGAAGTTGTAATGACAGTATTACACGCAGGTGGTAAGTTTGACAAAGGATCTTACAAGGTTTCTGGAGGGCTTCATGGAGTTGGAGTTTCGTGTGTAAACGCACTCTCTACAGATTTAAGAGTTGAAGTTCACAGAGGCGGTAAAATCTTTGAGCAAGAATATAAGATTGGTGTTCCTCAATATGACGTAAGAGAGATTGGTGTCAGTGATAAAACTGGAACATTCGTGACATTTAAGCCTGACTCATCAATATTTGTAGAAACTATATACCATTTTGATATTTTGTCAGCAAGACTCAGAGAACTCTCATTTCTAAATAAAGGAATACATTTATCATTAACTGACAAAAGAAGAACCGATGCTGAAGGTAACTTTGTAAAAGAGGAATATTTTTCAGAGGGCGGACTCAAAGAATTTGTTACTTTTTTAGATGGAACACGAGAATCAATTTTGAATGACGTTATTTATTTCGACGGAGATAAAGATGGAGTTCCTGTGGAGGTTGCAATGGTCTATAATTCATCATACACAGAAAATGTTCATTCGTATGTAAATAATATTAACACTCATGAAGGAGGTACACATTTATCGGGATTTCGTAGAGGACTTACTAGGACATTGAAGAAATACGCTGATGAGTCTGGATTGTTAAAAAAAGTAAAGTTTGAAATATCAGGTGATGATTTTAGAGAAGGTTTAACTGCCGTGGTATCTGTTAAAGTGATGGAACCACAATTTGAAGGTCAAACTAAAACAAAATTAGGTAATAAAGAGGTTACATCATCAGTTTCTAAAGCTGTCAGTGAAATGCTAGCTTATTACTTAGAAGAAAACCCCAAACAGGCCCAAACTATTGTACAAAAAGTAATACTTGCAGCTACGGCTAGAAACGCAGCTAGAAAAGCTAGAGAAATGGTACAAAGAAAGAGTGTTATGTCAGGTTCTGGTTTGCCTGGAAAACTTTCAGATTGTTCTGAAAGAAATCCCGAAAAATGTGAAATTTTTCTGGTAGAGGGTGATTCTGCTGGTGGTACTGCTAAACAAGGTAGAGATAGACATTTTCAAGCTATTTTGCCATTGAGAGGAAAAATATTAAATGTTGAAAAAGCAATGCAGCATAAAGTTTTTGAAAATGAAGAAATTAAAAATATGTATACTGCACTTGGAGTATCTGTAGGAACTGAAGAGGATGAAAGAGCTTTAAACACTGAGAAATTAAGATATCATAAGATTGTAATTATGACTGACGCGGATATAGATGGTAGTCATATTGCGACATTAATTCTTACATTTTTCTTTAGATATATGAAAGAACTTGTAGAAAAAGGATATATTTATATTGCTACACCACCACTGTATTTATTAAAAAAAGGAAAAGATCAAAGATATTGTTGGTCTGACGAAGAAAGAGATAGATTAATTGACGAAATGAAAGGAGGAAAAGATGTAAATGTTGGTATACAGAGGTATAAAGGCCTTGGAGAAATGAATGCAGTTCAACTTTGGGATACAACTCTAAATCCTGAACAAAGAACTCTAAAGCAAGTTTCAATTGATAGTGCCGCAGAAGCAGATAGAGTATTCTCAATGCTTATGGGAGATGAAGTTCCACCAAGAAGATCATTTATTGAAGCTAACGCAAAATATGCAAATATTGATGCTTAATCTTAAAAAATATATAAAATGAAAGTTACAGTAGTTGGGGCCGGAGCAGTCGGTGCAAGTTGTGCAGAGTATATTGCTATTAAAAATTTCGCTTCTGAAGTTGTATTACTTGATATTAAAGAAAATTTCGCTGAAGGAAAAGCAATGGATTTAATGCAAACATCCTCATTGAATGGTTTTGATACAAAAATTATTGGTTGTACTAATGATTATTCTATAACAAAGGATAGTGACATTGCTGTAATTACTTCAGGAATTCCAAGAAAACCAGGAATGACAAGAGAAGAGTTGATTGGTATTAACGCTGGAATAGTCAAAACAGTCTCAGAAAATTTAATTAAGTTTTCACCAAATCTAATTATTATTATCGTCAGTAACCCAATGGACACTATGACTTATCTTACTCATAAAGTTACAGGTATTCCTAAACATAGAATTATCGGTATGGGTGGAGCGTTAGATTCTGCGAGATTTAAATACAGACTCGCTGAAGCTATGTGTTGCCCTATGTCTGATATTGATGGAATGGTTATTGGAGGTCACTCAGATAAAGGAATGTTGCCCCTTACTAGACTCGCAACAAGAAATTCAGTTAGAGTATCAGAATTTTTATCAAAAGAACGATTGTTAAAAGTCTTGGAGGATACAAAAGTAGGTGGAGCCACTTTAACGAGCATGTTAGGTACATCTGCTTGGTATGCGCCAGGTGCTGCAGTTTCTTCATTGGTTCACTCTATTGCATGTGACCAACGAAAAATATATCCATGTTCAGCTCTTCTTAATGGTGAATATGGTTTATCTGATTTATGTATTGGAGTTCCAGTCATATTAGGAAAAAATGGTATTGAACAGATAGTTGAGATTGATTTAAACCAAGAAGAAACTAATAAATTAAATGAGTCTGCACTGGGGGTACATAAAACAAATAATTTATTAAATTAATTTTTTTTTAAATTATATATTACTTTTTTATAAATTTAGAAAATTGATTTTTATTTTTTACAAAGTATAATCCAGGCGATAATTTTTGGATATCTATTTTTTCATTTTTACTAGTAAATTCAATTTTTCCTAAACTATTATATATAATTACTAGTCTCTGCTTTGGGTTGTCTATATAAATGAAATCAGAAGATGGGTTTGGGAAGACGTTAATTAGTTTCATTTCATTTGAATAGGAACTTAACATAGAGGTATCTCCCTTAAATAATGCTAATCCACCAGATTGATTTCCAACAAATA
>Ga0160423_10000127_pt1 | contig 54804 bp, 58 predicted proteins | sample CRUFie14St8metaG_FD_108191 | JGI IMG/M metagenome (GOLD analysis project Ga0160423, IMG submission 108191) | Marine microbial communities from the Costa Rica Dome - CRUD Field 142mm St8 metaG | ecosystem: Environmental > Aquatic > Marine > Oceanic > Photic zone | place: Costa Rica: the Eastern...
GGCTGTCGCCAAGGCTACAGGATATCCTGTGGGCATATTACGTACTGAACATGAGCGCGGGGCTCGCGCTTGGGCAACAGGACGACGACCTGGGGCTTCGCAGGCCGCATGGTCACGAGGTCGTGTGCTCTCATTCGTTCAAGGCGGTAAGACCACTAAGACTGCCGACAAAGATCTATATGCGAAGGCTAACAAGTCTAGAAAGAAGAAACCATAATGCCATACGACACTAAGGGTAAGAAGAAGAAGGGCAAGGGCGGCAAAAAAGGCGGGAAGAAATAGTTATATAAAACTACCTCTGAATCTGTAATGGACGTATATGCGCCTCGCGTGTCATATATTTATATAGAATGTTGTTGAGCAGACTGCTCATGTAGATACCATCCTATTAGGAGGTGCTCATGACTAGCATTGATGTTCTTGACCTAATACAGATTCAAACCGATTCAGCCACTATCAATTCTCTCTACAGGAAGAAATCAATCTCTTTAGACAACATCCCGACCTTAGACGATCCGTTCGATAATCAGTACTTCGTGCTATCTGCGGGGCAACAATCCGCGATCTGTAAGGCTGATATTGAGCGAGATGTCGCTGTTGTTGTCTCGTCAAAAGATGTTGAATTCCAAGGCGTAAAACCTCGCGACGCTCGCCAAGTGTGTATGATGGAAGGTCTACGCGAATCTAGTTTGTTCGTCGCGCTTGGAGGCGCAGGAACGGGAAAGACCACCCTCGCGTTGGCCTATGCCGTTCAGCAAAAATTTCGCAATGATAAGAAGATCGTACTATGTAAGCCCACTACATTTGTTGGCACAAAGAGTAACGCGATAGCAGCGATACCTGGAGATCACCGCGAGAAAATGGCCGGATATATAGACAGCTACCTGTGTGCCATTACACGCATCTTAGGTGATTATGCAGAGCATCACGTCGCTGAATGGGAACAAGATGGCTCATTAGAGTTTAAACCCCTAGAGCTCATGCGTGGAATGCACTTTGAAGACTGCGTTGTAATCCTCGATGAGGCACAAAACACATCTCCTCATGAGCTGTTAACGCTCCTTAGCCGTATAGCTGATACTTCAAAACTTATTATACTAGGTGATAGCTTGCAAATAGACACAGAGGTCTTGTTTGAAGAGACAGGGCTTGGAACACTCGTCCATTCAAATGGATTTCTTGACTCCGATGTCTGTGCGGGTATAGAGCTAAAATCACAATATAGAGGCGTTCTCGCAAATGTAGCGATAGACGTACTTACTGAAATTAAGGAAAAACGTGAGCACACAAACAATTAATGCGATCAGAATGATCGTACTTGGCGTCTTCTTTAGCTATCCAATGCTACTCATGGGTACGTTGCTTGATGCTGTGTTGGTTCTTCCCCCGCTTATTGTGGGCTATTACATGTTTATTAGTAAAAAGATGACGTTTATGATCGTCGCCCCTAGACACATCATGTCTGCGATTAAGGATTACGCTTCTAGCCCATACATCCAGGACAACATCGAAAATATAGAGCTCATCGTTTACCACGAATCAGCAGACGAATTTATGAGCCACGTTGATCCTGAAGAGTTTCAAATTGAAGATTACATTGATTAGCGATCTCTTCCCACCAAGGCGCGCAATCCCATTTACGACTTGACACATGATGATGCCCTAGCACACCTCTGAACGATTCGGCCTGTTTCTTCGTCAACGACGCAGACGGCGCTAACGTGACTAAGGGGATATCGAGCGCTATGCACAGATCTTCAATAACAAGACCTACTTGCTCAAGTATGCGCCCATCAAGACTTAAGCACTCTACAGGACCCTTAATAGGGTTCTCCATAATAGAGACGTCGTAACCTCGACTTGTGTAATACTTGCCCCACTTAAGTGATGGCTGCTGACATATATCAATGCCGATGCTTTGGTTGTTCATGAAGCCTGCGTGCCAAGACTTGTGCTGAAGATCAAGATATTGATACGTCACAGCCTCGTCACCCACAAGACCTATTCCTGCGTGAGAAGACACCTTTCTAGCGCCACTGAAGCAGTTATACAGGTGCTCAGGATTAAGACCTCCCCAATGAACCACAAGGCTCTTTGGCTTCGTCGAGGCGAACCTTCTTGGCGTGTAATGACCTACGGCGTGTATATCAAGACCATTAGGGTCTTTATATTGAATCACGTTCGCTCGACCGCCTAGCGCGTCTCCGCGATACAAGAAGCCTCCGCGATCCTTCTGATCCGCTAAGATCACGCCCAATGTTCCAGGCCCAAGCTTTCCGTCAATAAAATCTTGATTATCTTGGCGGTGTTGAAACTCGAAGGTTGCTTGCGTCAACTCGTCGATCTGCCTATGAAGATTTTTCCTGTTTAAATTAAACTCCTCAAAGAACCAATCGGGTAGTCTGTCTGAGAGGCTCAAACGTCTTAGCGCCCTCGCGTTGTATTTATAAGCGCTCGACTTGCTGCTTGTGGTTTCGATTGACATTACACCTCATTTACACTTGCTAAGAAAAATAGAATTATTTAACATATGTGTATGTTAAACCTTAACCTTATGTGTGATGACATGACCCGAACAATACAGTACACGCCCGAACAGAAGGATGCTTTTGACCGCATCATCCAAGCTATCGAAGATAGTCCTGAATTCCAAGAGCTAAAAGACTCGTTCGTCTACGAGGATCAGGGCATTGGTTCTTATGAATATTGGGGCTTTAAGGGATTTGACTCTGAGATGGTTGCCGTCCCTAAAGAAGAGAAGAACGTCACGCTTGACTTCGACATTCCAGAGTTTGACTACTATATGCACTCGATTGATGTTGAGATGAAGAAGTACGACATGTATGGGGATAAGATTGTCAATGAGACGTATACGCTCTGTATATCGTACTGTGGTAAGAATGAGATACACATTGGCTAAGATTGGATTAACGCTGATGAGTGACCAAGACGCGATAAAGATTAATTTAACTGATGGTGGGTTTGTGCGCCTTGTAGATTCTATGGGGAGTGACCTATCTGTGGTTAACTCTGCTCGGGTGTCATACGACACTCAGGTAAGCGAGATGCGACCGGGCAAAGACGATCGTCTTATTAAATATCTATGGGAGCACCAACACAGCTCTCCGTTTAGACACGCTACTGTTCAGTTTCACATCAAGGCGCCGATCTTCGTGCTACGCCAATGGATGAAACACCAAGTGGGATGTTCTTGGAATGAGCGCAGCGGACGATATGTAAAATTTAATACAGAGTGGTGGTATCCCGAGAAGCTCTCATTTGAAGATGACAGCAAGAAACAGGGCTCAGGGTACACTCTACCTACGGCGCTCAATGAAAGGGCATTAGGGGCCCTTCAGAAGGCTTATATAAGTGCGTACCAATCTTATGAGCATCTAATAGATTTAGGCGTCGCTAAGGAGCAGGCTCGCGCTGTTTTACCTGTAGGTATGATGTCTGAATGTTATTGGACATGCTCTCTTCAGGCGGCGCTTCACTTTTTAACTTTGAGGCTTGACGCCCATACTCAAAATGAGACAAGATCGTACGCATGCGCGGTGTACCAAATACTACACCGTACCGAGCAATTTAAGAGCGTTCTTGACATTTGGCGAGCAGACTTTCTGAAAAATAGGCCTGAATGTGTAACGCTCTTTTCTCATTGATTTAGGACAGAGCATGTTAAAGAAGGTAAGCTTTAAGCTTAACGATGAATTTGTACTTTCTTACGCAGACAAGAAAGTCCCTTGGGGTCCTTTGGGCTATTTCGTATATAAGCGCACATACGCACGCAAAATCGAAGGCACAGACCGCACTGAAGAGTGGTTTGAAACTGTACGACGTGTCGTTGAAGGCACATACGCCCTTCAGCAGTCGCACTGCAAGACCATGAATCTCCGATGGGATGCTGATAAATCTCTTCGATCTGCAGAGAAGATGTACGATAAGATCTTCAATATGAAATTCCTGCCTCCCGGTCGTGGCTTGTGGGCTATGGGTACTGAGATGGTGTGGACAAAGGGTTCAGCAGCGCTGAACAACTGTGCCTTTATTAGCACCGATAACATTGAAGACGACCCTACCGCCCCCTTCACTTTCCTTATGGACATGAGCATGTTGGGTGTCGGTGTTGGCTCTGATACTCGCGGCAAGAACCGCGTTGTCGTTCAAGAGCCGAACATAACAGATGAGCCTTTTGTTGTTTCTGATGATCGAGAAGGTTGGGTTAATCTGATCCGTACTGTCATTGGAGCGTATTTTGGGCGAAATGATCTGCCCGCTGAGATCGACTACTCTGAGGTTCGCGCTTATGGCGAAGACATCAAGGGTTTTGGCGGCGTAGCGAGCGGGCCTGAGCCTTTGTCTCGTCTCGTAGACGACATTAAGCGCGTCCTAAATGAGCGTGTTGGGGGTGTGTTGAGCGGTGCCGATATTGTAGATATCCACAACTACATTGGTAAATGCGTTGTTGCTGGAAATGTGAGACGAACCGCTGAGATCATGTTTGGTGATCCCGATGATACAGAGTTCCTTGATCTTAAGACAGACATTGATGCTCTAGGAGATCGTCGTTGGGCTTCAAATAACAGCGTATTTGCGTATGTTGGAATGCCTTATGATGAGATTATTAAACGTGTCGCGAACAACGGCGAGCCTGGGTTTATCTACTTGGACAACGCTAAGCGTTTTGGTCGCCTAATAGACGGCCCTAAAGAGAGCGACACTCGTGTCAAGGGTACTAACCCTTGTGGCGAGCAATTTCTTGAGAGCTTTGAGCTTTGTAATCTCGTTGAGACGTTCCCCGCGAACCACGATTCTCTAGAGGAATATCTTGAGACGCTGAAATACGCCTATCTGTACGGCAAGTCTGTGACCTTGATGCCTACTCATAATCAAGACACGAACGCTGTGATGTTGAGGAATCGCCGTATTGGTGTTGGTATGAGTGGCATCGTGCAGGCGATCTCTAAATTTGGTCGTGAGAAATTCTTGTTCTTTGCGAATGAGGGCTATCGGATCATCCAAGACCTCGACACTAAATATAGTGAATGGTTATGCATTAGCCGATCTGTAAAGACCACGACCGTAAAACCAAGCGGTACTGTCTCTCTCTTAGCGGGCGCGACTCCTGGGATTCACTATGACCACAGCGAGTATTACATCCGTAATGTCCGCTTATCCGAGGACTCTAAGCTTGTACCGCCTTGTATAGAGGCAGGATATCCTGTTGAGCGTTGTCAATATCAGCCTGGATCTCTTGTCGTGTCTTTCCCTGTAAAGAGCGTCAACTTTGAGAAGTCTAAGAGTGATGTGACTGCGCTCGATCAGCTCTCGTTGATCCGCGATCTTCAGACGTATTGGTCGGACAACAGCGTCTCGTCTACGGTTACGTTTACTAAAGACGAGGTAGAATCTTTACCGGAGGCTCTCCGTATGTATGAGGAGTATCTCAAGAGCGTGTCGTTCCTGCCTATTAGCGATCACGGTTATGCACAAGCGCCGTATATTGAGATCACTAAGGAAGAATATGATGAGCTCTCCTCAAAGATCACTCCTCTTGACGTGCAGGATGGCCATGAGGTCATCGAACGCTTCTGCGACGGAGATGGCTGTGATATCCCAATTGAAGGCAATTAAATAAATTTGCTAAGAATTGTGGATTCGCGTATTATATATACACGTTCAATGTGACTTTTCTATAACTCGCCTTGAACATGTATCTATAACCCTACTAACTCATTGGAGTTACTGATGTCTAATACCGATAATCCACGTCGTTACGCCTTCCCTGTGGGGCAAACCACTACTGATGGCAGAGATCTTGTCGCTGTTGATGAGCCTTGTGCAACTCAGAAGATGGAGCTTTTGTCTGAGGCGTTTGCTCGAGGTGGTATGGATGCTTACAACGAGCAGATGATGATTCTTAAGCGATACCCGCCCGTTGAGGTGCATGATCTCGACACAAACTCTCCGGCGTGTCGCGCCGCATACAAGGACTTCCACAAGATGCTGAACGAGTGTCCGGTCATCCGTCGTGCGATTACGGGTAAATGATATGAACTACGATCTTAAGAGGATGAACAACGCCGTTGGCGTCATCAACTTGTCGCAGGGCTACGCAGTAGACCAATATATCGAGGATAATTACTTATTAGACTCAATCATCTTCGCTAAGGGTCTTGCCTTCGCGATTAACGTCTCGACGCGCGTCCGGCTTGATGACATTGACGTGCCTGTCTACTCACACTTACAGGCGTTTCGATCAAAGGCTATACTTGAGCGCTTGCGAACATCTCAGATTGACGCAGAGCTCGTCGATGTCGCGGAGCGCTCGGGGATGTGTGTATTTGACATTAAGCATATATACTCATTCATTAAGCGTAACTACAACGCTAAGAGTCAAAAATCATTCCTAGCAGGCTTAGCTTAATTCTTCGAGACATACACACGCAACGTGTAGGCATACTACTAAGACAGTCTCGTATTAGAATTCAAATAACGCTTATAAGCGCTATAATAAATTTGCTAAGAAAATAGATTATCTGTAATATACTTACATGATCAATAATGATCATGACCCTTTAATCTCTTGTTTTAATGGAAACAACGATGCAAGAACAAAACACCCTTAACCTAAACGAGTTGTACGCCGACGCTAAGAGCGTTCGCGACGCTATTAAACAAAAGGTGGCGCACTCGCGCAATCCGATGATAGAGGTATTTCACGACCACTTTGAGATCGCACTTCGGACTCCACCAATTCTAGCCGACACTGGCTTTGAAAAACTTGGCGACATCACCGCGTTCTCGGACGCGATGCTCGCAATCAAGGATATGTGTCCTGACTATTTCGACGTTGGATTCGCGATTAACTCAATTGGCGAGATCGTACTGTACTACCGACCGAATGCCTTTTATGCCGGGAACACGATGGCGCAGATGGTCATAGAGTCATTCACCCCCGAGGACATCGAGATTCACGTCCTGAGAGAGAGTGTCAATCGCTTTCAGCGCCACATGCGACGTCGCTTGACAAGCACACAGGTCCGTGTCGTTAACGAGCGTACGACTGCTTCTCGTAAGACTCAACATCTTCGCGTCACTGAGAAGACTCCCGCAATCTCAGTGCCTTTTGATTGCGGTGCTCGCACGTCACCCTATGGCCGCGATTATGTTGTGTTTAGCATGAACGCCGTATACGCAGCTGAGAACTTCGACTTGGGTTACAATCTGTCGGAGCTGATTGACCTAACTCGCCAAGGCGTGATCTCATTCTTGAAGACAACTGATTCGACTTGGATGTGGGCGCGCCAAGACGATGACTATCGGATTGCTCCTCTTTGCTACGAGATTGATTGGGATCTCGACGAGGAGGACTACGTTCACGCCAACGCGGGTGAACCTCTCCCAAGATTCCTTGAGCGTGACAACCTTGAGACAGCGGATGACTTTGTTAACCGCATCACTGAGGAGTATGGCTACTGCGTCTCAGGCATTCAACCTGTCGTATAAGGAGTTATTATGACAGCATCTGCATACTTCCCCCGCGCTGAAGAGATTGCCTCTGAATATAAGGGCGCGAAGATTACCCGAATTGATAACTATTGTGGCCGCACAGGGCCTCTTGGCAAGGCGCTGCGTATAACAGTTCCTCGTGTCAATGATGTTAAGTGTCCTATTAAGCGTCTCCAACACCCTCTGCTCTCAGAGCTCCGCACCGCTTACCCTAGAGATTACCACCATCATGGTTGCCTTCGTGTAAAGATCGATGATGAGAGCATCGTTTATCTGTCTTATAAGACTTTTGTCCTCCACTTATCGTCATAGCATTGACAAAGGAAATCGCAATGGATCACGATTTTAGACTACCTGAAGAACATAAAGAGCTCTTGGCGTTAATTAAGAAGAACAACAAGGTTCTTGAACTCCAGCAGATTCCTTATGGAGATAACGCTTTCTTGCTTCTTGGGGCGCTACGATTCAACCTAAAAAGGGGCGGATGGCCGCGAGAAGACGTAGACAAGGCGGTTGAGCTCTGTATGACTGGAGACTATGAGCGACTCCAACACTTCGTAAGCGTTTGTCTGCTTCATCCCAAGAAGCACTAGACTTATATAAAACTACCTCTGAATCCGTATGGACTAATAATGCGTATACCAAGCAGAATGTTCTCTATCGACACAGAGCGCACGTACTTCTATTTCCGTCTAGCCACAGGCACTTTGTCTGTCTCTGATGGAGACATCGTACATAGCGAGCCTGTCGATGACTTCCCTGATTTTCAGATAGCCCTCTCCCATTTAGAATACACCCGCATACGAGCCTTGATTAAGGCCCACTCCCTCACACACATGTACCTTCAGCATCTCGACCCTGATAAGATGACCCTCGTTTCAGGTACATACGAGATCGTCGTTGAAATATGCGGAGGAATCCGCGAATGGGATGTCACCCTTCCAGGTCTTCGGCGGCTACGAGATGACGCTAAGCCTTTCACGCTTGTTAACGCCCTAAAAGAGATTAAGCCTTATATATCTAAGGACTCGTCTCGTACACTTTTACAAGGCGTCAAGGTGGCTGATGGCTTTATTTATGCGACAGACGGCATTAAGCTTATTAGATGCCCTGTTGACGCAGACTACTCTCTGTATTTGACCGCTGATGGGGTCAAAGAGATCCTAAACATGGACCGGGCGCTCATCTTAGAGCATGAGGATCTGTTTTTCATCTCAAACTTTAAGACTACTGTGATCGCGCATAAAGACGATGATCGTATTATGGAGTTCCCTCCCGTAGAGTCTCTCATTAAGATGTTCGACGACGATACTGAGCACCCAATAAAGAGCACAATCCGTAAATCATTTCTCGATTGTAGAGGCTCTGAGGACTCGATGCTCACCTACACGATAAATGAAGACGTTCATACTTTAACGTGGGGAGACGTTACTCGCCGTTATAAGACTAAGACCTCATCGGTGTTAACGCTTAAGGCCGACATGTCATTATTACCCAAGGATCACATCTCTAGGATCGTGACAACTCGCGTACATCTAGGTGACAAAGATCAGCCAAGGTTTGTCTTGTTTCAGACAGCCGAAAACCGGACGATTGTTCTCGCCTGTTGGTGTTAAATATAAATTTGCTAAGAAAAATAGATTTTGTTATTATATATGTATTAAATGATTGTGTGATTAACAAATCACACGCCCCCCAATCACCATTAAATCTCAAAGGAGATTGACCATGCGCCATCGCAGAGCACTGCAAATGCACTCTTTCGTTTACCCATCAAGCGGTGTATCCGATAACGGCTTGCACATGATTGTTGGATATATGCACCCTGAGCTTGGGTATCTCAACAATCACCTTCATGCGAGGGCTAACACGCCTCTCGTCTTGATCTCTACTGTGGTGGTTAACCCACAACCTTTGGTTGTCGCTCCCGACTTGGTGACGTCTGCGCCTTGGCACTCTTTCTCGACCATCATTACAGACCTGTTCATCAAGAATTTTGGTAATCCGCTCTTGAGCGGTCATACGCAGCGGAATCTTCTTACGCACAACTACAGGGTCACTTGTGAGGCACAGGCTGTCGAGGACCACCCATTAGGTGGCGTGATCAACGCCCAATTTATGGGGTTCGTTCCGCAATATCGCGCCGCAGATAACTTTTTAGGTCTTGAGGAGTGTGACGAACCTTATAGGCTTTACCGCGTCACGTTCGATGACTTTAGGCAGATCACCCTCGAGGAGCGTTCACTCCTAGACTTCCCATTCTAATCCCATTATCAGCATATCCACACAAAGGCTACAACCATGTTCCCATACAACATTAGAGGTATTGACCTCAACGCAGGCGATAAAATTTCAACACCGGACATCACATCTTCAAAGCCTAAAGTTGTTCGCGTCACTTATAAGAACATTCCGATTCGCGTTAAGATTAACAAGAATGGCGCAATTGGATGTCGCGACACTAATGAATGTTTTATCAAGGCGTTCTTCCCTGATTTCTATCAAGAGTATGTTGACGAACAAGAGTCACTTCGTGGCGTCATCTCTGAACTGAGGATTCGAATGGAGCTCCGCTCGTTGTTGATTGAGATGGCCTTCAATGAGCCTAGGGCTGTGCTTAAGCATCTCCTTGAGGAGGATGCACGATGAGTGTTCTTAAGACCTGTGTCGATTGCGACCTTCCGTTCGCGACTTCCAACACAAGGGCGACACAATGTCTTCCTTGTTGGAAGAAGGATCGCGAATATGACATGAGCAAAGCAGATACCGCGCATATCTTGCTTCAGAATCATATGCGTAGGCTTATGCTGCTCTATGATCACGTTGAGAATACGCGCGCAAGATCTTCTAACTCAGGGTCTTCTCTCTCTGATAAGCAGATTAAGCGTTTACTGATCCTGTGTCATCCTGACAAGCACGACAACTCTGAGATGGCTACTGAGATGACTCAACTGCTGAATGGGATGCGTACTCCGCGTTAACCGTTTACTGTGCCTTAGAGGGCATTATATGACGTAATAGGCCCCTATTTAGAGGTCTATTATGCTAATCAGGCTATTCTTGAAAACTCCTGAAAACTTGCCTGAAAAGCCCTTCTTCAATTATAGCGTTTGTTTCCTTTTCAATACTCAATGGAGTTATATAAAACTATGTCTGAACCTGTAACACACAACGACTTTGAAGGTGCTTTTTCGCGCTTAGAGTCCATCGTGACCTTTGATGAGATACACAAAATCCTCTATGGAGACTTATCATTCGCGCAAGCGAGAGCATCAATTTTGAATCCCTATGAAGGTCATGTTATTCAGCTTAGAGGCAAATCTCGCTACCAATTTCACCCCGAGACATTGACGTGGGAGATCAACATTGAGGCCCCCGACGCCAAGAATCCCCTCACGATTGACGCGCCCCTAGCCCCCATTTCATCGACAAAACAGCCCTCCCCCTCCCACCACACTAGAGGACTATACTACCATAACAAAGTAGCGATGATCGCCGTCGCCTTACAAGCAACAAGCAAGCACCACAACATCAGAGAGATACACGTCGCCCTGAATGGAGCCCGCTTGAATCGCGCCCAAATACCCCCCGGTATACCCAGAGTAATCATAAAGAACTCCCACTCCCCCCTGTACTCATTAAACGAAGCTATGAGACAACAACATAATGGGCAATATATTGATTCATATGGCCTGTGTATGGCTTTCATGCTCAAGGCAGATCCCGATATAATAATAGGACTCAACTCCAATGACCAAGAAATTGCTACAAAACGGGCCTTGAACCTGTCATGTAGACGGATTTTTGTACGTTCTGGGGCTTTTTTTGCTGATGGATCACCTGTTGCTGTGGCCCCTGAGCACTAGAGTTGTATTTACCCCCTAGAAAACGGACACCCAACCCTGTAACGCAGGTCATTTGGTGTGTGGCGCAGAGCGGATTCTTCAATGATTATAAGCACTTACGCCACATATTAGACCCAAGCGAAAGACCCGACCACCCATTGGCTACAGCAAAAGTTTGTATTTCCCCTAGGGGAAAAGCACACCACTGGTATAGATCCTTTATAAGGGTGGACACTACTTACAGGCTCTGTGCCTTTTGTGTGGCGCAGAATAAGACCTGCGAACAGTGATCGGCCTGAGCGAAAGTTATTCGGCCACTACCCTAGACAAGAATCGACGAGGCCAAGATACAGTGACTAAGATAAGAAGCACAGAGTTTTAGAAAACTATGGTTGAATCTGTATGGAGTATCGGCCTCTCAATACAGTATTTATGGCGTTGAATCGTGGCAACAAAAGCGCAATTTTGAGGTGCAAAATACAGGTTTTAAGATGCGGTGCATTACGCTTTTGAGCACCAAAAATAAATCGCTGGAGCATGCAAAGAGGTTTGAAAAACGATACGGACTATGCTAATATACTATTGTGTGCGCCCATGCGCCCACGCCCCGCAACCCCCGAAAACACCAAGAAGGACATGTTGATGACCTACAGAAGAACCGAACCTGAACATGCCGGGTGCGTCGATAACACGACTCACGGTTATGTTGATCCCGACGTGCTCGGCAAGCGAATGTCTACGATCAGACAGCCCGCCGCGACGCTTAGAGCCTCCATCATGGAGATACGCATCGAGAAGCTCAATGAATTGTACGAGGAGTGCATCAAAGAGGGCGACTCCCCTGCTGAAGCGCATGAATACTGCTCCAAGAAGCTCAAACTGATACCTTCAGTAACGACCTCAATGCCCAACAAGAAGACTCGCGCCCGAAGAGGTATCCGCGACCCTCAAGAGCTCAACGACATCTTGGATCTACCTGTCCGCTCGATCCAAGTGGATCACCGCCACCATCGTGACGGATTCATCTTCACGGTGCGTTATCGCGGTCGTGATCGCCGGTATCATATGACGCACTCGCTCCTAGCGAAACTTAACCACCTCGAAGAACAATTCAACCTCACAGAGATGTCGAACAGAGAGCTTGATCGTGTGAGATCTACCCCACTCGACCGAAAGTGTCACTACACTGAGGAGAAACGCCGGGTAACATCGAACGACGACGCGCAGAGTCGCATGCGATTCAATCGCAGATTGCATACACGGGTCGATCCGAACAGCAATCGACACGCCGTTAATCGTGAGCAGTCATCATATGATGCGCCTAAGAAGCGACGCCCCCTGACACAAGGCGCGACACCCGCAGACAGCAACTCCCGCGTTCCCGGACCTATCCAACGCAAGAGGCTCCTCAACCGACGTTAAGCGCAACTACCCGCGCCCTTAGCCACCCACCATTCTCGATCAGCGTCAACCGACGTTGATCAGCAACACGCATGAGCGCTCGTGTTTTAAGCGCTCACCCACAACAAGGAGATTACATTGGTAATCCTACCCAAGACTTCCGCGCATCAGCGCTTTGTTCACGCTCGGTACCCTGATGCCGAGCAATTCACCTGCCCTCTCGGCAACATCACCACTCAGGCGATGTACGCAGAGTTCGAACGAGCAGCGCTGATCGCAGACGGATTTGAGAAGACCACCGAAGAGATCGACACCGACCGACCAGGTATTATCGCGGCGACATGTACGAACTATTGTGAGGACACTGACATGCAGTTCGTACTTCAATCTAAGGACTTTACAGACTATATTGACATGCTTGAGTACCTTCAGGTGCCTCCCGCCGACGATGGTGAGCGCGCACGACTCAAGATCTTCTATGATTGGGCTCACGCGCTCCACGACTTCAAGATGAACGTCAAATCATTTCAGTCTCGTCGTGATGAGCACAACCATTGGCGGTCTGTATACAAGCTTGTCCTCGAGGAGCTTAAACGCGACCAAGACGATTACGAACTGTATCTCAAAGATGCTCGTAACATGGTTGCTGTGTACATGGATGTCGTGAGGCTCATGTCACCGATGAACAAGGATCGCTCATGGACCCCTCTCCTTAAGAACTACCTCGACGATCGTTTAGAGGCGCAGAGGCGTGGGCTCGATCTTGAGTATCAGTGGGAAATTGAGAGCTTCGCGAACCGCAAGGAGCGTATGGAGCACAATAATCTCGCGACACAGCTTTATCGACGCATCTTCAGCGACTTGATCAAGACCGACCGCTTCCAGGAGTTACATAATGGGTGATCACATCGTAGTCATCTTCAAAGGCTTGCTCGCCGCAGTGCTCTTTGTTCCTTGCCTGATGGTAACTCTGTTCTTGGAGTTCCCATTGTATTCGAGCATCATCCTGTTCTGCATCTACAGCACTAACTGATAACCCTAGACCTTGATATATATCGACAGCGCGCGCAAAGAGATTTGAAAAACGATACGGGATATGATACTGTATATGTGCGCCCTGCTCGCACCCCGCGCGCACGTCGCCAACAACCAAGCACATTGACTAAGGAGTCAATCACATGTCAAACAAGACAACCCCAACCGCTAACGAGACGATCACGCCGTTCAACGTCGAGGATCTCCAATTCACAGGCACATACGCCACCACCTCTGAGGAGCTCGCGAACGAGAGCTTGTGCATCGACAACGAGCCTGACGCGCCTGCTACTCAGAAGCTCCTCGCAGTGCTCCCCGATGTTCGTGAGGGCGCTCTCGATGCGCTCAACGGCAACCCGACGTTCAGCAGCCTGAAGAAGCTTTGTGCGTTGGCCACCAACAAGGAGGCACCCGAGGTCATCGCGACCAACATCGGCAACATCGCTTTCAATCGAGGCACCACTAAAACGCAAGTAAGCTGGAGCCTGACTGACTTCCGCACCAAGAAGAACCCTTCAGCGACTCGCCTCGAGCAGATCGCAACGCTCAAGCAGATTGCGATTGCAGGTATTGAGAAGGCTTCTCTTCGAGACATGAGCAGTCGCAACGTCGCCAAGGGTCAAGGCCAATTGATGAGCCACATCACATGTATGGCGATCCTCCGCGCGACCTCGCAGTGGCACAACTTGACGCACGTCGAGCAGGCTCACTATTCCGCGCGAGCACACCGCCCCGATGCCGACGCAGTGATCGCGTACACCTTCGGTACTTCGCTTGAGGGTGTCGTGCTTGCTACAGCGATCGCGATCGCAGAGGGTCCCAACTTGTTCGCGGTGGCTATCTACAACGCGGTGGCTACTGCGCTTGATGTCGGACAGATCGCGCTCCCTGAAGGTATGATTGACGAGGACGTGACCGCGCCGAACATCAAGGTGACTGTCGTGAAGAACCCAATGTCTCAAATCAACATGGAGTCGTGACATGGGGCTTAACCTTAAGAGGCTCAATTCTGATGCACCGGCTGACCCGATCTTGATGTACGGACGCTTCTTGTCGATCCTAGATACGTTGGAGTTGTTCACGTTCGCGTGTAAGAGCTGCCACACCAAGCGGATCAACAACCCGTCCGGCAAGATCTATCCCAACTGCGAGAAGTGTCGAGTGCGTAATCTACGAGAGGGTTTGCCTCCTCTCAAGCACATGTTCGATCACTTGGGTCGCCCGACTCCTCTACATCAGCAGTTCACGCTTGATAAGGTTCTCCGCATCATCGCGAAGCGGTTCGAGCAGATCTGCGTTACCTATCAGGACGATGACATCATGGCCACCACTGCGGACTTGCTCTCCCGCTTCTTGGAGGCCAACGGGCTGTCGATCTGGGATGCTGTTGAAGACACTCCCCCCGCAGTTGACGCGCCTGTTCTGTAGATCGCTCCCCCTAGTGATCCTCTCCTGTACCATAGGATGCACTCCCCGCACCGAGATGATTTGTTGCCAACGCCTTCAGGGGCAAACGCAGTTTATCAAATCTCATGTGATCGGGGGGAACATCAAGCCGAGATTCAACCGAATCACCGACTCGGCGGTACGCGCGTACTGCAGACGCACCTCCCCGAAGGCAGTCTGCTACACATTGGAGGTCGCGCTACAGCGCTATCCCGAAGGGCGTCCTCGCGAATACGGAGAGCTCGTATTTGGGATCTACACACTGAGAAACTGCCTGTACTGCAAGACAGTCACGCTCTGCGAAGGTGATGTCGAACGCTTAGAGTGTCCACCCACAGACGAAATCGTAGAGTGACTTAAGAGCCTGTCGCGAAAGAGCAATCGCGATGGGCTTTTTCGTAAGCTGCGCGCGCGTGTAAACTCGGGTCGAGATCTCGGGGCGAGCCTGATTCCTGTGGCTGTAGACAACAACTACGGCGAAGTGCTATTAGACGAAGCTAATAAGCAACACACAAAGTGACAAGAAAAGCGCAAAGCGACTTGGCTAAACGGTTATCTACAAGCGAAAGATCAAAGCGAAAGATCGAAAGCTACAGGTGGCGGACCCTAGCGAAAGTGCTTGGAACGAGAACGAGCGCAAACCGCCATAAGCGAGGTTTTCGCAAAGACGAGCTCTACAAGCATTTTGAACAGCATATACAGCGCATCTTACGAGCGACCAAAGCGCTTACTACGAGCGACTTGCTTCTTTAAGGCAAGCGATCCTGCTTCCCTAGCCAAGCTGTGCTTGTGATGAGCCGAGCGTTGCCTGTTATTGGTATCAGCCGGTTCTGTCGTACTGATTCAACGTGACTTTTCTAAAACTTTTTTATTGCGCTCGTCTTCTGTGTGTAATACTATTGACACGATGTTGTGATAACATCGCTACACTTGAAACCGTGTCTCTTGTGACACACATACACCGCGCTTATGCGCCCAGGGTAACGCTATGAACGCTTATACTTTCCCTCGTCACTTTGCTGATCCATCACGCGATGAAATCAATGTTCTCTTGACTGATGATCATCTACGCGCTGATCTTGATGATAACGCTCGTCTTCGCATGTTGTCTAATGACTTGTCACCGTTCTTTGTTGATAACATCTCTGATCTTTATGATGATGTGCCAACCTTTCACACCGGTAACGATACATATACTCCTGATTTCTCTAATCTGCTTAAATATATTGACATGCTTGATGCTGTGATCACTGATTATTTCTTTGATGATCCTATGTTGATTGATCTCGCTATTCGTGAATGTAATTACGCATTACCACGACGATCAACAAACTTGATTCATTCTCGCTCTGATCTTTCGCGCGTCTATGCTCGTCTGTATGCTCACTATGTCACCTTCTCAAATTCAACGATTACTCATGATCGTGTGTTTAAACAAATCAATCACATGATCGAATACGCGCGCGACCATATGCCGAACGCTCACTTCATTATCACCGATGATTGCATGCAATCGCTTCAACTTCCATCCTTGATGCATTTGATTAACTATTGCGCTCTCACACCTTCGCGTATCATCTCGCATCACTTGATCCCGCGATCTGTTAACACTGAATCATTTCTTGATATCGTGCTCTACTGCAACTCACATTTTGATATGCCTCGATACCTCTATACACGCTATAATGATCTATATGAACAATCACATCATATTGACTTTGATGATCTCCGCTCAATTAATGTTTATATGACTGCATATACTACGCTATCACCGCTTTCTATGCGATACCCTGCCAACAATCATCACGCTCACAATAATGTTGATCTTAACACCGATCATACACACCAATACTACAACACCCTACCTATGCTTGATTCCGCTCCTAATGTCTGTAAATTCACGCGCTGATACTCTCCAGCCGGGTAACGATACGCACTAAAACACTCTCTAACCACGTTTAACACTCTAACCTATGTGTTGATACACGTCGCGACCGAAACGCACTACACGCGCTAATCTCGCGACGATTTGAACACTCCCCATCTGACCACTTGACCGCGATTGAACCCACCCGACCCCCAACCGCGCTAAAGCACCCTCTCCCCTGAGGATTGCAAGCCAAGCCTCTCCTATGAGGGGCTTAAGTCAAGCGACTAATTAAAGATATCAAGGTAGTAGAACAAAGAGGAAGGCGATTGATTAGCGAAGCGATTGCTTTGACCGGTGGGCGTGTGCCGTAAGCGAAGAAAAAATTTTTACGAGCGTTAGCTGTATCTCGATTTCGACCGAGATAGATCGCGATTCAAATCTGGATGCCTCGATCATGATCGCGAGGTGTGCTCGGAAGAACCACAAGAGGTACCTTGATGACCGACAAGTGAAACGAGAAAGACGCTACGGTTGCATCCTGATGTTTCCTAGCACTATCGAGCAAGAACCAAAAGCGACGCGCTAAACTCGCCAAAGTGACTCGCGAACCCCGAACAAGTGAAGCGCTTTCGCCTCGCGAACAAGAATCGAGAGCGCCTCTATGAGCGCCCTAGCTAAAAAATGTAGCGACACAAGCCAAGCCAAAACTTTACTACGGCAAGGCCACATAGCGACAAAATAAGTGGCCCGAGGTGATCAGCGACAATAGTACCTGGGTGGTACTCTTTGTTGACGTTTCCTAGGATAACCTTAGCGAAAGTTGCGCTTAAGGTGAGGTAACATCGGCTAGGCCGAAAGGCGAGACTCGGGACGAGCGAAAGTTGCGAACGCAATCTTTCGTATAAATCGCGATTTTTCGCGATTTTTGCTGTTCGCCCTGACCGAACGATCACCCCCTCATCGTTCGATCAAACCGAATTGTCAAATAATCGAAATAATGCTTGACATGCGTTCCGGACGTGTAACGCTATGCAACCTTGTACAACCTTCCCCGCCTCTCTAAATATCGTTCTGTTTAACCGAACGATTAACCTTGTACAACCTTGTACACCGTTTTGTCCGCCTCGTGAAATTTCGCGTATCGTCTCCATGAAATTTCGTGTGTCGTCTCCATGAAATTTCGTGTGTCGTCTCCACTCGATTCCACGCGCGCGACATCATCACGCTCTGATCATTCACGGGCTCGTATCGTTACGCTCTTGTGTCGATTCTACGCGCCACCTGTAAATTTTTTTCAAACTGAATTATGTAACGATTACGAACACTTACGCTGCGTCATTACACATTCAACGTCACTTTTCTAAAACTTTTCTTGACCTCCTCGATCAATCTGCTATTGTGCCTCATGTGATCGCTGTTGATCACACACCAAACCATTTGACTCCACAGGGAGACAACGATATGACATTCACTCTGAATGATCTTACTACCCTCGCAACCGCTAAACGCAACCGCGCCACCTCAATCGCTCCTGACGCTCACACCATCGACGTCACCACGCTACGCTCCGATGCTCCTCTGATCACTGATCACCCGCTCGCTACGTTCATCAATGACCTGTCAAACGCTCGTACTGTGCTCGCTAACTGCACGTCATACGATGACCGCATGATTGTCTCTGATCACGCCTCAATGTACCTCGACAACGACCGTAAATGCTTTGTGCTGTGCCTCGATGCTCACGACGCTAAACGCGCTCCTCGTACCTCTGGACATAACGTTGTGACTCTCACCGCCGACCGCGCTACGCTCAAACGCTCTGACATGCGCCACGCCGTTAACGCCTTCGTTTCGATCGCTCACGTGTCGATCATGCTTGACCGCTTTGCATCCTACCTCACGCATCCTGTGACTGCTATCGCCTTCACACGTTCACGCGCTCATGATCTCACCTCTAACGTGATCCGATATGATCACACTCACTACTCACCTGTAACTCTCGCTCACGCGACCGCTTGCGCTGTCGTGATCCTCTCTGATCACAACCACGACACATACGCGCCCGCCTTCAACGCATGCCTTGATATGCTGAACGCATCTGATCACGCGCTCACCATCACCTGTGACGCTTACCCTGACTCTGTGCGCGCTCCTCTCGCTTGACGCGCTGACTTGACCTGACATGTGATTGCGTGACTTGACTCCACATCATCGACCGCGATCACCACGCTCTACGCCTTGAAACGCGACGCTCAAAACGTCGCGTTTCTTGTTTGTGTGCTCTCCAGGAAGACACCGATATGATGCTGTGATCTCTGCGCAGCCGGGTATCGTTACGCGCTTGATCCTTTGTTTTGAATCCTCCCCCTACCTCCTATGCTCTTTGTGTGTGTCTCACCTCTTCGCCTCGTGTCTTGTGATGATGTGTCGTGTGCCTCACGCGCGCTCTAATGCCTCTCTATGCTCGCTTGCGCTCTCTACCTATACCTACCCCTATGTTGACTTGCTTACGTTCCTCTGTGTGCAATCTCGCGCGTCTTGTGTTTCCACGTTGCGCGCGTGTGTGCTATCCGCCGTGTCTCGTCTCACCTTGCTTGACCTCTCGCGTTGGTATCGTTGCGCGTGAAATCTCCACGCGCGACCGCGTGAAATCTCCACGCCTCAACCTTGTACAACCTTGTACACGCGCGACCGCCCGACCGCGCGACCGTTCGCTCAAACCGAACGATGAAAAAACCGAAAAAAAATCAAAAAAAACCTGTACAACCTTTGTACAACGATACTGTGAACGCGCGTTCACACTCGCGAATTCCTGAAAATTTCTGAAAAAAACCCGAAATCACGAACCGCGGAGCCCTGACCGCCTTTACGACGGAGTGAATTTCCCTAGACTCGGACAAAAAGTTTCCGAAAACTACCGTTGAATCCGTATAAGAGACAGAAATAACTCTTGATAAATGGCGATTTGTTTGGTATTTTACATATACACAAAGATCGCAAATAACTGCAAGACATGGAGCAATACATGACAAGACTATTCCTGTTAAAAACCAAAGGCAAAGACCACACGGGCAAGCTGTGGGGCCACTCTAAGATGCACCTTATTACTTTCGCGACTGATCTTTTACGAGAGGGTCACATATTAGAGGCTACGATCTACGAGGCGATCTTTGAGCATGACTCGTCGTTGCGTCAACTGTTGGTGTCTGTGTTGAACGGCGAATCAAAACCCACACACAACCAAGTGTGGCGTTCTACGGCCTCTGATCACGAGGCGCAGCTACAAGACGTACAAGACATTCAATCCGTACAAGACATTCAATCCGTGGAGCCATCATGAGTGACCTTGATCTTCGATTCTTTGCGTTGGGCGCACCGCGAGGCAAACAACGCCCTAGAATGGCGCGTCGTGGGCGCAAGACCATCACATATACGCCTCAAGAAACCCTCGAATATGAGCGTAGAATTCGGGAGGCTTTTCTGTTGGCTTCTTTACACGATCAACTGCCCTTACGGGGGCCACTGTGGGTAGATGTGATCGCGATCTTCCCGCGGACTAAGGCGCTCTCCTTTCGATATAAGAACGGCACATACAAGCACAGCACCTCGCGGATATTGCACGCTGTGAAGCCGGACGAAGACAACATACGGAAGTGCGTCCTAGATGGGATTAATGATTACATCGAGGGTGGTGATTCTCGCGTTGTGGGCGGTACAACCTTGAAGGTGTATGCGTCAATCGACGAGGAGTGTGGCACGCTTGTTAGAGTCCGCAATGCCGAGAGCCTTGAGGCGCTTGGCGCGCTCTACGATTTCGGCTGGGGTGCGGGCTCCATTGATGCGCCCTAATTCGCGGGTCATTCTACGCGAGCTATTGTTCATGTGATTTAGTTGCTTTAAGACCTTCTCTCGTAGAGCCTGTGCCTCGCGTTCACGCTCTAGGACTTCTTGGCGTTCACGATCATTATCTAAAACTAGATGATCACCATGATCGTCGGGCATGGACATCATTGGATTATCCATAATAGCCCCATCTTCGCTGTGATGAACCATCCCCTCATTTGTATAAGAGATGGCTTCTGTCTTTGCGCCCATGAGGGCGAGATATGTGACCGCGCCGAGCGCGATAACCACTAAGAGATATCTCACTTTACGCCTCCTGAGAGCAACCGCGTATTAAGGACTCTAATATCTGCGCGGGTATCTTCGATACGCTTGTCGATCCGCTCTAGTGTTTTAGAGATGGACGCGAGGGTAGCGGCGTTGGCCGTAGTGGTCTTATTTAGAGACTTGATCTCAGCGGCTGCGGAATCGAGGCTGTTTTCTGCGGCCTCTAAGCGTGCCTTAAGTACTGCGAGATCATTACTAAGAGAATTGATCCAAATTAGGGCTGGGACAAAACATGCGGCGCATGCTTTCCAAATGAGATCAGCCTTTGTACTTGGAGAGAGGGTTGTGGACATACGAGCCTCCGAAGGCGCATCGGACAGATGCAGATATACTTTAGGGATAGATAAAAATTACCATATTGATGTATCTCTTAAAAGCAATCAATAATCATTTGCTAAGCCAATCGGGATCATGTATGATATTTACGTCATGTGATGTGTTTATCATACATCACTTCATTCAATCGAAACCAAATCAAGGAGCAACGATGGCTAAAGAAGAGAGTCGCTCTACGTCTTGTAAGAAGACGATCTACTTCCCGAGCGCGATGCTTGATGAGATCCAACAAGAATGCACGCGCCTTGAGCGCAGCTTCTCTTGGGTCATGCAACGCGCGTGGCGCATCGCGAGAGAGACTGTACAAGAGATGCCGGGTGTTGAATTAGCAGAGACAACCGACCAACGGGAGGCTGAAGATGCTCACATTGGGTAAATTATGCACATTTGTTGCGCTACAGACATTCTCGGCGCACACACCGGACCGAACACCCCTCTCAGAGATGTCACCGTCCTATCAGCGTGTATGGAAGAAGCGCTATATGGACTCACGCATTGAAGAGTGTAAGCGTCTTGTGCGCTTCGCGAAAAATCAACCGGGGTTATCTGATAACAGCAGACTGGATGTAAAGCGCCACGAGATTCTATGGATCTTATCAACCGCCGTTGTAGAGAGCGGATTAAATAACAGCGTCGTATCCAAACGAGGCGCTAAGAGTTCTATGCAGACGTACCGGAAATACGCGCCGTGTAAGACTTGTGATTTACGGGTCGCGGGGATCTATCACGCGATCACATATCAGAGAAAACACGGATCGTGTAGCGCTGCGGCTAAGTATAACGCAGGCCCTAGAGGAACATGTATGGGTCTTGGGCGCGGATACGCCTCACTCGTCCTGAGTGTGTACGAAGATGTATGCGCTGAGGACGGCACTGAATGTCCTATTGATTGGGGGTGTTGAGATGGACGCAGGCAAATATCAAGAGTTCACTCGCACGACAGCGATCTACCCAAGAGAGACTGCGTTGTCTTATTTATGTCTTGGCCTCGCGTCTGAAGCGGGAGAGGTCTGTGACAAACTGAAGAAGCACATTCGTGACAGCACACAAGAGGACTTAACACCTGAGCAGATCACCGCGATCTCAAAGGAGCTTGGAGACGTTTTGTGGTATGTCGCTCGACTAGCCGATGAATTAGGGCTTACCTTGCCAGAGGTCATCGAAGCCAATCATACAAAGCTATTAAAACGTAAGCAAAACCAGACACTTAAAGGCAGTGGAGATGATCGCTGATCACTCCTTAGACTTTTAGAAAACTATAGAGATACTTGTATGGCTAATAACGACAATAGAATTATATCTCGTAAAGACATGTTGGATTTGGCTGATAAGGCTTTCCAATTCTGTCTTACTGCGAGCGGAATAGATCTCTATCCGTATCAACGAGAGTTTGGATTACGTATATGTCAATCTGTCTTATTAGAGGACGGCGATGAGATTACTGCTTTATTCTCTCGACAGAGCGGAAAGACTGAGACCGTTTCTTGTGTCGTGCCTAGCTTGTGTGTGTTGTTACCGACGCTAGCACAGGTTCCCGATTTAGCTGAAGACTCTCGTATCTCTAAATTTAAAGATGGTTTTTGGTGTGGCATCTTCGCCCCCAACTATGAGCTTGCGGGGATCATGCACTCTCGTATGGCATCGCGCTTAACTAGCACCTCCATGCAGGAGGTATTACAAGACCCCGATATTGACCTCCAACTCAATTCAGGGCGTAAGGTCTTGCAACTCCCTAATGGTAGCCGTGTTGACTCAAATAGCGCAGGACCGCATACCGCGATCGAGGGTAAGACTTACCACTTGATCATCTGCGAGGAGACTCAAGATATCGCGGACTATAAGATAAGAAAGTCTATTCACCCTATGGGTGCAGCGACCTCCGCTACAATCATTAAGATTGGCACACCTGCTCCAAGAATCTGCGACTTCTATGAGGCATGTGAACGTAACCGTACACGAACCCTAGAGGCTGGGCAGCGCGCTCTTAAGACTCACTTTGAATATGACTACACTGTAGCGCAACAATACAATCCCCGCTATGAGCTGTACATCAAGAAAGAGATTGAACGTCTTGGCTATGAGAGTGATGACTTTCGTATGTCTTATAGGCTCCATTGGATTCTTGAGCGCGGGTTGTTCATCACGCCTGAGATCTTAAAAGAGTGTGGAGTGCGTGATCGTAAGACCCTTCGATCTGATCAGGGATCTTCTTTTGTTCTGTCATCAGGGCTCTCTAATGTAGACCGTTCTACGGATAACCTAATCGCGTCGATTGATATTGGACGCCACAGCGACTCTACCGTCGTGACTGTCGCTAAGGTGTGGTGGGATAACCCGGACACTCAAGCGGGTGAGAACCGCTATCGGACGCACGTACTGAATTGGCTTGAGCTTCAAGGCGATGATCATGAACGCCAATACCCTCAGATCTTACAATTCTTGAGTAACTATAATTTGGGCTCAATCGTCGTTGATGCTACGGGTCGAGGTGATCCTATTTATGATCGTATCAATGCAGATTTGTCTGATATTGAGGTTTGGCCTTTTATCTTTACCCAGAGATCTAAGCATGAGGGCTACACTGTTTTGTATCAAGAGATCTTCAATCAGCGCTTGACGTACCCTGCATCTAAGGGCGCGCAAAAGAGCTCTAAATGGCGTAAATTTGTACAGCAGACAACGACCCTAGAGAAGAACTGGAAGGGTAAATATATGTCTGTCGAGGCCCCGCAACAGAAGGGCAAAGGCGCGAAGGCTCTTGATAAACCTCACGATGACTATCCCGACAGCCTCATGATGTTGTGTTGGCTGATACACCGAAAGAGTTGGAGTATTGATTATGGAGACTCACTCACAAGAAAGTCCGACATCCTCTACGACAGAGTCCGAAATAGAGGATCAGGCATCACGGCGCGTTCGGGAGCTTCCCGGAATAGATGGTGATCAGGATCTATCTATTGCTGTAATCGCTGATATCTCAGGCATTGACGCTAAGATGGTGCGTAGATATTTATACATGGGAGTGATAGGCTCAACTAGAGCTTGCGACGTTCGTGATTGGCTCGAACATCATCAACCCAACGTAGTGTGTCGCGGAAGTCGTATTGAACGAGGCCGCGTATTTAATAAGTGGAGAGACTAATGGCAGTTATTGACAGTACCCCGTTTGGTAAGGCCGATTCCCTTACGCATCAGATGCTTTTGGGTTTTAGAGAGAAACATGCCTATCGCCTTAAGCGCTATGATGAATACACGAAATTCTATAGAGGTGTGCATTGGGGCCGTACAAGGCATCCTGATGATCATTTCGTAACTATGAACTACTGTAGCCGTATCGTCGATATCCACGCGGACTTCTTGATGAAAGATGGCTTTAAGATCGTGATCCCTGATGATCCTGAATCTGAGGAGTTTGAGCCTGAGACTCTTGATTTCTTAAGCATGGCGCTTGATCGTATATGGCAGTTAAATGACCGCAACGACCTCGCTTTGAACATGGCGCAGATGGCGGGCGTGACGGGTGACTGCTTTGTTCGTGTATCCCTTAAGGAAGATGCTGTGTATGGGTCTTATCCTTGTCTAGAGGTAATCCCTAGCGCTTATGTGTTTCCTACGTTTCATGGGCCTCACGGACCGTCTCAAAGCAAGCTACATAGTGTCCTGATCTCTTACCCTAAATATACGGAGTCTGCGAACACAGATATCTTGTCTGGTCTTGACCGCGCCAATCGCAAATTTGGAGAGCCTGATCAGAGCATTGAATATCATGTTGAGCGGTGGTATGAAGACCGCGTTATCTACTACCACGATAACGGCAAAGAAGAGGTCAAGCCCAATCCTTTAGGCAAGATTCCGCTGGTACATATCCCTAACTACCCGATTGCAGGTGAATTTTATGGACGCTCAGATCTTGCGTTTATCCTACCTTTACAGAGAGAGCTTAACGAGAAAGCGACAGACATCTCGGACGTGATCAACTATCACGGCTCTCCTGTTACGGTTGTCAAGGGAATCAAGGTCACACATCTTGAGCGTGGCGCTAACCGTACTTGGAGCATCCCTGAGCATGCGTCTATCGAGAACCTTGCGCTTAACGGAGAGTTAGATGCCTCTATGCAATACTTAGAGCGTATCCGTAAGGCGATGTTTGAGATTGCCGGGATACCTGAGCAGGTGTTGTCTCCTACTCATCAGTATCAAAGTGCTGTTGCGGGCTCACTCGCGTATAACAGCATGATTAATCTCCGCAAGAGCAAGATTACATCTTTCCGTAAGGGCATACGCGAGATTAATGGCTTGATTGTCCGCGTTCTTATGTTGATTGAGGATGACTTCGCAAAGAAGGCTAAGGGCCATCCCGCGCGTCACCTCTACAACACGGATATTGTGTTTGGCGAACCACTCCCTAGAAATGAAAGTATAGAGCTTGATCGCGCTGAGAGGCGTCTTCGTCTTGGCCTGTCATCTCGTCGTTTTGAGATGGAAAAGATGGGCTTATCACGCGCTGAGATGGACAAGATCATGGAAGAAGTACAACAAGATCGCGAATCCTCTTTAATGTTTGAGGAGCAGGCAGGCGCTATGTTATACGAATCGGCGGGCGAGGGTAATCCGTTCCCTAAGCCAAGCAATCCCGAAATATCAGGCGAGAAAAAGTCTGAGAACTACGCGGACAGCAAGGCGACTGATCAAGAGTTTTAGAAAACTATGGAGTAACCTATAATGCCATCTGCGCCTAAAGGGACAGGTCTGCGCGTCAAAGGCGACCAAGCGAGTTACCGATCAATGTCGGGTAGAACGGAGTATGTCTCTGTAAACTCTGCGGACTACCGTACTCTGCCTAGAGTAGATAACCCCAATACTGTAGACAATTTAGTGCGCGCTTCTAAGGTTCGCACACGTATTCGGCGCGAGGTTATTCTTCCTTTATTAAAGGACCTCACTGTGTTGACCGCTTACGCTAAGCTCTCGGAGTCATACACCTCTGAGATGCTGTTGTTCCAAGAGGACATCATTAAGGCAGTGTCACGACATCTTAAGCAACAATATCGCTTGCTCCTTAATATAGACAAACAGATAGACCGCTCTGATCCCGCACACTCTCGGCGCGTAAATCTAGCGATGGGTCAAATCAAGGCAGAGATTGAGTTTGTAAATGGGAGAGCAAGCGGGCTATATAATCGCACCCTCCGCGCACTCTCTCAGGAGATATCTAAGGACAAGCCGGACGCTATTCGCATCTCTAGGCTATTAGCGCCCGCTACATATCAGAACGTAAACCATCACTCCCTCTCTAGGGGATTGGCTTCTATACAGCGTAGCTCTTTACAACGTGCTAGATTCAACGCACAATATCAGCTTTATGCTGAGGCCAATGTTCAATATGTACAATGGCGATTATCAGGCAGCCATAAAGACTATGGCGGATCTGAGATATGTGAGGTCCTCGCAAACACGACAGGAAACCTCGCCTCACGCGCTAGAAGCGATAGAGGTCTTTACTTGTTATCTGAAGCGCCTCAACCTCCTCATCCAAACTGCATGTGCTCCTTAGTGCCTACAAAATAAATTTGCTAAGCCTATCAGAATCGTGTATTATATGTTTATGAAAAACGTCTAATAACTTAAATAAAGTTAATCGTTGCTCATAAAATGTTTGATAAAGATTTGTCCGATATGGTACGTCTGAGGCGTTTCTGTATATGAATACAACGCAGAGTTTCCGAAAACTATGCTTGAATCTGTATGTTATGTTTCTAAAAAAATCTTTGACTTTACAGGACTCCCTCATATTATAGAAGTAGTCCTATCCACTCAAAGGAGCTTATCATGTCACGAGGACCATCACTTAACGCGCAAAACGCACCGTCCGTAGCACCCGTCGAAGGAATGAACACTGAGGTTGGGGGCAACCGAGGCAACGACATGGCCATGAGCGTGCCAAACGTCCCGCGCACTCGTACCCAGGCTCAGGTTCCAGGCGGCGCGCAGATTCTCTCGAACGGCGCAGACGGTATGGAGCGTGCGATGCCACGCATTAGCCAAATCCGCTAAGACCTAATTTATATCCGCTACCCTGTAAGGAAACAGAATGTCCGACACGCCAAACACTACAGAGCAGACCCCGAACGACAATGCAGAGCAATCTGCACCTGTCACAAACGACACTGATACAATCACTCGCCAAGACCTCATTGATGCTGTTGAGAAGGCTCGCCAACAAGAAAAAGATAAGCTGTACTCTCGATTAGAAGACCTCGATTCTTCTAGAGAACAACTTAACTCTAAGCTTGAAGAGTCGGCCGAAATGCTTCGCGTTCTTATGCAAGAGCGCGATGACGCCAAAAAGCAGCTTGAGGAAAAGGCACTTGAAGAGTTGTCTGCTGAAGAGAAGGTCGCACAGCGACTTAAAGCCCTTGAAGAAAAAGAGGCTTCTCTCCAATCACAACTTGAGCAAGTTGCTACTGAGGCGGCGATGAGGGTTCGCGAATCGGAGCTAAAGCTCTACCGCGCTAACAGACTCGCTGAAGTGGGTCTAACGCTAACCGAACTCGTATCAGGCTCTAACGAACAAGAGATTGATGAAAGTATACAACGCGCAAAACAACGTGAGGACGCGATCTTCGCCAAGGCAAGAGAGTCTGTTAAGGCAGAATTCGCTAATAACTTGCCCAAGCCGTCCTCACCTGCGCCTCTTGAGCCCGCTAAGGACTCTGCTCTCGTTGATCCTCGTAAAAAGTTTGAGCTTGCGAATCTTTCTTCACAAGACTTTAACCGACTTAAAGCAGAGCTCCTCGAGAGGGCTCGCTCTAACTCTTAATTCCTTACAGGAGTAAATCATGCCCGTATCAGGCTACGCAGCATCAGGTGCTAATTACGCTACTAGCGTTATCCAACAGACCGCTAACGAGCTTCACCCATTCTTAGACGTATACTCGCTACAAGCCCTCCATGAGGCTCGTGGCGTAATGATGTATGAGAACTTCGCTACTCGTCGTCTCGACCTTAGCGCAGGACCCGGACAGACCATTAAGTTTGTCACTTACGCAGACATCACTCGAGGAACTGAGCTCACTGAGGGTACTAACCTCACTACTAAGAGCATCGCTTCAAGCGTTAAGAGCATTAGCGTCACTGAATGGGGTAACGCGATCTCTGTCTCTGAGAAAGCGCTTCAGTTGTCTTTCGATGAGCTCATGACTGAGAGCTCAATCCTCCTTGGACGTGATTATGCGATCACCCGCGATCTCTACCTCCGCGATAAGCTCGTCTCAGGCTTCACCAACGTCATCTATGGTGGCGAGAAGTCTGCCCAAGCGAACGTCACGTCTGCAGACACTTTTGGTGTTGAAGAGGTCATGAATGGTGTTCTTGAACTTCAGAGCAAGAACGTCCCTAAGTTCAATAATGACTATTATGTGTGCTTCGTACACCCACGACAGGCGAGCTATCTAAGGCGCGACTCACAGTGGCAGAACGCAAACCACTACAAGAACGACGCGCGCGCTCTCTTCAAGGGTGAGATTGGTCGCTTTGAGGACGTGATCTTCATCGCCACTACTCATCAAGGTAACGGCGCGGCTGGTTCACTCGCGGCACAAGGTGCAAATAACGCTGAGGCAAAGGTTCAGGCGGCTACGCTCCAACAAACTGCACCGGGCTATGAGCTTCTCCTTGATGGCGACGCTACTCACGGCGCAGGTGACGCCACCGCAGGTGGCGGTGATTCAGGTATTGATCTCTTCCGCGCTACTATGTTTGGTGACCAGGCATTCGCGCTCGCAGACTCTCTCCCTGTAGAGCTCCGCGACAACGGCGTAGAGGACTTTGGACGTAAGCACAGCCTCGCGTGGTACGCGATCTGGGGATGTGGCGTTCTCAATGAGACTCACGGCGTCCACATCATCACTGCCTAATACGGAGACTACCCATGACCGAAGAGAAAAAAACTCGACGTCGGCGTAAGCCTGTCGCCAAACCATCTAAGGTCGTGGATAGTACTGTGATTTTAGAGAAGGGTGATGTCATCGGTTCTCGACAAGAGGAAGAGACATCTGCGCCTTCTGAGCTACCTCCTCCGAGCGATGCGGTAGACGCTGAAGTAATTAAAACATCAGCGTCTCGCGTGGTAGCTCATAAAGACCGCTACACTAAGATCGTGGCTATCCAAGACTGTGTTGGGCGCAACGGCGGTATTCGCGTTGACATTAAGGCGGGTCAAACCTACACTTTCCCTACAGCAGTCGCGAATTGGCTCATCTCGATAGGACGCGCTAAATAAGGGAGTAGCATCATGGCAGACGTAGCATCCGTAATCCTTCGTGTAAGACGCAGAATACACGATGCGACGTTTAACCAAGAAGGACTCCCTCACTACTCTGATGAGGTCTACAGGGACGCACTAAACCGCGCCCTAGACCGCGTTAACCTTGCGCTTAGCTCTAACCATACGATAGCCATGTTGCCGACAAGAGCGGAGTATCTTGTTGAGTTACGGACTACGATAGAGATGTGCTTTATCCGAGGTGGTGAAGGTACAACAGGTGACGTTACTGATGTGCCTGAACTACCTCCGCAGGCGCTCACCCTACCGGGTGGATTTACTCAGAGTAATCAACAGATGTCCTATGAAGGGCCTCGTTTTTGGTTACGTCTCGCAGAAAGACTAGAACAAGAGTATCGCGACATACTTGATGACGTTTTAGAGGCGCTCTCTGCGGGATCTGCGATCACGATGGGTGTCATGCAACGTATGAGTCATCGAACGCGCAGGAGTATGTCATATTTCTACGATAAGCCACTCGACGCTCCTGATATTTCTGTAAGCGCTTCGGGTAACAACGTCGTTGTTGGGTGGAATCCGTTACTCACCGAATTCTTAGAGACGTATCGCGTAGAAAGATCTCAAGACGATTTTGTCACGTTCACTGAGGTGTTCTTGACGCATAATAATCAGGATAAGTTATTCGTTGATACGGCTGTTCCTGTGGGTAACTACAAATATCGTCTGCGGGTTGTAAACACTAATGACCTTTCGTCATATAGCCCTGTCGCTCAGGTGACTGTACAATGAAGGGCATGTTAAGAAACCAACTTGAGAAGTCTACCAACGACTTTCTTGAGAGATATGGCCGTAAAATTGATTACTACAGGTACTCATCTGTAGCAGACTATGCGTCTCCTTATAGACAGCGTAAGAAGCAATACGCCGACGTTCCTATACAGCTCCAATGCACTGTGCAGGAGCTCATCGAGACGGACGCTCACTCTCCGATTGGGAATGCAAAGCTTAAGACCTTTAAGCTGTGTACGACGCCTAAGCACATCAAACTTGCTTTCCACCCATTGGACTACGACGATCCTAGATTAGACTTAGATCCATCTCTCATTATATCTACTAAAGACAAAATGATTATCAATGGAACAGACTGTCGTATGTATGCAATAGAGCGACATGCCGATGATAACGGCGGTCCTATTTGGTACATCATTAAGGCGAGAGAGACGGTGGAAAATGGGAATTGAACCATCGCCATCTAGAACCGACATAGCCGGGGCTATGCGGAAAAAGTTATATAAAACTATACTAGAACCTATACCGTCGCATATTCGGAAGCTCACCTTGTCGCAGAAGCCTTTTTTTGGCAACACGCCTGAAGGCCAATTTTTGCGTAACAACATGAAGATTTACCCCAAGAATAACAGCTTTACTGTTGGGTTCAACATGAGCGCTAAATTAGGCGACCGATCCATGTCTCAGGTTATTGGTGATGTTCAATCGAATGGTATTAATGTTAGAGACGTCCTTGAGCGGTATACCCGAAATGTCCTGATACCTCAGCTTAAGCGCCGTATAAAGCGAGGACGATAATGGCTAAGACTTTCCCGCAAATCGAAGAAGCATTTATTAATGTATTCTCAGGAATCACAATAGATGACATGGATGGCGCAACTATAGCGCCTTCATTCTTTGTAGATGTTCCCGACGTAGAAGAGGTATCTAAGCGAAAGTTCCCCGCGATTACGATTGATCTACAGACGGTCACTCATGAGGTTGAGATGGAGACATCGGAATATGAGGACATTGTAGAGTATAATATCGTAGACGATACAATCACTACCCGAAGAAAATCGCATTGGTATAGAATTGCCTACAATGTGCATGCTTGGAGTCTTTACGCGCTCCAAGACCGAGAGCTCTGTCGTAAGATCGAAAACCGACTCGCCCCTAGAGACGGACTTACCGTAGACGATGAGCGCTATTGGGTATTCCGACAAGACTTTAATGTCGAAGATGACAACTCAATTCCCGATCAGATGCTCTACCATAAAAGGTGGACTTTTGAAATTTTAGCAGATATAGATAATACAGACACAGATGTGACAACGAAGGCTGTTAAAGAAGTACATCTTGAGAGCTACACTGTGCGAACCAAGCCATTTGGTGATGAGATCGCTCCTGTTGATGATCGAGGTACTCGCGTAAACGCAGTAGACGCCGTGAGACACTTGCACAGAGAGATAAGATTCAATCATTTAACTTACTGGTTCCAACCGGAGGATTAAGATGGCTTACAACACTCCCGGAGTATTTATCAATGAGGAGACTCCTCAACTCACTCCCCTAATTACCGCAGGCACTGGTGTCGCGGGATTCTTGGGCTTCTCTACACGAGGCCCATCTCAATTGGCGGTCGCTCTTGATTCCTATGAGGATCTTCTTCGCACTTTTGGCGCGCCTTACACCGACGAGAGCACTTTTAACTCTGTTAAGATGTTCTTTGAGAACGGTGGTAGCCGGGCGTACTTCGTGCGACTCTCAGACTACGATGTCGCAACAGGCGCTGAGAACGCTGATGCGGCGTCTACTGAGGTCGCGACACAACAAGCAGGCGCACTCACCATTAAGGCAGGCTATCGCGGTAACGAGAGCGTCGGTACCGAAGGCAACAGCCTGTATGTACAGCTCACAGAGAACCCGATGCACCCAAGTGCTGGACGTGGGCAAGATTTGGTTACAGATTTGACCGCGGGTAATGACGTGGTTGAACTTAGTGGCCTTATTGGTATTCGCGCGGGTACGCTACTTAAGTTCTTTACAGATGATTCAAATAACGACAGCACAATAGGCGATGATACTACTGAGTATCACGTCGTTCGTCGTGTAGAGTCTCGCCTTGAATCAGGAGTTATTAAGCACTACGCTTACCTTGAGACTACAATCGTCGCTGCAACAGCATTTAAGGCTGCGACTACTACTGTTGAATCTGTAGAGTACGACGTAGCTGTCTACAACGCGACAAGCGAGCTCCTTGAGAGCTACAGCCAACTCAGCCTCTCTGAGAGCGCGGACAACAACATGCTCGCGATCATCAACGACTCAGAGCTTGGAAGTCGTTTCATCACCCTTGCCTACGCTCCTAACGCGGCAGACAAGGGCGCGCTTGATGTCACAGAGACCATCTTGACCTCTCAGGTACAGCTCTCAGGCGGCACCGCTGAGAACGCAGGTGCGACCTCTGCGATGTTCGCGGGCAGTGAGGCTCTTGGTAAGGGTATTCATGCGTTCGACGCAATCACAGAGCTTAATATCATCTGTGCGCCTCCTACACTGAACCCTACAACGAACACTTGGAGTATTCAGGGTACTGCCGTGTACCACTCACTGCTCCTTCAGTATGCTGAGGGCCGTATGGACGTATTCGCGATCCTCGATCCTGCGATTGGAAAGACCACTACAGAGATTAAGCAGTATCGCGAGACATCTCTTGGTGTTGATACACCTTGGGGTGCGCTCTACTACCCATTCCTTAAGATCCAAGACCCTGAGCGTCCACAGAGCTCGGCAACTATCCTTGTTCCACCAAGCGGTGCTGTCGCTGGGTGCTATGCTCGCGTTGATGCGCTCCCCGCTCCTGATGGTGGTGTAAGCGCGGCAGCAGCAGGCGTAGGCATCAACGGCGTTGTCCGTAATGTTGTTGGCCTTGAGATTCCTGTATCTGATAAAGAGCAAGCGCTGTTGAACCCTGTAGGCGTCAACTGTATTCGCCGTTTGGTTCGCGCGAGTGGCTCACAGGGCATCTTCATCTACGGTGCTCGTACACTGTCTACAGCGGCTCACATGAAGTATATCCCCATGCGCCGTACCATGACTTACATCGAAGAGACTGTACGCCTTAGCTCACAATTCGCAATCTTCAAGAAGAACGGCCCTGAGATCTGGAGTCGCCTTTCTTTGTTGATTGATACATTCCTTCGCGACTTTTGGGAGGAAGGCAATCTCAAGGGGGCATCTCCTGCGGAGGCGTTCTTTGTCACGATTGACTCAACAACGACCACTGCGGTAGATATTGAGAACGGTATCATTCGTGGTAAGATTGGTGTGAGCCTTTTCCGACCAGCAGAATTTATCGTATTCACATTCACTCAGGCACAATCTGGGTCTAGCGTAGAGGAGATTTAATAATGGCTACAACGCTTCTTAGAAATTTCAAATTTAAGGTCACTGTTGGTAACTTGGGCGTTATGGGCTTCCAGAAGTGCTCAGGACTTTCTTCATCTGTAGAGGTCATCGAATACCGTGAGGGCGGCGACGCGATCACTACTCGTAAATTCCCTGGACAGGTGTCGTTTGGTAACATCACGCTCGAGCGCGGAATGCTTTCCGATAATCAGAGCTTGCGTAATTGGCTTGAAAGTATCCTTGATGTGGAGACTACCCAAGCGAGCACAGCTGCGCCTACTCGTCAATCGCTTACTATCGAGGTTCTCGACAACTCAAATCAGGTAGAGCGCACGTTCCGCATCAAGCGTGCCTTTGTAGCGTCTCGCGAGATCACCGATCTTGACGCAACAGGCAACGAGATCCTCATCGAGACTTTAGAGATTGCTCATGAGGGCCTCAAAGAGGAAAACATCGGCACTCGCTGATAAGTTATATAAAACTACCCTTGAACATGTAATAGGATTGTAATGATACCTTCAAATACAGTAATACTCCCTGTCGGCATTGAGAAAGACGGGAAAATATACCGCAAAGTCACAGTAAGCGAAATGAACGGCTTTGATGAAGAGAACATGTCTACGCCTGCCGTAAGGAAAAACGGCGCTAAAGCTCAAAGCATCTTACTGCGCCGTTGTATTCAAGAGATTGAGGGTCTTGTGCCTCTTAAGACTCGCCCGAACCTCCTGATTGACGAGAGCATTGTCCGATCCATGTGTTCATATGATCGAGACTTTTTGTTCTTTAACATCAGGATGATTGGCGGTGTTGAGGATGTTGAATTTATCGCCGAATGTCCCTCTTGTTCAGCACAATCAAAGTACTCTAAGAACATCAGTGATCTCGCTGTATATGAATGGGATGACTCGGAACCTCGTTCGATCAGTATTGATCTTTCTAAGGGTATCTTTGTCGAGGGCAAAGAATACACAGAGTTTGAATGGAAATTCCTGAACGGTGAGCAACAAGAGCGAATCGCGCGACTTGACCAAAACAAGGTCATTAGCGCTTCACTATTTATGGGCTGCCAAGGCTTCCGAGGTCTTGATGATCACGTTGTCACTGAGAATGACTTCCGCATGTTGCCTTCTCAGGCACGCATCGACGCCATGACTCAGATCGCTGAGGAGGCCCCAGGTCTTCAGACCGCGATTGAGATCGAATGTCCTCACTGCTCGTATGAGTTTGAGCACATGTTAGACGTCTCCCTTTTTTTCGAGCCGAAGGCGAAACCGAAGAAGAAAGATCCAAAGCGTACGAAGAAGCGTCGCTTAAGACGCTAAAGGCACTCACCCGCCTAGTCGTCGCCTTTGCAGAGCGATGGCATTGGACACGAGAAGATACCTTGAGTATTCCTCTGTCTCAGCGTAAGTTGTACTATGACCTTTATGAAGAGATAGTAACAAAAGAGCGTCAAGAGATGAGCAGAAAGAGGTGATGTCATGGCGGCATTCGATCCGTTTAATTACGATGTCGAGGTAGATACCTCCAAAGCTAAAGAAGCCGTCGATAAGCTCAACGAGAGCATAGATAAGCTCAACGAGCAGCTTGAAAAGAGCGAAAAGGACTTAGCAGCTGAAGAACAAGCGGTCGCTAACCTCGTTAACGGCATCAACAAGGCCAACAATGTAGTAGAGCAATTCAAATCTGGATTTGACCGACTACATGCGAGCACTTCCGGTGCATTTAGAGAGTCATCCTCTGCCATGACGAGCGTTAACATCGTCTTGGGTAGAACAGGTATGCTCAACGCTAAACTCGCCTCACAGCAGATGGCTAATCTGAGGCAACTAAACGGAACCGTAAAAGGGACAACAAATACCTTTCAAGTGCACGCCACTAATTTAGCAAAAGACTATGAGCTCATCGAGAGTAAAGTGGCCAAGCTCGCAAAGACCACACAATTCTCGTATGTAGAGATCGCGAACATGTTCGCGCAACTCAAGCAGGCGGGCTTAACGACGAACGCCATCATCAACCCTTTAGAGAATGCAAAAGCCTCGATATTAGAGGCTACTTTGGCGCTTAGCGCCGCGTCTCGCGGACAGCTGTCTCTCGCCGAATCAGGACGCTTGCTTGTCCTTAGCGCAAACTCTGTTGGTGGCGGATTAGGCGAGGTTGCGAATAACGCCTCTCGTATGTTGCGCTTGATCAACAACGCAGACATTGGCTTTAAAGACCTAAAGATCTCAATGGAGGGTCTTGCAGGTGCCGGGGCTAACTTGTTCCCTTCTAGTAAGCCCTCTGAAATCTTAGGAATCTTAGGCGCACTCACGACCGCAGGTCGATCTCCTGCGTTTGCAGCACAAGACATCGTTGGCATGGGTCGCGCCATGAACAACTTGATCTCTACCATAATGGTATACGAGGACAAGCAACTAGGCAGTCGTAGCGCGTTCGCTAAGGTCAATAAAGTAGGTGATCTAAAAGATCGGGTAGGCACCCGTATGAGCATGAAGCTCTTTGCGCTCGAGGAGCTTGGCCTTCTTAATCAGGCTCACTTTTTGAACTTTATGAGCGACCGCATAGATTTAGGCAACTTAGAGAATTTCACATCAGGTAGAGGACAAAGCAGGAGACTCGATCCGCAAAAATTAAAAGCTGCGGCGCCAATCTTAGCAGATCGAAATCCCGGCACCCAAGCAGGCGGTTATAACTTTATGCCTGCTGATGACGGACTTGGAGGACAACGACTCCTCGCTGTCCGTAAAGATGTTGGTGGTAAGCAGAGACCAATCCGTGACATCTTCAACATGATCACATTGGCTAAGGCGATTAAGACCGCTGATATTGCTCGGGTCGGTAAGCTCACTGGAGCCATGCTCGACACTCAGCTTACCGTCAACAAGATTGATGGCGAGCAAATCGAAACTACCTTTGGCCAAGTAATGAATCTTGGGTTAAACCAAGGCGTCTTAAAGGATGCACAGAGCATTAGTGGGTTCAAAGATGTAGGCGACCTGTTACTCCGCTCTCGTAAAAATGTAGACCCAAACACAGGGAAAACGCTTGGACCTGATACGGGAGTTTTAGGCCCAAAGCAGTTTGAGGCGCTTCTATATAAGGCATTAGGTACGCAACAGGCGGTCAATCTCCTGAAGGGTATTCAATTATACGAGGATCGCCTTAACGAGATGGACGCCGGGGGGAACTTTAATAAATTCTTAGACGATTTGCAGGACGTAGCCGACGAAAAGGATGCTCAAGCCGTATTCCGCGCAGAGGCTACCGCGCTACAAGACTTAGAGGGACAAACGAGACTGCTTGAGGCTGCCCAATTCTCGTTGCGCGAGGGCATTGGACAAGTAACGGGTGGGTTCGACCTGTTTGTGACTAAGACCGCTGTGAACGTCGTAAACGGCATCGACGACGTTATCCGCTCTAGTGGAGGGCTTAACTTCGCCATTGGCGGGATGACTACTTCGATACGTGGATTCGCTACAGTGGGTCTTGCGCTATCGGGTACGCTCGCGACGCTGTTTAGCCTCGCGCAGATTCAACGATCATCTGCGCTCTTGTTTGGCGGAGACATGAAAAAAGCCTTTGCTATGATCCAGCCGATGATCGGCATATTGGGTAAATTTGCCGTGGTAGCCGGGGCCGCGACTCTTGTGTTCTTTAGCTTAGGCGAGGCTTTTGCATTCATGTCATCAGGAAGCGGGGGATCACTGCTCAAAGGCATCGCAGACACGCTCTCTGAGCTGACAAGAGTCTTTGTTGATGGGATCATACCTATCATCGCTTCAGGAGACGCTGAGAGGCACGTACAGGCCATCGCTCAGGTGACTTCGCATCTTACAAAGGGGCAGGGCGAGTTCTTCCGAATGATCGCTACTGCGCTGATTGATATTAAGCAGTTCTTGGGAGACGTATTTACAGGCTTCAAATTCGTGTTTGGTTTTGTAGGCACTGTTGTGATTACTGCGTTTACGGCCTTCGCAAAGATTTTGTACATCGCTGTGGGCTTCATTATATCTTTGGTTAGCCACGCGAGGAGATTCATCGCAGATATCACCAAAAACTTTGTTCCTCAGGTGGACAAAATGGGGTTGTCTCTTTCTTATCTTAACGACGAAGGTTCTAAAAATAACATAATCATGAGAGGACTCGCTATTATTATTGGTATTGTCGCGGGCTCTTATCTCCTTGTAGCGACTTATACTAAGGCTGCGGCGATTATTACTTCTGTTTGGACAGGGGTAACTGAGATCGCCACTGTTGTATCGGCTGCTTATGGCGGTGTTCTTAATTTTCTCACACTGTCATCTAATGCGTTTACTATCTCTCTTAAGAGTGGGTTGGTGGCTGGAGCTCTGTTTCTAGTCGCCTTGTACTACTTATGGGAGTATGGAGATAGGGCGGGGAAGGTTATGGCAGTGATCGCAGTGATCACTGCGGCGGCTAGTATTGCTTTCTACGTCTTTGGCGGAGCTGGTTACTTCGCTGGAGCGCCGATACTGCTAATCGTAGGCGCGATTGGCCTGCTAGTAACGGGTTTGGTGTTGCTCATTGATTATATTGGCCAAGCTACAGGTTGGTTCAACTTGTTTGGAGAATCTGCTGATAACGCAGGAGATAGTGTAGCGTCTGCTAAAGGAAAAATCGGAGGTGATAAAAAAGTTTCTGCGACCTCTGAGCTTGAAGAGGGTCTTGCTAAGCTTAACGCTCAGGCGATGCCTGAGATGCCTACTATACCTGAAGATGTGTCTGCGCTCACTGCGCCTACTCAGGGAATGGGCAGTTCAATAGCGAAGACTAGTCGCGTACAGATGGAAAACTATTTCACCATCACCGCGAACACAAATGTAGACCAATTAGACCCACAGGTGGCAAGATCTATTGGCGAACAAATCGCCCCCTTCGTCATCAAAGAATTAGAGAGTATCTACGACTTAGGGCCGACGCGCGTCGGGTAAAAGTTATATAAAACTACCGTTGAATATGTAATAAGGAAACAGACATGCCGAACCCGCAACTCGTAAAAGGCCAACTAATACCTTTCGACCCTGTTACTAGGGAAATCACGGGTCGCGATGTTCGCTTCCTGTATAACCCTAATAAGGTCACGACTGAGCATAACCCTGCTTATAGATTTGGTACAGCGATCACAGGCAATCAAGCATTCGCTCAATTTGGTGCTATGTCTCCACAGACCATCTCTTTTAATCTGTTCCTCAGAACAGGAGATCACATATCCTCTGATACGTCCGACATCACAGGACTAATGCAGGATCTAAACTATTTGGCCACACCTCTTCGCCCTAATCAGAGTCCTCCTATGTGCTATCTACATATGGGACAGCTGATACCTGCTATCGTAACCAACGGCGAGTCAAGCGATATTGACGTCGTGTTGGGTGTTGTCTCTCGGCTATCTTTGAACGTCACTCAAATGAGCACTAATCTGTATCCGACACAAGCAACGGCGAGTATCAAATTCACCATCTCTAGGAGGCGCATATGAGCGTTCAGTTTACCGAATCACGCTACATGAGACAAGACTTCGTGACTAACTATGCGGTGGTCTCTGAGAGCCCTATTCGCTTCCGCGCTGATACCGTTCCCGCCTCTAGGGTCACTACTCTTAAGGTCGGCGGTGATGTATACATCGCGATCGAAGGCGAGCGATATAGAGACATCGCCGTGTCTGTGTATGGAGAGGATCATTATTGGTGGATTCTATGCGATGCCAACCCAGGCATTCCTTTAGATAATGGCTTGTTTGGCCTGCAAGCCGGGGCTGCTGTTATCGTACCATCTAAGGAGATCGTCTTGTGAGGTCAAAACAAACAGAGCTGAAGATATTCTCTCGCGATACCGTCGTTGAGACTAACCCATATATTAATATTGAGGTAGTTAAGGCACAAGGCTCTACAAGTACAGGAATGATCTCTCCATTTCTTAGAGAACGCTTGCATAGCTTTAAAATGGTGCTTGACCGCAGGAAGCGCCCGAAGGCTACCGCTGTCTTTCAATTCGAAGACTTTAAGGTCTTAAACCCGTCTCAGCAGTCTACTATTGTGGTGAACGATGTGTCTTTGGGCAATAATATTGTCCCTCATGAGAAAATCCCTGATTTAGACGTATACGACGTGGGTGCCGATATCTTAAGCGAGATCATGCCTTTAGACGCATCCGTTAAAATCCATCTAGGGTATGTCAACTCATACAAAGAGTTTGGCCCTTTTGATGTTGTAGAGCATGATGTGCGTTATCGTCGTGGCGGGTCTGAGGTCACTGTTCAATTCGAGGCTTTTGGCAGATCTAAGAGCTCCACTAACCAAGAGGTGTTCTCTAATGGCTCTATCTATGATGTACTCGCGCAATTAGCATCACGAGAAGGTTTATCGCTCGCGTTCACAAAGAGAGAACTAACTGAGCTTGTCAAACAGGCTGCCCTTAACACAGACGAATATTTTAGCTCCCCTGTTACCGATGACCAACAGATCTTTAACGCCCTAGATCAATTAACCGCGTTGGAGCTTGAGAAGTATCTTGACGTAAGCCCTGAGAGTCCGATCATCATCCCGGCAGGACACATCGCCATTCAACAACTGCATTCTATATTCGCCAATCTAGGGCTTACAATTAACGTCGCTCCTGATGGGCGTATTGACGCGCAGAGCATCTTCTCTACGCCTACTAATCCTCTGATACGCCTCGTCTATGGTGAAGAGTTAATACACCCACAAACAGGGGATGTGACTCAACCCAATGTGAGCGACATTAACTTTGAGGTGTCTAAGCCTAAGATGTCTTATTTAAAGAAGCTCGTTAATCGCGCCGTTAACAACGCCGTAGGAGCAAAAGGCAATCGTCAAAAGATGAATGGACGGCAAGTTACTGGACAAATCCCTGTCTCTGGAACTACGGCCTCAAATCCTGTTACTAACACTAAGGGCAATACAGGGTCTACTTCGTCGAATGCTTCTGTCCCCAATACGCCTCAGACTAAAATTACAGCAGACAAACAGAGTTATCTTAAGACGACTATCGCGCGAAGACGCTTAAAAGGAGAAGTGCTGTCGGCAAAAGTTACGCTCATGACCGGAACGCCTATCCCTTTGCCTTTGTATGCCGTAGAGGTGCTTTTAGACAGCACTTATTACTCTGGTAAGTACATTATAGATAACGTGACTCACAACTTGTCCAACACAGGATATAAGACCTCACTTAAGCTTATTAGACCGCCCAAGAAAAAGAAAAAAGGCAAGCCTTCGTCAAACGCCATGCAGACAATGAATGGGCGACAGGTAACTGGGCAGATTCCTGTTGCTTCGACAACAGCCCCTAGTCCTGCGCCTACAACGCCCACTCCTACGCCTCCTCAGACGCCTACGCCCGCGCAGAGTGCGCCACCGCCTGCGTCGAAGAACGAAAAATTAGGCTCTGTGAGAACGCAAGAACTATCAAAAGAAGCAGATAGCGACTATGAGAGATACAAGCGTGAGAGGCAAGCAGCACAAAAGGCAGAGCAAGGACAGAACTAATGTTTGGACCTACACAGATCGCTGAATCTTTAGAAGGGAGGCACTATGGCTTCCACGCAAGCGTCGTTAAAGAGATTGACGATCCAGAGTTATTGGGCCGCATTCGGGTCTTGTGTCACTCTGCTTACGGCGATAGCTTATCGCCTTGGGTGATGCCCTGTTTCCCTTTTGGCTTAGGCGTAGGAACAGGATCTGTGTCTATACCGCCTGTAGACAGCTATGTTTGGATTACGTTTGAAGAGGGATCATTGGAGTCTCCGATTTACATTGGAGGGTTCGCGCTCACTGCCGATCTAGGGCGTGATTCGGACGGAACGCTCTTAGAGGAATCTGATTCTCATCAGAACAACCAATCGCCTCTTCCTGTCCACGCTCAGGGCTTGCCTAATGGCTCTGATCTTGAGGGATGCGTCCGAAACTTCCGCAACGTGCCTCCATCTAGTTTTGCGGGTCAATATGGCAAGGTGAGCACGACGCGTACTCAATCGGGCCATGTAATAGAGCTCGACGACACTGAAGGTAATGAGCGCATCTTTATCCATCACGGCGCTTCGGGTACCTACTACGAGATACGTCCAGATGGGACGATATGCGAGGTTACAGAGGCGTCTAAGGTCATCTATAATGGAGGGCAATCATCTGTCCACTCAGGGCCATCTGATGCGTCCTATGATGATGAGATGACTGAGGTGTTTGGAGGCGCGTACAGCGGAACGTACTTATCGAGATTTGCTGTTCGTTTTGGATTAGATGATGACTCGCCTTCTGTTTCGATAGACTCAGGGATTGTCCGCGCTGAGGTCAATGACCTTACTATGAACGTCACAGGCTCTGCTTTACTATCTGCGTTCTCTTCTGTGGATATAAACGCGGGGGATGGCGTGACTGTTACAAGCGGGGGATCACGGACTGATTTATCTGTTGCGGATCATAAGATCACTGCGCTTAATGGGTATGACCCCACGCAACTTAGCAACGGAATAGAGATTTCTTCACAGGGTGGTGGGCTATCCGCGACAAGCTCCGACCCTACGGGGTCGATCTCATTAGGGATAGAGGCGTTTCAAATAAGCAACGACGTTGTGTTGGGTAATCTTTCGTTACCTTCTGCGACTAGGCGTTCTCCTGTGGCTATTCCTCTTCAAAAAGAGGGCGTTGTTATGGGTAGTCAACTACAACTCGCCCTTTCAGCGCTTATAGGCATCCTTGAGGTGTATGCCGGAACACTGTCATCGGGAGGCTCTACTCCTGGGTTTGGAGGGCCTAATCCTGTTTTGGCTACCGCTAACGTAGCGCTCGCCACAGAGCTTGGATTATGGGCATCCAAATACGCGACCCCGCTACCTCCTAGAGCTCAACCGTTCTATGCAAGCGATACTGTATTCGTGAGCAAATGACTTTTAGAAAACTACGGAGAAACCTGTCATGTCATTAGCAGACAAACTACAACAGGCCGATATAACTAGCGTTGGGCAGGATATTCCCGCTACTAGCCCTGCCTTTAAGGTTATACGTAAGCACGCAGAGGACTACGCCGACGCCATTAAGCAAGAGATTATTAAATCCGCGCCACAGGCGATCTCTACTACTGTGATTCAGCAGGTGCAAGGCGAAAGCTCTATAGATCTATCGGGCGCACAACCGAACGATTTGTTGACCGTCGTTGGTGGAGAGATTGCCTTTATACCGAGAGGCTCGCTCACTGAGCATCAACACCCGCCGCAAGAGATCCCCACGCCTTCGTTTATAGAAAGTGAGGACTCTGCGACAAGGGTTGATTCGTCCTCCGAAGAGGTACAGATCATAACGAACTCTCTTACGAGATTCACTGTTACTGATCAGGGTCATCTCCTCCCCATGTTAAACTCCCGATACGACTTGGGCAGCGCTGAGAGAAAGATTAGAAACCTCTACCTTAGCGACAACTCTCTGTACCTTGGCGACCATCACGTCTTTGCTGATAACAATCGGCCTTATTTTGATGACAAGGCAATAGACCGCGAGGTCTATACGTGGATGGCGTCTTTTGAGCCGAACTACGGGCAACTCGCATTCTACCCGATGTTTTCAGGACTTGGCAAGTTTGAGATCGCGCACAAGAATATTAACCTAGAGTCTATTGCTGTATGGGTAATCACTGATGGGCAAAAGAGCGCCGACGTAACCATTCACATCGCATATGGGGCTACAGGATCTGAACAAACCTATAGCTTTACTGTGAGTGCCTCCGGCTCTGTCTCTTCGCAGGTATTCACTCCCGATAGCTCTGTGATCTTACTGAAGGGCCAACTCGCCTCTATCTCTGCGTACTCTTCTATTCAGATCGACGCGATCGGCATATCTATGCGCTTAGTTGAAATTACAACTTAAAAATAAATTTGCTAAGAAAAACAGATCTTGTTATTATATATACATCTCATGTGATTAACCTTTAATAATAATCACTTACGATGTAACCCTTGTCTCAACGGAGATTAACTCTATGACACAATCATTATCTCAGCACATGTTCCCGCTGAGCGACGTTGCCCATAAGGGCCTTAATCCTGCACAGATGCATGCCTTAATCGCAGATAAACTGATCACTGATGACTTCTCTTCTAAGGAGCGCTACGCCTTAGCGCCTTTTATTCGCATCATTGGCATTCCTGATAACTACCAAGAGATTTACTCTGCGATGTGGGATGAGAATGTTGTTGATCGCGAGACGTTATTGTCTGTGATCTTCCACAGCCGAGAGGGTAGACGGCGCTTTGAGGCAATGACTGAGGAGCAACGTATCGCCACGGCTACGCCTTGGATCTATCCTATGATGGAGCTTGCTTCCGTTGAGGAGTTTCCGGCGCATGCACTTGCTTCGCTCTATAACGCTACGACTAAGAGGCACCGCCCCACTTTGGTTGCTAAGATGGAATCTATTCGTTACGCCGTAGGCGCTCCCACTTCTGTATATCGGCACTGTTTCTCGTTACAGGGCTTCGCGCTCCCTCACTAAGGATATAATCATGGCACAGTACATTAAATATGTTGACGGAGATGTTCTCCGAATTGACGTTCAGCGCAACGGCAACGAATGGGTTGTAAGAGTCTACAATACAGATGATGAGGTGATTCATTACACTAAGTTTAGCTACAACCCCGACTTGAATGACATCAACAGCTCGTTGTACCTATGGTGACTATGTATTGAATAACGTGTGTCTTTAAGGTAGCCTGAACTTGCTATCGAAAGGACACTGTTATGACCCGCGACCAGGACTATAAGACGCTCTCTGAGAGACATTCGCCCTCTGGGTGGGGCGCTGTACAGACTCCTGAAGAGAGAAAAGTTTCCGAAAACTACCCTACAATCTGTAACGCAACGCCTCCTTGGGTCAAAAAGGGGCAGGACGCAAAAACGTACCTCGCCCCGATTACTGAAACCTTTACTGAGATCAACCTCGCGTTGCGTGAAGATGAAACCGCTCTAGAGAATCTATCTCCTGAGAAGCTTGTTAATGCTATAACCCGCCTAACCGAAACGGCGGGTTTTGTTGTATCTGCTAAGGAGCTCGCTAAAGTAAGGGCTCTACTCGCGCTCGCTAACAAGGAGCAGACAGATGTCTCAAAGAGATTACGACACTCTAAGTGATGACGAAAAGATTCGCGTCGCTACGCTACGCGCTCAACGCTATGGAGTTGGAAACCGCACTGAGCAGCTTAATCGCGTTGGCTTAGACGAGAACGTCAAGACTCCCTCTCAAATATGGGATGATATACTCGCTAATCCCGACCTTTATGGATCTGTCCAAGCAGATTGGAACTCTTTTGGCCTCCAAGACTTGCCGGAGGCTCTCTTACAAGAGAACATTAGAGACACCCTTGACACCGTGAATGTCGCTATAGATGTCGTAAGAGAATTCATCTCTATATTGGAGACAATCGTTGATGCTGTTCTCTTATTGGCTATAGATGGTGCTAACCTGATCGCAGAGGCGTTCAACATCGCGATCCTCGCTTTACAGGCTTTCGTTGATCTCTTTGGCGCGACACAAGTGTCACTCATCTCGGGAATACCTTCTACGATTAAGAGCGCTAAGACTTTACCACTCGCGCTCCAAGAGATCTCACAATCTTATTTTGATATGGCTGATCACCGCCGACCCACAAGCAGATCTGAGAGCGACGCACACCTGTTCTTAGGGTTGTTCGTTACGGCCCCCACGATACACGCGCTCTCTGAAGCTTGGGAGGTGTTTAAGGCTCTGATGCCCCCTAGCCAAAGATTTCAATATAACAACATAGACACGTACAACGCCATAACGAGCTATCCGTATGACATGTACCAAACAGGCCAAGCGCAAGCGCCTAATTGGTCATCTGCACAGCTTAAAGATCTTCAACCCTTTAAGACTACTGTTGATGGCTTAATATCATTGACCAACGCGCTCAAGGTAGGCAAATCTTATACAGAGGCTGTACGCACACAATTGAATATCATAAAGCGACGTGTAGACTATGTTGAACAGACCATACAAAAAATCTTAACGATGATACAGGGCTTTATCGCTGTAACAGAAAGCCCAATTCAGACGCTCACCGTGTATGGAACCGGAAATATAGAAGGCGTCGCTGACACTATTGGGAATGCACATCGCCTCGCGACTTATCCGTTAAACCTAGAGGCGCCTGTTGAGAAGACTGCCTATTTAGGGTTTCACTTTGTGTTAGGCGTAGGCCGAGCAGCCGATGTTATACGCGCAGCATTTAAGATCACTAACATGGCCCAAAACGCGCAATGGAGCGAAAACCTAAAGACGGCAACTAGCGCTACTGATCAAGGTGCTGTTAACATCGCACAGCGCGCTGATGATATTAACTTTATTTGGAATACAAAGGGTGAATGATGTTGAACGTCACTAAGGGTCTATCTTATCCGTTATCATTTGGCGCTAACGGCGGGCTTGCGCGCTCATCTGGATCTCAGAAGATTTTAGCGAATATCAAGAACATCGTGACTACGCGCCTTGGAGAGCGCTACATGGCGCGCGACCTTGGCACAAACATAGCGAGTCATCTCTTTAGCAACATTGGCTCTATACCGTTCGCTGTATTAGCGACAGATGTACGCACCGCAATTCAGAGATATGAGCCTCGCGTACAGGTGATCTCTGTACAGATCAAACAATCTGAGAGCGAAGAGTCTACTCTAAAGATTAATATCATTTACAAGGTTAAGACACTTGGGTTAAGCCCGGAGGTGTCTTTAGATTTTGAGGTTTAACGATGCGCGCGATAGAATCCACTACCCTTAGCGGTTTACCATTTCAGCTTGATGTCTCTGCGAGAGACTATGTGTCTATCCGGGACGCTCTGATTAGATTCATCTCTGATATTACCCCTGAATGGACAGACCGCTCTCCGGGCGACTTAGGCATGAATCTCTTAGAGGTCATGTCTTACGTAGCAGACACGCTCAACTACCATATAGATCGCGCGCAAAACGAGAGTTACCTTACTACCGCGCAAGAGTTGCAAAACGTCAAGGCGTTGTTGTCGCTTATTGGCTATGAGATGTCTACAGGAGCAGGCTCAACTGTGCCTATGTGTATCGTGTGTGATCGGCCTGTTAACATCCCTGCGGGAACACGCATCACGGCGCAAGGAGTTTCAGGTGCTTTTGAATTTATTAATCCTATTAATATAGCGGCTGCGGGTGTATATGCACCATCGAGTGTTGTGGCGATAACCCAAGAGGGTCTTGGGGGAATCCCCGTCACGGCAAATGACGATTTGGTCGCATATTATGGAAGCACTGTACAAGAGTTGTTGGGTACTTCTAATGGTCGTGCCTATCAGGTTTTCACTCTATCCAATACAGACGTATCATTCTCTTCTGTTGCTCCGCTTTATTTGGAATGTGATGGAGAAATTTACGAGCCTGTATCTAACTTTATAGATGCAGAGCCCGACTCTGCGGTGTTTGTTTACTCTATAGACGCGAACGGTGTTGTGTCTGTGCGCTTTGGTGACGGCGTATCGGGTAAGATACCTACTGTAAATCAAGAGATCGCGGCGTCATACCGGACTGGTACCGGTTCAGTATCTAACTCTTTTGGTGTTAATACGATCGTCACGCTATCTAGCTCTATTATAGGGATACAACGTATCTTTAACCCGGTGACGCCTTCGGGCGGTCTTGATGCTGAATCTATATTTGACGCTAAGATCAACGGCCCTCTATCGCTTAGAGCGCTCGACCGCGCCGTAACCCTAGAGGATTACGAGACTTTGGCTCGCCTTACTCCATCAGGAGGCGTCATGAATGCGCGGGCTGATGGCTCTGATCCTTACCGCGTCAAGATTTACATATCTGCACAGGGGGAAAATCCCATACCTTCAGGTCGATGGTACTCTGAGATAGAAGCTGGTACAGGTCTTCTTGGGGCTGTAGGGCGTTGGCTGATCACTCGTAAGCCTGCTACAGCTCAAATTGAGGTTCTCGCCCCTACAGCGGTGCGTTTGTTTATGCGACTGCGCGTGAACGTCAATCGGAATATACTTCGTGAGGAGGTCCGAACGAACGTCTTAGAGAATATACAGACCATGCTTGACCAGGTTAACGACGTATTTGGAAAGAGCCTTCACTTATCACGATTGATCCAAGTAGTTGAAAACACAAGAGGTGTTGACTTCCTGAATGTATTAGAGTTTAGGCGCGTACCTGAGCTTTATTATATCAAGGGCTCTGAATACTCGCCTATTGGCGCATCTATTGATGTAGAGCAATTTGACACCACTGTATCTGAGCGTTATGAGATTGTTTGGCGTAACTCGTATCAATATACTCTAAGGTCTTCAAATTACGGGGATATAAGAGATTCTTACTCTGCGAGAGTCGCTACAGTGTTTAATGTAAATACTGATTCTAACGTATTTTTCTATAACTTTCAAGAGACTGAAGACATCCCCGCGCGATCAAGGCAGATCACCCTTTCGATCAATCTTGGGAACAACACTCCATCTCGAGGAGATGTTTGGGGCTTCGCTGTTGATTCTGCTGTTGGCAACATCAATCTCCTCCCTAGCGAAATCGCTGTGCCTTCGCTAACCGCAGATCAACTTCTCGATCAGGCTTCATATCAAATTGAGATTCTTGGAGGAATCTGATGACGATGGACAACCTTTGGCAATTTAGATTCGTAGATTCTTTTGGCGATCTTGGCCGAAGGTTAGATACGCTTGGAAAAGAAAACCCCATCGTCGTAGAGAGCTACCCTTATCCCGACAAGACAATCTCTGCATTAGAAGGTAATGTTTCTCTTGGCGACCCTTGCGCCATTGTAAGATTCAATGTTCCGGCTACCAACGCCGTTACCCTCACCGGCCGGACACGCATACTCTGCTCTAGCGTCAAATTCGTTCGTGACCCCGAGGAGCTAAACACCTCACTACGAGACATCACTGATAAAGAGTTCAATCTCGATCCCGCAGATACAGACACTCAATACACTACAGTGGTCACTTCGCCTGCGTCTACTATGGTGTATGTCTCTATCTGCTTCGAGGCAGATAGTGGTATTTGGTATTTTAGCCCTCAATACCTCATGGGTCGCACACTGATTCGTAGACCTATAGGGATGTGGGGAGATCGTCTCTTCGCTTCGATGCCTGTATATCAACAAGCACAAGACGACAATAATGAAGACACACTTCTTCGTATATTTAAGCTGTTTGGATCTTCTCTGGATGATGCCTACTCTAGGATAAGCAGACCTTACTCTGCTTACGACTATGAGCGCATCGACGCAGCAGTCTTGCCCTTTATAGATCGGCTTATTGGTTGGCCTACCAACTTTGAGCTTCCTGAAGACCTGCGACGAAGAGAAACAGGAAGCGCCGTTGATTTATGGAAAGCTAAGGGGTCTTCGCGCGCCCTAGAGCTCGTTATGCAGCGCACGATAGGATGGGATGTAGAAATATTTGAAGGTTGGAGGCATGTTGCTCGCACCGCCTACAGAACATTAGAGCGACCCGCTGATTGGATAGAGGGTGAAATTGACTTAGACTCGCAACTACCTGCTGATCAACAACCTACAGGTATATGGGATGACTTATCCGCTAATCAATTAATGACATGGAGCGCCCGAGATGGCGTCCCATTTAATAGCGTAAGCAGTACCATTCTTGTCTTGCCCTCTCCCGACAACGATTGGAAGAATACAAACGGAGTCCTAATACGCCTCTATCCGTCGCCAACCGCAAAGACCACGCTTACTCGTCTAGCGATTGCTAAGGCTAAGAACCTCATTCCCTTGTTCGTCTTACACTCAGCAGACGTGTACTTCGCTATTGTTGACTCCTATCAGGAGACGATGAAAATAGGCTTCTCGTCTGAGTTTGACGATGACTTTGGTAGCAGGCACGCCAACGACATTCGCCTTGACATTTTAGACCACATATCCAAGACTAAGAGCGATAAGTGTCTACTCAAGACATGGACATTGCCTGAACAGAGTACGACCAACGATACGAAATACCGCCTATATCACAGCGAAATAGAATTCACCTGCGATGCAGAAGCCTAACTCTATAGGAGTAGAGCCATGATCCAACAGATGCCTAAAATCTTAAGCGGTAAATGGCGTGATCGCCTCTATCGTGACAATCAGCTTGTGTCCGACACTGGAGAGCGATCTAATCAAATTCAAAATGGTGCTTATGTAGCGGTTGCCTCGCTCTTAGCTAATCAATTCGATATCGCAAGGGTGCCTGTCGAGACTCCAACGACATACGGCATTAGCTATATTGATTATGGCTCTGGAGATCCCTCTTGGGATTTACCCGGCGCTGTAATCAACCAACCTGTGGATGCAACGCAGATCGCCAATGCGACTTATAGGCAAACCATCTCACAAAATCAGATCACCTTTGTTCCTGTGGGCGACCCCTTTGGTGGAAACGGCATTAGCTTAGAGCCTACCAATCGCATTCGCATCTCGCTCACTCTTGAAGAATTAGAGTTTGTAGGACAGCTTAGAGAGTTTGGGCTGTTCTGTCGTTACGGTGACAACGCGGCAGATCAATCACAGGTCAATCAAGGCTTGATCTTCAATTGGGTTACGCACCCGCTCATTGACAAAGATGATAGCTTGCGTTTAGAGCGCGTTATTGAAATCACTATAGAGAATTGTAACTGAAAGAGGATAAGATGTCTGATACTCCAACGCCCAACCTATCCACTCAAGGCACATTTGATCGGAGAAATCTCTATAAGAATGTCCGATTCCAACAAGGCAAACCTGTTTTAGACACAGAGCTAAACGACGCACAAGACATGTCGCTCGAAGAGGTGTTCGCTAAGGCGCGTTTAGATACTCGATTTAGCGGTGTAGAAACCTCTCCCTTTGAGTTCGCTGTCCTCCCGGCAGATGTAGCGCCTGCCTCTGTCCTCAACGAGGATAACTTTGCTATCACTCTAGGGCGATTGCCTACGCGCGGGGGCATCATTGATACGGACAGTCTACATCAGATCGCTGAAGATCAATGGACTATCCCCTACGATGGATTCTTGTACACGCAAAACGGAGGCAACTCTCCTGATGCGTTTGGCAACTACGTCTTCAAGGGCTTCGTATCAGACACTGATCCAACTGCTACTACCACTAAGTTGGTCGATCTATCTAAGAACTACGGCGCTCATCATCTTCTCGTAGAGTCTACGACGGCATTCACCATTACGGATGGCTTACAACCTAAGACGTTAAATGTTAAAACCGGCGGTTGTCGCGTCATGTTCACGAATGCCGTAAATCAGGCTAACGTGAATGTGCCTGTTGAGATTACAGGCGTTAGCGGAACTACCTTGGTATTCAATGCACTGCCCGCAGACATCAAGGTAGGCGATGAATACATTATCTTACCGCCCAATATGTTGGCGCAATCTCGCAACTCTTGGGACTCTGCTGATAACTATGAAACGGTTATTGGGGCTGAAGACAACCCGCTACAGGTGATCTTCATCAATTCTTGGCAAGAAGACATCTCGTCAAATGAAGACAGTAACATCGAGAACCCGAACATTGGCACCGAGACTAGCCATAGGACTCAATTGCGCTGGACTGCGCGAATCGCGCACATCTATGGAGATGCAATCACCACGCTCGCTACAGATCTCTCCGATCTAGGGGAGCATAGCTTCGCGTCATCAGCGCGTGACTTAATTAAGACGCTGATTACCACACAGGAATTTACTCTTGGATCAGACCAAGACTCTTCTTGGAACATTGGCGTTAATGGATTCACACAACAGACTCTGTTACTGTCATCGGGTGATTCTGTATACGACTCGTCTGAAGACCTAGCGCTACGAGATCGTCCGCGTTCTGTCATGGGTACTCAAAAGGTGTCTTCCCCTGTCGTTCGCAAGATGGGCGATGATGGGCTGATCAACTTTGATATCCTTAAGGCGCTTGTAGGGTTGCACTCAACACAAGGGAGCGACGTTGCCTATGACCGCTTCCTTAGTGATCAGACAATCTTGTCTTTGTTTAGCGCCCCATCAAAGCGCCTACACCAAGAGTACCTATATGGCGGTGCGCGCCTGTCTACCCTTCAGGACTACGCTAATAACGCAGCTCCTGCGGGTAAAGATGTGCTGTCTCCTGTGTTTTGGATGTTCAACTACGATCCGAATCACTTAGGTAATCTCAACGTAGCAGACGGCGCGCAAGCGACCATTCCTCGCTTCTGGAAGAACCCACTAACTAGCGCTAACGCAAATGGATTCTTCACGCAGGTAGCAGGCTCTGATCTTTATAGTGTACAGCCTTCCATCTTCATCAACCCTCCAAGGGTCTATCTTAAAGCGAGCGACGCCTCTACAGAGATTCTACGTGCGCGTCAAGCATTCTATGGCGCTACGCCTCATCGCATGATGGATCAACTTAGGGGTGTATATGCGCCTCTTGTCGAATCTAAGCTGTCTCTGTCTGAAGGCGAGACTCTTCGCCAAGTACTGTTCAACTCCCTAGATGGACGTTTAGACTCTTACGACAACATGCTCTTGGCAATCATGGGTCAAGCGGGCATTACCCAACTTCGCTCTGCGGGAGACGCGGGGTCATCTCAATCTTCTGGAGTCTACCGCGTCCTTAGCTGCGGAAACTCTCTGCTAAAAGATACCCACGCCGTAGGCATCGCAAGCTCAGGGACAACTTATCGACAGGCAGAAAATGCGTCTGCTGATTGGATCTCTGCGACCAACTACGGCGATAGCCGTTTGACATTTGGCACGATTGACTTTGAAGATCCTCTCTACGCTGAGAATGGGGCTTGGCCTGTCTCCGGAGAAAATCTTGGCGACACGCGCCCACAGCTGTCTTCTCCGGAATCATCCTACAAGGTAAGAGAGCTCACGAACGGCTCTTACTCTGTTTCATATAATGACGACGCGCTTGGGTGGAACCGCGTAAAGAGCGCAGACGAACAACGTAAGTGGCACGAGGGTATCGCTCAAGCTAAGGCGTTCCGCGATTCCTTCAATCTCCGCAAGCTCGCGATCAAGACAACTGCTCACGCTGAAGGCGATCTCTTCACGATTGATCAGCCTCTTTGGTTTAAGGCGTTTGACTCTAACGCGGATATCTTGACGTTCATCCGAGATAACATTGTTGTTGGCCCAGGCGACGCAGACATTCTCGACGAAGGCTTCTTTACTGCGTTATCTAATATTAGCTTTGGCGGGATCACGCCTCTCGCAAGCAGTGTGTCTGCGATCCGTACACAGCTCGCTGATGTAGAGAGTAATGGCCCTATGGGAATTACCTCTTCTGCGGGTACCTCTTACTCGCCTGAGCTTGGCTCTACTGGGCAATCTCCGCTCACTAAGGCATTAGGTCATGTAGCGACCAACACTACGCTCTTGCCCTTCTTAGCGAATATTAGTGGCTCGTCTTCAATTAGCCGTATTGATCAGGGCTCGTCGCCTTATTTAGATGACATCTTTAACCTGTCTAACTATTACACAGACATGGACGCCTCGTCCGCTAAGATGCTTGAACCGCTTAAGGGTGCTTGGGGTCGGAGAAAGATCACATTAGATGATCTCATCACGGCAAGCCAAAACGCAGGGAGCAATCCGGGCAAAGAGGGTTTGTATATGCCTTCTACGTCTTTGGACTCAAACCGCGCTACTGCTCTTAGGCTTCGCTACCACATCGGTGATTTCTATCCAGGAGAAACTGATGCAAACGGTGTCCCTTCAAATCTCCTTGTAGACAGCCTCAACCTGTTTATACGCATAGAGCCACTGAGCTTTGCTCATTGGATGACGATGCCTAAGCACCAACACTCTATCTTAGAGGGCTCTATGGATCTAAGTGAAGCGATTGCGACGCTCTTAGACCTCTCTAATGGACGTGGTATCCCCGATCACCTGTATACGCTTACAAGCGCCTTTGCTTCGCGCACAGACACTTCTGATTACCTCTTCATCGACGAATCAGAGGGCAACGTGATTCCGAGGGCAGCGCTCGATCTTAATAGCTTTGCGCTGTCTAAAAATGAGCCTGAGATCATTATCAATGGCACGTATACCCTTCAAGAGGCACACGCTCGCTATTACAACTCTGAGATCGCTCTCGCGTTTAGAGAAATAAACTCAGAGCTATTCTCTGCCCCCGGCAACCAAGATGGTCCTAATGGCACTGATATCATATTTGCGGTCATCTTAGGCAATGAGATTGACATCACTTCTGTGTTCCCTGCCGGTGGTGATGCCTTTACAATAGATAACTATTTCCAAGAGATTGGGGTAGAGGCAAACAACGGTCAATATAACCTATTAGCAAAGTGGATATCAGGAGATCAATGGAAGCCATTGTTTGATCGCTGGGCTTCTGCACGCAACCGACCGCTCTCAGCGGACGTGCTCGCTGATCCATCTTTGACCGAGACGGCGCTAAAAGACTTCTATCTCGCTGTAGCGTCGCACCTTAAAGATGTACTTAGCTCGTTTATGTACAACTCCTCGACGATCTCTAAGGCATTAGACGGCCTTATCGACTCAGGAGCTTTGCGCTCTGATAAGCTTTATGATGTGATCGCAGACTTAAAGAATCCTAATAATCCTGCGACAAGCGGATTGGCTACCACTACGCCAATCATTAGCCGTTGGCTTTCAAACTTATCACCAACTGCGATTAAGCGGATGTA
>Ga0160423_10000128_pt1 | contig 54793 bp, 61 predicted proteins | sample CRUFie14St8metaG_FD_108191 | JGI IMG/M metagenome (GOLD analysis project Ga0160423, IMG submission 108191) | Marine microbial communities from the Costa Rica Dome - CRUD Field 142mm St8 metaG | ecosystem: Environmental > Aquatic > Marine > Oceanic > Photic zone | place: Costa Rica: the Eastern...
CTTTCCGCGCCTCAACTTGGTGCCGATAGACTGCTTGCTGTATCACTTCTACTCCACTTGGATAGAACCCGAAGTACGGCACAATGTTTTCGGACACTAATCCTCAAGTTCGTTCTTTGTCTCTCCGTTTGCATTCTCATCCAGTTCCTTTCGAAGATCTTCCCTCGCTCTTTTTCTGATTAGCTCACCAGGCGTAAGGTTCTTATCCTTATCGTTCTCAATGATTGCTTCCCACTGTTTTCGTAATTGTTCTGTTATTGTTTCTCGTTCGTCCATAATCTTTTCTCCGTTAGAACGGCAGATCCTCATCGTCTAATCTATCGTTGGTAATTTTTTGTTCGTTGATAAACAATCCGTGAGTCTGTCTACCCTTCTGATCTGGCAGTGGCACGTTCTCTACAATCCCCTCACCGATCAGGTGATCTATGGCCTCTGTCTTTCGAGACTGCGATCCTGATACACCGCCTTTGGTTGATGACAGCCGTTCATAATAGGAGCGAGACTGACCCGGTTCTTTTCTAATCAACCGGACCAATGCGTCACATAATTCTTGTAACTTCTCATTGGCCTTGTTCAGCTTTGCCCTATCCTTGCTCGACTTGCGTTCACCATCTTTGAGTGGACGGGCATAGGCGTGAGTGAAGTACAATATATCATCGTAACCCAGAACGTCCTTATGGTGTTCGCTGTTGGACACCAGTGTAAACGTTAGCTCTTGATAGTCTGTGGGGAAACGCACTTTAGTCGCTTGCAAAATACGATCTTCTGTCTCAGAATCCCGGAACATAGTGTAAACGCCCTGCGCATCTCCGGTCCATGCACTGGCACCCCGTGGAGATAACATATCGGACTCACCAGAACCCAATGCTTTGGCAGTGTGGGCTATAATTATGATGGGGAACCCATCGAAGTTTTCCTTCAAAGATGCCATGACTTTGCCAACTTCGCTGTTGTCATTTTCTGATTCGATATCAAACACACTGTTAGCCGTATCAAACATAACCAATGGCAATGCGTGATAAGTTCCTCCGTCAGCCATTTCGTTTGGATAGGTCCACTCTCGATATTCGTCTGCTACTTGTGCTACGATGTCAGCTTTAAGCCTACGGGCTGGGATCACCTTCACTGAATCAAAGTCTTCCTGTCGTGCTCCGGTGTTACCAAACGTGGCTACACTGTAAATGATGCGCTGTACCTGAACCACTGACTCAGTGATGATTATTACATTGCGACGAATGCTCGGTATTAACTCGTAGTCCACCGGATAAATATGAGCAACGCTTAACGCAAGTGGTATCGCCAAGGTTGTTTTACCTACACCCGGAGCACCTGCTAAGACATTTATGCCAGTAGACATAAAGTCGTTAAAGATGTATTCAAAAGTTGTGACGGAATGACTTCCTGATCCTTGGTCATTCTGAAGCGATAGCGGGTGGACTTCTTCCACCACTCCACGGCCTGTTGCCGACGAAGTCCATCCGTTGTCGATTGCTGAACGAAATATAGATTTGAACGTGATACTATGAGGATGGTCCAGTACATCCCATTTTTTACGCGACGAACTGGCATCAAATTTGGGGGAGCGTGAACTCCAATCCATCCAGACTGAATATCCGTTTTCGCCATATGGTTTTAACGCCATACCGACTTGGACCCATGTGTCATAGGGGTCTGAATCAATATAAGTTAGAGCTTCTCGGAGATCATCAAAGGTTTGTGCGGTCGCTACAGGCACCCCAGACTTCTCGACCATTTCATATGCTTCAGTCTTGGCTCGTGCTCTGTCGGATATAAACTTTGGCAACTCCGATGGTGTAACCGGATTGACACTAGCTATCGGTGACTGATTGTCTTTCCACTTGTACGGACCCAACTCACCCATGCTTGGGGCAACGACAATGTATCCGTGGTGCTTCAAGTCTAGGCCCGGTCCAATGCTACTCGGATACGATGTGTTTTCCTCAGCCCTAAACAAACGATGCTCACCGCCTGATTGGGTGACTGCTACACAGGTTGAATATAAAACTCCGTGCTCTTGCTCAATCTTTTCGAGCGTTGTGTCTCCACCGTTTCTAGGATCAATGTCTAAAGCAATGAGACCGGAGTCTGCCAAGCTAATTCCAATATTTGCCGTTGGGTCAGTGCTGAACCAATCTCTAATCATATCTGGATTAGTTGTTGCGTCGAGATGACCCCGTGGAGTTAAATTACTTTGCGGGTGTTTACCCGGTTTATGACCCGGAGCATCGTTTGGCAATCCACACCGACACGTTCCGTCCTCGTGATTAATTCCCCACACTGGTAGAACCGCCCAACCTAAGTCGGCATACTGCAAAGCACAATCAAGCGTTGTTACTGGTTTATCTACGATCTTAAAGATATGTTTCTTTGGCGGTCTACTCATCCCATATCTCCTTGATCACATTCCACCATGCTTTATTCCTCGGTGATCGTTTGAGTAAAACAAAATTAGGTCTTCGCGCATTCTTAATTTGGTAGGATGCCGTGCGTGGGTTTGGCAACGGTAATCGAACTATCATTCTCCGTCTACGAAAAAATTCGTGCGCTCGATTATTTTGTCTAGAGTTACTCGTATCGATAAATTGTGTAGCATCGATCCGAACTCCGTTTTCCGTCTCACACACATATTTCACTGTTATGTAGCTGACGTTTCCATTGACCCAACCTGAGCAGTCGTGAACTTTGGCTTTGATGATTGACTCATCTGTAGCTAGTTCCCCCGTAAGGGGATCAATAATCTCCAACGTTTTGACACCGGGAAAAACTCGACGCTCTTTTTTGACGTGTGGCCTGACAGGAGTCTGAGCTTGCACAACATTTCCTGACTTTTCATCCTTATAGTTTGGCATCATCTGGACTCCACCCAGACGCATGAAATTCCCTACATAATCAAGCACCAGACAATCAGTCTTACCCTCAGCCAATCGTGTCCCACGGCCCATAATTTGAACCCAGAGACTTGAGGACAATGTCGGACGTAAACAAACGATGCAGTCGAGCCGTGGCAGATCAAACCCTGTAGTCAGCATATCCACCGACACGAGCGCATTTGATTTTCCTGATGTCACTCTTTCAAAAATTTTATCGCGTTGGTCCTTTTTGTGATGACCGTAAACCTGACAACTCTTTCGGTTCGTATGTTCCCATAACAAATGTGCAAACCTCGTGGCTATCTTCACCGAGGTGCAGTACACCGCAATAAACTTACGGTCCTCGAATTGATTGAGGGATTTTGCAACGGCAACCAACCAAGCATCATACTCTGCCCGATGCATGACCCTGTCTAATTCCATTTTATTGTAATCACCTTTTCCGGTGATAGTCACTTCATCGAGATTTAATTGAAGCTCCGAGTTGAGGCCCACCAGTGGTGCGAGGTAACCTTCCTCGACCCCTCGCTTTACATTATACTGAAAACTATTTCTATCAAACCAGTGACGATCACTGTTGCTGTCACTGCCAGTATCATCAGGGCTTCCACTGCTACTATTTCCATCTGTTTTCTCCTTGCAAATTGGTCCGTTATCCATACGCCACGGAGTAGCTGTAAAGGCTACCCGTTGTGCTTCCGGATAAAGTTTAAAAATTTTTTCATATTGGCTTTTGCCTGACGGGGTCATCGGTACTCGATGGGCCTCATCAATAATGATAATGTCTGGTGAGGGGATGTCATATTGATGGACGGTTTTGCGATAGGCATAATTCTCAACCGTCTGGATCGTCCCAAAAATAACTGATTCTTCGAAGTCCCAACGCCCTACTGGTCTCAACCCTGAGCACACAACACCCGAACGGCACGCAAATTTGAAATGCTTTTCCCAAGTCGCGTGGTTTTGCTCTGTGAGTTTTAGATTGTGGGTCAGAACCCAAACTCTTTTCTTATATGTCGATACAAGTTTGGCAGCTAAATCACAAATGACAACTGACTTTCCAGTGCCAGTTGCCATCGTGATACACGGGTTATACCCTTGCTTGAGGTCTTCGATACAGGCTCGTGTCGCTTCAAGCTGATACTCTCGGAGCCTCATTCGGTTGAACCATCTCTAAGAGACGATATTGGTTTTACGGGTACTGGGTTTTTAAATTCCTCACGAAGTTGTCGGGCAAGCTCCAACACTTGCCCTCGTGAGCTAACAGGCACGACCACCTCTACCCTGACAAGACCCTTATCTTTTGAAGTAGCCCTATAATTTGAGTTGTAACCAGATTGCTTTTCCATTTTAAAAATCCCTTTTTGCTAGTTGATACCAAAGTTCTCTACCGTAATCTTCACCCAATCGTCCTTCCAAAGCATCGTGAAAATTGTTGGAAGACTCATGCTTATTAAGTGCATGAAACGCACTCAATTCTTCAACGAGATTATAATCATCCTTGACAAAAAATCTCATGGCCTCAGTGATGAGCCAATCCATCACCTCGTGCCGAGGAATTTTATACGATGCACAAAAGTCATGGATGATTGGTAAAAGGTTGGGGCTGATGTTGTTGAAAACATCAGCCTGAACAGTCACTGCCGAGGTAACTTTTGCAGACTTGCTCATTACGCAACTCCCTTCAAGTAATGAGTTGCCAACGCTGACTCAGGTCTTACGACAATCGTCGTGACAGGCTTTTCAGTTGTGTGAGCCTGAAGAAACTGACGCGATACCTTTGCCTTGAGAGCTGCAATGTCAACGTTCTTACGATTGTGTGTGCGAACCTGAATGGTGCAACCGTGACCTGCGATGTCAATGTTGTCACCGCGAGACTTGAACTCTGCATGGAGTTCTTTCTTGCGTGCGTTAAGAGCTTTGAGTTGACCTTCGATGGCAAGTAACTCATCGGCGGCTGTGTAAAGATCAAATAAAGTTTCCATGTCGTTATCTCCGTTTTAAGTTATAAGTTATACAAGTGTTATAGCACCTACTCCGGAAGTAGTCAACACTAAAAAAGGGGCCGAAGCCCCTTTTTGTTAAATTGTTTCTCTCCCTCAATATTCTTTTTTGTGACCGAGCTTTTCATTTGCCATGTAGCCTTGATGATACTCGTTCAATTCAAAGTTGCTCATATCTTTTGGCAACACTGTCTCACGCTTATCATCAATCCACTTATGGTAATGTGGACTGAATGGTCTTTGGTAGTAACTGTCTGCACCACCACGATCATAGGGTGACCCATGACCCCGAACCCATTCTTCAAGCCCCTCTCTTCTCGCGTCGTTGAATTTTTTCATACCTCGTTTTCCTTTTTTCTCGTGCCATTTTACAAGTGCTTCGCGTCTTCCAGTAGAATACTCTAGGTCGCAAATTTTCGAAGCGAAACCATCTGCCATTTCTATACACTGTTTTCGTTTTTCTTCGGTTGGTGCTGAGGCGCTAAGTTCTAACGCAAGAACAAAAGCCTCGTAATCATTCGTTGGTGCTTTGAATGTCATATCGCAACCCTCTTAATTTGATTGAACTGTGTATTTAGCAACTTGTGTCTGTTACCCATTATGTCGCAAACGTGTGTCCACTTCCTTCCACTTTTGGCCCATATATTGCGATGCCCACAACCGATGCGTGGCAGTTCGTCTTTTAAATGCACCCCCATAAAAGTCGCGCCTTTTAAATTTTTGGGTGGTTTTTTTTCGAAAGGAAGTTTTGGCATTTTGAATTTCATATTCGTTCTCCGTTTTAAGTTATCCCTAATCGTACCACTACTCCGGAGTAGTGTCAAACAAATTTACAACTTTTAATTCAGCGACCTGACGATTCGATCCCAAATTTCTAATTGTTCGGATGCAACCGTCGATGGTGTAATCACCGTTAAGAAAATTTTTGACGGTCTGAATCAGATCACCCTTCGTGCCGATCATCAACTCTTGGACGATGGAGTCAAGGGGCATCCCCAACTCCAACGCCTCAGCCCGTGCCTCAGCAACCGTATCAAACCAACGGGTGTCGTTTGCCATGTCAAACCCACTCCGCATTTTGTTCTCAATTACCCTGTACATTCTCATGCCGCTAACCTCGCTTTGTTTGTGTTGACCAATTCTCTTCGCAAAATCCGGTAGATCCTTTGCCAGTTCTGACCGTGAGGTGTGTTGTCACCATTACGCAACCACCGTGTAGTATCCCAATAGTTGTAGTGAATCATGTGAGCCACTTCATGCGCTACCGTCAGCATCAATGCATCCTCTGGCGTTGCAAACTCCATTTCTCCGATCACGGGATCATTTTTAATCCGAGCATACTCATGGACGAATGTGTCACCCTTGCGAAATCGAGCAACGTCGATGCATACATAATTTTCGCCGCCATAAGATCGCTGACCTTTACATTTAATTTTGAGGTACAACTTATCCCAGACATCAGCCATTGTGAGACGCTTGGAATTTGGCCCCGTGATCTCCCACTTGGCTTTTACAATCTCCTTGATGCATTTTTTGGTAAGGCGTTTCACCAAGTCGCGTTCCGCAGTGGTGACGTTTTTAGACTTCTTGATCAATCCCATATCGGGTCTCCGTTACAGTTATAAGTTCTCGTTATTCTTATAGTATTACATTTTCCGGAGTAGATGTCAAGTCCTGGGTTAACCTATTGATTTTAAACACTTTTTTTGGCCTAAAAAATAGGTGTTGACAAAAAATGCAAATTATTTCTATTTTTAGTCTCCATCTCAGTATCCCAGAGCTTGGTCCGACGAGTTCTGGGGTACAAGATGGGCTCATATTACTTCCAAATACTCCCCAGAGGCTGCAACTTCTGGGGAACCTTTATAACTGAGAACTAATAATGAATAATATGTACGGAACAATTTTTCTAGCGTTGGTGTTGGTACTCTTTTACCTAGCCGTGCATTCCTATTTTTTTACCGAAGATTTAGCCTTTAACTTTCAGGAGTTCGAGCATTATTGCTATATGGTTAATCAAGGGGCATGGCCTGACTACAAACGGCTAGGCGCGGAGTGTACGCCATGAGCACTTGGGTATTTGATGTTGAGGTCTATCCTAACTGCACGTTATTTCTAGCTAAGTGTATTGAGACAAATGAACGGCAGTCGATCTGGCACAGTGAGTCTGGGTCAGCTACTCGGTTGCGTGTATTCGTCGGTGACAAAGATAAAACGTTTGTAGGTTTCAATAGCTATCATTATGACAGTGTTATTGTTTCTGCTTGGTGTAAAGGCTTAGACACCGAGACAATCAAACGAATAAGTGACGCAATTATCGTTGAAGGTATTTCCTCGTTCCAAATCAAAACCGAATATAAACTGAACGATGTCTTAAACGATCACATTGATTTGATTGAAGTTGCACCAAGTTTTGTCGGGCTTAAAGCCTATGGAGCACGAATGAATATGCCGATGCTCCAAGATCTACCCTATGATCCCAATGCAGATTTAGACGATGACCAACAAAATATTTTGGAGTCATATTGCCTTAATGACATAGCAACGACCGAGCAATTATTCAAACGACTGGAACCGGAGCTAGAACTTCGACTGCAAATGTCGAAGCAATATGGCATCGACCTCCGAAGCAAGTCAGATAGTCAAATGGCTGAACAAGCATTTAAAAAAACGTTGAAATTGAAATCTTATGAAGTGCCAATTCCAAACTCGATCACCTACGATCCACCGGAATATCTCAAAATGGACTTTGCAGGCACGCAATCTGTTTTAGAAGATATTGCTGACATGAAATTTTATGTCGATAAAAAGTCCGGTCATGTTAAAATGCCTGACAGTTTGGATAAATTAGAAGTCTATACACGGACGGGAAGTTATAAGCTTGGCATCGGGGGATTGCATTCGACCCATGATAAACGGGTTACTCACCTCGCACGCGACGAATTAATCTACGAGATCGATGCGGCCAGTTTTTATCCAACGATTATTCTTAACGGAAATCTATCACCATCGCACATCGGGGATCGTTTCATTAACGAGTATCGTCGTATCTATGATGAACGTATCCAAGCAAAAAGCAAAGGTGATAAGGTTACGGCAGACACTTTAAAAATTAGTTTGAATGGCACCTTTGGTAAGTTAGCTAGTCCTCATAGCATCCTGTATGCTCCAGACCTTATGTTAGCTGTCACAATGACAGGACAATTTACTTTGTTGATGCTCATTGAAATGTTAGAGCGCGAAGGTGTTACCGTGCTATCTGCAAACACTGATGGTATCGTAATTCGTGTTGCAGACTATAATGAACAAAGCGTCCGGTGGTGCGTGCAAGAATTTGAAGAGTTGAGTGGTTTTACTTTTGAATATACACCATACGAAAAAATTGCGTTTAAAGATGTTAACAACTACATCGCAGTCAAAAAAGACAAAACAGTTAAGGCCAAAGGCATTTACGCTCCGGTGTCATTGCGAAAAAATCCCACTGCCCCAGTGTGTGCTTATGCTGTAGGTCAGTGGCTTGCCCGTGGCACGAGCTTTGAGCGAACCATAGAAAAGGCTTCATTTGATATGTTCATCACTGCCAGAAACGTAGCTGGTGGTGGGGTACAAGGTGGTAAATATTTGGGCAAGGTTGTCCGGTGGTATCAGTCAAACAAAACAACAGACCCGATTCTGTACGCAAAAAATAATAATAAAGTTCCAAAGTCAGACGGAGCACAAGCTTGTATGCACGTTGTTCCGAGTGATTGGTCAGAAAAGCCTGACGATTTGGATACACAGTGGTACATCAACGAATGCATCGACATAGCACATAATATCGGTGCCGAGCACTTTCTTGATGTGACAGAAATTTTCATGGCAAATTTTGGAGTTAGAAATGGCTAAAGTTTATATTGTCCAAGCTCACAATAATAAGGATATGTCGGATGCCAAACGACACGGAGAACTACACGTTTTATACCCCAACCACATACATCGACCATACGACACTGATTACCTGACAGGCGTTGCTCATACTCAATTGAGGGATTTTTGTGAGGATGATTTTTTACTGCTACTCGGTGATCCCGCTATTTGTGGGATGGTAACCAAAGTGGCATCTGAGTATTCCCCAGTGGTACGGATGCTAAGTTGGAACCGGATCAAACAAGAGTATCACGAGGTAGCATGGGATTTTGCAGATGCGGATTGACAACCGCTTATTTCATAAAGGAGAAAAAAATGTCAAAAAAGAAGGCTGACTTTGAAAGTCAATTAAGAAGAGGTAAACAAAAAAAACCGCCTCGCATTTGTATCTATGGAGATCACGGGATTGGAAAGTCAACATTGGCTAGTCACTTCCCAGATCCAATCTTCATAAGCACTGAGGACGGTCTAGACACACTGGACGTTGTTTCATTTGAACGTGCGGAGTCTGCAACAACGGTTGCTGAAAACATTCAGACTTTATTGTCTGGGGAGCATACTTTCAAAACGTGTGTGATCGACTCCGTTGATTGGCTTGTCGAGCCTTTGATCGTTAAATCCGTTGAAGATACTTATGACGCAAAGGAGTTGTCATACGGTAGGGATAAGGTCAAAGTATGTGAGGAATTTCGTGAGATCCTTCAGGGTCTTGATTATCTTCGGGAGCACCGTGGGATGAATGTTGTGTTAATAGCTCACAGTGCAGTCATAAAATTCGAAGATCCTCGCACGGAACCGTTCGATAAATATGAACCTAAGTTGCCAAAGTATTGTAACTCTCTGTTGCAAGAGTGGGTTGATGCTTTGTGCTTTGCAGCATTCGACGTTGTAATCCGCAAGTCGGATACTGGGTTCAACACAACGAAAAACCGTGGGGTATCGAGTGGTGATCGTTTCTTACACTTCCAACCCAACCCAGCTTTCGCCGCCAAAAATCGTTTTGATTGTCCTGATAAGATCGAAATGAATTTTGACAATTTATCTGAAGTCATCCCAGTATTTAGCTAAGGAGATAGTTATGCCTAAATTTGGATTTAACCCAAGTGAGGTTGCACCTCAAGAACCAATGAGCTTTGAATTGTTACCCAAAGGTGAATACACTCTTCGGGCTACAGATGCCGAAGAACGTCCAACTAAAAACAATGGTGAATTGATTGCTGTTACGTTTGAGGTAGCATCCGGTTCGTATGAAGGACGCAAAATCTGGTTTCAATTTAATACTAAAAATGCATCAGAAACAGCCGAGCGCATTGGTCATCAACAATTAGTTGCGTGGGCTACAGCGTGCGGTAAACCGGAAGCAGATGACACAGATGATCTGTTAGAAAGACCGTTTCAAGCTAATATCGTTATTGAAAAAGGCACTAACGGTTATGCTGATAAAAACAAGATCGCCTCGTTTCTGTTTTCCAAATCTAAGGCCAAGGCTCCAGTAGCGAAGTCTGAACCACCAAAGAAAGAAACTAACGGTGGTAGTAAATGGAAAATTGATTAAACAAACGCCCGTGGTGAAAGCCACGGGCATCTTTCTGGATTGAGTTATGGTTGCTATACCACCATCAGTTGAAAAACAAATTATCAAAAATATTTATCAGTCCTATCAAAAAAATCAGCCACTGTATTTTACTCGGTTAGGTGCATCAAGCATTGGCACCGAATGTATCCGAAAGATATATTTTCAATGGCGTAACTTTGCCAAAAAACAATTGGACGGACGCATACTCCGTCTGTTTGAAACCGGATATATACAAGAAGATCGTATTATAAAAGATCTGCATAACTCTGGCTTAGAAGTCTGGGCAGTTGATGAATATGGCAGTCAGTTTGAATTTACAGACTCGACGGGTCATTTTGTCTGTCGGGCTGATGGCGTTGTGCGTAACGTGCCTCGTAACTCTGAGGCTCACTTGCTTGAAGTAAAAACTCATAACAAAAAAAGTTTCAGTGCTTTGCAACGTCACGGTGTAAAAGAATCAAAACCGGAGCACTATGCCCAAGTTCAAATCAGTATGGCGTTGGGAAATTTTCAACGTGGTCTTTACGTTGCAGTGTGTAAAGATGACGAACAATTCTACGTGGAGCGTATTAAACCAAGTGCAAGAGATCAAAAGAACTTACAGAAACGCATTACATCGCTGTTAAACGCCCATATGAGGCCGACAGGCATCAGTGATGACGGAAGTGCATTTCAGTGTAAATGGTGTGATATGCGTAGCGTTTGTATCAAAGAAGAAAAACCACTGGTGCATTGTAGAACTTGCCAAAATTCTATACCAAGTCATAATGGGGAATGGCATTGCACTTTGCATGATGCGACTTTGACCCCACAGAATCAACTCGTTGGTTGCGAGGATTATACAGCGTTATGATTACGATTGGCATAGATCCGGGTCTGAGAGGGGCCATTGGAATCCTAGATAATGGACAGTTTAAATCCGTACACGACATGCCAGTGATGAATAAAGGTGGTGGTAAGGTCAAATGGGAAGTTGATGTGTCAGCTACGATCAACTTACTACGACAAAATAGTCGTAAGGAAGGTGAACCTGAAGATTTTATTTCGTGCGCTATTGAACGAGTTAACGCCCATCCGGGTCAGGGAGTTTCAAGCGTATTTAGCTTGGGTGATTCTTTCGGCACTGCTCGTGCTTGCGTGGCTAGTTGCCGATTCGAGTTGCGTTATGTGATGCCCCAAGTGTGGAAAAAACATTTTGGATTATCGGCAGATAAAGAACAGGCCAGAGCAGTTGCCCTGACCTTGTTTCCCGATGCTCCAATTAATTTAAAAAAGCACGCAGACCGAGCCGAGTCCTTGTTGATGGCTAGGTGGTTGTGGGAGACGGAGTTTGAATAGGTTGCTTTGGATAGCTATCCAAAATTTTATACCTCAACGCTTTTCTTAAATCCTTTTTCTCGCGTTTGCTTCCTAGAAAGTAAATGTATCGATGTTTTTGAGATCGCTCTACAACCTCATATTTTTCTGGGTCAGCTATCCGTTCTTCTAACGTGCTCTGTGACACGATAGTCTTAGAGTGCAAATTAGAGCCACGGACAACCCATTCAGTTCTTTTGGCACTTATACCAGTGTAAACAAAATTGAGTGCTTGATAGATCACTCCTGTATGGTCTTGAGCCGTATCAGCGTAGGAGACAACTACTTTTGGTCTTGGCAATAGTTTAAGAGCACGACTAACCAGAAAAGACGCTTCGTTTTTCAAATTGTCACGAAGCACAAGTCGGTTGAGTTCGATGACGTTTTCCTTGTGTTCCACGCCACAGACCCCCTCACACAACGAGGGTGATGGTGGTGTACCAAAAGAAACAATCCCCACAAGTGGCCCGATACGGAACAAGTCGTGAGGATTGTCACCCTTTTTAAATAACCCAAATGCCCAACTTATAGAGGGTACTCGCCTCGCATAGTGGATATCCAATATGAAAGGCAAGCAATCTCTATAGTTGATAGGCTCGACGTTATATTCGCTCTCCATTCTTAATTGCTCACTTGAGAAATGACAGCTTTTCTTGGTCTTTTAAAAAACCCAAACTTAGCATCTTTTTCAGACGGTGTTACAGATGCTGTAAAAGTAATATGATCACCTTTACCAACGGTTAGAAGTTTACCCTCTTCATTGAAAATGGTTGGCACAGAACCCCAAACTACAAAACCGTTTCGATGATCTTTTACTGTCATTTTTGCGACTTGACCAAATCGAGTATCTTTCAAAGCAACTTTAAGCACTTCACCAGAAACATTAACTGTTCCCGTTGGTACATCTTGAGCTTTGGCTTTTTCCTTAGCCCATTGCGCTTCACGCTCTGCTTGCTTTTCTGCAAATGTCAAACCACCAGTAATTTCACGCTGTCTTGCTAACCTTTTTTCTACACGAAGAGCATCTCTTTCCTCTCTCTTTCTACGGGCTGTCTCGCGTCTTTTTGCACGAGTTTCAGGAGAGGTTTTGAAAGCACGTTTTCCAACACCGCCACAGTCCCAACATTTTTTGTCTAATACACCCCATGCGACAAAACCTATACCATCACATTTGCCACAATTCTCCCACCAAACTTTTTTGACTTTTTCACCAAGGCCAGTACCGTTACATGGCTCACAAATTTTGCCAACAATAGGTCCAGCTTTGTTAGCTCTAGAAAATTCAATAAGGTGTTCTGATCCAACCCTTGCAAAAAGATCAATTTTCGTAAAACCCTTACCCTCACACTTCAAGCATGATTTGATGTCGAGTCCGTCTTGATTGTTATCTGGAATGTTATGTTTCGTGCAAGTCATCTCAGTTCTCCGTTTCAAGTTATTCTTATTTATAACAACTTCCGGAGTAGATTGCAAGCACTAACTAGACAAAAATAATTTTCTTTCTGCCATGCGTCTACGATGTAAACCACGGATAAATTTACCACTGGCATAAGACCACCGGGGAAATTCGTCAGGTGCCGTAGGGTCACCCCGTAGAACTTTTTTACGGAGTGTACTTGCACGGAGAGATCCGCTGCCAAGATTATATGCGAAACTAACCAGACTATCGAACTGGTTTTGCGTTAAATGACTACAAGGCACGAGCGTGAGCACTGCACGCTCATATGATACCAATTGTTGCCTTAATAGGCGTTCTGCTTCATCCTCGGACATCTCAGGGGTATTTTGAGTAACCCTACTACCATCAGCTAGGCGTGTACTACCCCAACCTATGGTCCACACTGCTGCGCTGCACTGGTATGGTTTCGAGCGAAAGCCCTCGAAAGCCTTTATGAGATCGATGCCACGGTCAGATGTCTTGGTTACTTTCTGGACATCCATGCTTGCATACCGTAATAGGCACCAATAATACCAGCCAGCGCCACAAACAGGGTTGATATCAACCCGGACAAGGCTGTAATGCGGCTGTCCGGAATTAACCCTGATAACAACACACAAGTTAGTAGAACCATGACTACAAAACTAGCGATGGTAATCCTACTTTGTATCGTGTTTTTTTCGTGCAGGTCAGCAACCTGCACCTCTTCGGCAGTGATTATACCGTCACCATCACGGTCCATTTCTTTTTCAAACTTGATAGCATTCATGCTCTGGTCTTTCTATATTTTCTAGTTTTGCTTGCGATTTTAGTCGGTTGCTTAGAAAACTGTTTACCAGCTTTAGTTGCTTTACGTTTGGCAGCAGTCGTAGCCGCATATTCTTGGCTACTCAGACGCTTTATAGCTTTCTCCGGTAGGTAACGTTCACCAGTGGCCTTCGGCCCTTGTGTAGATGGTTTTCCTGATTTGGTTCGCCATTTTTGTTTACCCCAATCGGTTAGACTTTTTTGTCTAGGTGTTTTAGCCATTAGGACTTATAACCCCCACCTGCTTCTTTATATTTCTTTGCAACCATTTGGGCTTTGCGTGCACTCCATTGACCGGGCCTACCACCTTTACCACTAGCCTTAACTGATTCAAATATCTTTTTTCTTAGTCCGGGTTTTGTGTAGTTGCCTGATTTATTTACGGTGCTTTTTTTTCTTGGAGCCATTACTTATCCCTTCCATTGTTAATACGATCTCGTAAAGAATTGACCAATTCGAACAACACCTCTATTTTTTTCTGAGCTTCCGCTAATAAGACATGATTCCTCACGAGGGCGTATACGATCCCGCCAAGTACCGCAAATGCACCGAGGAAAACGTTTATCCATTCTGTTATGCTTATACCTTCCATAACTATTTCCTACTGAATGCTCTACTACCAAAATAGAAACTTATGATAGCAGCCAAGGTTGGGCTATCTACTTCATTTGACCAAATCAATGGTAATGCATCCTTAATCATCATTCCTTCAAACTGAATCATGCCATAGAGAGCAAACATTTTGACCGATATGTAAAACAACAAAAAAATATAAGCAATGCTTGGTCTGACACTAGCTCGGTATGCAGATATCCACGATCCCTTTTCTAGTGACGCAGCCTCGGCCGCATCGGCTTGATATAGGGCCACTGTCTCAGCCGATAGAGCTTGCACCTGAGCCTTATCACGCTCAAACTCAGCCGTGATGCGTGTTAGTTCGGCTTGCTTTTCCATAAGCCGAATCTCTTGCTTATTCTGTTCCCGTGTTTCGATGAACGAGAGTATCTTGGGAAGAAAACTCGATCCGAAACCAATTAGAGAACCGAGAAGTGTCAACATTTTTAGCTTCCCAACGCCATAAGAATTGCTACGACAAAAAAAGTAACAAAAAGAATAATACCTATTTGTGTGATTATATTTTGTTCTCCGAAAAATTTTTGTAATTTGTCAAAAAATTTACCCATCGCTTTATTCCTCATACTGTAGATATCTGTTTTGTGGGGCTTCACTCAGATTAGCAACTTCGGCCCCTACCCCAAACGGTTGAACTACATCTTGTATCATTTTTGCATCTGCTCTCTGGGAAGCCTTATCAACTAATTTAACTACCGTGCTGAGACTTTCTGGTGAACCGTCAGATAATAATTCTGAAATTTTCAACGATACTTGGTCTTGAAATTCGTCGCTCCCCTCATCGCCTGAAAAAAATCGGGCCATCTTTCTAACTAAACCATCATCGCCAAAAATAATTCCAGCCGCTTTTGGGTTAGACGAAGTCAACTTGTCGTAGGCTTTAACGGCTTCCCCTCTTCCTGCTGTTTGAGACCCCCCACCGATTGCATTCATTCTACGGTAAAGTTCCGTTTCAATCATCATGGCTTTCTCAAAATTGTCAGCCTTGATAACATCGCCATCAAACAGTTGACGAATTTTTGCCCTGAGAGCTTCACCACCTTTTACATTTCCCCCTAACATTTGAGCAAAATTTCTACCACCTTTGACGTTTAAAACAGAATTTTGTAATACGTCTACAGCAGCCATAATTGCTGTTTCTTTTTCTGCTTTACTATTGAGGGAGTTTAGGAATTTTTCCAATTCTTCCGGAGTCATTTTATTGAATTGCTTTTTCATTTCTCGTCCGGCTTCTAGCATTGCTGATTTATCACTATAAACTTTTCTTGCGTTCGCATATTCAGGAAATAGTTCATCTAGCTTTTTCAAAAATCCATCTTTTGCTTCTAGAAGTGCTCCTGTAAGTTCTGTAGGTTCGAAATCTTTATAACTGTCTCTGATTTCGTCATCTACACCCTGTTTGATTCTGTCAAAAAGTCTTAGGGATATGGGAGGACGTTCGCCTTTTTGTAATCTATTTAACAACGATGCCAAATCCCTAGCTTCATCATCCAATCCACGTTCCTGCGCTAACCGGATAGACCTTTGTAAACCGTTGCGAAAAGCAGGTCTTTGTAAATAAGATGTAATGTCATCGAAACCTTCGTCTGCTTCCGTAATCATAATTTCTTTTTTACGGTTACCCACTATCATTGGGTTACCCTCTACATCCAGTTCGTAAAATGCTTTTTCATATAACGGACCAGCTTGTGCTTTGCGGGATTCAGCAATCGCGTCTATTGTTTGGACATAACTTTGTCCTGAATATGGTGACACACTATTGAGTCTCTGAGATATTCTACCTTGTGCATCAGTTGTTATTTCGTCGGCTGTATCGCGGATTACTGTCTTGGGTTCGCCACCTTTTGTTACAATGGTATCAGCAAGAGTTTCTAACTCTCTGTTGACTCCCATCGGCACCATAGGAATATCCAATTCTTGCGCAGCTATAACATCATCCATTGTATTTCTTGCAGCTTGCGAACCACCTGTCGTAGAGAGTAAAACATCGCCAACTGCTTGATCCCTAGTTCTCCCTGATCCAAATTTACGTTTCAGAAATTTTCCTACTCCTTGGAGCGCGGGTTCAAGAATAGGAGTTGTCAGAGCACCAAAAAATGCTCCACTTTCTCTCGCTTCTTCTCTATCTTTTTCATATTGTGGACTTCTATAAGGTGCTTCTGAATAGCCACCACCAGCAATATCGCCACCGATGTAACCACCTGTACCACCTAACGCCCCTCGTTTTGCGGTTCGCATTACCTTACCACCAACACCCCCCGGTCCTCGTAGTATTCGTTCTAGCGTACCCATTTTTCGAATCAGTGGGTCTACACCTACTCTGCCACGACTTATTAGAGCCGCTGCAAGTAAAGGTGTTATAGCCCCAGTAAATTCCCCCACGGCAGCTGTACCCGGAAATTTTTTTTGATAATCAGCATACGATCTTCTTAAAGCGGCCAAATTTTCTTCATATGATTTATTGTTTACTTTTGACTTCAAATAAGCCTCGGCCTCATCACCCTGACCCATGAGAAGACCTTGACCGAGAACAGAATCCAAAAATCCCCTGTCAAGAAATTGTGAACGTTCTTCAGCCATCAGTTTTCCCCTAACAGTGTTTTTTCTTCTTCAGTCAACTCAGCTTTCCGTCCCAGTGTTAGATCATCTGCCGTAGCTCTGTATTTTCCTTGATTTATTCTACTCAAACGATCTCGCTTTTGATTGATGGTCTTGACCGTTTGGTTAATTAATTTTGCAATAATATCCCTTCGGAACCTAGCGTCTGGATACTCACCAGCACCCATCAAATCAAAAAACGCTTGACGTTCACCATCCGACAATTGCGCTCCAAATGTATTTTTCAACTGTTTAACTGCAAATGATCCAATAATGTTCATGACCAATTTTGTATTTCTTTGTTCTTCGGTTAATCCTCTACCAGCTGCTTCTCTAGCCGCGATGGCAAACATAGCAGCTTTTGTTGACGGTCCAGCTGATTTGTTTACACTTAATGCTTTCCTTAATTGTTTAAGACCTTCTTGCAAATCTTTAATTCCGTCTTCGTCGGCCACCTTAATTTTCAAAATTTCTGGCGGTAAAGTTTGTTTATCGAATTGAAATTTTGATTGTTTTAACAATAACTCTGCTGCTTTTTGATCTTTTTCTGAGATTGTTTTATACAATTCCAACATATAATTGCGGTAATCTTCCGCTTGTTTTGTCCTCTTATCTTGCAACGTGTCGTACTTATTTTTAGCTTGGGCTAATTTTGCCTTTGCTAACGTTATCTCCATATCTTGCGCTTTAGTTCTTGCCTCACGAGTATCTTTAGCAAAATCAGCTAGAACCGTTGGAACGTTTTCTAGAAATCCAAAACTTCTGGATTTGGTTGGCTGTGCAAATGCCGCAGCTAATTTAAAGTACAATTCAGCTTTATCTGGACCTGTTTGTCTTGCAGTAATAATGTCTTGAACCGTTTCGTTAAATTGCGTTTGTGCATCAGCAAAACCACTTGCCGCTTGAACAGATTGATCGTATAAATTTTCTACCGTTGGAGCGGCTCGAACTAGCGTCTGTATCATTTCATCTGTGGTTGCTACTGGCGTTGGATTTGAAACAGAAGTGGCATCGCCAACCATACCGACCCCTGATGTTTGTCCGAGTGCTTGCTCCGCAGTTAGAGGGCCACCCCCTTGTTGTTGCATTATGCTGTTTAAACCACCAAGTTGATAACCTTTAACTGGACCACCCGTTTTGTAGAATTGTCTTCCCTCTTGGAATCCGAAGTTTACAAAATGATCTTTGGCTGCTTGGGCAACGTAATCATCAACGGCTTGTGAACCGGGGCCAGAGGCACTTAAAACCGCTTGATATTCTGGTCTTGCCATGATGTTATCAAAAACATCCAGATTTTTGGCAAGGTAAGCACCATATGCGGGTACATTAGCAATACTGCTTTCAGCAAATGGATCTACAGTTCTTGCCTGTTCTAAAGTATTTATACTGTCATCTGGCAAGGGGTTTGCTATATTCGCGAGAACTTGCTCTTGTTGATTTGCAAAATCCTGAAAGGTTTGCGAAATATTACCTTGTGCGTCTACTGGATTAGTGTACGCATCTTCTGTCGTAGTTATAGGTCCAGTATACGGTGGATTAGGGTTAGGTCTATTTGGGAATCGCTCTGCAAAAGGTAAGGATCGATCAATGGGTGTGGGCGAGTAGTCTGGATTGCGTAAGATATTACCGTAGTAATTTCCTATTGTATCCATCACTGCCTGATTACCCGTATTTCTAATTCCTAAATTTTTAAACTCATCTTCAAATCGTCTGAGGAATTGTTGACGTTGAGCAAGGCTGAGTGGGTTATCCTCAGTAATCTTTGCATCAAGTCCGATGGCTTCAGTGCGTTCTTGGTCTGTCGGATCTCTGCCAAGGTATTGTTGATACATCTGCATATAACTCATTGGCTGAGGTGTCGTTTGTGTTTGAAATTGTGACCCAGCATACATGGGTGCATTGCGTAGTCTTGATTGATATTGCGCTTGATATTGATCAAAGGCCCGTTGCTTTGCAGGGTCGAAAGTTATCTCTCCCGGTGTGGTTGTCACCTCTCCGGTTTCTTCGTCTATTACCTCAACATCTGGACCACGTTCACCCTCATAGGAAAGCATTGTAGGTGTAGCCAAACCATACTGTCTCATTAATTTGTTTAGTTCGAAGCCCATTATTTATTCCTTACGATCAATTGCCTGCTAACTTTTGTAGACCTTTGTAAGTAGCCAAACCAGCCGCTATTTGTGACAATGGCGATGGTGAGTAAGTCGCGCCCACTGATTGCCCTTGAGTTGTTGTTCGCTTCGGTGCAACCGGAGCTAATCCCCTGATTTGACTAGATAGAAAATCAGCTTGCTCTCGTGCGTAATTTTGTTGATCCAAAAATTGTTTTTCAGCTGCTGTAAGTTCTCGTTGTAATTGTTGTTGTTGACCAGCACCTGCTGCTTCAAGTGCTGCTGTGTCGGTGTATCCAAGTGCTTGCCTTTGTGCTCCAAGATTAGCCAAATCGGACAAGGCACCCATTTGCCGTGTTATGTCAGCTTGTTGTATGCCTGCTACCGTTTGACCGAGGTTAGCTTGTCTATTTAAATCTGCTGCTCGATTAGCCATTGCTTGAGCATATCCCGTGTTAGCTAATTCTGCTTGTTGAGCTAAAACTGCCTCTTGCGTGTCTCTTAACGCCCTAGCTCCAAAATCACCCATACGACTTGATCCAAATTGACCTGCTCTAATAAAAGCATCGCTTACTGCTGGCAATAAGTTTTCTTGTAAGTTACGAGCACCTTGTCTTGCAAGTTCGTCCATAACTTGTTGTTGATACGGATTATAATAATTGGAAACGTTTGTAGGTGTGTCTTCCGCTGCTTTCGTAAAATATGTTTGAGCGGCACCCAACCCAGTTTGGGTGTTAGTGGGTATAATCTCGCTTGGTGTTCCGGGTAATGGAGCTAAACCAGCTAGAGCACGGATACCCGCTGCCGATGCATCGAGGTCCGGTTGATACGCTCCTTGGGCTTCTTGTACTTGTCTGTAAGCTTGTTGTTGTAATGGTGATAGTTCTGCTACCGTTGGTAAATCGTAACTCTCGAAAGGACGATTGGCTAAGTTTTGCGATATTTGTATTTGATTAAATATTGCATCTTGCATCCACCGTGGTGTTTCGGTAGTGGATGTTGTGTAAGACGTTGCGGTTTGTGGTGCTCCCTGAAATAAACTACCCATGTTAAGCACTCCTTCTCATGTACTCAAGAGGTGATTTTGCGTCTGGGCTAAATCTACCTTTTGCTAAAACTTTACCTTTATGCATTCTAAGTTTTTTACGCATATCGTCTAACATTTTGGCCCCTGCGGCGTTACTTCCGTCTCCTAACATTGATACTGACTCTGCATCTATAACATATTCTCCATCAGACAACCTAGCGTTTATGACATCATCCCTACCATTACCCGGACCACTGACGTAACCGGGAGCGTCCATTATTCCACCTTCGGCAGCGTACATTGTGTCGTTATTCATATAATATTTACTTTGATCATTCATAAAAAATGGACTGCTTAAAAACTGCCCCAGTGTCATGCCACGTTGATTAGCCTCACCTCTGATTTTTACAAAATCATATTGATTTGTAGTTTTATCGAATATCCCATTTGTTTCTGCCATAGAAATATCCATTTGGTCTTGTTCACTCAGCCCACTAAGTGCAGCTAAACCTAACGCTCCTATCCCTAATTCCGTCATAGATAAATCATCTGGTAGTAAATTAGCTACTGGTTCAGGTAGCAAATTCCTTAATGCGGCAAATCCTTCCCCTTGTTGGGGTTGTGACACCTGACCTAATTCTTTTATATCCTCTGAGAAATCCATTCCACGACCATCGTCTGGAACAAAACGTTCTTCAGTTTGTAAAGAAGGTATATTAGCATACTCATCAGCAATTGTTCCTTCTGGAAATGTATTCCTAGCTCCTAATGCTTGACTCAATGACCCTTCAACAAATCGGTTTGAAAAAATAGTTTCATCGTTAGCCAGTGGCATAGTTTCATATGCAAATACTGGCTCAGGAACGGCTGATACAAAAGGTGTTTCAGCCGAACTTAAATCGCTAGAAGCTACCGGACTTAAAGACGGTTTCATGTTACCACTCATCGCTGCATTAGCTTGCATCTGATTGTTGACAAAGGTGCTGGCTCGTTGTGTCATATCTTGAACGAAAGGTTTCGCAAGCGACCCTATGGCCCCATATGCAGCACCACGGACAGGATCAGAACCCGTCAATGCTGACCCTAACGCTCCAGTGGCACCACCGCCTATCGCTCTTATAGCCGATTCGCTTAAATTCGGAAATTGTTGAGCTAAACTCTCGGAAATTCCCGGAGCAAATCCACCTAAACCACCAGATACAGCACCGACCAGAGGATCACCACCAGTGAGAAGAGATGTACCGCCACCTAGTATTGCACCGCCAACTACACCTTGAGCTAACGCACTAGCACCACTCCCAAGAACGGCAGCACCGATAGTAGGTGCTAAGACGGGTGCCACAAAACTTAAAGCAATTGGAAGGGCAACTTTGAGAACATTTTTGAGACCTTTGTATTCTCGTAGTCCGGTGTTTGGGTTGACTGTTCCTTGACCACCCATCCTACGGAGCACCTCAGCCTCACGGTCATTGATGTGAGCTAATTGTCGGTCACCACCTTGGCCCATACGAGCCAACTGTTTACCGGATACTGCAAGTCCACCTCGTGCATAACCTTGTTGTGCTAATCTTTCTTGCATTCCATACAAGACCACTAGAAGGCTTATAATGAGCACTTCATCAAATTGTGGGGGAAACATACCCTCATCTATTAAACCGTCTTTTATAGCCGCCATACGGACTTCTGGGTACACTTCTGGGTTCTGCAATACATACTCAAGCATTTGTATAGCTTCAGTGAGATCCTCAGCCACCATGTTGGTTCCGGATAATTGTTGTTCGATGACTGTAATCGTTTCTTGAAAACGTGGATCTTGCATTGCAATTGATAGGATTTGTTCTTTCATACTCATCGCGCAGTCCTCACATTACACCATCTGTGCGTATTATATTCATTCCGCAAAAACCCAAAGACCTCTAAATCTTCGTTATCGTCGTAGGCTTGTCTCATTGTACCTTCGTGTTTAAACCCTAACCGTTCAACAAATCGTATAGACTTTTCGTTGTTATGACCAATCAAAGCTGTAGCCCGTGAGGCTTCGTGTATCTTGAATATGTAAGTAAAAATAGCGTTGAACATCCGTAAAGTTTCTTTTGGAGATGCCCAATTACCGCCACGAGATGCAAACGATACATCTATGTTTCGAGGTGTAAAGTTGTTGAAAATTGCAGTGCATACGAATTTATCATTGTCATCAACTGCCGACATCGCACGAAAAAACTCAGGCTCATTTTTTAAACCTAGTAACGGTCTAGCCCACTTTTCCGCTAGTATTTCTTTTTCAAAGCCAATAAATCTCATAGCGTTGTCTGGACAAATCGTTCTGCCCACTCTCTCCAATCGTCATACATATACGGGTCTGGAAAATCTTCAATCAAATTGGTTGCGTTCAGAAACTGTGTAGCCCAATCTTGCCACTTTGTTTCATCATCTAATGGGTCAAATGCGCCAAAGGCAATGAAGTCTGTAATTAGACAGTTTGCCCAATCTTTTAGACCGATACCCACTGGCAATGTAACACTTAACGCCATTATCCTAAATCCGTTCCGTCACCAACACCAAGGTGAGCTATTATCTGTCCCATTTGATAATCACCATATAAAGCGTTGGATTCAAATTTAACTCTCAATTCTCTACGTTGTTCTTTCAACATTACTATTTGTTCAAAAGGTTGTGTGGCTTGATCAGGAAACGTGAACGTTGTACCCACAACTTCAGGTGCTCTCGCATTGGCTCTTCCGGTGACGGTTACTGTCATATCTCCTACTTGTACGAAGTCTGGTTCAATAGTCGTTATACGAAGATATCTGTCACCACCTTGTGTAAGTGTAGACAAATCTGCCGTTTCAAAGAATGATCTTATCGGTGCAATGTCAGGACCGTCGATCTCATCCATACCAAACTCGTGTTGCCAAACTTTGTATCCAGTTCCAGATGCTGTCGTGGCTTGCACAATACCTGTAAGTATTGGAGCTGCAAACGAGTTATTGAATTGACCCGCTGAACGTCCACCGTTCGGCAATTCTGTGTCGTACCATGTGTCTTCTCTAACGTTGTACACTACAGCGTGAGTGCATTCTGTAGCTGTACCCCGTGGATATGCCCACCAAATCTCACCGTACCGTGGCACCTTGTAGGCAAAACATTTACTTGCATGGTCACGGTTCAAACCATCGAAAAAGTAATTGAGATTGAGGTTGTTTGGCACTTCTCGGACAACACCGTTGAACAAGTAAAAACGATCAGTTCCGATCCAGTAGAAAACTCCATCATAGTCAATTGGGCAAAATGGGCTGAGAATAGATGTTCCGGTAGCTACGATATCAAATTGAAATACGGCTGACCCACCAACAAACGTGCTCCGTATAACAGCATCAAATGCCCAGAATATACCAGCTGGTGCCGTTCCAGAACCCGCACGTAACGGTAGACCTTTTATTATCTTCTGACCCCATACTCTGGCGTTTCCGCTACCTGTTCCGGTCAAGTCTGTAGGCTCTCCGGGTACTGACCACCCAATAATACCGTCAGTGCCGTAGTAAAATAAATATGGATGTAAACTAACAATCCCACCTGTAGCATTGGTATTTGCTGGCAGTGATATACTTTGCAGTGGGCCAGTACCAAGCACATCACCAAAAAATATTTGTCCGTCCTGATCGTTACAAATGCAATCCATATTTGGAGACACAGATGCTAGGATAAAATTTTGATTACTGCTTGATTCGAATTGAAAATCAAACATCCAAAAATTGTTTGCGTTTGCTATGACTGCATTTGATCCACCTTGCATATTTACAATTGTAGAAGTCAAAGTGGTGAGGGTAGTAGTAATTATAAATCCGTTAAACTCATCGCCAGTTGTGGCTGACGTAATCGTAATTGTTGGTCCATTGGCACTGGCTGTATAATTTGGTGTGCTTGTAAACGCTGTAATGTTAGAAGCAACGTCTGTGGCTGTCTGATTTATATCAGTGTTGAAAGGTACAGAACCCGACATGATGTCCACACCATTTACAGCTATCATATCCACACTACCACCAGAACCAGCTAAGGTTACCGATCCTTGTGCTGCTACTGCTACGGGTGTTCTTGTGCTTACAATAGAGCTATTTCCGTTTTCATCTAGCGTGAATCTTTCAAGAGTATTAGCACCGCCAGAATGACAATAGACGAGTAGTTGTTGACTAAAAGTAATAAATCCACGGCTAATCTCTGCTAATGTTTTGAGCGTTGTTTTGTATCCAGCAATCTTTCTAGGCAATCCACGCTGCCAACGAACCCACTGACCATCAACGTAGTTGTTACCTTCGAACTTTGTACCGTCACGTTTGATCCCCGGTTCAGAAACAAGTATCGTGGTTTGCTCTGCCATTCCTAGAATGTTCCACCGTTAAATTGATTTGGATATCCGATTGCGGTCCACGCATCTGTTTGCGTGCTTGATTGAAAAACACTGATTCCTGTAGACCCACCACCTAGATTAATTAAAGCACCGCCAGCCGTGTTGGCTCCCGTTCCACCTTGTGCTATTGAAATTGGGAACGAAACTGTACTGGTATCTGCATCTACTAAATCGGTGCCGTCACAATAAAATATGCCTCTCGTATTTTGTCCAATGGTGACACCCGTTTGACCAGAAACTTTTACGGTTAAAACGTAAGATCCTGTCGTGCTGTTATCAATCCAGTATTGTTGCACTGTCGCAGGTATTATTACGTTTCGAGCACCCGTAAGTGCTCCGGTAAATTTATAAGCAACTCGATTAAGTTCAGTACCACTAAGTGTAAAATCACCAGAACCAGCAATGTTTATTGTGGTGTAATCAAATGCAAAAGTAGCACTTTGTCCGAAACCAATGGTGAAAAAGTTAGCTCCATCTGTTACGATGATAGCTGACTCACCCGGTTGAAACGGTAAGTTAGCTGCACCATCAATTGTAACTGCTCCCGGAGGTGTTGCCGTTATTGCACCTGATCCAGAGTTTCTGAGGTAAACAAACCAGTTATCACCACCCGTTATTGGATCAGGCAATGTGTAAGTACCACCAGCCCCCGTGTAGTTAAACATTTTGGCTCGATCATCCACGCCACTTGTAAAGTTAGTATTGAACGTGGTAACTGGTACGGACTGCGATAATACCGTTCCGATAGCGACTATACCTGTACCAGCTAATGACGCTGCGTTGGCAGTTGATGTAGTGGCTCCGTATTGCAGAAATACCCATGTTCCATTTGTGGTGCTATTATCAGTCAGATATAATTGATAAACCTCACCTGCCGCAATTGATCCGAGTTGAACACCGCCAGCATTTTTTACAAGAAACGTGTGTGAGCCTATATTGTTAAATAATATTGTATTACCAGTTCCGCTTTTTTGGGCATCCGGAACAATAATGCTAAAACCTGCACCCGTTTGTGTTACATCAATTATTCGCGTAGCTAAATTGGTGTTCGTTGAAGTCTCTTCAGGCCAACTCAGCGTGACATCAGCCGATAAGTTTTGAGTGCTATAACTAATTTCACTAGGATAAATGTTAGCACCGCCAAAAACGTCTTGATAAATAGGCATTATGCTTCACTCCTTTGTGCCGCACGATCAAGTATTCTTCCTAAGTCTTGACCGCTAAATGCTTGAGCACATCGGTCATATAGACTTTGCCATAGCTGTACTCTCTCATCGTTTTTCAAAAATGGGGTTGCCTCAAGTAACGAAGCGTACAACACCAACTCCGGTGCGTAGTCCGTCAGCCAATTACTTTGCAAGTTTGGACCTAGCAATGCAGGTTGTTCATAGTAAAGAATTTCCAATGTACTAGCTGCATTTGGTGTTGGAGCAATCAACCAATTAGCGTAATCGTAATCAGCATAGAATTGAGGTGATGCTGTTTGAGCTTCATTAGGCCAGTAATTACGAAGGTATTCATATGATCTTGTTTGTATTGGCGTTCCGTCTACCGTCATAGAAATCGTGTCACGCCATCTGTCTGGCTTGAGATAAGTGCTAACACCGATAGACAGGGGCGTTGTTATCGCTCGGATGAAACCTTCAATTTTGAGTTCACGAGCTATACGTCTCTCTGCTAACGTCACTAAACGTGGCAATTGATCAAAAACAATTTGATCACTAGCTTGTGTAAACCCACGCTCAAGATACCTGCGTATGTCCACTAACAAGCTATCATATGTCATTGTATAGCTCATGGCTTAGTCCTTACTCTGAACTCTCTTCCGAGCTTTCCTCAGAACTTTCTGCCGCCGCTGCATTAGCCGCTTCAATTTCAGCTAATTGTGCTTCTCTCTCTGCATCAAGTTCTGCTTGAAGTACAGCGGGATCTTTCCAATCTGGGTTAGCTGTCCAAGTTGTTCCGTCGAACATATATTTGTTACCAGCCCATGTTTCAGATGGCCCCTCGATATTTTCGTACAATGTACAGTCATGCTTGCTATGACAACCGACATAAAGATCAGGGTTATTTACTGGACCTATTGTAATTCTATCTTCTTCCATAAGAATCTGTTTGTCATCTTCGTAAAGAAATTTACTTAATTTTGTAGAATTTTCCACGATGGTTTTCATTATGGTGCTCCTTTTAATAATAATTGTGTTGTTGTTACAGCTTTTCCTATCTCTGTATTACCTGTAGCTGTTCTCGTTATATTGCCATTAAGTTGTAGGTAGTAAGTAGAATCTATTGTAAGTGGGCTTTGGGTTCCTGCGGTTACATAAACGGCACCGTAAGCTGCGCTTGCTGAATTGTCGTTGTAGCCTACCATCGTTTTATTTACATTTGAATCAAAGGCGATTGATACCGAAGATGGATTTACTGCTGTACTTGTTACTGCGATTGGCGTGTCAAAAGTGATAGAGGTACCTGATACCGTACCCGTGACAATTTTTAGATAAGAATCGCTTTGGTTGACATAAGTAATAATTACTTTGTTTAAATTAGAGTCAAATGTGGATTGTAGAGATTGACCATTTATTTCAACATCCGTGAATGCAACAGGCGTTCCCCCACTTAATGATGAACCACTTACAGTACAAACTACTACGGTTCCAAATGTTGTTGCATTATCTTTGTAGGGGATTATTACCTTGTTGTTTTGGCTATCGAAACAAATTGTTCCCCCCTCTGACATAACAACGCCAATGGCACCAATTGGATCAACTCTACTACCCCATGTGATAGAGGTGCCAGAAACTTGTCCAACCACACAAGCTAACCCTGATCCGGAACGTTGATATGCAACTACTGTTCTATCCGCATTTGAATCATAAGTAGTGTTGACATAACTAATTGATGCACTCAGTTGTTGCCACTCCGTCATAGATCCAAAAGTAATTGCACCCCCTGATATAGTTCCTACAGCCGATTCTCCGTAAGTTGCTCTAGTCCAACAAATAACTACTTTTTGACTTGTAGAATCATAAGAAATGTCTTGACTTTGTATTTGTGTTTGTCTGTATTCTACCCCACTAGCAAATGAAATACCCGTGCCACTTACAGTGCCTACATAGGCTACTCCATAATAGTTAGAAGAAGTTGGATCAGCCGTAACAGCTACTATTTTGTCGGCTGAGGCATCATAAGTGATACTGTTGTAACTGGAAGAGAGTGATTGGTAAGCTGCCGAAGCACCAAACGAAACAGTGTTGTTTGATGAGTTTATAGCTCCAACAATAGATGTTCCGTAACCTGTAGCTGGACTTTGAAATCCGAACACAACTTGATTGCTTCCACTGTCAAATACAGCTTTCATATCAGCCGATCTAAGTCCACCTGTAAATGCCGTGGGTGTTCCTGTTTCGCCCGCACTTGGTTCCGTTGTCGTTGCTACTCCACCTTGTGGATTGTATTTACCACTGTTACCGCTGGTGATTGACTCAGACGTTATGCCAATAAAATTATCTCTGTTATTAGTCGTTCCATCCATTGTATATGTACGGGCATCGTAGGTTGTTCCTGAAGCACCAGATTTAAATGCAATGAACATATTAGTAGAGACGGAATCGTATAAAACGGGTCTTGGTTGAATGCTTGCAATATATGTATTTTGTAGTTGTAAGTTTGTTCCGGTACTATAAGTAGATCCACTTGTATCTAGACTGACTATGTATTGGACACCTAAATTATCTGAATATATTAAACCTGTTTTTTTAACTGATGCGTTATATCCAATACCATTAGGATCTCTAACATTATTATTGCCGATTGTTGGCCCAAAATTTCCTGATGAAACAGTAGGTGTGGTGAAAGAGCTTTGAGAGTTTGATGGTAATGTAATAGGCACAACATCCATACCGGAAGACACTCGGTAAGCTAAAACGTGTTTGGCATCGTTTACATTGTATGCGGCAAATGGAACATCACTATAGTAATTGTTTATCGGATTTTGGGCTAACGTGGCTGTAGCCGATCCACTACTTGGAACAGTTACAACCATATAACTCATGTAATAAGGGCTATATCGATAAGTTTGACATATCAATACACACGCATTAACCGGATCATAAGTTAACGAAGCCCCCCAACCACCGTCATAAGCGTTGAAATTAGAACCGTTGAAGCTATTATAAACTCCAGTCCACGAAGTGCTTGTTCCACTTATCTGTCCAATGTTGTGTTGGAGTGTTCCTTGTGAGGAACTGTTCCAAACCACAAGAAATCTATTGACATCTGAACAAAAAGCTACGGCTATTGGCCTAGCACTGCTATGGGTACTGAAAGTTACAGATGTGCTTTCAAAACTTAAAGTGGTGCCACTAACATTTACTTGTTTTGCAATCCAATTTCCCGTGTTACCACTATCTTTGAAAAGCACTACGCCTTTGTTATTAGTGGTATCGTAAGATGCGGCGTATCCTTCTGTAGAAAAAGTATACCCAGTGGTTACAGCACCGAATGTAATTGTCGAACCGCTTACCGTTCCTGCGACCCCTACCAGATAATCATTAGTTCCTGAAAAAAATATAACACAAGCATTTTGGGCTTCATCGTAATAACCTGCTATTTGGATTCTTGTTCCGTAAGTGCCGAGAGACTGTACATTTCCTAAAGAGGCAGTCGCTGTCGTTTCACTCACCGCCTCTATCTGTCCGTTTGATAAAAGTGCTACTGTTTGCCCAGTGGATAGCGTTCCAGACGCTATGGCTGTAGCTTCTTTCGCACCGCCACCTGAAGGAAGAAGATCAGATAAATTTGTCACGTTTGAAACTCCAAGTTAATACTGGACGTACTCAATGCCTTACCAATTCTCAACCCTGTCGAAGTTGTTGAGATAGTTCCATCGTCTGCAACGTAATACACACTGTTTGGTGTTAACCCCGAAAGTCCGTTACTTGCTATGCCACCCTTAAGAGTAATATTTCCAGTGTTGCCGCTAGTGATTGCCTGCGAAGTTATTCCAATGAAATTAGCTACATTAGTGGTTGTTCCATCCATCGTGTAGACAACCCCTTTACCATCTCCACCGGGATATTCTCTCCAACCAATAGCCATATTTTGTGAACTTGAATCGTAAATTATAGGTCTCGTTACAACGTATTGATTAGTGTTTTCAACATTCAAAATAGTTCCAGCTGTCCAATTACTTGATGTAGCGTTGCTTGTATCAACACTTACTACCTTTAAATAATTACTACCGTCCGCCCAAAGCACACCAACTTTTTTTAATTCTGGGTGATATGCAATCCCGTTGGGATATTGCGTGTTCACACTTAGCAAGGTTGTCATATTAACAGTGGTTGCCACTGTAGCTGCGTTTGAACCCGTAATTTTTATAGTTGTCAAATTTGCATCTGTATTTGAAGCATCCCAAAGTAATAGATTGTGTTGTTTATTCTCGCTATCATATGCCATGTGTGGGTCATAGCCTGTGTAACTGTTAGTGCCAGAGCCATTAGATATTACTTGTAAATTCCAAAATACTGTTGCACCACCTGAAGATGGAACAGTTACCGCAAAAGCCTGCATGGGCTGTGAACCTGAATTTTGAGTTACTGCTACCACCATACACTCATGGACGGGATCATAAGAAAGAGCTGGAGGTGCTTGATAGTTATAACCATAATAGGTTGTACCACCAAAGGTGTAATATATTCCTGTCCACGATGTACTGGAGCCACTTATTTGTCCGATATTATGATAGAGTTGACCGGGGCTATTATTAAGAGGCCAAACTGTTAAAAAACGATCCGATGAAGGATCGTATTCTATACCCATCGCATAACCACCATGATTGCTTACAACTACACCGCTTCCGGTTTCCCAAGTGACTGTTGTACCACTGACAGTTAACTGTCTGGCTAACCAACTACCCGTAACAGTATTGTCTTGGTATACTACAACCGCTTTATTATCGGTGGTGCTATACGCACCGTTTATATACGTTGCGTTAACACTAGATCCAACCGTCTCGGACCCAAATGTAATTGTGCTGCCGCTTATTGTGCCCGCGACTGCCGCAAGATAATTATTTGCATCTTGGTAAATAAAGACAACCGCATTTTGATCGGCATAATAGAATCCACTTATGTTGTAGTTTCCAGAAATATCGGGTGAAAATTGTACCTCGCTACCTAATGAAGCAGTTGTTGTCGTCTCGCTCACCGCTTCTACCTGTCCGTTTGACAGGAGTGCTACCGTTTGACCATTAGATAACGTTCCGGATGCTATAGCTGTAGCTTCCTTAGCAGCGGCACCAGCAGGAAGTAAATCAGATAAATTACTCATTACAGATCCTTAATGTTTAAAGTAGTAGCTGATATTGCCGTGCCAATAAATGTGGCATTAGTAGATGATGACGTTATTGTTCCGTTGTCTGTAACATACATGGTTGCACCCGGCGTCATACCACTTTGAGATTCATTTATTCCACCTAATAAACTGACATTACCACTAGCTCCGGATGAAATTGCCTGAGATGTAATACCAATTAGATTAGTCACATTACTAGATACTGGTGCAAATACTACTGAAGCAGCTGTTGATGTATTCGTTTCAATATAACTAATTACAACCCTGTCGTTACTATCATCGTAAACGTTCGTTAGATAATTAGTCGAGAGAAATCTCCATGTGTTCGGTGATCCAAACGTTAGAGTAGTACCTACAAAGCTCGCTGCTACGACAGTTGCGTTGTTGTTGCTTACATAAGAAACAACTAGTTTACGAGCACCTTTATCAAATACTGCCGATACTGTAGTAGGAACCGTATTTCCCGCGAAAAAATTTTCTGTTCCAAAAGTAATTGTATTTCCAGAACTAGGAATAGTAAAGGCAGTGGCTGAAATATAACTGTTGTTTTGTGTATTTGCAGTAACAACAAAGGCTGTATTACTAGCGTTGTCAGATACCAAATTAGTAAAATTTGATTGTGCTGTATTGGAACCATTCAATGGCACATAAGCAACTACACCCCCAAAAGTTACAGTTGTTCCACTCGTAGTGGGCAGTTGAACAGCAACATTTGTAGAGTTGTTATCATTGTAGATAAAAATATAACGATTTGTCGTGGTATTATAAGTAAGGGCCAAATAACTTGCAGTTGCACTATCCGCTTGTGCCGCAGATCCGAAAGAAATAGTTGTTCCAGAAACCGTGCCTACTATCCCCGTTGGTCTACCACTATTGCCATTATTCTTATATACAACTAAAAACCTACCTTGATCAGGGTTAAAAACAGCCGTTATATCTTCAGTGCTACTTCCGTTAAAAGTTGTCGGACTTGAGGGAAAACTTATCGAACTTCCACTGACGGTTCCCACCCTAGCTTTACCATTAGATCCACTTGAGACATCTTGATAAAAAACAACTATTTTATCATTTGTAGTGTCATAATCGATCGAATGCGTAATAGCAAAAACAGAAGCAAATACTGATTCCGTTCCAAAAGTAATCGTATTATTTGATGGGTCTACTTCCCCAACGATACAATATCCATAGTTATTATTATTGAGATCACGATAAGCAACAACAACTCTTTGTTGGTCAGGGTCATAAACTGATCCATATGGCCCTGTCGAAAGCGATGGGTTTGAACCTGCCGGTGACCAACTGTTAGGAGTGCCTATTGCTTGGCTTGTTTGAGCGATTGCCTCTACTTTGCCATCGGATCTAAGAGCTACCGTTTGTCCGTTACTGAGCGTGCCTTGAGCTATAAATTCTACATTATTTTGTCCACCGCCAGAGGGCAGTAGCTCTGACAGATTGCTCATTTTATACGCTCCATCCTATGGTTGCGTCGATGTAAGTCATCGTTATTTCGGCAAAGTTTTTATCAAAAACTAAATCACTTGCAGAACTTGCAATGTTACTTCCATTTCTTGCCACGGTAAAAGTCGTGGTTGCCGCTGCCCCTGTACCATCTTTGACAACAACAAAATCGCCCGCTGATGGACCCGCTGGTAATGTTATAGTGATAGACCCCGCACTAGCTACAAGAAACTGTCCAGATGTTGCATTTGTGTTACCACTTACAATCGTGGGTGCCTCTATACCAGCCGCCTCCGCAGCAGATGTCCACGTCGTGCCATTTGACTTTAAGACATTACCACTTGTTCCCGGAGCAACGAAGTTAGGAGCACCCGTTCCGTTGCCAATTACGACATTATTTGCTGTAAGTGGTGCGCTTTTTACAAGTTTTCCGCTAGTTCCATCAAAGGCTACAATGGCACCGTCCGTTGCTGATGCTGGCCCCGCAACATCACCAGTATTTCCCGCAGATGATGCTATCTCTTTGACTACCCCTGACGAGTTTTTAAAAAACAGTTTCTCATCGGCAGTGTTGATAGCTAATTCACCGTCTACTAAGTCACTAGCACTTGGTGTATTCGAAGATGTCGAACTTCGATATAGCTGAATAGGTGTAAAACCAGATTGTGGCATTATAGTCTCCTATTAATTGTATTATACATTAAAATGTTCCCCCTGAAATACCAGAAGTTGCAGTTAATGATGTGAACGTTCCAGCTGCTGGCGTAGATCCACCAATTACAGCATTGTCTATTGTTCCACCGGATATCGTAGGAGCAATGGGTGATGCCAACTTAGCAGTCGTTACTATGCCATCTGCTAGTTGTTGGGTTGTTAAAGGTATGTCGGTTGGTGCATTACCAATATAAGGGTTAGCCATTAAGTTATCTCCAAGATTGATAAAACAGCATCTATGGATGTAGCTGTATCTGATTTAACTTTGATCGAGTCATTGGGTTCCATGACAATTTTTTGATTACCACCGATTGGTACGATTGCACCACCCGTAGGCACTGGAGCACTTTTTACAATGTAGGTATCGTTTGATCCATCGTTTAAAGTAACGTCAATGTTGACTGTCGCTCCAGTTGTATTGGCAACTGTCAAACCGATTACAGTTGTTTGTGTCGCTGCTGGAACGGTATACGACCCAACTGCCGTTAAAGACGTTCCTATATCCCTTGATAATTTTCTTTCAAAAGCATTTGCCATGTTTTCTCCTTACCCCAATGCAATTGCTAATGCAATAACATCGTCAGTTGTAACGCCTGCACCCGGTGCTGATGAAACCCAATTGGTTCCGTCAGATGTAAGCACATTTCCATTCGCTCCGGGTGATGTAAGTCCCGTACCGCCATGTGCTGGAACGAGTGTACCTGATAGCGTAATATCACCAGTGCTTAAACTGTTGGGTGTGAGTCCTGTCGTTCCTGCACTGAATGCACTTACAGCCGTTGTAATTGCACCTGCCCACGCGAAGGCACTCCCATCCCATTTTAAAAATCTGTTTGCAGTCGATGGAGCGGCTATAAAATCGGTTGTGTCAGCAGATGTGTTGTAGACAATTCTATTAGCTGAACCGCCTGCCACATTAGTTGCTTTGGTTGCTGTAGCTGCGTTACCAGTTATACTTATGGCCCATGTACCCGTGGCACCCGTTCCATTGAGTGGCACTGCCCCAACATCACTAGCAGTAAGTGTGACAACACCAACTTGTCCGTTTACGGAAGTAACAGTGTTGCTTTGGTCAATTTTTTGCCAAACCCCAGTGCTTGCGAATACGGCCCAATCGCCTACTTCCCAATCGGTAATTCCGTCAAGGTTTGTGTTACCCGCAACGCTGACGATGTAGTAATAACCGTTAACCCCTGAGCTTGATGTAAGTGTAGGCGTGTTAGTCGAGGCGTTCCATGTTCCTTGGAAATTTAAACCCGTTTGAAAAGATGCAGTTGATACTGAGGTAATTACACCCTTGTCGTTTATTGCAACGACAGGGATAGCACTAGATGATCCATACGTTCCGGGTGTAACTCCAGAGGTAGGTAAGTCTCCATCGACCAATGCTCTAAATGCTGTTGGGGCTGCTGCACCGGAAGTTGGCCCTGCAAAGACTACGTTGGCTGGTTGATCAGATTGTAAGAGAGCCGATCCCCAAGTATACGATCCGGTTCCACCAGAAACGAGAACTTGTCCGTTGGCTCCCGCTGGACCAATAGCAAGATCACCGCTACCACCGTAAACTATACCTCCGGGCGTTGATGTTATACTCCGTCCTGTACCACCTTGATCAATTGGTAAAACACCGTCAATTTCGTCTGAATTAGATAAATCTACTGGTGGGTGTTGATGGTCACCTCTTGCTAACTCATTAGACGTTCCAGCTGAACCACCAGTTGTTCCTTTAAGTGGAACGTTATCTTCAAAGTCTGCCGTAAGTGTTACATTCGAACTTAAATTACCACCACCCTCTAATCCATTACCTGCAATGATCTGTGTAGACGTTGGTACTCCACCTGTAGAGGCAGTCACCGTGCTCACGGCTGTAATACGACCAGTGGAATCAACGGTGACTACTGGAATTTGGGTTGTGCTTCCGTATGTTCCGGGAGTTGCTCCACTAGCTGCAAGTTGCACCGTTCCAATACCGCCACTTGCAACGCTTAATGTTATGTCTTGATTGAGTTGTCCACCACCTGTCAAACCAGTTCCAGCTATGACTTGTCGTGAGGTTGGAACTCCTGCAACTTGTAGTAAGTCTCCCGCTCTGACTTGATAACTTACACCTTGGTAATTAAACAGTAACATACCATCGGCAGATGCTACTGGAGCCGTAGGCAATTGCGATATTCTGGTGGGTATTAAATTACTTGGAACGTTAGTCATCTAATTTATCTCCAGATAATTATCACCGTCTTCCGTGACGATAAATTCATCCCCAGCTTCTTGAATTAGACCAGCGGGATGCGTGTCTATATTTCTATCTGGTCTAACAAATGGCAACACGATTTGATCTGGTCTTCGTGGTGGTAATCGGTAGGGATCAAATTGATCTCTATCTTCCTTACAAACTCGTAGACCCGGATCGTTAGGATCAGGATATAAGTCAGCCAGAAAAAATTTACGCGAACATCTAGCACATATTCCGATACCAAATGTAGGTTGTCCTGTCGGGTCTAAATACTTACTCATCTTGTATAGGGTCCAATACCCGGATTGATTTGTGTTGGAGATCCATCACCGTCACCATCCCACGCACGTTGCATTGAAATAGCAGCTCGTTGTTCTAGTAGAGGTATTATATTCGCATCGACGCTTGGTGTTTCCATCGCAACTTTAGATGCTAATCCGTTTACAATAGCCTCTAGCCATCGATTAGGGATCTCAACTTCTTGTTGTAGAGTATCGGTATCCATGACCGAGCGATGTCTCCATACGACCAACTGTGTTTTTTCTGTATCTTCATCAGGAGCAGGCCAGACATTCAGAACAGGTTGTGCAACGTTTCGTTGAAAATAGTAAGTGCTAGGTTGACCCGCAAACACACTATTACTTTGATTTACATATTGATCACGATTTAACGTTCCTAGTGGTATAACATATGGCTCGTTACCCAACGTTATAGATGTATAATTGATTGTAGAAACACCATCCGTTGGAATTATCTTAAAGTATTGATATGACAGTGCTGGAACTATGTCTGTCCATACTATCTTTCCAGCTTGAGCCAATGCCCCAGTTGAAAGATCGAAGCTGTTTGTTGTTGCTACCGTAGTAAAGTTTACACCGTCAGAACTTACTTGAAATGTTAATGGTATAGCAGTTGCTGACCATTTCACACCTACTGTGTTGACGATTGTCGCGCTAGAAAAATTTACGAGATAACTGGTGTTGGTAGATGTGACGGTCCCAGTTGGAAACATAGGCTGACGGAAATTCACATTAAGAACGTCAACTGTACCCAGTGGCAATGTCACCACTGGTTGATTTTGATAAAATGGAAGGATTATCTTTTCGATGCACCAACTGGGAACTCGGATATTGGATAAATCATCCAACATAAAAGCCAGAGAGTCTAATGCATAATCTTGCATTTCAGAGGTGATCGCTTGTGCAGGCAATCTACAACGCCTAAAAGCGTGATCAACCACTTTCAATGAATTAAAGGTTTTTACACCAATATTATTAGAGTATGCCATATCAATCCTAAATTAAATTACGGATGCTGATACAGCAAACCCCGTTCAGTTTTGAGTTACCAAGACTTTCTTTTAAATTGGGCATCACCGGGCATTGCCTTGAAACCACCTTTTGATTTCATGGAACCGCCTTTCATCATGCCTTTACTCTTCATGGAACCACCACGCATCATGCCTTTGGTTTTCATAGAACCACCACGCATCATGCCTTTGGTTTTCATAGAACCACCACGTTTCATATCCATCGTTCCGACAGACTGATAAGCTCTACGGCCCATAGCTTTTTCCATACCCTTGCTTTCATCTCTACGAGACTTCATGCTCTGGGATTTGGAAGACTCTTTGCCTCTTCTCATACCGAGAGATTCGTCAAGCCTTGCGTTGTAGCCTTGTTTCTTACCGCCCTTGGCATAGCCTTTGGACTTCATCATTCTTTTGCCGCCTTTGGCATAACCTTTAGATTTCATCGTTTTCTCCGTTTAATATCATATTCAGCTTCGCCCCGAAGTCTACGCATTTCGTCACGAGCATTTCTTTCCCTAGATGCAACTCTTTTCAGTTGTTGACGCTTGTCGCGTCTTTCCTGAGCATCTTTGGGTCTTCGTGCTCTAACTCTACGCATTTCATCAGCGGCATCGTCCTGAACACCAATGACACGAGCTTCCTCATCACGAATATTACGGTTGACTCTACCGCCATCAGCTTTATTCATTTTTGAAAAAGTCTTGGCTAGGTTGGCTCTTTTCTGAGTGGTTGCAGATGGTTTACCAGCACCTTTTTTAGCTGGCTTCCCTTCGGCTAATTTGTTGATTACGCCCTTGGGAATTTTTCCATCCTTCATTTTGACCCCTTCACTTTTAACGTAAGAAGTCAACGCACCCGGCTTTTTTACAGCCCCCTGAATCCAATTTTTGTCAGATGTTGATCCACCTTTTTTCATCCCACGAGAACTTGATTTTGTGAAACCAAACGAAGAATCAAAATGCCAACCGTCTCGGAAGGGATAGCTCGATTTCATCATGCATCTCCCATACCGGAATGGTTTGAACAATAGTAATACAGTTCTGGTGTTGAGTCGGTGGTATCTATTTGAGTAAATGCACCTGCCGTACCCGCTGTATTATTTATAGTCACCCCATCGGTGTATTCGACACCACCTGCGTGTGTTCCATTTGGCGTTGTGCTGAATCGCAATGGATGGTTGTTGTTGGTATTATCACTCTGTAAAAAGCGATAACTTCTGTTTGCTTCGAATGTGAAGTGTGGGCTTACCGCATCATCAACATAAAAAACATTACCAGTTCCATAGGAGTTTGTACCCGCTGCGACTCTTACGTTGTAAGACACTAGACCACTAACGTCCGCTGGTCTGTGATACTCCTTGATTGCATGAATTATTATTGTATAAGTATCACCGTTTGAAGCATTTCTAGTGCTCAAAGCGATATCACCAGCAGCATCGACACCTTTAATGCCACTTGCATTATAGGGTAGATACGGAACGTATGGGATATCATATAGTTCACCTTGTGGGAAACTTGCTATGAGAGCATCACCAGCTGGACTTGGATCACCAACCCAAAAAAGATCAACACCCATGTCATAAGTCTGACATACGACCTTTGTAATTTTTAGACCATTGCAAGCTAAACCGAACGAGTTTGGAGCAAGTGTAGAAACATCTATCTTGGTAACTTTACTTTCGCCAGTACCATCCGAGAGATTAGTAAACTTTGCAATGTACTGTCGCTCTCCATCTTGGAGAACTTGAGTTGTGACTGCATCAGCCATAGTTCACCTCCCTTTAAGAGAGATTATTGTTTTGGATATACATCACTGTCAGTGAAGCAACACCCGATGTACCGTCACCAGTAGCACCCGTAAAATCTGCAAGAACTTCCCTATCGGCTCCAGAAACATTCGTGGCCTCAGTATCTAGCGTTCCACGAGTTGTACCGACAGATTTAGTATCTACCGCATTCAAAAACGCATTTGGATCTGCCGCAGTTCCTACGGAAATAGTAGCCGCACCGCTATCGTCACCAGCCGTTGTAACGTTTAATATTACGTCAACAATCTGAGAGTTTGCGGGGAGCACTGCAACTCTTTGATTGAGTTGGCTTGCACCAGTAATGTTTGGCATCATTGACTGTGCCATTACGACAGAACCAACATTGGCTACGTTAACGCCAAGGTCCGTTCCTGTAGTGGCTTGGATGGTTCCGGCTTTAATCGGACCAGAAAAAGTAGTTGTACCCATTTTTCCTCACATACGAGTTGCGTGTATTTGTCGGTATGTCGTCAGTCGGGAACTGTCAAATACACAAGGTTAAATCCCGAAAAACCCCTACCGCCACAGGGATAGGACGGTAGGGGATTTCATTAAACTCCGGGTGTTCCGAAGATTGCTCTCGGATCTGTCCAACCGAAGTTGTAGCGTTCAGTAGCTTTATAACGCATTGAGTCAGTTTCGAAATCGCCTTCCATTGATTTCTCAAGTCCTCTTCGCATCATCAGCTTCAGACCTTCAGGAGCATCTGTTTGTACCCACCAAGCAGTGCTTGAAGTGATACGCGAGATGTTTGCCTGACCGTCACCCAATAGCCCCATTGACTTAACAGGGTTGATGTCGTTATCAGCCGTTCCCGGTCTCAAAGCAGACTTTAGTAGAGTTTCTGCTTGGAAAACGTTTGCTGGTCCGGTAACGATTTGGGTTGGTGTAAGTCTGATTCTCTTACCATTGTTGTCAACCGCATTACGGATTTGAATTAGCATTTGTTCCAGAGATGTCTGAGACAGTGCTGCCGCATTCGTTAGTATGTTGCTAAACGTGCCGTTAACAATTGGGTGGGAAGCACTGTTCAGTGCAACGCCATCACCGCCCGGAAAGGCCGCATTGAATGCTCTGTTAAGAATATTCGCACCAAGAGTTTCTTTGGTTTCCACCAAAGATTGAGCGAGATGTTTAGCATACGTTGAACCAATACGAATATGGTCACCGTCCTCTACAAGCACTTTGGTAAGGGCAAATGCCAAACCGTATACTTTGTAGAGATATCTCTGAATGAACAACACACCACCGGATTGATATGTTACTGCCATACCGTCTGGTAATTCTGGTGCCGCACCAAAACCATAAAGAACTGGTTCTTCATGGTACTGTCGAGGAATGCCTTGATACTCTTCGAATACCTCGGCCCACTCATCGGCACGTTGCTCATATATTCCATCGAAGACTTCGTTTAAGATAGGTTCAACTATCGAGCGAAAGTCGGTACTACGCATAGGAGTAGCCATAGTTCAATACCCCCCTTAAACCGAGTTAACAGCTGCTTTGTATTGATGTTCGTTTATACGAACAGTAGCAACTACAAAGGCATCAGTTAGTGTACTATCAACGCCACCTGTCGTTCCTTCAAATCCAGTGATTTGAAATTGTGCAGATGTTGTTTGAATAGCAGTAAGTTTGCAATCAGATAGACCAGTTCTTGTTGATCCACCCGGTGAAGCGACAGTCCAATCACATTGCTCACCAACGGCTGTTTGTACCGTTGTTCCGGGTGATGGATTGTCATATTGTACTGCAAACAGAATTTCTGGATCATCATAGACCCAAGCTGTAATTTCTGTCGCCGCAATTCCACTAGGCCAGTATGGTGACACAGTTGGAACTCCAAGAGCATCAATATATTGGCAACCGGCGAAAATGCCTAAAAGTAAAATACCGTCAGTTGTACCGCTACGAGTGCCATCGCTTGTACCTAATTGTACGACACCTGTATCGACCAATTTAACGGGATCGCCTTGGAATACATTTTGAGCGTATCCCGAAGCAATAGTATAGGCTTTCGCTATGATCTGCCCACTGTTGTGATAAGACGCACGAAAGCCAAAAGGTGCAGAGACTGAAGACATTCTGCATTCTCCCTATTGGTTGAAAGTTGAGGATCACGAGAGGTCAAATTGTGCCTCCCGATACTGACCAATCTCAGCCGTGCCATCACCCTTCTCAACTTTACCGCCAGATGCTTGTGCTTGTTCTTCAATCAACGCAGCTGTTTCCGCAAGTTTTAATTCTTCTCGCATGGGAGCATCGTGATGAGCTTCCATCATGTATTTTTCATACAGAGACATCGGAAGTTTGAATGCTAACATCTCATTGACACCTATGAAGCCATCCCACTCACCCCCTTTGATTGTTGCATACTCCCAACCAGCTATTTCTTCTGGTTTGACAGGCTCGTAGCCTAGTCGAATGCGATGCTGTACAGTGTCTCTGGGGTTTGTTGTAGTGATCCAACAAAGATGCCAACCCGGAATATCGGGAAGGTCTGGTAGACTAGATTGGAAAAATTGTTGCCTGAACATTTCTAACCTCTCATCTTCAGTAACTTCACGATTTTCTGTTACCGGACGATCTTGCATCGCCTTGCTTGTGCGGTTACTACCAGAGGTTTTCTTAATTCGTTCGTCTGACATTTAATGTCGCTCCTTTTTCAGCGATTTTTGAAATATAAGTTGGATTTTTGAAAAACGCAAGCCTGTTTAAGCCTTGTTCTCTCGATCCCACTCCATATACCGTTTGACATACTTCTGTCGAAGCACCGGATCATCCCAAACACCGTGGTCCATCATAGCTTGTTTACGCTCAGGACTGATGTAAACTTCCTTACGAGTAGACGCAGGTGCGTGCTCTTTTCCAGACCCGACAGCAGGGCCACCACGAGCAACCCGTTTCTTTTTAACTGGCGTTGGCTCTTCTTGTTCTCCAACTTCTTCAACGAAATCTTCAAACTTTTCAGGCAGTCTTCGCGCTGCTCGTTCCGTTAGCTCATCCCAGTATTCATCCGTTGCTGGATCAAAACCCTCTTTAGTTAACGAAGCGTCTATTGCATTCACAATGCTTGATTCTTCGTTTCCACCGTTGATGTCATACCAAGGATTGTCATCCATAAACTCCTGAGCGTGAGCTAAAACTCTATCGTCTACTGGAGTTTGTGGTTGTTGTTGCTGCATTTGAACGTTTGCTTGTTGTTTTTGACGTTCAAGTTGAGCTATTTTTTTCTGAGCTTGGTCACGATACGCTAAAGCCTTTTGTACATCCTCACCACTTTGGGTTTCTACGCCTTTAGCAATAACTTGATCAGCCAAATTTAATTCTTTTTGAGCCACTGCAAGATGTTGATCAAGATTACCCATTTCCAAATTTTGGGATTTCTGTTCTTGGGCTGAAATTCTACGCTCAAGATCTTCGTTTCTTTTCCTGAGAAAATTCAATTCGACCTTGTCTCGCTTAATCGCAGTATCTCGACGTTGCTTACGCTCCTGTTTTTCTTTGCGTCTTCGCTCACGAATGCTTTCTCGCTCATCCGGTTGTTCTGAAGCAGTTTCAACTTTTTTTGGTTCTTCGGGAGCCGTTTCTGTGATTTTTATGTCCTCGGTATTTTCTTCTTGTGGTGCTTCGTCTTCAACGATAACAACTTTGTTGTCATCCGGCATTTCGTCACCGTCTTCTTTTCCTAACTCTGCCATTTTCTATCTCCTTGTCAGATAAATGCTTTTATTTGAAGTGGGTCACCTGTCACTTTTCCAATGATGTCGAGATCATTAAAAATTACGAACAGTGCTTTTTCGCCATTGGGATCTTTATCCAAAGGCACTTCCCATCGGTCACCACCGTATTTTGGAACCCTTACAAAATCGCCATCGGTACACCAACTACCTTCAGGCCATAATTCCATTGTGTTTCTATTTTTGAAAGCCAAAGGTCCAACGTGCATAACTTTACCGATTTGTGTATTCCACTTTTCGGTATCTTTGGTATCTGTCGTTAAAATAATACCACCCGCTGTTTTCTTTTTAGCTGTTCTAATTTGAACCAGAACACGGCTACCAAAAGGCTGTATACCTGCGTCAATATCAGGGAATGCCTCTTTCAATGCGTTCTCATAAGTTTTTGTCACCGAATTTTTCCTCATCTAAAAGTTGCAATAGTACGTTTATTGATGACTCGTAACCTGCCATCATTCCGCAACGATGCCCGTACTCGAAAACATCGCGCTCTTGTGGATGTCTCAAAGCCTGTTCAGCAAACTCAAACTGTTTGGCTTTGAGAGCATTCAACAATTTTGTTTCTATGTTCACGCTTTCATATAACCTTTTGCGTTACCTGATAGCTTGTACTCGTAACGGGCTGGCATAATGCCATCAACTTTTCCCGTCGATTCTTTTCTTGGACCTTCGGATAGCTTTCTTGGATTTTGTGCTTCCTTCATGTTGTCCATGTTCCGTTTGTAACCCATCTGGATTCTCCTTATAAAGATTGTCAAAGACACGATTAACATCCAAAGTGTAGTCCAAATCAGATTTGCTGTAGTGTACCCACTGAGAAGGACGAAACTCCGGTGCTCCTTCCCCTGCCTCAAACCACGCAGGGTGCGTAACTCTCACACGATTATTTGGTAGAGCCACAATATTTCCTGTCCATTCGCCTGCATCCAGAAGTTCTAGAACATGAGACTGCTTGTGTTGAGCAGGGTCATCTCCTATTTCTGAATCTGTATAATCGACAGTGAAATAATATTTTGCAGGGAAAAACTCCCCATCAATTTTTGCTAACCACGGACACGGTGTACACCGATCCAAAACGTAAACACTATGAGTTCTAGAAGAACAATCCCACGGTTGGGCATCGTGGGTTGCCATTGGCTCAGGCCAATCGTCCAACGGTGTATCACCGACCAAAGCTGTAATCGGCATCCTCGCCCACATAGCACCACCATGAACGTTTGGTTCATCGGTATCGTAGGTTTCTGCACCTGTAAAAATTAACTGAAAACTGAGGCTACGGCATGGAATTGTCGTTACTGCAATCGCCATAGCATGGATAAATTCACCGTGAAATTGTTGATGGTTGTAAGTGTACTCTCTTCGCACCCAACATTTGAAGTGCGGAATATTACTCTGCAAAAATGCCATGTTTTAAGTTCTACTCTTTGTCAGTTATGGTTGCGGGTCTGGGTCAATTCCTGTTCCAGTTGATACTTGTACCTTCTCACCCGTAGCCATTTCAGCAGCTGCGAGTAATTTAGCTGTCTCGTTGTCTGACTCATTCATTCGTTCTCTAGCGGCTAGATCCTCAGCCTTTCTTCTGTTTTCGTTCTCTTGTTTGATAGCTTCAAGGTCAAATTTAGCCTGACGATCTGCAATGTCATTCTCTATTTTAGCCGCTTCAAGCTGGTCTTCATTCATCATTTCAGTGGCTTTTAGCTCCATTTTATCCTTTTCAAGCTGCATTTTCGCCTGAAGTTCCATCTGATCTTGTTGAATCTTAGCTCGATCTGACTCAGCACGTTGTTGAAGCGTCATTTGTGCAATTTCGAGCGATTTATCCTGTGGCATAGGCGGTTGTGGGGCATATTTCTGCGCTTCGGCAGTCATTTGCGCTAAATCTTTGCCAAAATTGCCTAATTGTTGCTCAATAAATTGTTGAACTTGCATAATTACGGTGACTTCGTCCGATGCTTCTTTTTGAACCAAATTTTGAGCTTGTGCTTGTTGCACTGCCGTGTGTGCTTCCACCAAATAGTAGTTCAAAAGATGATCCCGCAAGTGAATAGCCATAGGATAGAGAAAATTTGGCATAATTGCAGGGTTTGCACCGAACAGTGGAGATTTCAGGAATGGCAAATGAGTCATCATATGTGCCAAATGGTCCTGTTCTGGGAGAACGTATACGGGTCTGCCCAGTGCAGCCGCCACATTTTCACTCACGGGGTCAAGGTTTTCTGTTCCCGGTGGGTCAACTAACACCTCTGAGTCGGGAACTTTCATAACTCTCAGGAACATTTCCTCGACTTTGCGTGCATCATACATCTGAGGCATCAATCGAGCACGTTCCATGATAGCTTGGATCTGCGCGAAACGCTGTGTTTCACTGAAAATGGCTGGATCACTCACAGGTATAACGTCCATTGGACCGTCAAAGTCTGCTGGTTCGATCTCAAGACCAGCTTCATTGCCCTGTAGATCTTCATCTACCATGTAAGCACTATTGATTCTGTGTAGAATCTTAAAACATCGCTCCATAGATGAATGTAAACGTGAGTGAATAGAACTGAATACCACCATACCCTGTTCAATTAGGGCCATTGTAGTACCAACTGGCATATTTGGATTTGTATCACTTAGCTTTTCAAATGATGTTTGAACAACACCACGGCCCGCGTCTACTAAAAATCCAAGTAATTGAAACAATGTTGGGCTTGGTCCACTGAACGGAAGAGGCATTGCAATCTTGCGAATGTCATCCACCATTGCACCACCTTCAATTTCTGCTATTTCGGTAGGTTGCAAGCTAATTGTTTGTCCACTTGGACCACCTTTGAGCTTCAACATCGTTGGTATGTTTTGAATGTGAGCACTATCCATCAATGCCCTCAATGCTCCGGTTGCAGCACCACTCAAACCACCAATCATCTGGGTCAAACCGATAGGATAAGCACCACGCCACGGCACAAATGGAAACTCTACGATCCAATCCAACTCGTTTTTCATTTCATCGTCTGCTTCCCAGTTACGATACAATGACAATGCTTTGTTGGTGGTTTTGTCTATAGTCAGGATATATGGCTCTAGGCCATCATCGAAATCCATGAACGTATAAATTTCAAAGATGGTTCTCAAACCGTCTTCGTTGTAACTACTTTCTTGCTTACCTTCGATCTTATCGTTCGCAGTTGTTGCCTTGCTATACTCTGGCTCGTTTGGATAACCAAGATCGACATCGATATACATACCGGATTTTACCCGTCTTTCGTATTCCATCTTGGTGATATACTGAACGTGAGTCTTACGTTCTGCCGTATAAAAGTTTGTTGCAGCAAACGGTAAATACACATCGTCAATCGGGATAAACTCTGACTGAGGTTTACGATGCAAACTATCCCACATAAATTTCATGTACTGACCACCACCCAATGGGAGTTGGGTACTAAGTTGTTCAAGTTCAGCACGGAACTCAGGCATCTGTTCCGTAGTTTGCCAGTTCATAAAGTCTGTCTTCCGTCTGGCTTTTTCTAGCTTGTCTGGTGTTTGCTCACCTTGAACTTTACTTTTGACAGGTCCGTTTGACGGGAACGCTTCCTTCATAAATCGTGCGGAAAAGTCAACGCACGCTTGAATTAACATGGGATGTACGACACGGTTAGCACCTTCAAATTGTGCTCCACCCGGTGCGTCATCACCAAGTCCAGTACGCTGCAAACCTAATTCGTATTGTTTGTCGCGTTTCTCTCTGGACTCTTTGTCTTTTGATATCTTGTCTACTAGATCAATGATTGCCGTGTTGAGTTTATTCTGGTCTACCTCTTCGACAATATTAGCAAAATGTGCAAGCCTTTGTTCTTGGCTCAACTCCATTTCTTCAAGACGAACAAAAGCACCACCGTCTTCTGTTTCTTCAACCTCTGCTAACTCATTTGGGATAGCGACAGTTTCGCCTTGCTGTTCTTCTTCCATCATTGTTTCGTCAGACATCATATGCCTCCAGTATCTGATCAGCCATCATGTCAACTTTTTTGGCGTTGTAAACCCCACCCTTGGCAAATCGTAACTTTCCTTGAACCCCAATGAACTTTTCATCCGTCTGTGGATCATATCTTCCACCAAGTCTAATACTTCCGTCATCGGTCTGATAAGTTATGCCACCCTGAGCTGGACCTGCTTGTAATTGTCCATAACTAAACAAATCTTGCAAGTTTTCCATTCCACCTTGGACACTCGCTGATGCATCTATCACTAAATTATCGTTAATGTTTTTGACAATACCCAACTCGGCAAATCCTTGAATTTGGTCAAGTGGTAAAGTTTTCTGTGAAACTTTTTCACCGTCGAAAAACAAAATGTCCCGATAGCTACGACCACCACTGACATCAATTCCACCCGTGGCTTGTGCTCCGAGAAAATGTTCGAACAAGTTATCAAAAAAACTTTGACCAACTGATCCACCCTCTTGATAGCCACGTTTTTTCATCTCTTCTATCGAGGCTGAAATTGTATCTACGATTTCCGGTGTTATTTCTTGTCCCGGTACTTTGGTGCGTATCGTTTGAGATTTAGCTGATTCTGATTCAGGTTTGCCTCTAACCATTTTTCCTTCACGCTCTTTGTACAAATCCTGAAATAATTGACTTTGTGGCACATCACGCTCAAGAGCACCCAAATATTTCCCAGCCATTTGTGTGTCGTATGTAGAGTGTGGTATTAGAGGATCGGTAATAATATCAGCTTCTAAATCTATTTCACCAATTGCTCCACCAAACATTCCGGGTGGTGAATCAAGTTGAGATCTGTCCGTTGTAGCAACCCTAGCTTTACCCGGAGACGGAAATCCGGCCTTCTGTGCTGGTTGTTTCTCCATCATTCTCATAAATTTTTTCCGCACTCTAGACGGTGCCTTAGCAATATAATCACGAAGATCCGGTGAATCTATTCCGGGCCAATCCTTTACAGGTCTGAAATCTTTATCTTCACCAACTTGTTTTTTCATTAGAGCGTCAAAGGCTTTCATATCTTTTTTCTTCATGCCACCGCGAGTAATAGTCACGGCTGTCATTTCTGCAAGCAGCTCCGGTGTAAAATTGTTAAAGTCTAAAGCTCGGGGTGCCATTGTTCCCGTAATACCCACAACTTCTTTACCTGTTTCTCTCGCTTCTTCTAGAGCACGGTTTTTTAAACGAGCGATTATACTTTGACCCGATGCCCAAATGTTTGTTTCGGGATTATTTGGAAGACGCTTATTCTCCCCTATTTTTCCTGCATCGCCACGCATATAGTCTCTGCCGCCTTCTGTGAGAACAGGTGTTTCTAATTTGATGTTGTCTACGGCAGTAATTTTTTCACCAAGGCTTGAACGATCTCCGTAAAAAGGGATTGCTATTTTCCCTTCCAAATCTTCTATACTGATTGTTTTCTTCGGTGCTAACTCAACTACTGATTCTGATTCGACCTCAACCTCAGATGGTGGCTTGTCCATTTTGGTTGCCTGATATTTCAAAGGATCTAACTCTTCTTTGGTCAATCGAGAGTAATCGTCTTTGCCAGTGTCACCTACATCCCTTGGACCTTTACCGCCTCTACTCTCTGCACCCCTAACAATTTCTTCGGCACGGCTTTCGACAATGTTTGGATCGTATTGTTTCAGGGCTTTGCGTAAAGGTCTCGTTACACCTTTCAACACTTGACCCGCAACGGGTGCATACTCGGATGTTCCTAGAAGTGCAGCAGTTCCTGCCGCAAGGGCTGGCATATATTGACCAGCTTGAATATTCTTCAAAGCATCTATTGCGTCACTTCCAATATCTCGTGGATCAGTAGGAACAACAATGTCATATCCCAACAACAAGGCATCTAAACTATCAATACGACCATCGTTATTATAGTCAGCAAGATTAGATCTCTGTTTGGTTACTTCTCTTTGGAAATCTCTTTCGTCCATGCCCAAGTCAAGCTCGACTGAACCACCCTCGGCATAAGTTACATCGGTCAGAAAGTCTTTACGCATCTTGTCCGTAATGTCCATTCGCCAATCACCGTTCGGTGTCTGGTATGGTTCTACGCCATACTTCTTACCGATCTTCTTGGCTTCCTTGACCATCACAGTGTCGTATAACTGTCTCGCACCTTTCGTTAGATTTCTTCCTTGATCGTCTATCGAATCTTTAACGACAGGTTTATCAAATGCAAAACCGAACTCTGCATCCGTGCCATAATTTGGATTATTATTGTAAGCGTCAGCTACTTCATCTCCATAATTCTCACGCAACCATTTGACTTCCCCGTGTTGCAAAGCAAATGCATCCACATAATCTTCTATTTCTTCTTCTTTTACCGGATCATAATATTCAATTTTTCCCTCAGCAGGAGAATATCTGAACGACTCAATGTGCTTCACTTGATCACGGACACTTGCCGATTGATTGCCACTTATCCAACCAATGGCATCGTCGGCATTATCAACACCCTCGTTGATTAATCGTTGCATTGCTAACTTGGGCCACTCTTTCAAAAATGGGAAGTCTTTAGGCACACCCGGTGGGGTAACTATTCGGGCTAACAGCCTTCGTTTTGCTATCAGCCGATCTTTCTCAAATCGCAATTTTCCAACTTTGTTCTGGGCATCTCTGAGGGCAGGAAAATTTCCTTCCATTCGGTATTTAGGTGTAAACTGATTAGCTAGGTCTATAAGTTCTGTGACTTCTTGTATCTCTTCCCGTATTTCTTCTTCTACTTTTGCTTTATTTGCGAGGGTTATTTTTTGTTCGCCTAATTCATCGAAGGCACGCTGAATGTTTTCGGCTATCTCAGATGCATTACCCTTATAGGCTTCGTTTCTAGCAGGATCACGGACGATTTCATTGTGCAAAACTATTTTAAGATTGTTTCTGTCTTCCAAAAGTCTTCGCGCATTTGTATCTATCGGAGTGTTGAGATCAAACTCGCCATATTGAGCTTTTGCTATTGCAGTATCCGATTGCATCTCTTCCGCAAACGTCACGTTCTTCGGCTCTTCCATCCCTTTCTGGCCCGGAATAGCATTGTCTTGAAATCTATCGCTCCGTATATGAAATATTGTGTTTTCATACCCCCTGTAGTGTGGATTAGGCAAACTAAAGTAATTGCCACCTTGTGTGCGTATATTTTCTTTTTGATATTGGACTGCCATCTCCGGAGTTAGTCCCACGAGTAACTCTTGATACTCATCTGAGTCGATAGGATCATAATCAGGAGAAATCGACCTTGGTCTTCTCATGACTGTCGCATACTCTGGAACAACACCCGTGTCATCAAATTTTAATAGTTCTTCTCGGATAGCACCTGACTTTGGCGTTCTTCTCTGCAACGCTTTTTGTAGGTACTCTGTCGTCACAGTATCGTCAGGTTTCTCGCCAGCCATCTCCTGTAACTTCGCTTGGTATCTTACATCTTCAAGTTCCGGTTCGATAAATTGCTTCTCAGTTGGGCTGATGTCCTCAGTAAGTTTTCTTACTTGACCCACCGTCATTTTTTGTTGTGGACTGCTACCGAGTCTTTCTCCAAGTCGGCCCTTATAACTCGCAGCTTCTAACACGGAAGTATCCGGTAGTTTCTGTCCAACTTCCTGTAAGAAACTCTTGATCGGTCTGCCTATCGTGCTCGTAGCAAACTTCGCCCCCGGAATGTAATCCGCAGCCATCAACGTACCCAAGCCAGCCATTGCCATGCCCTTTGCAATGTCACCCTGTTTGATGTTACTGCCAGCTTGCTTTAATGCCCCAGCAATCTCGGTTGGGTAAGACGGACGTAAAAACTCATAGGCATCAATGATATCAATTCGTCCATCGTCGTTTAAATCAGCTAAGGCTCCACGTTGTTGTGTTACTAAACGATCACCCATTGCCTCGGATAGTGGGTCATCTCCGGTGACACCCAACACACGACCACCCTCGTTCCACTTTACCTTGTTAGCCCAGTACGCTGCCGAAGTCTTACCCTTAGCAATATTCTTTGCGTGTCTAGCCTTGAATGACTTACGTCTGGCCTTTTGTTTTTTGGATTCGCCCTTCTTAGGCTTGCCCGCCGTGCTCACACCTTGTTGACCAAACCGGATTAGTCTCTCGGTGCCATTGTCGTTGATCTTGACAACGTGAGATTTGGTTGGGTGGTTAGGCGTGCGTCTCGGTTTGTTTAATTGCAAACTATCTTTGAGAGACTTCTTGCTCATAATTATTCGCCACCACCGCCACTGCCAATTCCACCAAAAGGACCGTCATCGTCATTTCCACTGGTCAACCCCGGATAGCCGGGGGAATTGAACTGCAATTTATCCATTTGTTGAAAGAGTTGTTCTTGGGTGGGAGCGTTAAACTCCATTGGAGACGGTACACTTCTGTCTTTGCGAGTGCCAGTTTGATCGCTTGTATCATAGGGGTTTCTGTTAATGTCTCCTGTATACATGGCTCGAAATGTATTTAGAAGAGCGAGGGGATTGACTGTGGGAACAGCGGCAGCTTGCTGAAAGGCGTTTGGCATATCGGCAATCATCTGTTGAACACTGTCATAACCTGTTCCAGTGGGTCCACCTAAACTGATTTCCTCTGAACCACCCGTACCATCGACGTTGATATCAGGTGACAAAGTCTCGATGTTGTACTTCTTGGCAAGTTCCAACAAATCTCTAGCTTGTTTGTCGGCATACGATTCACCCTCACCCGTAATACCCATCTGATCATACGCCTCAAACAACGCCTCGTTACCGCCAAAAATTTCGAACCCAGTAACGCCTACCCTATTTGGAGTAAACATAAAGCGCATAACCTCATCCACCCGACCCGGAGCTTTATCTTCATTAGTGCTACCACCATCAAAACGATCAATCAACCTATCGTAAAGATTCTGATTGATACCTGATGTATACTTTGCAAAATCTTCAATCGTGTTTACACCAGTATTGAACTCTGGCCTCATGTCACCTTCCGTTCCCGGATCATCCATATCGTAAGTGTTTGCCATAATGTTTGCAAAGTTCTTCATGCGAGGATCGATTATCCCAAACCCCTCACGCCCTTCTTGCTTACCAAAGTTCAGGTAATGTTGTCGGGCTACATTCTCAATAAACGATGTCGCGCCTATCGGGTTGGTCCGTAGTCGCTCGTTGTCTCGCGATGCAATAGCTAGTTGTTCTTTAGCGTTTTGCATAACGTCAGGGTTAGCCGCAAGGTATTGCATCTCTCTACTAGCTGGTGGCTTGTTAGCTAGTATCTGTTCTTGTTGCGCCGCAAACTGTCGGAACTTTTCCATGTCGATTTCGCCCGTGACCGGATCTTGTCCGTAGGCATCTTCGACTGATATGAGGTCAGCTACCACCATGTCGTTCTCCTAGACCGCATAAGGATTGATCCTCGGCTTGTCGGGCTTAATAGGCTCATCGATATCCATAGCCTGCGGTAGCTCAAACCAGTGATCATTTTTGAGATATATCATAGCTTGAGTAAATGTGTCTACATAATCATCATGTGCGGCCACTGGGAATTTAGTCAACTCGTTGTAAAAGTCGTTGGCCCAACTAACCCGATGGCCCGGATTTTTTTTACTCTCCGGTATCCACACCATGCCCAGTTCCAAGATCGGTGCGGCCTGATGTGCTCGACTGACTTTGTCTGCGTTGTGTGGGTTGTACCCCACGGCAGGTACCTTAGCCAATCGCAAATCCTGTAGGAGTGATTGCCCACTGGCCTTGGCCTCGACCAATATCCGATCCGGTCTTCGTGCTCGGCTGTATGGGCTATCCTTACTCATCCCCCCATACTCCGTGTTCCAATCCTTGATCGCTCTGGCCCGAAGGTCTGGATAGGTCAGGTGCTCGGACCATGCGTCGATCAACATCACGCCCCTCTCGCCCTCGTGGGTAAACATTGCCCAGACCGTGCAGGCTGTCGGGTCACCCGTTGTCTTTTCCGTAAAGGCACAGTCATAACTTTGTAGGATATACTCAAACGGTGGTAGCCCCTGATCGTGAGGCCACAACTCAAAAAACTGGGTTCGTAGGATACCGCCCTCGCTCGGTGTCGGGTCTTGTTGCAACTGGCCTGCCGTGCCATACGTTCCCAACAACTGCTTGAGTTCGGTGATCTCCTTCTCGCCAAACCGTTCCGGACAAATCAGTTCACCCTCGACTTGCCGTGGGTCATATACTCCGAGGACCGACCGCCTCGGTACACCATCCCACTCGGCTGGGATCATCAAATGTTCCCAACCTCCGATGTCATCCAAGATGTGGCCTGAGATATCTCGGTCATGCAGTCGTTGCATGATGGTGACCATTGCGTCATTGCGCGGATCGTTCAGTCGGGTGGACCACACCATGTCGAACCAATCCAGTGCGCTCTCTCGGATTGTATCTGACTGCGCTTCTTGTGCGGAGTGCGGATCGTCAAGGATCAGTCTCGATCCCCCTTCACCCGTTGCCGTACCACCAACCGATGTGGCGAGTCGGTATCCGGTCTTGTCGTTCTCGAATCTTTGCTTGGCGTTCTGATCGCCTGACAGCTTGAACATATGGCCCCAACGTTCCTGATACCACGGGGATTGGACAAGTCTCCGCGCCTTGAGGTTGTCTCGTATGCTGAGATTGCCTGAGTAACTCGCGCATAGGAACTTCTGGTCCGGTTGAGTCAGCCACTCCCACATGGGCCACATCACACTAACTATCGTGCTCTTACTATGTCGAGGTGGTATGTTGATAAGCAACTTTTGTATCTCGCCATCACTGACTGCTTCCAAGTGTTCGCATATCTCTTCGATGTGCCACGACTCGATAAACTTTACGCCCGGTTCTACAACGTGCCAGCTTTGTTTGACGAACTCGTAAAGCGAAGCACTCGCCGCCCGTCTCTCTTTCTCTATCCGGATGAGATCGCGCAGTACAGCAGGACTTGTTGTGTTTACATTCTCAGCTAGACTCATCACCCCCTACCTTGTCGAGCAGTCGTTGCATATCATCAAGCTCGGAGTCTGACAAGTTCCGCAAGTCTACCGCTTGCAATTGGATCGGCCCCCCGTCCTTGCCTGTATGTTCCGTTTGGATTTTATCTCCATACACTTTGGGAAGCATCTTACTTAGCATCCACTTCCTTGTGTCAACACGGAGTCGGTTGCGTTGGATCGCCTCGGAGCTTAGACGTTCCCTCACACCATGCTCATCGGTGGTGTAGTTCTCATCTGCTATCGCTACGATCTCATCAGCTAATAGCTCGTAGGCCATCTGCCTCGCGTGCGCGTATTGTTCCGCTAAAAAAGAGTCGGCCCCAATCCAATCGAGGAAAGTTGAAGCTGACGGAAGTTTGTCATCGGCATCAAGAATTGAGCGTAGAGATTTACCGAGAGCAAGTTCCGAGCATACTAATTTAGTGATAGCTTCCCTGTCATACTGTCTCGCATTAGGACGTTGTGAGTTCTTCTTATATGTTCGGATTTTTTTGTCTGACATTTCAGATTCCGAACATATAGGAGTTTTAACCAATTTTAAGTCAGGTTTTTTTGATGACTTTTTGCTCTTGTTTTTATCGTTATTTTTGTCTGCCATTTTTATGCTCCAAATAGCCGTTTGATCGTTCTGTTTTGACTATAGTAAAAACGAACAGAACGAACGTATCTAATCATCGACGTGAGAGGGCTACAAAATAGCCCCTCTCTCTGACGATTGATGACTTCAGAATTACCACCATTTATATATGTTCCAAAAAAACCGAACATTTAGAAAAAAAACCGAACATTTAGAACATTTACCATTATTTATAGAACTTATGGTTGTTGATAGTCAGTATATATTTATAGGGCCATTTGGGGTCAATAGACGTAGCGTGGTAATACAGTGCCCCCTCGGTGATATCAACACTTAGGCCGTAGCTATACCACGCCTCCTCAGCAATTTTCATCGCTTGAGAAAATGCCCTCTGGTTCTTTGGTACATCACTTTTTCCGTCGCAATAATATGAAAACTGACATTTGTTTCTCAGTGGAGCGTTAGCGTCCCACTTTAAGGTTGGCCCTTGCGTCACGACCTCGCAGATGGTGTTAGGCCATCGCGGGTCATGTAGCCGATTAATCACAGTTAGTGCAACACCTAGCATTCCTGCGTGACCTTCACCTCTGGCCTCATGGTACACTGTTACTGCCAAACAAGTCAGTTGCATCCCAATACTTAATACTGTTGCCTCTAACATTTCATTCTCCATTCTCAGTTATACAATTATATCTACTATTAAACCCCTTCTGGATGCAATAGGTGGTGGTGGGAGCTTTAGGTTTAGCTCCGGTGCTGTTGTGGCTTGACCTTTCCGCGCCTCAACTTGGTGCCGATAGACTGCTTGCTGTATCACTTCTACTCCACTTGGATAGAACCCGAAGTACGGCACAATGTTTTCGGACACTAATCCTCAAGTTCGTTCTTTGTCTC
>Ga0160423_10000129_pt1 | contig 54708 bp, 51 predicted proteins | sample CRUFie14St8metaG_FD_108191 | JGI IMG/M metagenome (GOLD analysis project Ga0160423, IMG submission 108191) | Marine microbial communities from the Costa Rica Dome - CRUD Field 142mm St8 metaG | ecosystem: Environmental > Aquatic > Marine > Oceanic > Photic zone | place: Costa Rica: the Eastern...
GGAATTGCTCAAGGACTTGAGGTTCAGATCGCTACAGAGCGCGCCAGAAAATATGTGTTCGAGGCAATACGCACAGCACCAGGTTTCGGGGCTGGTCATGGACCGCTGAATCACGCTCATACTGTAAGCAAAATGGCAATATAAGGCAAAGGTATATGGAAGATTTTGGTGTCACTCAAGATCAAATGGAGCATGTTGCTAGCATAATTTATGATTTCATGTCACCAACACCACAATACAACTGGCCACTTTTATCGCAAAGGGTCGGAGCAGAAGTATGGGTGAAACATGAAAATCATACCCCCACTGGTGCTTTTAAAATAAGAGGAGGTTTAGTTTATGTTGACTACATTAGCGGTCAAAGAAGTGCGTCATTTGAGTTCATAGCTGCTACTAGAGGTAATCACGGGCAAAGTGTAGCTACAGCGGCGTCTAACAAAGGTTTTCCCTCCAGAATCGTCGTTCCAGAGGGAAACTCTAAGGAAAAAAACTGTTCTATGGTTGCGCAGGGAGCGGAGGTTTTAACTTATGGCAAGGATTTCCAAGAGGCCTTTGAATATGCAACCGAACTATCAAAAGCGGACAATGTTCATATGTTTCCAAGTTTCCATCCTTTTTTAGTTAGGGGCGTGGCGACTTATGCATGGGAGGTTTTTAAAGAGATTTCAGATTTGGATGCTGTCTATGTTCCAATAGGCCTCGGCTCGGGCGTTTGTGGCGTGATAGCGGCCCGAGATTTAATGGGTTTGCGGACGGAAATTATCGGTGTTGTCGCTGAGAATGCTCGAGCATATTCCTTGTCTCTAAAAAGCGGAAGACTCATCTCAACAAATTCTGCAAATACTATCGCCGACGGTTTAGCATGCAGGGTTCCAAACGACACTGCCTTAGATATAATCAAAAAGGGCGTGAGCCGAATTGTTGAAGTAAGCGAAAGCCAAATCCGCTCTGCTATAAGGTGCTTTTTTACCGATACACACAATGTGGCGGAAGGAGCGGGAGCTGCTGCATTAGCGGCACTTTTAAAAGAAAAGCAAAAAATGGGATTAAAACGGGTCGCAGTTATTTTAACGGGAGGTAACATTGATAACTCAGTTTACCAGGACGTTTTGAATGAAAAGTGTGAAGGGAAAAGTTAACCATGACGTCGATAGAAATTTTCCGATCCGATTCCTATTTGAGCTCTATCGAGGCAACGGTGGTGGCCGTATTAGAAGAGGGTTTAATACTAGATAAAACCGTATTTTATCCGGAGGGTGGAGGTCAGCCGGGGGATACAGGCAGGATTGCGAATAACATTTTTGAAGCGGATGTGACAAATACAATAAAGTCGACAGACGGTATTCTACATCTTGTTGATAATAAACTGGGACCAATATCGGAGGGTGATAATGTAGTAATCGATATTGACTGGGAGCGAAGATACGCACTTATGCGCATGCACACTGCTCTTCATATTTTGTGTTCAGTTGTAGATGGTGCTGTAACGGGTGGGTCTGTGGGAACTCAAAAAAGTCGGCTTGATTTTGACATCCCTGGAGAAAGGCCAGATAAAGAAAGTTTGACACAGCAATTAATGGAGATTGTCGATAGGAACTACCCAGTTATGTCCTCTTGGATAAGTGATCAGGAACTTCAACGAAACCCAGGTTTGATTAGAACTATGTCCGTAAAACCGCCTACTGGGACAGGCCAAGTGAGAATGATCAGGATAGGTGATGATATTGATTTTCAACCATGTGGCGGCACACATGTAAAGAGTACTGGGGAAATTGGAAAAATAAAAATAAGCAAAATAGAGAATAAAGGGAAACAAAACAGGCGTATAAATCTGACGTGGGATAATTGATCTCGAGTAATTGCGTTATTTTAATAACAAACTAAGTTAAAATAACGATTTGATGCCCGTTTCAGCGTGTAATAGTATATTGAGGGGTCAAGTCAGTTAAAAGGTGATGCGAAGGAGATGTATAATGGGTGAGTATCTAGATGATCTTTGGAATGATCTAGAGCAAACATGGGAATTGGCTATGAAAGTTAATGACCTTCAAGAAAGTGACCGTAGTAACCCAACTAAAGCTTGGACGGACCATTTCAAGGCTTCTGATCTCGTCGACGCCGTCAGAACGGAGTCAGAGATGACTAACGGCGCACCTGTATCTAAGGTTTATTGCAAAAATATCTATGGTATTCAGTATAATCCCGAGACAAAGTACTGGGTTCCATTTAGGCACGGGGAAGTGGACTTAGTTAAATTCACTGAAGACTGAAGCGGAAATTAAAAATTACAAAATTACTAAGCAGGCAGCCCTTTGGCGGGCGGAGGTTCGCACATAACAGATCATAATAAAAAAGCGAATAAGAGACTTTTACCCTACGGTCGACAAACAATTGATGAAGCAGACATATCCGCTGTTGTAGATGTCCTCAGAGGGGATTGGTTGACAACTGGGCCCAGCATTAACTCTTTTGAAAATGCGTTCTCTGATGCTGTTGGATCGGAACATGCTGTGGCCTGTTCAAGCGGTACGGCGGCCCTCCACTTGATGTTAATGGGATTAGGGGTAGGCCCAGGTGATTGGGTTATCGTTCCATCCCTTACTTTTCTAGCCACTGCCAATGCTGTTCGTTACACGGGAGCAGAGGTTTACTTTGCAGATGTCAATCCAGAAACGGGTTTACTAGATACAGAGCACCTAAGTTACGCCCTAGCAAAATCAAACGTCGAGCCCAAGGCTATAATTGCAGTACACTTAAATGGACAATGCGCAAGCATGCGAAACCTTAAAGAGTGTGCAGGGGACATAGTATTATTAGAGGACGCCTGTCATGCATTAGGGAGCTCAGAGATATTGTCGTCAGAAAAATCTTTAAAAACCGGTTCGTGTTATTATAGCCACGCTGCAGCTTTTTCGTCTCATGCGGTCAAAACAATAGCTTCCGGGGAAGGGGGTGTTGTAACAACTAATGACACGAATTTTGCCGAAAAACTTCGACTTTATAGAAATCATGGCATGGTTAGAGATACCAATGAGCTAGCTTCTGACCCTTGGCACTACGAAATGCATAGCTTGGGCTTCAACTACCGTCTAACCGATATTCAGTGCGCTCTTGGAAGAAGCCAATTATCAAAGCTTGAAGGGTTTGTCAAAAAAAGAGAGAAGCTTCGAGAAAGGTATTCGATTTGCCTAAAAACGCTTGGTCCATATGTTAAACCTATCGAGACAATAGGTGGCTGTAAGCCAGCATGGCATCTAGCTGTTGCATTAATTGATTTCGAAAAATTAGATATCAAGCGGGTAGATGTAATGCGGAAATTGTCTGATTTGGGCGTTGGAACACAAGTCCACTATATTCCTGTCCATAAACAACCCTACTATAAAATGCGCTATGGTACATTTTCATTAAGGGGTTGCGAATCGTATTACTCTAGATGCCTAAGCTTACCACTATGGCCAGATATGACATTGGCAGAAGTAGATTTTGTTGTTTCGGTGTTGGCTGATATACTTGGCGTGGAACAGAATTTTTAGATCATGTAAAAGTTGTATTGCTTTAGTTTAAAAAGGCACAAGCAAGAGAATTAAGATGATGTTTTACCAGTTTGACGATGATCAAATAAAATTGAGTAACAAATCTATTTTGATAACTGGTGGTACGGGCTCATTTGGTCAAGCCTTTGTTCGTAAGGTTATAAATACTTACGACGTCTCCAGATGCATTGTATTTTCGCGAGATGAGTTGAAACAATACGAAATGGCGCAAGAATTCCCTGTTGTAGCGGGCGGCCCAATCAGATTTTTCATTGGTGATGTAAGAGATGCAGCTCGTCTTGAACTCGCTATGCGAGGCGTTGACTATGTTATCCATGCGGCAGCGCTGAAAAATGTTCAAACTGCGGAATACAATCCCTTCGAAGCAGCCAACACAAATATAAATGGAGCAGAAAATGTAGTAACTGCGGCCATCCGTTCTGGAGTAAAAAAGGTGATAGCGCTCTCTACAGATAAAGCGTGTAATCCAATTAATCTCTATGGAGCCACGAAGTTAGCAGCAGATAAAATTTTTATTGCTGGTAATAATTTATCGGGGGCGGGAGGGTGTAGCTTCTCGGTTGTGCGATATGGTAATGTAATTGGTTCGAGAGGGAGTGTGGTCCCTCTATTTCAAAAACTTATTAAAGAAAAGGCTACTGAATTACCAATCACGGACTTTCGTATGACACGATTTTGGATAACGTTGGATCAGGGTATAAACTTTGTGCTTTCATGCCTAAAAATAATGCAGGGAGGTGAAATCTTTATCCCAAAAATACCATCAATGAAAATCACGGATCTGGCACATAGTATGGCTCCAGGTCTTTTGCATAGGGAAATAGGTATCAGAGCTGGTGAGAAGTTGCATGAGCTCATGATTTCAGAGGACGACGCCCGAGCCACAGTAGAGTTTTCTGATAGATATGCTATCTTGACGCCGTTTTTAAATTTGAACATGGCTGATTATGAAAACTTTGGTGTCAAGGCAGTATCGAAAGAATTCAAGTATGCAAGCGACTCAAACGATCATTGGTTGTCCCAAGAAAGCTTTAAATCACTTGTTGAAATGTAAGTTTTTAAACCACCAATTTTTTTTGAACGATATTTATTCTTTTTGAGTTCGCCGATGAAAAACCAAACTCTTTTAATGTAAGGCGTTGAAATGCAACAGTTGAAAACTCTATTGCCAGGCGTAATTTTGGCTACCCTCATCTACTTCGTAGCTGACTTCGTTAGCTCATTTGTCGGGCAGGACCTACTATCTTATGCCAAAAGTCCAATATCGGTTGTGTTGTTTGCTGTGTTGATTGGTATTTTTATAAGCAATTTCATAGAACTTCCCAGAATGTTTGAGGGTGGGATAAATTTTTCAGTACGTTATGTTCTCCGCTTCGGAATAATCCTCTTAGGTATCCGGATTAGTCTAAGCGATGTATTAGAATACGGATCAATTTCGATTCCACTAGTAGTACTTTGTATAGCTACGGTGATAATTGCAGTGCGTCTGCTGAGGAAAGTATTAAATGTTTCCACTAAAATGTCGTATTTAATCGCCATTGGAACTTCCATCTGTGGAGCAAGTGCGATAGTCGCGATGGCTCCTGTTATAAACGCAAAGAAGGGTGAGATAACGTATGCCATCGCAAATATTACGGTTTTTGGAATTCTGGGCATGTTTTTATACCCATACATTGCTCATGAAGCATTTTCTGGAAACCAAAGTGCGATAGGGCTCTTCTTAGGGACAGCAATACATGAAACTGCTCAAGTTGCGGCATCGGGATTAATTTACGAGCAGCAATATTCTAGTTCCAAAGTTCTCGAGGTGGCAACAATAACTAAGCTAGTAAGGAATACATTTCTATTAGCAATGATACCACTATTTGCATACATCTATGCGAGAGAACGCAACGTGAAGGAATATTCCCTAAGAAGCGTTTTCCCTCTTTTCGTATTAGGCTTCGTATTTATGGTGATCGTGCGCACTGCTGGAGACCACCTTGTGACTGAGAATATGTTGCCAATTACTGAGAGTTTATGGGCCGATATAATTCAGATGGTTAAAGTAGGGTCTGGTGTATGTTTAAGCATAGCTATGGCTGCTTTAGGCTTATCGACAAAGGCAAATGAATTAAGAGCAATGGGCTTAAAACCTTTTGCTGCTGGTCTAATAGCAGCCTTTATTGTGGGCGTGGTAAGTTTTATTACAATACATATGTTTACAGCTTTTAGCTTAATATAAAATTGGATGAAAACATTAAATCTCTTTTTCATGGGATGCAAATTGGATAGCTCGCTTTGGTAAAAACTTTCAAAATAGCTTCGATTCCTGGCGATGGTATTGGTCCCGAAGTGATAAACGAGGGACTGAGGGTTCTCAGAGCGTTAACAGAAAAATTGGGGAACTTCTTATTAGAAGTTGAGGTTTTTGATTGGGGCTCGGAATATTTTCTTAAGAATAATAAAATGATGCCAATTGACGGTCTTAAGCAATTACGTGACTTTGATGCTATTTTTTTTGGTTCCGCGGGTGATCCAAGGGTTCCAGATCATATCTCTCTGTGGGAGCTAAGATTGGCTATTTGCCAGTCTTTTGACCAATACGCAAATGTTAGGCCAGTACGGCTACTTCCGGGAATTTCTAGCCCTCTTAAAAATGTTTCGACAGATAGTATAGATTGGGTGATTGTTAGAGAGAATACTGAGGGTGAATATTCTGGTGCAGGAGGAAGGGTTCATACGGGGCACCCAGAGGAGGTTGGTTTGGATGTCTCTGTGTTTACGCGAAGTGGTGTTGAGCGTATACAAAGATTTGCTCTGGAGTTAGCGCGATCGAGAAAACGAAAAAAGTTAACATTTGTAACAAAATCAAATGCCCAGCGGCATGGAATGGTTATGTGGGATGATATCTTTGACAATCTATCTACTGAATATGGTGATGTAGATATTGATCGAATGTTGGTGGATGCAATGACAACAAGAATGGTATTAAATCCAAGTTCAATAGATGTTGTCGTGGCTACGAATCTGCACGCAGATATTCTTAGCGATTTAGCCGCCGCTCTAAGCGGAAGCCTGGGAATAGCTCCAACATCAAACTTAAACCCTTCTGGGGAATTCCCATCCATGTTTGAGCCAATCCATGGCTCTGCTTTTGACATAATGGGAAAAGGAATAGCAAATCCAATAGGAACGTTTTGGTCAGCTTGTATGATGCTGGAGCATTTGGGTGAGCACAACGCCGCTAGCGAATTAATGATTGCTATAGAAAGGTTGACTGAAGAAAGAAAAGTTTTACCTTTGGATCTCCAGGGTAACGCACTTACTAGTGAGGTTACGGATAGGCTGATAAATTTAATTATGGGCCAAAACTAGAAATAACTTTAAGGGAATTTGTTACTCGTGGAAAATTCAGGCAAGAGCATCAATTTGGGAGGCGCTCAGATTTCCTGGAACGATAGTGATAGGAATTCGGCACGAGTTAGTACCTTTCCCAATTAGATGGCTGACTAGTGGGCCTGGACCATCCTTACTAGCACTGGCCGCTAAAACAAGCACCGAAATTGTTGGTTCCTCATTTATAAGGGCTATCAACTCTTCTTCGATAGGCCCAGCTCGTATGTATAGGGCTGGAATTTGGCCTGACAATTCAACGACTTCCTGAGCTAATTCATTCAATCTCTCTTCAGCAGCTTCGCGTGCTTCTTGTTGCATTAGATCGCTCACAGCAGCCCAATGATGATAATCAGATGGTTCTATATCGCGAAATAGTGCGACCCGCCCACCCAAACTCTTTGCTCGCATGCATGCAAATCTCAGGGCCACGAGCATTTCTTCAGAGTTATCAACTACCACTAAAAATATGCGCTGATTGTCATCCTCGGTATCATATACTTTTTTTACTACGTCGGTCATAAAATTCCGTCCTTATATCTTGCGGAAAATTACTGCTGCAATCCAGCCTGACAACATTGCTATGATTATCGCTAATATACCATATAACGCGCTTTGTTCTTTCGCAAATCTAAAAAGATCAGCGCCAATCCCGGTTTTCTCGACGGAGATATTTTTTGTAGTCATGCTTATGAATTTCTTTTTTTGAAATGCAAAAACTTTAACTGTGTAATCTCCTGTCGTCATATTACTGGGGAAATGAAAGCTTGTTTTAAATAACTGATCTGAAATGACATTTATTTTTAGCGGCTCGTCTAAAAATAGTAATTGCCTCTTTTTTCCTCTTATAAGTGCTTCTTTGAAAGCTATATCGAATTTATTACCCCCAGTTTTCCTGAGAAGAAGGCGATTAGCCATGAGATTACGGATCCCTATCTCGTAGCGCTTCAGTAAATGCGGGCTTATTATTTGATTTAGTGGCTGAGTTGACGCAATAGCGTAAAATCCCGGAACATTTTGGAATTCTTGTTTCTCACCATTAACCCATATCCCACCAATAGGTTGTTTTTTTCTAACCACAATCTTTTCGCTAGGTCCAATAATCAGTATCACAATATTTTCAGACGGTTTTTTTGTGCCAAAAACCATGACATTGGTTCCAACGAAGGAACTATTTACTTTGACTTTATTTGCGGATAAGTCCACGACGACTTCGCGAGATTTGGCGAAAACTCCGTCAGCACATATAATAATAATCAATACAAAAATAATTCTAAATGAAAGTTGGGCCATTAGATGGAAGTCAGTTCATTGAAGGGGCCAGAGAGTATAAATCATCAGGCGCCGTTGTAAGATCAAAAAGCATTTTAACGCAAACACCGAGAACTAAAAGTGCAAGTAGTGCTCTTAATTGCTCTCCTTTCATCCTCACACTGTACCTACTACCAAACTGAGCGCCAATTACAGCGCCGGTCAGGAGAAGCACGGCGAGCAATATATCTACCGTTTGGACTGTTAACGCTTGGAGAAATGTGACATTAGCCGTTACAAAGATGATTTGAAATAGAGAGGTTCCGATCGCCAGTGAGGTAGACATTCCAAGAAGGTATATCATTGCTGGTACCATTATGAAACCACCTCCAACTCCCATGACAGCTGACAAAATGCCAATTATGGCGCCAATGAGGAATGGTAATATTGCACTTATGTAAAGTTTTGATTTTCGAAATCGCATCTTAAGAGGTAATCCGTGCAACCAATTATGTTGGTGCAATTTGCCTCGTCTAGCTGCCGCAGATCTAGATCGAATTATAGTTCTTGAGCTCTCCCAAAGCATTAGAAAACCAATTATGCCCAGGAAGAGCACATAAGAGAGCTTTATCACAAGGTCTAATTGACCTAGGTTTTGAAGATACTTGAATAATACCACGCCGAGGGAAGAGCCGGCAAAGCCTCCAAGAAGAAGAACAAAACCCATCTTGAAATCAACGTTGGCACGTCGCCAGTGCGCCAAAACGCCTGAAACAGAGCTAGCGACAATTTGGTTTGCTTCAGTTCCTACAGCGACCGGAGCTGGAACACCTATAAATATTAACAGGGGCGTCATTAAAAAGCCGCCCCCAACTCCAAATAAGCCAGAAAGAAACCCGACAGCTCCACCCATGCCGAGAATCAGAAAGATATTTACAGACATCTCCGCGATGGGGAGATAAACGTGCATGTTATGTTATCCAATTGAGGTCTTAAAAATGAAGTTTTTACTTTAAATATGACACTAGTTGATAAGAATGTCCTTAAAAAAGGCTTTTGGTGAAAGGTTGTACTAAACTAGATATAGAAAAAATTCAAACATTTCCGATCTGCACCTGTCCTCCGGCGGCTTTCCAACTTGAAATACCGCCTGCTAATCGATAAATGTTTTTAGAAAAACCCGCCTCTTGTAACAATTGGGCAGCAACACCACATCTTATACCGCTTTGGCAATGAAATACGATGTGAGTCTGGGAACCGGTTGGTATTTGCGATGCATCAAAACTTGACAGAGGTAGCGATATAGCCCCAGGAATTTGTTGAGCTGCAAACTCATTTTCTTCTCGAACATCAAAAAGAGATACGATGCCTTTAGCCAACCAATCACTCAGCGTTTTGGAATCAATAAATTGGATATTTTTTAACAATATAAATCTCTAAGTTCGTATAGACTAATAGTTCTACTATTAGGTGATAATAAAGACTATAAATAATTTTTGCTAATTTTATCCGATTCCTTGTTTGAAATTGGTTTATTTTGATCGGGTGTTATCATTATCGTTTTTATCGGGCTTATAAATGCAAATTCTTTTTATAACATCCAGCCGTGTTGGTGATGCTATTCTCACGACGGGTATTTTAAAGTATCTCGTAGATCACCATCCAATGGCGAAATTTACTATTGCTTGTGGGCCTGTTGCTAAGGACTTATTTGATAATGTGCCCGGGCTTGAAGCAGTCATAACAATGCGCAAAGATTCTTTATTGGGACATTGGCGAAGGTTGTACTTTTCAACTTTTCTAAAACGGTGGGATTTGGTTGTAGATTTGCGAGGATCAGCAATAGCTTGGTTTTTACCTACAAAAAGACGCGTGATATATAAAAAGAAGAATAAAAAAATACATCGCATTGAAGATATGAAAAATGTGTTCAAAAGTAACACTCCCCATCCTCCACATATCTGGCTTAGCAAAGAGAACAAAAAATTTGCTGATGACATTCTAGGTGAGCGAATGGCACAATCTTTGATTGTTATTGGACCCACGGCGAATTGGGGCGCAAAAATTTGGGAAGCAGACAGATTTTCAAATCTAGTGCATCTATTAACTAGTAATTTCCGTAGCCTGCAATCCGCTATCATAGCTGTAGTGGGGGGGCCTGGCGAAGAATTAATTGCAAAGCCAATACTCGATGCAATACCTTTCGGAAAAAGAATAGACTTGGTTGGTGCGATACCATTCCTTGATGTAGCAGCTGTTCTTGAAAGAGCTACGCTTTATGTTGGCAACGATAGTGGCCTCATGCATCTTTCCGCAGCGGTTGGTGCCCCGACACTAGGTTTGTTTGGTCCTACCCGCGACGCAAATTATAGGCCGTGGGGCTCAAGATGTGCATACGTTAGAACTAGTGAGTCTTTCGAACAATTATCGAGACACCCAGATTTCCGCCCCGACCCAACAAATAGCTTAATGGGGGGGCTTTCAGTTGAAACTGTACTCAATGCATGCGGTGCACTACTTCGTGAAACCGGCCGCAATTAGTTGTTCAACGATCATTTTTGGGGTTATTGTATTTTGAAAGCAGCCCTTTTTAGTTTCGCCGGCTTCAATAGGTGTAATTAGTGGATCGGGGTTTAAAGGTCTTGAGCCGCAAAAAATACCAAAGGCGTGCGTTCCGGCGGCTGCAGCGACATTTAATATTCCAGTATCATTTCCAATACAGACTTGGCAGAATTTCGTGACTGCAGCGGCTTCTAATATGGGATGATTTATCAGTTGCTTTATCCACCTTGGATTTTCAAAGTGTTCGCAAATGTTTACAGCCATTTCTGCGTCTTCGTCCCCACCAACCAATACTATATTTGCTCTAAGTGTATTTGTCAGTATTTCCACCAGCCTGATAAAGTTCTCAGTGCCCCACTGTTTTCTTGGCTCACTAGAGCCGATTGCTAACGCAATGTTTAGATGCTTTTCTTTCGGGAGGTGAAGTGCGGCTGATTTTAAAATAGCCTCAGAGAAATATAAGGTGGGTTTATCATCATCAATGGCGATGCCGTTCAATCGAAGTAGCCGTTTTGATTTTTCAATTGTCGTTAACCCCTTATCGTTTTTGGAAAGCGTATGAGCTGAGGTAAGAAAGGCGTCTTGCCAGCCAATGCCAAACCCTATTCTATTCGGTATGCCGGCCCACCAAGAGGCGATGCTATATCTAGCCGAGTTATGCAAAATCCATGCTTGATCGAATTTAAAAGGGGTTAAAAACTTGCCCAGATTAATGGGACCTGACATCCCAAAATGGTCCCCGTTTTCTTGAGATAGATAGAGAACTTCTTTTACAAAATCCGTTTCAGATAGAAGTTGTTTTGCCAATGAGCGACTTTTTGTGAGAAGTGTCACTTTCCCTGATGGGTTGGAATTAGCCAATGCTTTTAAATGTGGTAGATGCCAGATTGCATCTCCAATGCCTGGGAGGGGCTGGATAACTAATAAATTTTCACTACTTTTACTCTGCGGATCCAAATGTTAATCTCCTCCATGACATCGGCCAAAAACGACAAGTAGCCCGTGGCGGTGTTAAAGTTAATACAGTGACTTAATTTCTTCGAAAGTTGATGTAACACTTTGGTCTTATACTAAAAATGACTCGATTATTACAAGTGATGGCAGGAGCTCGTAATGGCGGGGCGGAGCTGTTTTTTTCACGCTTAGCTATTGCGCTTTCAGAAATTGAGTATTCTCAAAAAGTTGTAATTCGGAAAAATAAAGAAAGATTCCAGCAGCTTAAAGAAAGCGATGTTGACGTAACAGAAATGCGGTTTGGCGGGCCGCTAGATTTTTTGACTTCCTACAAGCTTCGAAAACTTGCTGCTGATTATCAACCGGGGATAGTCTTAACGTGGATGACCAGGGCGACACAAAAGCTTCCTAAAGGGAATTTCAAACACGTTGCGCGCTTAGGAGGGTACTACAATCTACAAAAGTATAGGAAATGCGATTATTTGATTGGCAATACTCAGACAATTATTAGCTATATGACGCAACACGGATGGCCGTCCGATAAAATCATTTACATCCCAAATTTTGTTGAGGAAAGGAAAGGTCTGCCTCTCGAACGTTCTATGTTTGACACCCCGTTAGGGTTCCCCATTATTCTTGCACTTGGTAGGTTGCATGAAAACAAAGGATTCGATGTGCTTCTAGAGGCTTTGGCGGCTATGCCCGACGTTTTCCTTTGGTTGGCAGGTGACGGACCACAAAAACAAACATTGATGCGAATTGCAGACAATTTAAAAATTTCCGATAGAGTTCGATTTCTGGGGTGGCGATCCGATACGAGCAATTTACTTGCTGCTGCTGATGCGTTGATTTGTCCATCGCGACATGAACCCCTCGGAAATGTTATTTTGGAAGCTTGGGTTCAAGGTAAGCCAGTTATAGCGGCGGCTAGTGACGGGCCGAAAGAGCTAATTACTAGTGGGAAGAATGGTTTTTTGTGCGAAATTGATAACCCAACTAATTTAGCGGATACAATAAAGGTGCTTCTAGGTGATGCTGATCTGGCTGAGGAACTTGCCAGTGAGGGTAGAAAAACATATGAACGCAATTTTTCAAAAAAAATTATAGTAAAGCAATATATCGATTTCTTTGATCAACTTATGAAGTAAAGATTCGTATTATTTTTAATGTCCTCGTATACTGATGGACAAATAAACATTCGGCTAAGTCCGGTAATCCCAAATCCTCATGGAGTATGCTATGTCCATTTCAGATGTTACTGTACCAAATGATCTAGACTCGCTTTGGATGCCTTTTACAGATAATAGAAGTTTCAAAAAACAGCCCAGATTATTCAGCGAAGCGGATGGGATGTATTATTTCACTCCTGATGGAAGAAAAGTTCTCGATGGAACATCGGGACTTTGGTGTGTTAATGCTGGGCATAGACGTAAACCGATAATTGAGGCCGTAAGTAAGCAGGTGGAAAAACTTGATTATGCTCCAGGGTTTCAAGTAGGACATCCCTTATCCTTTGAATTTGCTTCCCGATTAACTGGTATGGTTAAGGAATACAGTCATGTGATGTTTACGAATTCAGGGTCAGAATCTGTCGATACTGCGTTAAAAATAGCATTGGCGTATCAACGCAATATCGGGCAGGGCAATCGAACGAGATTTGTGGGTCGTGAACGAGGATATCATGGTGTTGGCTTTGGTGGCATATCTGTCGGCGGTATTTCTCCAAATAGGAAGATGTTTGGTAACATGTTGACAGGCATAGATCATTTAAAACATACGCACAACCTTGAACACAATGCATTTGTTAAGGGACAACCTGAATGGGGAGCACATCTTGCGGATGATTTAGAATCAATTGTAGCGCTTCACGATGCTTCGAACATAGCTGCCGTTATTGTTGAGCCTGTAGCGGGTTCAACCGGTGTGCTTATACCCCCTCAAGGCTACCTAAAGCGTTTACGGGAAATATGCACAAAACATGGTATATTACTAATTTTTGATGAGGTAATCACTGGATTTGGCCGGCTTGGTGATAGCTTTGCAAATGAATATTTTGGCGTTAAGCCAGATATTTTCACTACCGCAAAAGGAATAACAAATGCGACTGTACCAATGGGAGCAGTTTTTGTTCGCGACGGAATATATGATGCCTTTATGGAGGTGGCTCCAGAAGGGGCAATTGAATTTTTTCATGGCTATACCTATTCAGGGCATCCGCTTGCCTGTGCAGCCGGTCTGGCTACGCTAGAAGTTTATCGCGAGGAGGATTTATTTACGCGTGCGGCAGAGCTGGCTCCATATTTTCAAGAAGCCGTTCATTCTTTAGCTGATTGCAAGAATGTGATTGACGTAAGAAATTTGGGTTTAATGGGAGCAATTGAATTAGAATCGATCCCAAACAAGCTCACTGTTAGGGCCATGGAGGCATTTCAGAAAGCCTTTGAGAGGGGACTTCTTGTTAGAACCACTGGAGATACAATTGCGCTATCCCCGCCTTTGATAGTAGAAAGAAAGCATATAGACTTTATTGCCGAGACAGTACGAGATGTCCTTAAAACCGTGCATTAATCTCCAAAAAAAGATGAATGGAAATTACCGGAGTTTTTTAAAATGAGGACGTCCCTTGTCTTAATCCTATTGGCAGGATCTCTGATAGGTTGTGCCGAAATTATGAGGGAAAATATAGACAAGCTTTTTATGGAAGGCAGGAAGCAGAGCCGTGCTATGCCAGCATCAGTCTATTGTTATAAAACGATTGGAAAAGTGAACTGTTACTCTCAGCCTTTACCAGGGCAGGAAGCAAACAGATTAATTGGTTATGATGGAAAGTCACCACGATCTACTGCAGCAACAGGCCCTTTACGCCCTTAATAGCAGCACGCGAAACCCTTTTATGTAGATAATACAAATGGATTAAGAAAAGTTGTCAGGTTTCCAATTTATTTCTCGGAGCGAGCCGCTTTATCTTCCTTTTAGTCGGCCAGAATATAAGATTTCGATGGGATTAGTGGCTCTTCAATTAAAAAATTGGCTAGAGGTAGATGAGCATTTTTATGATGAATTAAAAGAAAAAAAACAATTATTTATATCGAATTATCCAGAAGTTTTTGCCAGTCGCCCTGGCAGTTTGCCAGCACAAACAGAGGTCTTAGACCTTGTTCTACAGCACATGACAAAATTCTGCCCAGGCGTCCTCAAGGTAGAACAAGAAGAGATTGTTCTTCCAAAACTTAAGTGGAAATTTCGTATGAGTAATTTTGCAGGGTCCCCGTTAGATTTATGTGGACGTCTTGTGCAAGAGGATTTGTGTTTAATGGCGCCCGGGCCTGATGGTTACACGTTAGAAGCTGCTTCGCTTTGCTTCCCTGCCAGATGGCGATTGATGGATAAAATGGGTTTGCCCATGAGCGGCATTCACAAACCAGTGCCCGGCTATAGCGAAAAACTATTACGTCCAGTGGACAGCTTTTTTAATCGCATACAGGTCGATCGTCCTTTTTGGCGCGTGAATTGGTCACTAACTACAGATCCGACTCTCTTTCAACCAGTGCGTCAAAAAAATAGTGCGTCAGAGATATCTATTACGTCAGAGAATGCCGGCGACAAGGTGTATATGAGATGTGAACGGCAGACGCTGCGTCGTTTGCCGGAAAGTGGTTGGATATTGTTCACCATTAAAACTTATCTTGATAAGATTTCAAAATTACACAAGTATCCAAAAGAAGCACAGAATTTGTCCTCGTTATTGCGCAGTGCTCCAGCCTCGCTCTTATCGTATAAAAATATTAGCTACTTCCTGGAACCATTATTGGTATACTTGGAAAAATTAGCGAATCAAAAAGTTTGAGCGCAATCATTTAATAGTATCTGAATAGTTGCTTAATTGTTCCCGCAATTCTGTTTTGAGAATTTTCCCGTAATTGTTTTTTGGCAACTGTTTGACAAATAAATATTCCTTAGGTCTCTTAAAACGTGCGATGTTGTCCAGACACAGCGCGTCAAGTTCCTCACATGTTACATTTTCGCCCTCATGTAAACACACAAACGCTGTTACCGTCTCACCCCAATCGTTGTCGGGCTTACCAACTACTGCAACTTCATAGATCGATGGATGCTTTAGGAGTACTTCTTCTATCTCCCGTGGATAAATATTTGTGCCCCCCGAAATTATCAAATCTTTTGATCGGTCCTTAAGCGTCAAAAAACCTTCTTCATCTAGGGCGCCAATATCGCCAGTCCACAGCCATCCGTCACGAATGGAATTTTTTGTCGCTTCAACGTTTTGCCAATATCCAGACATAACAACATCCCCGCGGACTATAATTTCACCAATTTCGCCGGTTGGAACAGCGCCTCCATTTTCATCCACAACTGAAATATCGACGTCTGTCCGAGCTATCCCTACAGAAGCTAATCGCTCATGATAATTGGGATGTGTTTTGTCATTAATCAGTCTTTTAGGAAGTCCTGTTATAGTCATGGGCGATTCACCCTGTCCATATATTTGAACTAGTTTTGGACCTAAAATATCTAGCGCTTTCAAGGTATCATTTAGGTACATTGGCGCGCCGCCATAGACGATGGTTTTCAACTGTTTGAGATTCGCTGTTTGAATATTGGGCGCATTGATCAACCGTGTTACCATGGTGGGGGCAAAGAAAAAAGTGCTATTAGGCCAATGGTCTATTAACGCTAATATCTCTACCACATCGAAACCGCCACTTTTTGGTATAACATTATTAGCCGCACGAGCGATGTGAGGTATGGCGTATAAGCCGGAACCATGGCTCATTGGAGCCGCATGTATTAAACTATCGCCCGGTTCAATCTGGTCGACGTCAGCTAAATAATTCATGGTCATCGAATAAAGATTTCGATGTGAGAGCATTGCACCTTTTGGACGACCGGTGGTTCCCGAAGTATAAAAAAGCCAAGCTAAGTCAGTTGGCGTGACCTCATTTGCATTAATCTCATTAGAGTTCTTGAGGGAAAAATATTCATCGGAGCTCGTTTCAATTAAATGTTCTAGGGCCACGGTGTCAGACCTAGCATCGTTAACCGCCTCCGATAGTTCTTTTGTAAAAAAACAAGCCTTTGCCCCGCTATTTTGTAAAATGAAACCAAACTCGCGGGGATGTAATTTAGAGTTTATTGGCACGACAACTAACCCTGCTTGCCATGCCCCGAATATAATTTCAATTACCTCGGGTGAATTTTTCATAATTAACGCTACGCGGTCACCGGGATCTAACTTCATTATATTTTGTAGGCCGCCACCGAGCCTTGCCGCATTTTCTTTCAATTGCGCGTAGGTTAGGAGAGCTTGTGAGCCAATAGACACGGCTGTGTAGTTTGGATAGGTAAGCGCTGTCCGAGATAGAAGTCCGGCTAAATTCATGGGGCAGGGCCTCTTATTTGTTATGGTTTGATTGTTAATGAATTTCAAGGTAAAGATCAACCAAGTTATGATAACAGTTTAAAGAAATTAACGACAAGTCCATTAAACAATTTTTTGATCTCGGCTGGTTCTTATTACTGGAGGCAGGATCCATGATTATTGAAGACATTAGAACTTATCAAATTAAGGCGCCATGGACCGAAGCACCTAAATTTAGCCTCAACCCACCCGAATTTAGAGATATACTTGTATTAGAATTGGAGACGGATAATGGTGTGGTTGGGATGGGCTATCTTATTCTTTTGAGTGGAGGAGGCTCAACGATCCAAGCGTGCATAAAAGAACTAATGATCCCAGAATTATTAGGAAGGAATGCGACTGATATAGAGGCAATTTGGCAGCATCTATGGAAAAGAAATTACTGGATAGGCAGAATGGGAATAACTGTAATGGCTCAGTCTGCCATCGATATTGCGCTATGGGATGCTCTTGGAAAGCAAGTCAGTATGCCCTTACATAGAATATGGGGACACTGTAATGACACCATTCCAGCATACGGAAGTGGTTGTTGGAGAGGTTATGGGCCTGAAGGAATGGTCGAGCGGGCACAGCGTTATGTTAAAGAAGGCTTCAAAGCCGTAAAAATGCAAAGTGGTATTTTATATGATGAGCATCAAGATGTAGAAAATTTATCAAAGATGCGTGACGCGTTAGGCGAGAATATCGACATTATGACTGATGTGAACATGGCCTGGTCAGCTGATAACGCAATAAAAATAGGTAAAAAACTCCAAGAATTTAATCTATATTGGCTGGAAGAGCCAGTGAACTGTGAAGATTTTAAGGGTTACTTGAGAATAGCTGACGCATTAGACACTCGAGTTGTTGGGGGTGAAACTCACTTTACTCGCTTTGATATGCGCCCCTTTTTTGAGGATGCTAGGATTCCTATTGTACAACCTGATGTCATGCGGGGAGGATTTACGGAACTTAGGAAAATAGCAATGGTAGCGGATACCTGGGGAATAACAATAGCGCCGCATTTATTTCCAGAACTAATGGTTCAATTAATGGCGTCTATACCCAACGCACATATCATTGAATATGTGAACTGGATGGATGATGCTTGGGTCAACCCAATACTTCCAACGAAGGGCCACTATTCCGCTCCAGAGAGACCTGGTCATGGACTGGAATTTAAGAAAGAGTTTATTTCAGAATATATTTTGAAATGATCTTCTCGGCAGTCTCCAGTCGGAGATCTAATCCTTGTGATAAATCGCGAGTACTTTCTATGGTTATCCCTGCGATTAACGTGCATGACTTGATGATCTGCTTGCGGCTATTTCTATTTGTTTCTGGTACTCGTTGATTTCTGACGTTTATTTCTTACTAGAGCTTCTTAAACTGCTATCCTCCTCGGTATTCTGCGTATTTGCTAATTAATTTGATTATCAACTAGCTTATCGTCTATCTCACCATTGTAGGCAAATGGTGTTATGACTGGAAAAGTATATATGGGTCCAGTAATTTCTACTTTGCGCCACGCTGGCGACAAACAATTTGCCTGCTAAGGCTTCGAACTTACTCAGACCCCTCTATACAATTAAAAAATTAAATAATTGATGTTGCCGAGATAAACGCTCAATTATTTGTCCACATCCTTAAAAGATTGAGACGTCCTTTTTCCAATTTTGTTATGGTTTCTATAGCGCCATCGTTTTGTATAAGTGTTTTGGCAACTTCTCCAAGATCATTAAGGATTTCACGTTTTTGCGGGTTTGGTATCATGCTTTCTATCCAAGTTACCGCCGCTAACCTTCGACCTTTGGTGATTTTTTTTACGTGATGCACATGATGAGTCGGGTACAAAATTGCATCGCCTGGGGGTAATTTGTATTCATGCTCTCCAAATGGAGTTTCTAATACCAACTCCCCTCCTTTGTATGCATCAGGGTCGTTTAAAAAAATTGTAATCGATAAGTCTGTTCGCATTCCGGGGTATGGTCCCATTAATGCTGAGTCGACGTGTTTTTTATATTCTTGTTCTTGTTTATAAGAACTGAAAATTGGCGATATTATACGACGGGGAAAGGCATTAGTATTAAACTCTTCGTTTGCTCTTAAGGCAGCCATAACTAACTCTGAAAGCTCTCTGTATTGTGGACTGCTTGGAGAAACTTGGGTGTTATTCTTAAGTTTGTTACCTAACTGTCCGCCACTCATCCCACCATCCAGAAATTGAGCCGAAAATAGGCCAGTAGTTATTTTTTTAATTTCGTCTCGTGGCAGTATACCTTTTATTATTTTGGCCATTTAAACCTCACTATTTTTAGAGCATAGACAACATAATCACCTAATAACTATTTTTGTATAATCAGGTGATACTCTACCATTAAGACGATGAAGATGACTACACAGCTTAGAAACTTATGTCGAAATTTATACAGACAAATAAAACTAGGCACAGCTTTTGCAAAGATACCGTTATAAAAATGTTTAAATTAGTTTTCGAGGTGGAAATGTCACTTAAAGCAGCTTTAAAGGCGGGATTAGGAGAGACCGATTCTCAGTCTAGCGATAGTAATGATAATTTAAATAAAGTAAACAAGCCAAGAGAATTTACTGGCAGGCTAGGTGCTCTTAACTCTAAAGGTGATGTGCGCGAGCTATCGTCATCAGAAGTAAAAATAGCTGCAAAGCTATCGGATTCTCTGCCAAAGCCAAAGTTGAATATTAAAACATACGCTCATGCAGCAAATGTTAACAAGCAAGAGAAGTCAACTACTAGTGGTTCTTCCGTGCAGGATAGCATTTCACTGTCAGGTTTAGAAAAAACCACAAAAGAAAGGGAAGTAAAGTCAACGATAACAGCACAGCAATATGTTAGTGAATTAGACCGTTTTTTGACTAAACAGAACGAACATCTCACAAAGAAAGTAGTGCTTGGTGTTTCAAGTGTCGAAATCGAGCGCCTTGTGAAACTATCAGCAAAAGTCCGGGGAAGATATATTGCAAAACTTTTGGATTTAGGGGGTAATGGACATCTCGTCCTAAAAGAGTCTGAGCTAATTGATCTGCGACGCACTCGTGAGTCTCATGAGGAACTTCTTGCAGGGCTGAATGTTCTTAGAAATGCAATTTCTAACGGTGAGATTAGTGTGAGCGGCACTTTGGAAAATTAAAAGCTTACACGAATGATTGGTTAGTTTATAAGACTAATTAATATTTCAAACACATTTAAACTAATTTATATGCTTCGTGCTCCGTAATTATTGAAACAGGCGAGATATGACTTTAGACAGAAATGTTGTTGACGCTTTTCGAAATGATGGAGCGACAATTTTAAGAGGAGTTTTTTCAGAGTTCTGGATAGAGGAGCTAAGAGCGGGTATTGATGTTAATATGGCCACCCCAGGTCCTTACACGAAGAACTATACAAAAGAAGGAGAGCCGGGCTTCTTTTTTGGTGACTACTGTAACTGGCATCGAATACCACACTACAAATCTTTCTTTTTTGAATCACCAGCAGCTAAGATAGCCGCTGAGTTAATGGGATCTTCAAAAGTTAACCTCTTCCATGAACATGTTTTGGTGAAAGAGCCTGGTACAGAAGATAGGACGCCATGGCACCATGACCAACCCTATTATTGTGTTAATGGTTTCGATACTTGTTCTTTGTGGATACCACTAGACAGTGTTCCAAAGGATACTTGTGTCCAATTCATATCCGGGTCACATCGATGGGGACGTTGGTTCACGCCTACTAAATTCGTTGGAATGCAATTCGAAAAAAAGGACGAAGAATTTGAACCGATTCCAGATTTTGATGCGCAGCTCTCAAATTATGATGTGCTCTCATGGGAGTTAACACCTGGCGATTGTATAGCATTCAATTTCCTAACGGTTCACGCTGCTCCAGGAAATTGCTCCAAAACAACCCGCCGAAGGGCTTTTGCTGCTCGCTTCACCGGAGATGATGTGAGATATATTCGACGAAAAGGTGAGATGTCCCCTCCGTTTCCAGATCTTGGACTGGAAGAAGGAGACCCGATTGATTGTTCCACTTTTCCGAAAATTTTTCCACGCGGCTAAAAATTGTCTAAGACTAACCCAAATAAATTTGAGTAGGAGGAGAATACTCCTGTAGTTCGATGTACTAGCCAAATTGCGATCAATTTTCTGAAATTTAAATTTTATATTTACCTTAACGAGTTTGTCATTTGCACATGCTTCGCTTTAATAAAAATCTTTCGGTACTTAGAAAGCCAAGCCTTTTTCGAACGATGGCGATTATGGCTTTTTTTTTAATGCTTGTTCAGGTAAATCGGGTCGGCGGTGGTGTTCTGGCATCGGAACTTTCGGATGGTTATAATCTTTCACCTACGATGATCGGCCTTGTCATTGGTTCGATGTTTTTTGCCGCTGCTTTAGTTCAGGTGCCTGTCGGGTTGATGTTAGATTCTTTTGGAGCAAGGCGGACCCTCGTAGGATTAAGCGTCATAGCTGTATCTGGTATGATATTAATAGGCTTTGCTTCAGGTGCAGCGGAGTTGATTATTGGACGCATTTTAGTTGGTATTGGTCACGGTGCTTCGATTACAGGTGTCTATTTATTAGCCGTTGTATGGACGTCGCCGGAACGAGTTTCGACAGTGGCCGCAATTACCATTGCCGTAGGAGGTGCTTTGGGAGGAATTTTAGGCACTGCTCCCCTTGCTATATCCTTCGAGACCTTTGGTTTCAGTGACACTTTTGTTCTTCTTGCTATAGCTTCGTTGTTTTCTAGTTTTTTGATTTGGAAACTGATTGATGAGAAAAATAGTTTTACCGACAAGCCAAACGCATCTGAGGGGCTTGCAGGGTCGCTTGTTGGTTTTTTTGAGGTTTTAAAAGATCGAAACCTATGGCCAATTTTTGCAATGGCATTATGTTTTTCGTTTCCTTTTGCCACCATAGGTGGATTGTGGGCGAGTCCTTTTTTGCAGGATCTACATAAATTAACTTCGATTGAAGCAGGCGGAGTAATCTTAGCTATGGCATTTGGCGTAAATCTTGGGACCTTCCTATACGGACCTCTTGATAGAATATTTAACTCAAGAAAATGGATTGTTTTGTCCGGCGTCATGACAATGATCATTAGTTTATTGATATTAGCCGCTATGCCCGCGGCATCGTTGATTTTAGTTACGATCTTATTGACTTTATTTTCTGTGGCATCCCCAATTTTTGTAACTCTTGCAGGTCACGCTAGAGGTTACGTTCATGAGACCCGGTCCGGACGCGTGCTAGCTACCGTAAATTTTTTAGGGGTAGGTTTTATATTTGTTGTGCAATTTTTGACTGGATCACTATTCGAAGTTTTATTAAATCTTGGTTTTTCTAAAGAAATAATTTATCGGATTATATTTCTTGTTGTGGCCGTATTGCTCACTTTTGGTTTGATTTTCTATTCTTTCAGTCGCGACGTTCGTCCAACTACCATAGAAACTAAATCTTGAGTTTAATTTTCTTCTGCAAGCAAATTTCGCAATCTCTTCAGGCTGATGGCTCCTGGTATTATTTCATTATTTATTACCAGAGCTGGCGTACCTCGTATCGCAAGCTTTTGTCCTAATTCTCGTGTGCTATTAATTATGCTAAAAATTTCTGGGTCAGTCATGTCAGCTTTTAATTTTTCGATATTTAAACCGACTTCTTTTGCAACTTTGAATATTGCACGTTCTGATATACGCCCACTCATCAGCATAAGTGATTGATGAAAATCCTTATATTTATCTTGCTTAAGGGACGCTAATGAAGCCTGTGCTGCTGTGAAAGACACAGGGCCAAGAATTGGATATTCTTTTAATATCACCCTTAAATCTGGATTATCGTTAGTCGCTTTTATAAGCACCCTTAGCATCTTTTTGCAATAACCACATTGATAATCAAAAAATTCTACAATGCTAGTTGTCCCTTCTGGATTTCCAAGAATCATGCCGTTTGGGCTGGAAAACAGAAGCTTTTTATTTTGATCAAGTTGTTTTTTTTGTTCCGTTGCAAGTTCTTCCTTTTCTTTGCTTTGTATTTTTTCTAAAGCCCTCAAAACAATCTCGGGGTTATTATCAATATATCTTTCAATCAGTGTGAAAATTTGTTCAGTTTGGTTTTTTGAAAAAGTTTCCTCTAATTTTGCTTGAGCATGAGTTTGGCTAAGTAAACTGATCAAGCAAATAGCGATTAATAAAATAAAAACTGAAGGTATTTTTTGAAGATTTCGTGCCAAAAAATAAGTATTTCTTATTTTCATATTAAATTTCCAAACTAATTATTTTCGGTCTAGAACTTGCTCAACGTAGTTAATTATGTCTAATGCTCGTTGATGGGCGAACAAATCTTGTATTAGGTTTTTCTTGACAAAAAGTGCATTTTTCAATGCGCGAGCAAAGTCTTTTCTGAGTAACGCCTCTTCGGCCAGTGATAGCTTGGCCAGCGCTATTTTGCCGTTTCGGCCCTGAGCTATCGCTAATTGTTTCCATGTCGTTGAGGAGTCAGGGGTCATTCGAATCGCCTTTTCTAGGTATGCGAGAGCATCTTTGTTCGATTTCTGCGTGTTTAGTGATAATTCCACTTGTGCTAGTTGTTGAAGTATAATCACGTCTTTGGAGAAAGAATATGCTTTTTCATAGGCACGACGTGCCAATTCCTTTTCTCTTTTTTCTAGTAAGATCTGGCCTTTGAGTTCCCAAAAATATGGGTTTTCCTTTTCTAAAGTAATTAGGTGATCAAGTGCGATAATGGCTTTGGCTAAATTGCCTTCTCTATAGAAAGCTATGGCTCGAGCATAATTTGCCGCAGTAGTCGTGTTTGATCTTGGATATTTTAGAAAAGTTTCCTCAGGCTTTTTTAAAAAACCACTAAGTTTAGCAACAACACGGTCGTGGCGATCCCTTTTCTGAGCGTTAAGGCGAGGGCTTAAGTCTGGATAGAGATCAATTTGATTTTTAACAAAATTTATACGGTCGTGTGTATGGGGGTGAGTGGTGGCATACTGCGAACGGCGATCTATTACTAATGATTCTTCTTTTTCCAAAGTTTTCAGAAACTCTAACATGCCAAGCGGCGATGTATCCGTAGCTATAAGGTAATTTACAGCGGCTTGGTCAGCAGCATTTTCTTGGCTCCTGCTAAATTTCAATAGTGAATTTATTCTTGCATTTTGAGTCCCAAACGCAGTAGCGGCAGCTACCTCTCCGCTTTGAGTGGCGGCGGTAGCTAATGAACCTAAAACGAGTCCAATAGCGGTAATGTTTTGGCTGTCCTCTATAGCTTCTCTTCTTCGAATTAGATGGCCCGCTGCCAAATGACCTATTTCATGTGCTAGTACTCCCAATAATTGTGAAGGAGTTTTTGTCCTCATAATTAGACCTGTATGAATAAATAGTTTCATACCAGGAGTAACAAAAGCCCCTATAGAGTCATCTTTAATTATAAATATTTTTAACGCCTCGGGGCGTACACCGGCTTTCAAGAGTATAGGCTGCGCAAGGTTGTTCAAATGACCCTGGAGTTCAGCATCAATTATAAAATATTTGGCGCTGCTTTTAGCCGTTGAGGAAAGGATGGGACAAAAAAGAAGCAGAAGAACCAAAAAAAATGAGTGGATATTACGGCCTATTTTCCGAGTGATACGAGCATTCATAAATAATTTTGTACAACGTATTAACATCATCGACAATATGGCTTTGAATTAGTTTTTGTAGCGCAAATACCGATAAATTTAAAAATACCTTTGGTTGACGAATTACTAAGTTTTACAGTAAAGACCTGCTAGTCGATGATAAGGATTAAGAAGATGGTATTAAAAGTTGCTGATCGAGGGAAACTACCACCCTTCATTGTTATGGATGTTATGAAGGCATCTGCCGAACGAGAAGCGACTGGGGCAGATGTGCTCCATCTGGAAGTAGGTCAGCCATCCACCTCTGCTCCAAAAAAAGTACTGGAGGCAGCTAAGCTTGCTATAGCAAACGATAATTTGGGCTATACGGTAGCCTTTGGTTTACCTGAACTCAGGGAGCGAATAGCCCAACATTATAAGCTCTGGTACGGTGTTGATATTTCGATTGATAGGGTGGCTGTGACCAATGGATCTTCCGCAGCTTTTGTACTAAGCTTTATGGCTTCATTTAATCCAGGTGACAAAGTGGCAATGGTTGCGCCAGGTTACCCGGCGTATAGAAATATTTTAACTGCCCTCGGGATAGAAACGATAGAACTGCAAGCTAATATTGAACATCGATTTCAGCCCACAGTATCTCTTTTAAAAAAGATTAATGCAAATATAGACGGTCTAATCATCGCAAGTCCTTCTAATCCAACTGGCACTATGATCGATAAACGACTGATGAAAGAATTAGCTGACTATTGTGAGTATGAGGGTATACGTCTTATCTCAGACGAAATATATCATGGAATTACCTATGGGAAGGCATCAGTGTCGTCTCTTGAGATAAATCCGCAAAGTTTTGTGATTAATAGCTTCTCGAAATACTTTTCTATGACGGGTTGGCGTTTAGGATGGATGATTGTTCCCGACGACCTAATTCGTCCAATGGAATGTTTGTCGCAAAACTTCTTTATATCTGCTCCAACACACTCCCAATTCGCTGCGATTGCGGCTTTTGATTCTTACGATGACGCTGAAGAAAACATCAAACGGTATGCAAGAAATAGATCTATCTTAATGAATGAATTACCTTCCGCGGGCATTTCTAGTTTTGCACCAGCCGATGGTGCATTCTATATCTATGCAGACATCTCGAATTTAACAAACTCCAGTGCTAAATTCTGTAAGGATATGCTTAATGATACGGGAGTTGCTTGTACTCCGGGTCTGGATTTTGATCCACTACGAGGAGGCTCCAGTATCCGACTTTCATTTGCCGGGAGAGAAGCAGATATAATTGAGGCTTGCAAACGTTTAAAAAATTGGCTTCGATAAATTTATTTTTGGAGACTCTTCCCTCTATTCTGTATCTCTATTCCACCAACCTTGACGCGGCTGCGCCTTATTAGCGCGTTTTTCTGTTTCTTCTTCAGTAGCCTCGTTTTGCTTTTTTATTCGAACCACTTTGCTACTTTTGGGTTTTGCTTTTGCCGTTTCTGCTGGGGTTTCAACATTTTCTTCATCGATGCTAGGTTTAAGTTCGGATGTTTTTGATGACTTGCGTTTTGAAGTGGCGGCAATACTCCTCGTACGTTTTTTCCTTGGCGGCTTATCTTTATCTTTTGCAGTGTCAGCGTCTATGTTAGGGGGTTGAGAAGGCTCTGAATATTTATTATTTTCTACGCTAGAATCAACCATCTCGTTGGTTGCAAGATTTTTATTGCCGTCTACTAGACTATCTCCCTCAATCTCATTTATGTTATTAAATTCTGCATTAGTATCTCGTTTTATTCTCCGTCTCCCACCACGTTTACCTCTCCGTTTTTTCTTTTTTGACGGGTCATTATCGTCTGGACGCTGTTCGTCTTCAGCATATGCGAGCTGTTTTTCGTAAGTTTTTTGAGCATCTTTGATGTTACCGGGGATACTTTTATTTGTCTGGTTAGTACGTCTTCTCCGTGTCCTATTTTTGGTATTCGACCGTTTATCTGATGACGAAAACTCTTTTCCTTGGTCAGGGCTTTCGTTTTCTGTTTTGTCTTCCTCGGCAAGTTCTACAAGTTCTTTCAGTTGTTTTTCTTTTCTTTTGTTTTCAGTTTTTTCAATTCTATGCTCGGGAACAATAAGTTTGTCGTCATGATCCAACAATATTTTAAAGTCATATCTCCCTTCCATTTCAATTAAAGCATCCCTTTTTCGGTTCAAGAGATAGAAACCAATTTCTGTAGGAACAAATACTTTAACTTCGGCCGCTTGTTGTTTTATACCCTCTTCCTCAAGATTCCTTAAAACTTGTAATGCTGTAGATTCAATAGATCTTACGACACCTGTCCCCACACAGTGTGGGCATGGTTGTGTGCTTGCTTCCATAACACTTGGACGTAATCGTTGTCGTGAAAGCTCCATTAATCCGAATTGGCTGATGCGGCTCATTTGTATTCTAGCACGATCAGATTTTACAACATCGCGCATCTTTCTCTCGATTGCGTGCTGGTTCTTATTCTCATACATATCAATAAAGTCGATAACAACTAATCCAGCTAAGTCCCGAAGCTTTAATTGTCTAGCTATCTCCTCTGCCGCCTCTAAATTCGTCTTTACGGCAGTTTCTTCAATGTTGCGTTCTTTGGTTGATCGTCCCGAGTTTACATCCACGGCTACTAGGGCTTCCGTTTGATTTAAGACGATATAGCCTCCAGATTTCAGCTGAACCGTTGGCTCATAGAGGTAGTCCAATTGTGTTTCTATTTTGAACTTGTTGAAAATAGGAACGCTGCCAGAAAACCGTTGGACGCGTTTCGCGTGGCTTGGCATGAGGGTTTTCATAAATGATTTTGCAAGTTTGTAACCTTCTTCTCCTTCGATCAGGATTTCATCGATATCGCGGGTATAAAGGTCTCTTATACATCTTTTAATCAGATTTGCTTCTTCATGAACCAGATAAGGCGCTGTGGATACTAATGTGGACTCTCGGATCTGATCCCAAAGTCTTATCAAATACTCGTAGTCTCTTTTGATTTCTGTTTTTGTGCGTTCGCTACCAGCTGTTCGAACGATCACCGCCATTCCGTCCGGTGAATTAAGGCCTTCAACTACATTTTTTAGCCGTTTTCGATCAGTAGGGTTGATAATCTTTCGGCTCACACCACCACCTTTCGGCGTGTTAGGCATTAAGACGCAATACCTTCCGGCTAAAGATAAATAAGTAGTTAGTGCTGCTCCCTTGTTCCCACGCTCTTCTTTTACCACTTGGATAAGCATAATTTGTCTTCGCGCTATAACCTCTTGAATTTTGTATCGCTTTGGACTTTTCGTTTTACGTTCATTATTTCTCTTTGGCCCGGATGCAGGTTCATCGATCTTTCCATCCAACTCTTGGGTTGAAGAGCCGTTATCGTCGATTAATTCTTCTTCGTTTCCAATTATAGTTTCGTTAATTTCAACCAGATTTTCACTTGGGTTGTTTTCACTTAGGGTTTCACTTTCGTCTAAGTTCGGTTGATCCTCGGGCGAAGCGGGGTGTCTTTCTTGATCAGGGTTACCCGTATCTAAAGGTAGAGAGCTTTCAATTGCTTCAGCGTGCTCTGCCAACAAAGCTTCACGATCTTCCATAGGAATACGGTAATAATCGGGATGGATTTCATTGAAAGCTAGGAAGCCGTGTCGGTTGCCGCCATACTCTATAAACGCTGCTTGGAGTGATGGCTCAACTCGCGTTACTTGGGCTAGATATATATTACCTTTTAAAGGTCTCCGTTTGGAGGCCTCAAAGTCGAAATCTTCAACACGGCTTCCCGATGTTAAAACTACTCTCGTTTCTTCGCTCTGTGTAGCGTCTATAAGCATACGCTTTGTCATAAAAATTGCGCTCCCGTATTACCAAGAACAAGCTTTGATCGACAAATTTCCACAGAGGTTTTAGTCGTGAGACCATTTTAGAACACCAATCATATAAATTTTGTCTTGGTAAATTTGCTGTAAATGTTATGAGGGAAGGTGATAAGTACCCAGATTCCCGGACAGAAAGTGTAACGCGGCGGCCGCTAAAAAGATCTCGAATAATAGACCAAACTCTTATGGAACTGTGTTTACTGACAGCCATGCTCTCTGTAGAGGCTGTCACTTTATAAGTCTGGATAGCGCGCATTACTGTTTAAAAAATCCTTATCTAATCGACGCAGGAATGTCCTGCTTCTTACCTGAAGATACTGGATAACCTTTGAATGCCTACAGTATCTTAAAATACTATGACTAATAATACTTATTTCGTGACGTTGTAACAATATTAATCAGAAAAAACTTTTTGCTGTTCCTTTTTCAATTGGCGTATCGAGAATAGTAATTCTGGAGTTCTTATGAAGAGGATTAAAATTGTGTTAGCAAACCGATTCCCTTAAACTGCAAGACATGAAGTGCAGAGGGTCAAAACATATTGAGTTTAAGATCAAGGTTTTTTTAACGAGATTATTTCTTTTTCTAACGATATCTTTTGTTGTAGCAAGTGGGCTATCATTAAATGGAACAAATAACTGTTTTGCTCAATCTTCACAGGAAAAAGTTCTTTCAGTCGTAAAGAATCTTCGATTAGGGATACACGACGCTAAGACTAGGATCGTTATGGACGTTAAAGGTCCTATTTCTTATAAACACTTTTTACTGGCAAATCCATACAGGTTAGTCTTGGATATGCTGGAGGTTGATTTTGAACTTAATCCTGTATTAAGAAAACTCACAGGCGGTGTTCTAGGCTACAGATTTGGACTGCTAAAGCCAGGAACCTCGCGCGTCGTTATTGATTTATCAAAACCACTTCTTGTTGACAAACATTTCATAATAGAGCCTGGGACCAAACCACAGAGGAGATTGGTCATCGATCTAAGGCCCACAACAAGAAGCAAATTTTTAGCCTACGTGAAAAAGTCAAGGAACGAAAAAACGGCGGGGCTCCTGAAGTTAAAATCAGCGGAAAAAAAACATCAAACGGTTCAGGAATTACAAAAGAAGTCAATTCAGAAAAAAATAGGCAAATCTAAGATAATTGTTTTAGACCCTGGACACGGCGGCGTGGACCCTGGTGCAATTGGTCTACAGGGTACTTACGAAAAAAAAATTGTTTTGATGGCTGCCAAATCAATAGGGAAAATACTAAAAAAATCTGGTCGCTACAATGTAATTTTAACACGAAAATCAGATAGGTTTATACCTTTGAGAAGCCGAGTGGCTATTGCGCGTCGTGCGCAAGCAGACCTATTCATATCTTTGCATGCAGATTCTATAAAAAATGGTGCAGTCCGCGGCGCAACTGTTTATACCTTATCTGAGAATGCATCCGATAAGGAGGCAGCTCAATTAGCCGAGAGAGAGAATAAATCAGATCTTATAGCTGGAATTGATCTCAATGCAGAATCACAGGAAGTCACAGATATACTTATCGATTTGGTGCAACGCGAAACAATGAATCAGTCTGCGGTTTTTGCAGGTGCCGTAGTTCAAGAAATTACAAAGAAGATTAAAACACACCGCAGACCCCACAAATTTGCTGGATTTGCGGTCTTAAAGGCGCTCGATATACCCTCCATTCTGCTGGAAATGGGATATTTATCAAATATCAAAGACGAGGCCCTACTAAACTCTGATGCGTTCCAAAAAAAACTAGGTCTTGCTATTTTACTTGGATTGGATCGGTATTTTTTTAAGGGTCAATCTTTCAAGTATTAATGTGAGACGGTATAAGTATTCTTGGTTTGTGGTCGAAATTTCAGAATAAAGGATCTAATGCTACAAAACGATTGTCTTGACTATAAATTGTCAGATCTCCTTTATAAAAAAGGTCGCTGATGCGCTGGATGATTTATGGTATCTCGTCGCTTCTTCTTATAGCCTCGGTCGGTGCAGGTACACTAGCTTTCTTGCTTCATAAATATGGGAAGGGTCTTCCAGATTATGGACAGTTGGCCAATTACAAACCACCTGTGGTCACAAGAGTTCATAGCGGTGATGGCAGACTAATAGCAGAGTACGCAAAAGAGCGGAGAGTTTTTATTCCTGTGAACGTGATGCCAAAACTTTTGATTAAGGCTTTTCTATCATCTGAAGATAAGAATTTCTTTGAGCACAGTGGAGTAGACCCTGTCAGTTTAATGAATGCTGCAATCAATAATCTTCTAAACTTTTACAAAAATAAGCGCCCAAGGGGTGCTTCTACAATTACACAGCAAGTAGCAAAGAACTTCCTATTGTCGAATGAACTTTCCCTAGAACGAAAAATTAAAGAGGCAATACTTGCATTTAGAATTGAAAAGGCCTTTTCCAAAAATAGAATTTTAGAACTATACCTAAACGAAATCTATCTGGGTATGGGCTCATACGGGGTCGCGGCCGCGGCGCTTAATTATTTTGATAAATCGTTAGACGAATTAACTGTCGAGGAAGTAGCGTATTTAGCTGCTCTGCCAAAAGCTCCAAATAATTACCATCCAGTAAGGAAAAAGAGTGCAGCTAAAGCTCGCAGGAACTGGGTGATAAAGAAAATGCATGAGAATGGGTTTATCTCCAAAACTACTATGGAACTAGCCCAATCGATGGAGCTCAAAACGAAGCCTAGATCTAAAACCGAATTTGTAGATGCCAAATATTTTGTCGAAGATGTGCGTAGAAAACTTATTTCAAAATTTGGAAGTACACGATTATATGGTGGTGGATTATCTGTCCGTACGTCGGTTGATCCTACTTTGCAGAGTATTGCAGATAAAGTTCTCCAAGATGGTTTAATTGACTATGATAATCGGCACGGTTGGCGGAAACCAATTGCTACTATCGATGTTGGGCCTGACTGGGATAAAAAACTTAGTGAAATTGAAAAACCTAAAGGTGTGCTACCGGGGTGGAAGGTGGCAGTTGTTTTGGATGTCGGCATTGAAAGAGCTAAACTTGGATTAAGAAGTGGTGAGATAGGTTTTATAGAGAATATAGACATTGGGTGGAAGCACGAGTGGCGTAAAAATCAAAAAATAGGCCGCCGTTTGAAACAATTAAGTGATTTTGTGGATCGCGGCAGTGTGGTTTTAGTTGAAATGGTTGATAAACATAAAAGTTTGTACAAATTACGTCAGATTCCTCAAGTAAACGGCGCTTTAATTGCCCTCGATCCCCATACTGGTCGTGTGCTCGCAATGACTGGTGGTTGGAGTTTCGAGTCTTCGGAATTTAACCGAGCAACTCAAGCATTTAGACAACCGGGCTCCGCATTCAAACCATTTGTTTACCTGGCGGCACTTGATAAAGGTTATAGCCCTGCTACAAGAATACTTGATGCGCCATTCGTAATCGACCAAGGACCCGGTCTCGGAAAATGGAAGCCCGCAAACTATACAAAAAGATTCTATGGTCCCAGTGCTATGCGAATAGGGATTGAAAAATCCCGCAACCTCATGACTGTACGATTGGCTCGAACTATAGGCATGAAAGCCGTGGCAGAATATGCTTATAAGTTCGATATCATGGCAAATATGCCCGAACAGCTTTCAATGTCGCTAGGAGCCGGCGAGACAACTCTTATGAAACTCACAGCTGCATATGCGATGTTAGTCAACGGTGGAAAACAAATTAGGCCAACGTTTATTGATCGTATACAAGACCGGAATGGTGAGACGATATTCAGACAAGAAGAACGAATTTGCTCTGCGTGTAATGCGAAATTTCAAGCCCGATCACTCGTTCCTCAAGTGCCAGATTTACGTGCGCAGGTGGTAAGCTCGACATCGGCTTACCAAATGGTGAGAATGCTCGAGGGCGTTGTAAAGCGGGGAACAGGACGAAGAATAGCAGAAATCAAAAAGCCCCTTGCAGGAAAAACGGGTACGACAAATAGTAACTTCGATACTTGGTTTATAGGATTTACACCAGATTTAGCTGTTGGTGTTTATGTAGGTTTTGATAAACCGCGTACCCTTGGGCCTAGAGATACAGGTTCAAATGTTGCTGCGCCAATTTTCAAGAATTTTATGCAACAAGCCCTAGATGGGGTGCCGATCACACCCTTTCGGGCCCCTCCTGGAATTTTGCATGTGAGAATAGACCCAAGCACTGGTAATTTACCCACAAAGAGAAGTCGTGAAATAATCACAGAGGTATTTAAAGCAGGAAATGAACCAGACGGTATCAGCAGAGTTTTAGACGGAGGCTACACGGGAGACTGGGCCCTCGGTGATAAGTTACCTTTAAAATTAAATTCCCCTCCCTCAAGGGGTGGTCAGGGAATTTATTAACCATTATATTTATCGCTCTGGGTAAAATTTGTGGGGGTGGTATGCGATCGGAATTAGGTTCTTTAATTGAAGATATTACAGCGTCAATAGCACTGCTTCGGAGGCATCTTTGACTGGGATAAAGCTAATCTACGACTTGAGGAGTTAGACGCAATAACCTCCGATCCAGCTTTATGGGAGAAACCTGAAAGCGCTCAAGCGCTAATGCGTGAACGGACATCACTAGAAAAAAAAATAAAGGATCTTAACGCATTTTTGACCCAACTTGAGGATATAGAATTGCTAATAGAGATGGGTGAAGCAGAGAGTGATGAAGAAATTATATTGGAGCAGCATGAGGCTCTTAAACAACTTTCTATAGAGCTAGAAAAGCAGCAGCTGCTGGCGCTGCTTTCCGGCGAAGCCGATATAAACGATTGTTTTTTAGAAATACATGCAGGTGCCGGTGGAACGGAAGCACAGGATTGGGCTGAGATGTTGTTGCGGATGTATGTCCGCTGGTGCGATAAGCGTGGTTTCAAGGTAGAATATATTGAAGAAAGCTCAGGTGACGAGGCAGGTCTTAAGTCCGTTACCATAAAAATTTTAGGCGAAAATGCTTATGGATGGCTTAAGACCGAAAGTGGAGTCCACCGCTTAGTTAGGATATCGCCTTTCGATAGCTCAGCCCGCCGCCACACAAGTTTCAGCTCAGCATGGATATATCCTGTAATTGATGATTCAATCAGAATCGAAATTGAAGAAAAGGATTTAAGAATTGATACTTACCGGGCATCAGGAGCTGGGGGACAGCATGTTAATAAAACTAACTCAGCTATAAGAATCACTCATCTGCCAACCGGTGTCGTTGTTCAATGTCAAAATGATAGGAGCCAGCACCGCAATAGAGCAACCGCTATGGAGATGCTTCGCGCCCGATTATACGAACTAGAGCTTAGTCAACGAGAAGAGAGGGCTAACGAAGTAGAGGCAGGGAAGACGGAAATCGGATGGGGCCATCAAATAAGATCCTACGTGCTGCAACCATACCAACTAATCAAAGATTTGCGCACAAACGAGGAAACCTCAGATACACAGGCTGTTTTGGACGGAGATATTGATCGATTTTTAGAAGCGTCTTTGGCTACTAAACTTAACGTAGAAGGGACATGAAGCTAAGCCGGTTGAAAGAATCTTTTTGAATGCCTTGATATTGTAAAAAAAACATGATCTTGTTTTGAAAATTAACCGTTCTGATCCGTAGGCGTATGCCTACGATCTCTATTTTGGTGGTTGTCATGGGTTCCTATAAAGAAATATACCAATTGGCTCTAGACAAACCGGAAGAGTTTTGGGCCTCAGCCGCACAAGACGTAGTATGGCAAAAGAGATGGGATAAAATCCTCGATGAGACCAACTCCCCATTTAATAATTGGTTTTCTGGAGGCAAAATAAACACCTGCTACAATGCCCTGGACCGCCATGTAGATGAAGGGAACTCCAGCAGGCTAGCGCTGATTTATGACAGCCCTGTCACGGACGTTAAACAAAAAATCACTTATTTAGAATTGAGGAATAGGGTAGCTAGTTTTTCAGGTGTTCTGAAAAAATATGGCGTGGAGTACGGCGATAGAGTCTTAATTTATATGCCAATGATACCAGAAACTGTTATTGCGATGTTAGCCTGCACACGGATTGGAGCAATTCACTCGGTGGTTTTTGGAGGGTTTGCTTCAAATGAATTAGCAAAAAGAATTGATGACGCAAAGCCAAAAGTAATCGTCACCGCCTCATGTGGAATAGAGCCAGGCCGAATAGTAGAGTACAAACCTTTATTGGATAATGCGCTGATAATGTCAAAAAGCGAACCAAATCATTGCATTATCTTTCAGAGAGAGATGCATGAAGCGGAATTAACTGACAAGAGGGATATTGATTGGCGCGATGCGCATCACAAAGTTACACCTGCCGATTGTGTTGAGGTGGAGGCTACCGATCCAGTGTACATCCTATACACATCAGGCACCACGGGTATTCCTAAGGGGGTTGTGCGTCCAACAGCTGGGCATATTGTCTCTTTGAAATGGTCTATGAAAAGTATCTACGATGTTGATCCTGGAGATGTTTACTGGGCGGCCTCTGATGTAGGTTGGGTGGTGGGACATTCATACATCGTATATGCCCCACTATTTCATGGCTGTACAAGTATCTTGTATGAAGGAAAACCAGTAGGTACACCGGATGCAGCGGCGTTTTGGAGAGTTATCTCTGAACATCAGGTTAATTGTATGTTTACCGCGCCAACGGCAATTAGAGCTATTAGAAAAGAAGATCCATATGGCAGATTAGTTGGAAAATATAATCTAGATTGCCTTCGGTCGCAGTTTCTTGCGGGGGAAAGGTGTGATCCGGATACGCTAGAATGGACCAAAAAAACACTAAATGTCCCTGTCATTGATCATTGGTGGCAGACGGAAACAGGATGGCCGATAGCTTCTAACTGTCTTGGAATAGAACAAATGGATATAAAGCCAGGTTCACCTACTTGTGCTGTGCCTGGTTGGAAAATAGATGTGCTCGATGAGTTTTCGAAACCTGTTCCAGTAGGAGAGATTGGAGCAATTTCTTTAAAATTACCTTTACCACCAGGTTCTTTGCCTACTCTTTGGCAGAACGACGAACGTTTTGTAGATAGTTATTTAGCAACGTATCCAGGGTACTATGAAACGGGAGATGCTGGTATTATAGACGAGGATGGTTATCTGCATGTTTTATCCAGGACTGACGATATAATTAATGTTGCTGGTCATCGTCTATCTACGGGAGGTATGGAGCAAGTTCTCGCAGAGCATAGGGACGTCGCAGAATGTGCTGTCCTCGGTGTAAACGATCAATTGAAAGGCCAAATTCCATTGGGCCTAATCGTTTTAAAAGACGGTACCAATACGGAACACTCTGAAATAGTAGAAGATGTAATAAAAATGGTACGTACAGAGATCGGTCCCGTTGCGGCCTTTAAAATGGCAACTGTTGTAAGGAGGTTACCTAAAACTAGATCGGGAAAAATATTGCGGGGGATCATTAAAAAAATTGCTGACGCTGTAGACTATGAAATTCCTGCCACCATCGATGACCCAGAGATATTAGAAGAAATAAAAGAGTCATTGCAAAAAATAGGCTATGCTAAACAATAATGTTTTTAGTTCGAAGCAAAATTTAATGGATTGCATTTGCCGTAAAATAGATTAGCTTGCAAAAGTTAGGAACGTCTGGGAGGTTTTGTGGTATGCTTGATGGGGCCCATAATTTACCAACCATTATAGATATAATTTTAATTCCAGATTTTTCCCTTATGGCGTTTTCTTCTGCTATAGAGCCTTTGCGACTGGCAAATAGACTGGCAGAAAGAAAATTATATGATTGGAGAGTGGTTAGCGTTGATGGAAGCTCTGTCGTCTCTAGCAATGGTGTGGAGATAGTTCCATCTGGTGGTTTGAATATTATCCAAAAACCCAAATTAATTTTTGTAATTTCTGGATACGGTGTGCAATTCTATAATAATGATAAACTCTTCTCTTTCTTAAGAAAGTCCGCTCGTGAAGGAGTTGTTCTTGGCGCATTTTCTACAGGGTCATACGTTCTGGCGAAGGCCGGTCTGCTGAGAGGCAGAAGGTGCACAATACATTGGGAAAACCTAGAATCGTTTAAAGAAGTTTTCCCAGATATCGAAGTTTCATCGGATATATACGAAATTGATAGAGATAGAATTACTTGTTCGGGTGGGACCGCTGGTTTAGACATGATGTTGTATTTGATTAGAAAAGAACATGGTGAGACATTGGCGGCTGAAATTTCAGACCAGTTTATCCACGACCGGATTAGAGAACCCCATAGCAAACAGAAAATGGCATTAAGAATGCGTTTGGGTGTTGCCCATCCCAAGTTGGTTGGAGTCGTTGAGGAAATGGGGTTAAACCTTGAACACCCGTTAAGTCAGAAAGAGCTAGCCGTTAAAGCGGGGATATCTACCCGGCAATTGGAGCGTTTATTTAGCAAGTATATGGGTCTTACCCCAACGAGGTATTACCTGAACTTGCGTCTAAATAGGGCAAAACAACTTCTCGATCAAACCAATATGTCTATACTCTCCGTCGCGCTAGCATGCGGTTTTATTTCTGCGAGCCATTTCTCTAAGTGTTTCAAAGAGTATTATGGTCGGACGGCGAGGGAGGATCGTAATGAGCGATACAAAACCGACAGGCAAACTGAAATCCTAAAGATTGTTAATTGAGGTCTTTCTAGGGAAGCTCTGATATTGAACCTACTTGCTGAGAGGACGATGTAAGCTCGCCACCAGCTTTTACAATAGCGTTGTCCAAGTCTTGTTGTTGACATAAACCTAACAAAACAGGGTGCCTAGCTGTAATTTGGTTAGAGTTCCAATGAGTACGGTCCCGCACTTTGTTTATCGTATCTTTAGTGGTTCCAACTAATCGATTTATCTGTGAATCTTTTAATTCAGGATGATGTTTTAAAAGCCAAGCTATTGCATCAGGTTTGTCGCCCCGCTTTGAAATCGGTACGTATTTTGGTCCCTTACTTTTATTAGTTGGCTTTGGCAGGTTACTTTTTTGTAATTCCAAACGCGCTGATGGATCTGCCGCGCACCTTTTGATTTCGTCCCTAGAGAGTTGGCCATTTGCTATGGGGTCGAAGCCCTGCATCCCTACCCCTACTTCACCGTCGGCGATTGCTTGAACTTCGAGTGCATGCAGCTGGCAAAATTCTGCAACTTGCTCAAAAGTTAGAGCCGTGTTCTCTATCAGCCATACTGCTGTAGCTTTAGGCATCAAAGGTTGCGTCATGGAACTTCCTCTTTTCACGATATTCGATTTCAAATAACTCGATATGCACTATTATAATGATATTATCAAGTTTCGAAACTCGAATAGCAGAAACGCTAAAAGAAAAAGAGAACTTTGTATTGCCTTAAATACTAACTTTTCTATCGTTTGTGAAGGGTAACTCCATGGAATTTGAAGATTTAGAACCACAAAAGGGTCAGCTAAAACCAAAGGACCTTACATCCTGGAATATTGAAGAGCTGGAGCAATATATTGATAATATGAAGCTTGAAATAGCTCGTGTGGAAAGAGTGATTGAAAACAAAAAACGCGTCTCTAGAGATGCTACCATTTTATTTAAACAGTGAGGCATCAATTTAGTGTTGATTGGTTCAAATCTTAAATGTTTCTTCTACAGGAGCTTTCAGAGGGGACAGTTTTTGTTTTATAAAAAAGATATCGAGAATAAAAAATATTTTGGAGATTTGTAGTGCACGAACAGGTGTTCTTTGACGACTTAAGCGTAGGAGATATCTTTAATAGTATTTCAAAAACAATTACAGAAACTGGAATTATTGAGTTTGCTTGGAAATATGACCCACAGCCATTTCACATAAGCAAAACCGACGCATTGGCTTCAAATTTTGGGGGGGCGATAGCTAGCAGGTTTATGACAGCAGCAATTAGCTTCCGTCTACTGTGTCACTCGAATGGTTTTCAAACTACAAGTTTAGGTTCTGACGGGAAAGATGAGTTGCGTTGGTTAACACCGGTCAAACCAGATGATATGTTCAGAGTATCTATGGAAATAAAGGATCTTCGCCTTTCAAAGTCGTGTCCACAATCCGGCATTGCGAAGTGTTATTTTAAACAATTAATCAAAAAAGCAAGGTCGTAATGACTTTGGAGAGCGCTTGGATAATTAAATGCCCGGTATGAGAGCTACACGTGGAATCGGGTTTTAGGAAAATATTTATGAGTAAAATAGACAAAAGTGAAGAAGCTTCGCAAGTTAATAACCGTAGACTTTTTGCAATAGGAAGGTTGTTGCTGCTACTAGTTTTAGCAATAGCTCTAATCTACTGGCTCTTTGGGTGGGTTAAGGGCTCATTTTTCTATATTCATGAAACCGATGCACGGGTAATGGCAGACCTAATCACAATAAGTAGCGAGGTTGAAGGTAGGATTGTTAAACGTTTTGTATCTGAAGGTAACAACATTACAAAAGGAGATCCGTTAATACAAATAAACACTCGTCTGATTGATCTAAAAATCCAACAAATCAAAGCTGAATACATGACAAAAAAGGCCGAGTTATCTAAGACATCTGCAGAGTATGATATGATAGCCGATCAACTTGAAGCTAAAATCAAGAGTGAAAATGCAAAATTATTAGAGGCACTGGCGAACAAAAGAGTGTTCGATCACGAAGTGGATTTTCTAAAAAAAGATTTTGAACGGGTAAAGAGACTTTTAGGGAAAGGAGCCATAAGCCGCTCGAAGCTCGAACGAGTAGAAACAAATTTTCGTAAAGCTGAGCAGCAGCTTATAGCAGCGGAAAAAACTGTCATCGCATCGGAAGCTCGCATCGGGCAGGCACAAGCGGATAGAAAATTGTTAGATGTTAAAAATGCTGAAAAGAAATCTCTTGAAGCAAGACTTCTAGAAATTGAAGCAAAGATGGCCAGAGAATTAGAAGTGGCAAAGCAGTTTCAAATAAAAAGTAACATGGATGGAGTTGTAGGAAGAACCTTGGTAAACGAGGGGGAAGTAGTTTCAAAAGGGCAAAGACTTTTGGTGCTTCATAGCCCAGACAAAATTTGGGTAGAGACCAATATTCGAGAAACCGACATTGGCAGATTGAAATTGGGCCAATTAGTTAAGATAGAAGTAGATGCTTATCCGGACGAACAGTTTGAAGGAACAATAAGTGGAATAGGGAATGCTGCGACTAGCCAATTTGCTATTTTGCCAAAATTGAATGAGGCAGGCAGCTTTACCAAAGTCACCCAAAGACTAAGGGTTAGGATAAAAATTGATCAAAGACAGAGCATGTTGCGTCCTGGGATGATGGTGGAGGTATTTATCAATGCAAATGACTCTCCCTTTAGCAAATTTCTAACAGATTAATTTGTAAGCAAATTTAATTATGCAAAAAATTAATCCATTAGGTCTTACAATTACAGCAATGATCGCAATGATTGCAATGATCATGACCTCTACGATGGTCAACGTTGCAATACCTGACATAATGGGTGCATTTGGAGTCGGCCAAGATCAAGCTCATTGGATATCAACTGGCTTTCTTTCAACTATGACAGCCGGAATGCTATTAAATGGTTGGTTAGTAGCAACTTTTGGACCAAGGAATATATTTATAGCGACCTTAACTTTTTTCTCTATTGCGGGCGTTCTAGGACAACACGTGTCGAGTTTTGAGGCTGCCGTCTTGGCAAGGTTTGCGCAAGGACTTTGCGCAGGGATAATTCAACCGCTTGCATTAAGTACTGTTTATCTTGCATATCCGCCTTCCCAACGCGGCGTTGCAATGGGGTGGTTTGGCTTGGGAATAGTTTTTGGTCCTACAATAGGTCCTTTTTTAGGTGGCCTTATAATAGATCAATTTGAATGGAGGTTGCTATTCTCAGCAACGGTACCGATCATGGTAGTCGCCGCCTTCATGGCATCAATCTTCATGCCGGGCCGTGACCCAAATACAAAGCCGGTTTCTTTGAATGTAATTAGTTTTATTCTTATTATTACCTCTATAATGCTCCTTTTAAACGGGATAAGTATCGGGCAGCAAAATGGTTGGGATACAGATAACGTTTTTTTGATGCTTTTTGGAGCCATCGTGGCACTCATTATTTTTTTATTTAGGGAGCTTAAGAGCCATTCTCCACTTCTACAATTGAGATTGTTTAGTTACAGGAATTATGTAGCTTCAGCGCTGATCGCGTTTATATTTGGCGCAGGTATGTTTGGTTCTTTATATATTATTCCGGTTCTAGTCCAAACTATTCAGGGGTTTTCGGCTTTCAAGGCAGGCCTAATGTTGTTACCAGGAGGTATTGTTTCGATGATCGTATTCCCAATGGCAGGGCGGCTCTCCACAGCAGTCGATCCATCCCACACAATAGCTGTTGGATTGGCTATCTTCGGCTTATCCTGTTGGCTTTTAGCGGACATAGGGATGTTAACTAGCTTTTGGATTATAGCACTTTTAGTTGCATTTGGAAGAGTAGGGTTGGGTTTAGTCATGCCATCTTTAAACTTAAGCAGCATGAACTCGGTTCCAGCAGAGTTAGTTCCGTATGCTGCAGGTACGCTCAACTTCATACGAATGACAGGTGCTTCGATTGGAGTGAGTGTACTTGCTATCATTATTGACTATAGAACCATTGGCAATGGAGCTGATTTACTTACAACACAAACCCCTGATAACACGCCATCAGTTGAAACAATAAGAATGATTAGTGAAAAACTCTCGCATCTTGGCTTAAACTCCAATGAGGGGTCACTGGCAGCCATATCGTACTTTAAGGCGCTTCTATCGTTGAAAGCACAGGAATTAGCATTTCAGGAAGGCCACATAGCGTTATGCATATTGTTTATGGTAGGTGTTATTGCCACCACGTTGCTATTCCGCAGAAAGCCAGATATTTAAGTAGAGTTAGATTAATCCAACTCTTGACTTTCCCCCTCTGGGAGAGCAACTTCGAACGCGTTTAATGTCATCGAAATCAAAGTATAGTACCCTAGTATTCCGACTAGGTCGACAGTACCTTCCTCTCCAAACTCTTTGACCGCGTTAGCGTAAGTTCGATCATTTACACGATGATCGCGGTGCAATTGTGTAGCAAATTCATAAATAATTTTTTCGGACTCAGTATTAAAATTCGGAACACGACGCTGTCGAATAGCCTCTATTAAATCAGGATCTAAACCTGCTTCTAAGCCAATTTTTTTATGTGCATACCATTCAAACTCCGCCCCCCAAAATCTTCCAGTGATTAATATCGCTAGTTCACTTAGGTGGGTTGGTAGAGACGTTTCATATCTGCAAAACTGACCAAGCTTCTGTGCTTTATCCGCTAGGTTAGGACTTGTCAGCCAAACCCGGAGCGGACCCTGTAGTTTACCCCTTGGCCCCGCGACTATTTCGTCCCGGATCTTTTTTTGCATTGTTGTCATTTCATCATCTGAAAGCTCTTTAATGCGCATGATAGTTTCCTTTAGTGCTCTCTTGCTGTTTCTTTCCTGGCTAGTCCATTGTATAAATCAAGCATTCGTTCACGCCAATCAATAATTGGGTCCTCGTGCTCTAAAATGTCAAAGGAGCTTGTTACTCGAGCCCACATGATTGCACCAAATACAGAATAGTCAGCAAATGATGCTGACGTCCCACCAAGAAAAGGATTCAACTCTAACACTTTCCTGACCGGAAATAGCGTTTGCTTTAATAAGGTTCTTGTTTCTTCTCTGTTTGCTACCACTTCTTCCAGCGACATACCGAATCGGTGCTCACGGGAGCGGCGAAAATATTCCCTATCACTTGGATCAATGACATCAATAATATCTCTCACCACGCATTTAGCTATCAAAGGGTGAACCTGGCTATCTACCCAACTGGAAACAAATTTTTCATAAGCTTTATCGGTTGGACTAGAAAACAGTGTCGGTTGATCTGTATAATTATCCTCAAGATATTCGGCAATTCTCCAACTATCCGATATTGTTGCGCTGTTATCGCATAGTATAGGAACCAATTCCTGCCCAGAAAACTTTAATTTATCTTTTTGAGAAAACTTTACCAATTCAACCTCGGTGATTTTCTCCATGCTCAGATGCGCAAGCGACATACGTACTCGCCAACCGAATGGGCTAAAGCGTTTATTATCTGCACCGGAGAGGTCATAGAACTTCATATTACTTCCACTAACAATAATAGACTTTCGATGGTTTTAGATAGGAGAATTTTTGACTTTACCTTAGAATTTAGCATTTACCTATATTAAACAAAAATCTCTTAAGTGCAGTTTAAATTAATCCACAATATGTTGATTTGCTTCGTAGTATGCAAAATCATGCTCGACTGAGGTATCCTTTTGACCAAAATTATACTTGGTGTGCATCTTTTGTTTGATATCAATGTCCTTCAACCATTCAAGGTAAAAAGTTTTCGATTTCAATGGCCAGCAGACCTAATGACTTCGTGGGCATTTGAAATGGAAATCTTGCTATTAGGTTGGTATGTGATTGTCGAGACACAATCAGTACTCTCACTTACCCTTTTTGCGTCACTCCAATGGCTCGGTACGCTCTTGGCACCATACCTCGGTGCCTTGGGGGATAGACTTAGTCGCCGGACCTTACTTTGTTCCCTTAGGTTCATTTATTTAGTTTTGAGCCTTGTGCTCATGACGTTGGCGCTAACACAATCATTAGAGCCTACGCATGTTTATTTGGTCAGTTTATTAGCTGGTTTAGTACGACCATCGGATCTTGTAATGCGTAATGGGCTAATTGGCGATACCATCTCGGGCTCTAAACTGATGTCGGCTATGGGTCTGTCGCGTACCACTATGGATACAGCACGAATAATAGGTGCTCTTTTTGGTGCAGGATTATTTTCTCTTTTTGGGCTAGGTGTCGCTTACATAATGGTCAGTTTGTTTTATGCAATTAGTTTTTTGCTGACACTTGGTGTTTCGGACATAAAAACCAATCCGGTGAGGTTAAATAGGAAAAAAGAAGACTCGATATTTTTTAACTTAAAACAAGGTCTTATCTACGTATGGAGAACCCCAGCTTTATTGGCAGCAATGTGGTTAGCGTTTCTTGTGAATTTAACAGTATTTCCAGTGAGCCATGGCATTTTGCCGTATGTAGCCAAAAGTATTTATAAAGTTGACGAAAGTGGGCTTAGCCACTTAGTCGCTTCATACGCTTTTGGAGCCCTTCTTGGCTCAATTACCATGGTTTTAATTAAATTAAAGAAAAATCCAGCACGTTTTATGGTAATTAACATTTTTCTAATGCACTTGCTGATAATTTTCTTTGCCTACATTGAAACTAAACTTAGTGGCCAAATCCTTTTATTTTTTTCTGGGTATATACAAAGCCTTGCGATGATTTCTCTTGTCGTAACCCTTCTAGCTATAGCTAGTGAAAAGTTTCGAGGGTTGGTAATGGGAGTTCGAATGATGGCGGTCTATGGTCTTCCTCTGGGTTTAATGTTTTCCGGATATCTGATTGAATACTTGGGCTACGGTCGGAGTGTGATGTTGTACGGGCTCATCGGCGCAATATTAAGCGCACTAGTGACCATAAGATGGCGAAAATATATACTAGTTGAGCGATAAAAATATGAATTCTATCCTTATTGGTAACCTTTTAAGGTCGATCTTTACAATTTTTAGACCCCTTCAACTACCAATAGGGTTCCATTTGATCCTGCTTGGCGGAGCTTTACTAGTTGACTGTACTCGTTTGAGTAGTACCATTTCAATGCCTGTTCATAGTTTTCAAACTCCACAATTACGGTACGATTTCCGACAAAAGGCTCGCCTTCCAATGTTCGTTGTTTTCCCCCTCGTGCCAGGTATTTTCCGCCATAGCTCTCGGTCACCGATGGGACTTGGAGCCTATATTTTTCAAATTCATTCGTGTTGGTAACATCCACGCTTGCAATAACATATGCTGAACTCATCTTTCCTCCGGTCAGTGATTTGCAATTTCCTATAATTGTTCGTAAAAAATTAACTTGTCTAACAAATGATAAGGGCGAGTAGGGTCAGTAGTGTAATTTTTTCTTCTTTTCTGTTAGATAGGAAGCCTGCTTGTCGATTTTAGAAAATTTTCGCATTCTCATGACTTGTAAAAAATTTGATATGCCCCAAAATCTTTACATAATGGAACCAATTAAATTAATCGACATCTATTAGAACAGGCAACCTTCAATGACAGATAAAATTGTTATAGCACTAGCCCAATTAAACCCGACAGTGGGTAAAATAGGCGCAAACCTAGAAAAGCTGCGCGAGACGAGGAAAAAAGCTGCCGAAGAGGGCGCAGATCTATTATTAACGTCGGAACTCTATACTTGCGGATATCCGCCCGAGGACCTGGTTAGAAAGCCGCAATTTATTTCATCATTACGCAGCGCTGTTGAAGCGTTTGCCTCCGAAACAAACGATGGTGGGCCGGCGGTGCTTTTAGGAACACCGTGGGTGGAAAGTGATCGTTTGCACAACTCACTAGTGTTAATCGAGGAAGGTGCGATAACCACAGCGCGCCATAAATATGACCTACCAAATTATGGCGTTTTTGATGAGAAAAGAGTTTTTGATCCCGGTCCGATGCCTGGCCCAATAAGTTTTAAAGATGTTCGCATGGGGGTGCCAATTTGCGAAGATATTTGGACGCCAGAAGTTGTGGAGTGTATTACGGAGACAGGAGGCGAAATTATTTTAGTGCCGAACGGCTCGCCCTTTGAGGCAGGTAAAACAGATATGAGGGTACATCACGCCGTAGCAAGAGTGGTTGAATCCAAACGTCCGCTAGTTTACCTCAACCAGATAGGCGGACAAGATGAACTCGTGTTTGACGGTGCGTCTTTTGTAATGAACTCTGATCGGACCATAAGTTGGCAGCTTCCAGCATGGCAAGAAAATCTAGCCATTACCCATTGGAAAAGGAGAGGTGACGGCTGGATATGTGAACAAGGAAATACCTGTAGTCTGGAAACAGGGTTGGAAGCAACCTACCAGGCGATGACCCTTGGTTTAAGAGACTATTCAACAAAAATGGTTTCCCCGGGGTAATTTTGGGGATGTCTGGTGGTATAGATTCTGCCCTAAGCGCTGCGGTGGCAGTTGATGCATTAGGCTCGGATCGTGTGCATTGTGTGATGATGCCCTCACCGTATACTAGTGAAGAAAGTCTCGAGGATGCAACCGCAGCTGCAAAGATGTTGGGTGTTAAAATTGATACAATTCCTATTGCGCCGGCGATGAAGGCTTTCGACGATATGTTGTTGGATCATTTCGAAGGATCAGAAACAGGGATTACCGAGGAGAACATACAGTCACGTTCAAGAGGCTTAACATTGATGGCCCTATCTAACAAGTTGGGAGCGATGGTGTTATCTACCGGCAACAAATCGGAGATGTCGGTTGGTTATGCAACTTTATATGGTGATATGTGTGGCGGCTATTCTGTCTTAAAAGATGTCTACAAGATGACAGTTTTTGCTCTCTGCAAATCGCGAAATAATTTAAGACCGAATGGAGCTTTGGGGCCTGAAGGCCCAGTTATGCCTGAGAGAATAATCTCTAAACCGCCATCTGCTGAATTGAAACCAGACCAAAAAGATGAAGATACTCTTCCACCATATGAAGAATTAGATGCCATCCTGCATGGCTTAATTGAAGACGAGGCAAATGTTCAGGAAATAGCATCTAGGGGCTTTGATATTGAGGTTGTTATGAGAATTTGGCAGATGCTTGACAGAGCTGAGTACAAGCGAAGGCAGGCACCTCCTGGCGTTAAAATAGGTCATAGGGCTTTCGGAAGGGATAGAAGATATCCTATCACTAACTCTTACAAAGCTTCTTACAAAATCAACAGCAACTGAAAGCCTTCCAAGAAATGGAATCTCCCACTGTTAAATCACTTTCCTTCTATGATACTTTCACTCGTAAAAAGATACCATTTGTTCCTTTAGATAAAAACAACATCCGATTTTACGTATGTGGTCCTACTGTTTACGACTACGCTCATATTGGCAATGCTAGGCCCGTTGTCGTCTTTGATGTTCTATATCGTCTTTTAAAACATCGGTTCTCAAAGGTGACTTACGTCAGAAACATAACAGACGTTGATGATAAAATTAATGAACGCGCCAAGAAAAGTAGCAGATCTATTAAAGAAATTACGGACGAAACAATAAAAACTTTTCACTCAGATATGGATGCTCTTGGGGCGTTAAATCCGGATGTTGAACCCAGAGCTACGGAACACATAAGTCAAATGATTGAGATGATAGAAAATCTCATCGAAAAGGGACATGCCTATGAAAAACAAGGTCACGTATTATTCAGTGTTCCCTCCATGCCAGATTATGGTCAGTTATCTGGAAGGAACCGGGATGAGCAGATTGCAGGGGCTAGGGTAGACGTTGCCCCATATAAAAATGATCCCACTGATTTTATTTTATGGAAACCTTCAGGGAGAGATGCTCCTGGATGGCGTAGTCCTTGGGGTTTTGGCCGACCTGGCTGGCACATAGAATGTTCGGCAATGAGCAAAATGTATCTTGGCGAAACATTCGATATTCACGCGGGCGGCATAGATTTGATTTTTCCACATCATGAGAACGAGATAGCTCAATCTCGATGCGCGTTTGGGACGTGTAGAATGGCTAATCTTTGGATGCACAATGGCTATGTAACGGTTGAGGGTGAAAAGATGTCTAAGTCATTAGGTAATTTTTACACAGTCAATGATCTTTTGAAAGACTGGCCAGGAGAAACCATTCGCTACGCCTTATTGTCGGGCCATTATCGTGCTCCTCTTAATTATTCAATCAAAGGGTTATCAGAGGCTCACGCTGCACTGGATCGCCTCTATCAAGCCATAAGAATTTCTGAAAATAATGTGCATCATAATGCCCTGCCTGGAGTGTCGGTTTTAAATGCTTTGGCAGATGACCTCAATACTCCGCTTGCCTTGTCCGAATTGCACAAATTGGCGAGTGCTGTAAACAAAGCTAGTGATAATGAGGTCGGAAATAAAATAAGGTCAGAGCTGCTTGGGTCGGCCAAGCTTTTGGGTCTCCTTGATGAAAAATCGGAAGATTGGTTTCGTAGAGGAGCATTGAAAAGTAATAGTCCAACTTCCGCAGAGATAGAGCAATTAATTCTTTCCAGAGATAGGGCTAGAGAAATCAAAGACTTTAAAAAAGCCGACGAAATTCGTGATGAATTGGAATCAATGGGTGTAACTTTAGAAGATAGTAAAGAAGGCACTACTTGGAAGATGAGTTAGAACAGCTTATTTTTTAAGTGTTCGACATCCCACTACTTCTCTGTGTGCGCTGAAAGAAATGACGAGAACATTCAAAGCTAATAATATCTAAACTCTGGGTGAGAGAAGTACGTCTTGGACAAAGAACAAGTTCAAAATAATCGACCAGTTGTGATCCTTGTCGAGCCGCAATTAGGAGAGAACATCGGTGCTGTTGCGAGGGCCATGTTGAATTGTGGTTTAAGGGAATTACGGCTTGTGCGACCCAGAGATGGTTGGCCAAACCCTGCTGCGGAGGCTATGGCGTCTGGAGCTATAGAGGTCTTAACAAGTGCGGAGGTCTTTAAGCAAACCAAAGACGCAGTCTGGGACTTAAATAGACTTTTTGCCACCACTGCCCGTCAGAGAGATTTAGCAAAAAAAGTTGTTACGCCAAACGAGGCGGCAAAACTATTTTTCGATACAGAGTTTGAAGGAAATAACATTGGCTTTCTGTTTGGCCCAGAAAGGTCCGGATTGATTAACGATGATATAGCATTGGCTGATTACGTCATAAATGTCCCTCTAAACCCAGAGTTTTCATCTTTGAATTTAGCGCAAGCTGTATTGTTGGTGGGATATGAATGGTTCCAAGCGAGTGTAATGCAAAAGAAAGGTTCACGAAAATGGGGTAACAGTGAACTTTCCACAATTGGGGAAAGAGAGTATTTTTATACACGGCTAGAACAGCATTTAAATGAAGCAGGTTTTTTATACCCGGAAGAGTTGGCCCCAACGATTTGTAGAAATCTGCGTGCAATGTTCAGTAAGGCTACTCTAACCAATCAGGAGATTAGGACGTTGCACGGAATAGTGACTGCCTTGAGTAACTATACACCCGATAGCAAGTAGGTTTATGCGCTTCAGATCGCAATCAAATCTCGATGATCATTTGCGACTGTTCCTTTTCATCAGCAAATTTAGAGCCTCAACCACGATTGAAAAGGCAATAGCTGCATATAAGTACGCTCGGGGAATATGGATATGCATACCATCTGCTACTAAAACTATACCAACAACAAGTAAAAAACAAAGTGCAAGCATTTTCGATGTAGGATGTTTGTAGATAAACTCACTTATTGGTTTGGAGGCAGTCAGCATAACTGCCATTGCGATAACAACTGCCGTTATCATAATGAATAAGTGTTCAGCCAATCCGATAGCTGTTAGCACTGAGTCAATCGAAAAAACGAGATCAAGCACAACGATTTGGGCAATCACACCAGAAAAGCTACCTACTCCCCCTTTAGAAGTGTTTTCGGGTTCTCCGTTGACGGTAACTTTGATCTCTTTGCAAGACTTATATACCAAAAACAAACCGCCACTTAGCAAGATTAAATCTCTCCATGATACGGGGTGGTTTTTTATACTGAAAATGGGGTCTGTTAATCCAACAAGCCAAGCTAACATCGAAAGGAAAATCAGGCGCAGTACGAGCGCTAAACCAAGACCAATTTTCCTGGCCTTATTACGTTGGCTCTCTGGGAGCTTATTAGCGACTATCGATACAAAGATGACATTGTCTATACCTAAAATGATCTCGAGGATTGTCAGTGTTGCCAGGCTAGCCCATACCGCGGGGTCATTAAACCATTCCATCATATCACCGGCCCTCAGCCTTGGATGATCTTTCAATGCTATTAGACATCTTTTGATATTTAATGGACAGCGATGTGAATGCAATATTTTTTATTTCAAAGTTTGACTTTTTCCTCTTCTTCAATATATTCGCGATCTATTCTCGGAAATGTGTAGTCACTTACGGAGGGGCTACCGGCGTAAGGCCCTACCGGGACAATTTTCTGGCTTATGAGGAGCCGCAAATGAGTAACAGAATCAGCGCAAAACATAAAATTGATCGACGTCTTGGAGTGAACCTCTGGGGGCGGCCGAAATCACCTTTCAATAAACGCGAATACGGACCGGGTCAGCACGGGCAAAGAAGAAAGAAACCGTCAGACTTTGGCGTGCAGTTGATGGCTAAGCAAAAGCTAAAAGGCTATTACGGGAATATAGGCGAAAAACAGTTCCGGAGATATTACAGGGAAGCAGTAAGACGGAGAGGGGATACGGGTGAAAACCTTGTGGGCATACTTGAATGTAGGTTAGATGCAGTGATTTATAGAATGAAATTTGTGCCAACAGTTTTTGGAGCTAGACAATTCGTAAGCCATGGTCACATAAGTGTTAATGGTAGGAGAGTAACTATTCCGTCATTCCTTTGTAAAGAAGGGGACGTTATAGAGGTTAAAGAAAAATCGCGCGAAATCCCAATGGTTTTAGAGGCAGTGGCGTCTAGTGAGCGTGATATTCCAGATTACGTTGATGTAGATACTTCCAAATTAAAAGGGACATTCCTTCGGCAGCCGAAGTTAGATGAAATTCCATACCCAGTTCGAATGGAACCGAACTTTGTTATTGAGTATTACTCACGTAACTAGACACCAAAAAGTAACATAATATCTAACGTTAATGTTCGGGGGTTATTCCTTCCTTATCGCGTTCTCTCAAGCCGAGGCCGAGAGCCGCAAAACTTGCGGTTAAAAGCCAAAGAGAACGCACCCATGGAGCGAAGAGCTCAATCGCGAGCATCTTACTATGATCGTCGCGTCTATAAAAAACAGGAATTACTTCGCCTATTTGTAGATTGGGGCGATCAGAAGTAATCTTTCCTCGCTTAACTTCGGTACCTAATGACTGTAAATTTGCAAGGTAAACCGTGTATTCAGAGGTGGTAGCCAGCTTTTCACCGACCTTAGCCTCTCCAAAAGAACCCTTTAGCAAAAATTGCATATTGGGTATAGCCAAGTAAACTGCAGCACAGAAAGTAATTAAAGAAATAGCAAACAGAGTTTTAGCAGATGGATCTAAGATACGACGTAGTAGAGTTCGAGTATTGTTTCGAGATAGCATGTTAACTAGTCACTGTTTTCCTATATTTTGGTCACGCTTCAGAAGATACTTCTATCCCCTTTTCCGCGAGAAAAGCACTAAGTTCGCCAGTCTCAAACATTTCTCTTATTATGTCGCACCCACCGACAAACTCACCTTTAACGTACAACTGCGGAATAGTTGGCCAGTCAGAATAATGCTTAATGCCTTCTCGAATGTCCATATCTTCTAGTACGTTTACGCTGTTGAATTTAATCTGCAAATGGCTTAGCACTTGGATAACAGCGGCTGAAAAACCGCATTGAGGGAAAACTGGTGTGCCCTTCATAAAAAGAAGAACATCGTTTGTTTCAACTTCCGTTTGAATTCGTTGTCGGGTGTTTTCATCCATCATAATAAAACTCCGTATAGTTATTTGGTTTTAATTATTGGTGTTTGGTGGAGACGTCTGTAATGCAAGAGCGTGGAGCTCGTTTCCCATTTTGCCTTTAAGGGCCGCATAAACCATCTGATGCTGCTTTACTTTCGTTTTTCCAATAAAAGCTGATGATACCACTGTCGCCGCATAGTGATCTCCGTCACCCCTTAGATCCTCGATTTCAACATGAGCATCTGGGAAGGATTCCTTGATAAGCGTTTCTATCTCTGAGCTTTCCATCGGCATTTATAATCGATCTCACTTCTAGTTCAGGCGGACTTCATATAGTTTGGAAGCCATCGTTCGTTAATTTCGAAACAACGTTGCAAAGATATGTTCCCAATTTTATCTATTGTCAACTCTTGGTGCTTAGTTGTCTTTCCAAGGACTTTTGCCTTTACATTATGTTTTTTAGCTATTTCAAGGATGGTGTTCGCGTCTGGGGATGTTAAAATATAACGGCTTTGCTCTTCACCAAAAAAGAAAGCATGATCAGGAATGTCGGTTGGGTTCTTTATTTTTACCCCTAAAAACATCGAATCTTTAATAGAGGCCAAAGCCATTTCAGCTATTGCGATTAAGATGCCGCCATCAGAAACATCATGACAGGCGCTAACGAAACCTTGTTGAATTAGATTTCTGACCAGATCGCCGTTTCTCTTTTCTTCGTCTAAGTCCAAAGGGGGTGGTGCACCTGCTTCTAGCCCGTAGACCTCTCGTAAGTAGATAGACTGACCCAGCCAGCCACTGCATGACCCTATCAGTATTATATCTTCGTCGTGTCGTTTCAATGCAATTGTTGCTGATTTGTTAAAGTCTCCCAGCAGGCCAACTCCCCCAATAACTGGAGTAGGTAGGATAGCTACCCCATTTGTCTCGTTGTAAAGGGAGACATTACCTGATACGACCGGAAACTTGAGTTTCAATGCGGCCTCGCTCATGCCTCTTATACAGCCAACGAATTGCCCCATGATTTCTGGTTTTTCGGGATTGCCGAAATTCATATTGTTGGTGATTGCAAGTGGGTACGCCCCTGTCGCTGTTATATTTCGCCATGCTTCTGCTACTGCCTGCGCTCCCCCAACTCTTGGGTCTGCCAAACAATAACGTGGTGTACAATCGACAGACATTGCTAAAGCTTTATTAGTACCATCTACACGAACGACCGCGGAGTCGCCCCCCGGTCTTGCTATTGTGTTATTCATAACGAGATGGTCATATTGCTCCCAAATCCAACGTCGGCTGGACAAGTCGGGACATCCGATAAGAACTTCAAATACATCCTGTAGCGAACCTTTTGGCCGATAGTCCGATGATCTTATTTGTTCTTGTTTTGGGGTTTCAGACCAAGGCCTATCATATTCAGGTGACTGATCGACCATTGGATCAATTGGTATATTAGCTTCTGAAACACCATTTTTCACAACTTCAAGGTACCCTGTGTCATTGAGGGTTCCTATAACAGCGAAATCTAGTCCCCATTTATTGAAGATTTCTCGAGCAAGGTCTTCTGTATTTGGGTCCAGTATCATCAACATTCGTTCCTGACTTTCGGAGAGCATTATTTCATAGGCATTCATGCTCTCTTCTCGAACAGGAACATGATCTAGGTTTAGCTTCATCCCTAGTCCACCTTTACCAGCCATTTCAACGGATGACGATGTCAAACCAGCTGCCCCCATATCTTGGATCGCTATGATAGCGTCACTTTCCATGAGTTCGAGACAAGCTTCTAAAAGAAGTTTTTCGGTAAATGGGTCCCCAACTTGAACAGTAGGGCGTTTTTCTTCTGCATCTTCATTGAATTCTGCAGAAGACATTGTGGCTCCATGGATTCCATCTCGGCCTGTTTTAGCTCCTACATAAATAACTGGGTTACCGCTCCCAGCAGCTGCGGAATAAAAAATTTTATCGCTTTGAGCTATTCCAACAGTCATAGCGTTTACGAGATTATTTCCATTATAAGCAGAGTGGAAATCGACCTCACCGCCAACTGTGGGAACACCAATGCAATTTCCATAGCCGCCAATTCCTGCAACGACTCCTGAGAGTAGGTGTTTGGTTTTTTCATTTTCTGGAGAACCAAATCTCAGAGCATTCAGGTTGGCCACGGGACGTGCCCCCATCGTGAAAACATCGCGCAATATACCACCAACGCCTGTTGCTGCGCCCTGGTACGGTTCGATGAAGCTAGGATGATTGTGGCTCTCTATTTTGAAAACGGCAGCCTGCCCATCTCCTATCGATATTACTCCAGCATTCTCACCCGGACCCTGTATAACGTTTTCCCCACTTGTAGGCAGCGATTTGAGCCATTTTTTTGATGATTTATAAGAGCAATGCTCCGACCACATTGAGGAAAAAATTCCAAGCTCAGTGTAGGTCGGGGACCTGCCTAAAATTTCCTGTATACTATTGAATTCGTCTCGAGAAAGCCCGTGCTCTAGTGCATCTTCTATGGTCGGGTTACCACTGCTGGAAGTCATGTGATCGCATCCACTAAACTTTGAAAAAGTGGTCTACCATCTGTACCTCCAAGATTACAGTCCGTAGCATTTTCTGGATGGGGCATTAATCCGAGTATATTCTTTTGCGCGTTCAATATTCCTGCAATATTTTCACAGGATCCATTTGGGTTTGCTGACATATCTACTTTGCCAGATTGGTCAGTATATCTAAAAGCAATCTGATTATTGTCATGCAATTCCTTTAAGAGACCCGTGTTAGCAAAATAGTTCCCATCATTGTGCGCGACTGGTATGGATAAAATCTGGCCTTTTGAGTATCGCGATGTGAAAATCGTGTCATCAACTTCAACTTTTATAATAACATTTCTGCAGATAAATTTCAGGTTCTTGTTCCGGATTAACGCACCTGGTAATAGACCAACTTCTGTGAGGATTTGAAATCCGTTACATACGCCGAGTATCGGAACCCCTTTAGATGCATACTCTAAAACCGAATTCATTGCAGGGGATTTTGCTGCCATTGCACCGCAGCGAAGATAATCGCCGTAAGAAAAACCGCCTGGCACTATTATCAAGTCCGTTTTTGGAAAGTTAGTATCATTGTACCAAACAAAGTTCGGTTTTTTACCACTTGCTTGCTCCACGGCCGCTGCAATATCGTGTTCGCGGTTGGTTCCAGGAAATATAACAATGGTAGAATTCATTTCACCATGCTCTGAAATAGTAAGATGCAGCCAAGTTACGGAAGGGCTGGCACCTTTGCAAGCCAGACTTTTTTTTTCAAATAAGCCTTTTGGAAACAAAGCTTTCAAAAAAACTAAAAGCAAATGATTAAGTATTTTGGAAATCAATATATTCACGAATCGATTTTTTAACTGTTAGTTTTTTACAATAATTTACAATCGCATCAAGTTTAAGGTGGATAAGGCCTTGAACCTAGATAACATTTTACAATAGACTTTAGATGCTTCACTAAAAAACAATTGCAGACAACTTTCGATTGGAATTAAACCAGATGAGCTTCGAC